>SKEW01000042.1_pt1 | contig 163657 bp, 146 predicted proteins | sample 4841441 | NCBI WGS metagenome assembly SKEW01 (sample SAMN11008799, study PRJNA524170) | human gut metagenome | isolation source: fecal sample from pouch patient p41 | place: Israel: Tel-Aviv | reverse complement strand
ACCCGATATAATTGGAATATAGCAACTTGTTGCCAAATGCATGAGGAAAAAGCAGCATAGCCAAAAGAAAATATAGCAGAACTGTAAAATATAAAAGGAGGTTGTGCCAACGTTTTGACACAACCTCTTCTCTTTTTTGAGAATAATGGACTTTCTTTTCTACTTTTTCATGCGTATCTGGTTTTTAATGGTTCGTACTAATTTAAGGTCTATATTGAGCTCTTTCCTTATTTCTATTCAATGATGATACTGTCTTTTTCTTCATTGATGCGGTATGTGAACTTATGATCTTTCTGAATGACTTTCAGAATATGCTCTATGCCATCCTGCTCTTTAAACTTACCTGTACAGCGGTAGTTAAGTATTTTCAGATTTCTTACGCTTATGTTCACATTATAATATTTTTCCAGTTTGTTGAGCAGGCTGTTAAGCGGCGCATCATCAAAACAGTATAATCCTTCTTTCCATCTCAGATAATCGTACGAAGGTAAAGTAGTTTTCTTGTACTTTCCGTTGTATGATCCGAAGAACTCGTCTTTGGTCAGTCGGGTGATCACTTGATCACTTCCTACCGGATAGATGTCGACAATACCTTCAATCAAGGTCGTTTCAAATTCGTTACTGCCTTTGTAGGCGCAGACGTTGAAATGGGTTCCTACCACTTTTACCCGGTTTATTTCCGTGTTGACAAAAAATGGTATCTTTTTGTTTTTGGCTACTTCAAAATAAGCTTCTCCGTCCAGCTCTACGTTTCTTTCTTGGCGTCCGAAGTTGGATGCATAAGTCAAAGTAGACTTTGAGTTCAACCATACTTTTGTTCCATCTGCCAGTGTGATTTGTGCACGTTGTCCTGCAGGAACAGTTATGGTTTGCCGGTGAGCTGATTTTTCATATTGGTAATTCTTAAACAAGAACCCACAACTGACAGCTACGATGAGTACGGCAGCAACACGTGCACTCCACTTCAACATCGGGAGAATCCGGTTTTTTTTGTCTCTCCGGTTTATTTGTTTTTCATCCGTGAACAGAGCGATGTCATATAGCATCCGTTCTTTTTGAAATGCTTTCCGGTTTTCGGGAGATGCATCCACCCAGTTTAGAATTAGTTTTTCTTCTTCTTCGGAGGCAGTTCCTTTAAAATACTTGTATAGTAGTTCCTCTTCCATAAAATGTTTTTAGTTTATATATTGTCGGAGGCCTTATTTCCTCTTTCTGTATATATAACAGGATACTCCCGGACAACCCTAAAGGAAAATGAAGTTTTTTTTAGAAAAGTAGGGAAATAAGATAATCTTTGAGCTCAAGCCGCAATAATTTCAGTGCTTTAGTGATATGGAACTCTACACTCTTGATGGAAATACCGAGTTGTTCGGCTATCTTTTTATTGGGAGCATTGTGATAGCGGCTTAATATAAAGATGTGACGGCTTTGTTCCGGTAGCTGTTCAAGTGTTTTATATACAATGCGTTGTATTTCGGTGTTGAAGATCGATTCGGGTTCACAAGCTTCCAAAGTAGCAATGCGGAGGTCGAGTTCCCGCTGTTTGTGTGTGTTGATGACTTCTTCGGCCCGCATACGTACCTGTTCGTGCTCAAGGTAGTTAAGAGATTTATTCTTGATGATAGTGAGCAATAATGCGTGGAGATTAGAATCTTTTTCCCATTTTTCACGGTTTTCCCACAGGCTGATCATTGCTTCCATCAGGATGTCTTCAGCTGCGGCTTTATTTCGGGTATATGAGTAAGCAAACGACAGAAACCTCTCCTGGTTTTCTTGGAAGAACCGACTGAATAGGTCCATGGTATGAAGACTGTTGTTGCTTGACATGAATAGATTTTAAAGGTTCGTTGGATTTTGTTATGACAAAGCAACATAAACTTTTTGGAATATCAAAATAAAAGAATGACTTTTATGCTGATTGCCGGTTAAAAAATAACCTGGCTATAAATAATAGCCAGGTTATCAATCTGTCAGTAAGGACAGGAATTATTTATTTTTTTTCCGGACGGGGTAACAAAACTTTTCTTGAAAGTTTGAACTTACCTGTCTTCGGGTCAATGTCGATCAATTTCACTTCGATCTCGTCACCTTCTTTGATGCCGGCTTCTTCTACGGTTTCAAGGCGTTTCCAGTCAATTTCTGAGATATGGAGTAGACCGTCTTTTCCCGGAAGGAATTCAACGAATGCACCATAAGGCATGATTGAGCGTACCTTACCTTTGTATACTTCACCTATTTCGGGAACGGCAACAATACCTTTGATCAGGCGGATTGCATCATCGATTGATTTCTTGTTGGTTCCGGAAATCTCGATGCGACCTACGTTGTCGATCTCCTCGATAGTGATTGTAGCACCTGTTTCTTCCTGCATACCTTGAATGATTTTTCCACCCGGGCCGATTACAGCACCGATAAATTCTTTAGGAATAGTCATTGTTTCGATACGGGGAGCATGATCTTTCAGTTCGGTACGTGGTTCGGCAATTGTCTCCTGGATTTTACCAAGAATATGCATACGTCCTTCTTTTGCCTGGTTCAAAGCACGTTCCAGAATTTCATAAGACAGACCGTCTACTTTAATGTCCATCTGGGTAGCTGTAATACCGTCTTTGGTACCTGTTACTTTGAAGTCCATATCACCCAGGTGGTCTTCATCACCGAGGATGTCAGACAATACTGCATATTTTTCTTCGCCGGCGTTCTTAATCAATCCCATAGCGATGCCCGATACCGGTTTCTTAATCTTCACACCGGCATCCATCAGGGCCAGAGTTCCGGCGCATACAGTAGCCATGGATGAAGAACCGTTTGATTCAAGGATATCTGAAACAACACGTACTACATATGGGTAATCTTCCGGAATCATTCTCTTCAGTGCTCTGTGTGCCAGATTACCGTGCCCAATTTCACGACGGCCTACGCCACGTTGAGCTTTTGCTTCACCTGTTGAGAAAGGAGGGAAGTTATAGTGCAATAAGAAGCGTTCTTTTCCGTGAGCCAGAACGTCATCAATGATTTTTTCATCCAGTTTGGTACCCAAAGTGACTGAAGTCAATGACTGAGTCTCACCACGGGTAAAGATGGCTGATCCGTGAGGTCCGGGTAGGTAGCCGACTTCACACCAGATAGGGCGAATTTCAGTAGTCTTACGTCCATCCAAACGTTTTCCTTCATCAAGGATACAACGACGCATGGCCTCTTTTTCTACGTCATGGTAATAACGATCAATCAGTGCACCTTTTTCTTCCAACTCTTCTTCGGAGAACTGAGCTTTGAATTCGTCACGGATAGCGTCGAAAGCATCCTGACGTTCATGTTTGTTTCTGTTTCCGGAAGCTGCGATGGCATACGATTTATCGTAGCAGGCATCGTGAACGGCTTTGCGGAGTTCTTCGTCGTTTTCTTCGTGACAATATTCACGTTTTACGGTTTTACCAACCATTTCAGTCAGTTCCATCTGTGCTTTGCAATGTACTTTGATAGCTTCGTGAGCTACTTTCATTGCTTCCAGCAATTCGGCTTCCGATACTTCGCTCATTTCACCTTCTACCATCATGATGTTTTCATAAGTAGCGGCAACCATGATGTCCATATCAGCTTTTTCAAGCTGGTCGAAAGTCGGGTTGATAACGAACTTACCATCAATACGTGCAACACGTACTTCCGAAATAGGTCCGTTGAAAGGAATATCTGAAACAGCAAGTGCTGCTGAAGCAGCAAGTCCGGCCAATGCGTCGGGCATATCAACACCGTCTGCTGAGAAAAGGATAATGTTTACGTAAACTTCTGCATGGAAATTATCGGGGAATAAAGGACGGAGAGCACGGTCTACTAAGCGGCAGGTAAGAATCTCATAATCAGATGCTCTTCCTTCTCTTTTTGTAAAGCCACCGGGGAAGCGGCCGAATGCTGCAAATTTTTCTTTGTACTCTACCTGAAGCGGCATGAAATCTGTTCCGGGAACTGCATCTTTAGCGGCACAAACAGTAGCTAACAACATGGTGTTACCCATGCGAAGCATCACAGAGCCATCTGCCTGTTTTGCCAGCTTTCCCGTTTCGAGTGTGATGGTTCTGCCATCTCCCAACTCGATCGTCTTAACAATTGGGTTAATCATAAAAATTGTTTTATCTAATATCTTTCTTTCAAAATTCCCGCAAAGATATACATTTATTGCACTAATATCGTGAAAATGAGATAAAAAGTTAGTGGGATTTTGATTTTTTTCAATTTTGGAGTGAAGAACATGGCAAAATGCTTTGACTAATCTTGAAAAGAAGTATATTTGCAGTTTGAAAAATAACACGCATATTATGAAAAAAGTAACGTTAGTAGCTCTTGTGGCTCTTGCTTTAAGTTCTTGTAATTCTGACCCTAAATTTAATGTGAAAGGAGATGTTTCGGGAGCAGATGGAAAAATGCTTTATCTGGAAGCTTCCGGACTTGAAGGAATTGTGCCTTTGGATTCTGTAAAATTGAAAGGAGACGGTTCATTCAGTTTTAAACAATTACGCCCTGAATCTCCTGAGTTTTATCGTTTACGGGTGGAAGATAAAGTGATTAATTTCTCGGTTGACTCTACAGAAACTGTCAGCATCAAAGCGCCTTATACAGACTTTTCGACTGCTTATACAGTAGAAGGCTCGGACAATTCTGCGAAAATTAAAGAACTGACTCTAAAACAGATCCGTTTACAGAAGAATGTGGATGCGTTGGTAAAAGCTGCGCAAGCCAATCAATTAGGTAACGATGTGTTTGAAGACAGCCTGGCTGTATTGTTGAAGAATTATAAGGATGATGTGAAAATCAATTATATTTTTGCTGCTCCCAATACAGCTTCTGCTTATTTTGCTTTGTTCCAGAAGCTAAATAATTATATGATTTTTGATCCTTTGAACAATAAAGACGATATTAAATGTTTTGGTGCCGTAGCCACAAGTCTGAACAATACTTATCCGCATGCGGTACGTTCGAAGAATCTCTATAATATAGTTATAAAAGGTATGAAGAATACTCGTACCCCCCAGCAAAAGACAATCGAGATACCGGAAGAAAAGATTGCTGAAACAGGTGTGATTGATATTGCTTTGAGAGATATGAAAGGTAATATCCGTAAACTCACTGATTTGAAGGGTAAAGTCGTTCTTCTTGACTTTACGGTCTACCAAAGTGCAGTTTCGGCTCCACATAACCTGATGCTGCGTGACTTGTATAATAAGTATGCGGGCCAGGGGCTGGAAATTTATCAGGTTTCATTGGACGCTGATGAACATTTCTGGAAAACTTCAGCCGATAATTTGCCTTGGGTATGTGTTCGCGATGAAAATGGAATTTACTCAACGAATGCAGCTTTATATGGCGTAAAGAATCTGCCGGCTCTATTCCTGATCAATCGTAACAATGAACTGAGAGCCCGTGGAGAGACGATAAAAGACTTGGAAGGAACTATCAAGTCTATGCTTTAAGTTGTTATAAATTAGAAGATTTCGTTTAAATATGTTACATAGCATTACTTTTAGCTTGACACATATCGTTTAAAAGGTTATCTTTGCGAAGAAATAATTGAAAAGAGGGTTCCAGCATGACTCATGTTGGAATTCTTTTTTGTTTTATATGACCGTTAAAAAATAAAAGGAGGAAAACATCATGGCTTATATGTCAGAAGAAGGTTACAAGAAATTGATGGCGGAACTTAAAGAACTGGAAACAGTGGAACGCCCCAAAATCTCTGCGGCAATAGCTGAGGCACGCGATAAAGGAGACTTATCGGAGAATGCCGAATACGATGCTGCAAAAGAGGCTCAGGGTATGCTTGAGATGAGAATCAACAAACTCAAAGCTGTAATAGCGGATGCTAAGATTATCGATGAATCGAAACTGAAAACAGATTCAGTGCAGATTCTGAATAAAGTAGAACTGAAGAATACCAAGAATGGTATGAAGATGACTTATACCATCGTTTCAGAAAGCGAGGCTAATCTGAAAGAAGGAAAGATTTCTGTTAGTACGCCGATTGCTCAGGGATTACTCGGCAAGAAGGTAGGTGATGTTGCTGAGATCCAGGTTCCACAAGGTAAAATCAGTCTTGAAGTAGTAAACATTTCGTTTTAACAAGAGGGCAGGTCCATACTGGGGCTTGCCCTATTTTATATATATGGGATTATGGCAACAATATTCAGTAGAATCATAGCAGGTGAAATTCCATGCTATAAGGTAGCCGAAAACGAAAAGTTTTTTGCTTTCCTTGATATCAATCCGTTGGTGAAGGGACATACTTTGGTTGTGCCTAAACAGGAAGTTGATTATATCTTTGATTTGAGTGATGAGGATCTGGCTGCAATGCACGTCTTTGCCAAAAAAATAGCCCGTGCTATTGAGAAAGCCTTTCCTTGTAAAAAAGTGGGTGAAGCAGTGATCGGACTTGAGGTTCCACATGCTCATATTCATTTGATTCCTATTCAGAATGAATCGGATATGCTTTTTTCTAATCCGAAACTGAAGCTGGCAGATGAAGAGTTCGTCGCTATTGCTAAGACTATTAATTCTGCTTACGAAGCAGCCCAATAAAATCCTTCCTTCATAATATAGTAAAGGGACTGAACCTGGCGTTCAGTCCCTTTTTTAGTTTTACGCAGAAATCAAATATAGTCTTCTCCTAATTTCATTTGTGCATCGTTTACATACTTGCGTATGGCATGTTCTTCGTCTTTTTTGCATATCAGCAATACATTGTCTGACTCGGCAACCAGAAATCCCTCTAATCCTTCTATTACAGCAAGCTTGCCTTTTGGCAATACAACGATATTGTCGTTACTGTTATAGATCATAGAATCGCATTTCAGAGTTACATTTCCTTGTTCATCTTTAGGCGATAAGTCGTACAATGATCCCCATGTTCCAAGGTCCGACCATCCGAAATCTCCTAAAGAAACATATACATTGTCGGCTTTTTCCATGATACCAAAGTCTATTGAAACATTTGGGCATGCCGGGAAGTTTTCTTCGATGAAGGCTTTCTCTTCCGGTGTGCCATATACATCTTTTCCCGGAGCCAGTTTTGATGCCAGTTCTGGAAGAAGAGCTTCTCCTGCTTTGATGATTGTATTGACGTTCCACATGAAAAGTCCGGAATTCCAATAAAATTCTCCACTCTCGACAAAAACTTTAGCAAGCTCCAACTCGGGCTTTTCCGTGAATGTTTTTACTTTGTAGAAATTATCTCCTTCCTGTTCTGCTATCTGAATATATCCGTATCCTGTTTCCGGGCGATTAGGTTTTATCCCTAAGGTGAGGAGCTTGTCGGATTTTGAAACAAAGTCCAGACCTTTCTCTATGGCGGCTAAGAATTCTCCCTCTTTCAGAATCAGATGATCAGAAGGAGCAACTACGATATTAGCGTTCGGATTTAAAGAGCGTATATGGTAAGAGGCCCATGCGATGCAAGGAGCTGTATTTCTCCTTGCCGGCTCTAACAGAATCTGTTTGGAGTCTAATTCCGGAAGTTGTTCTTTTACCAAATCTGCATATATCGCATTTGTCACAATAAGTATGTTCTCCGTAGGAATAATTTTATTGAATCGATCGAAGGTTTGCTGCAGCAACGAACGACCTGTACCAAAGAAATCCAGAAACTGTTTAGGCATTGTCTTGCGGCTAAACGGCCAGAAACGACTGCCGATACCTCCGCCCATAATTACGCAATAATTATCTTTACTTGTCATGATATTGACTGTTTTAAATGTTTCTGCTAAAATACAGTTTATTCTCTGAAAACCGAAGCGTTTATGAGATGTTTTATTCTTTTTTTCTCCTTTTTTTTATAAAACTCTTGCAGGTTCAAAAAAAAGCCGTATCTTTGCACCGCATTTGAAACCAATGCCCAGATGGCGGAATCGGTAGACGCGCTGGTCTCAAACACCAGTGGATTCACTTCCATCCCGGTTCGACCCCGGGTCTGGGTACAAGTAAATCGGCTAAGTAATTGAATATCAATGCTTAGCCGATTTTATTTTGCGCCTATTGTTCCCGTTTTGTTCCCGTCCACACTTAGTGAAGCGCATTCTAAATGCGATTAAACCCTATTCAATTCCTATAAATCAGGTATTAAACCAACTTTTGCCGATGTTCCTCTCTTCTTTCGGATAAATTAATTAACTTTGCAACGACATGCCATACTGAAAGCCCGAAAAAGGAAACAGTTTGGTTGTCACTTTACATAATGGAGAGCGTTTACTATGCGCTTTGTCTTTGACGTACCGTAATCTCGCAAATTACTAAGACAGTCAGAGGACATGGCAACTGTAGATGTTCACGGTAGGTATGTTATACCATGCCGTGGGTTTTGTCGTATAATTATATATGGTCATAAGGCTCACGCATGGGATTATATATACCCATGCGTGGGCTTTCTGCGTTGTCCGTTCTGACTGTTTGGGCAATGCGAGAGCCTCGGTATCGTGGAACGGGCAGTAGCAAGATTCCCACGCTTTTCGTTTTGTAGAGGAAATTAAAAAATTAGCATCAAAATATCATCATAGGGAATCTGGTGATGGAGAAAACGAGCAAAGGCAATATATGGGGAACATTTTGCATTATATAGCTAAAGAAACGCATGGTGATACTTTTACTTCCTATAAGTATTGCTATGATTGGTCTAACCAACCCCACATAGAATATGATTCTTCTGAAGATTCCTATGTTAATCTAAAAGATTATGCAGAAGATGTTCACGACCCCAATATGAGGGATTTGCGCAGATTAGTGGAAATGAAAAAAGAAGATTCCCCATTATTTTCTTTCTTCTTAGACGGCTCTCGTAAGGTTTACAAAATTGATGATATCCAGTATGATAAGAAAGTTTATCCCATATTGAGTGGTCAAATTTCTGTTGCCTGTTGTGGTCGAACAATGTCTGATGATATTAAATTTTCATCATTTGGAAGAGTTGATTCTGAATGCTATTCTGTAGTTTGCCTTCCTGTTTCTGCCAATAGTGAAGGAATTGAAAATAGTGTGTTTTTTAATCGTTTACTCAAAAAAATTAACGACCAACTATCATCTAAATCTCAGTCAAAAGCACAATTGCAAAAGTTACTGTATTATCTGACAAAAATTGAGGGAAAAGAAACATTGGAAAATAAAGGCATTGCAAAAATCCAAGATGAGATGATAGAATGCGAAAAACGCATCGTGGCTCGTATGGTAGCCAAACATCTTCTCGATCAAGACCATTATCTCATCAAGGATGGTTCTATTCAATATAAACCAATGAAAAGCGGTGATTTTAAGGAAATCGCTCGTATTCAAAGCAATTATAGGCATGTAGTTGGTGTCTCAAAGACATTTAATCCTAATATAATGAAAGATAATAAAGGACAAAGCAACGCAGCAGCCATAGCAAAATTACCTCCTTACCATCGTACTCCGGCGTTTTTATGGCAACCGGGAGAGCAGTGGGGGAATATGAAATTTGCTATTTGGTATGTTAGGATTCGTCCATATCAACATACAAGCACTCCGTATTCCGGGATTCTTAAAGTGGAAAAAATGTTGATGACAGACCAAGAAGAACATCACGGCATAGATACTGAAGAAATAGACAATATCTCTGTCAATTTAATAAATGAACGTAACCCTGTGTGCTATGGTAGTGATGCTAGATGGGCAAATCATCTATATCCTGTTTATATGACAGAGTGTTATTGCAAAAGTTGTTTTATGAACGATTATACATTTATAAACTTACTCTAAAGATATGGAAGCGATCGCAATTGGTAAGATAATAGCAACAGAAAAACAACCTTCAACCATTGAAGAGTTTACCTTTTGGACTAAAAAAGACTTTAAGCTCCGTCCTTTTGATGTTGTAGTTGTAGAACACATACAAGGAAGTAAAACCTATGGTGTTGTGGAATCCATTTCGCATATGACGGATTCTCCGAGTGCTTTAGCAGGATTTATTTCAAGTGATTTCGGAGATGTTCAATCTTCATCATACACCGATCGTATAGGTATGAATTTTGTTCAATGCAGAGTGGTTGGCAACGACCATGACATTTTCATTCCTGTCCAAGAAGGTAAAAAAGTGTATATTGCTAATGTTCATGAGATACAGGAAGCACTTGGTTTGGATAATATGAAACATCCGTTGCCTGCTGGATACATAGAAATGTATGATGGTGCAAACAAACAGACTTTGCCAGTGTTTTTTAATTCTCATTATCTGATTGGTCCAGAAGGTGCTCACCTTAATATTTCAGGAATATCTGGCTTGGCATCAAAAACATCGTATGCTATGTTTTTGCTTAAAGCCATACAAGATACCTGCATAAAAAGAAAGGAGGAATCTGTTGCTATTATAATGATGAATGTAAAAGGGACAGATTTGCTTTCAATCGATCAAAAGAATGAACGAGAAGATGAGTTGGCAAAAATAGAGCCAATTTATGACATTCTCGGAATGGACTTAGAGCCATTTAAAAATGTTACCTATTACTATCCTCATTCTTCAGATTACACTTCATACACATATGAAAAAGAAAAGGTAATCAAAGAAAGGTTAGAAATAGAGAAAGCTTACCAGTATAAATACCTTTTTGAAAACACAGAAGATAAAGAGTGTCTTGATTTACTGTTTGCAAATGTAGATGATCCAAATGAAACAATAGAATCAATCATCAATTATATTATCTCTGAAAGTGGAAAGTTCAATGGTATTGAAAATTGGAGTGATTTCAGAGAAACTTTGGCCGAACAAACTCAACCACAAAAAACAACACAAGGCAAAGAAATTTCCGTGTTAAGTTGGAGAAAATTTTATCGCCTTTTCAATAAAGCATACCAAAAGAATAAACAGATGTTTACCGACAGTTTGGGAAATTCTGGAAAGTGTGTTCGTCTGCGTGATAAAATTGCTCAAATAAAGAAAAATGATATCATGGTTATTGATATAGCCAAGCTTGACGAAGAAACACAAGGTTTCGTTTTTGGTGATGTCGTCCGCGCCGTGTATAACTTGAAATTAAGTAGCGACAGACAGGACGAGGACTTTCCTGATAGAGTAATTGTCTTCATTGACGAACTTAACAAATACGCATCAAATGATGTTCCTAAGTCATCGCCGATACTCCACCAGTTATTGGATATAACAGAACGTGGACGTTCACTCGGCATTGTCTTATTTGGTGCAGAGCAGTTTGTTAGTGATATACACAAACGAATAAAAGGTAATTGCGCGACACAGGCATTTGGTCGGACTAACGCTATTGAAATAGCAAAAGAGGATTTCCGTTTTGTTCCTTCTGTTTATAAGAATATGCTTACCCGTCTGCAACAGGGCAATTATATTATACAAAATCCTGTTTTTCGTTCAATGCTTAACATAAAATTCCCTTTACCAATCTACAAATATTATGAATGATATGAGCGGAAAACCACAAATAGGCAAAGATGTTATTGAATCGTTGACCCTCGGAATGTATGAGGATTGCCGATTTATTTATCGTGAATATATACAAAATGCAGCTGATGCCATTGATAAAGCCGTATCTGAAGGACTGATAGAGAAAAGCCATAACCAGATTATGGTTGCTATTGATGCAGAAAAACACCGTATTGCTATTGAAGACAATGGTACCGGCATATCGCGAAGGAATGTCGCAAACATTCTTCTCAACATAGCTCATTCCACAAAGCAAAGAGGGGTAGATAAAGGTTTCAGGGGGATTGGTCGCTTAGGTGGCCTTGGTTATTGTTCAACATTGATCTTTGAAACATCACATTTTGGGGAAGCCGAGAAGTCAATAATGACTTGGGATGCAGAACTATTGAAAAATATCATCAATGACCGTGACACTCAACAAGAAGCGGTAGATGTTTTACAAAAGGTAACAAACTTCAAATATGAAGTTGAAACTCCTGAATCTCATTATTTTAAAGTTACTTTGGAAGATGTCACCACAGATGAATTGCTGGATGTAGAGTACATAAGAAACTATTTATCAATGGTGGCTCCGGTAGATATAGAAGCTAAGTTCATCTTTCGCTCAAAAATCAGTAAATACATGAAAGAAAATGGCCTTTCACTTGATATTTACAATATCTATATCAATGGCGACCAAATTTTCAAGCCCTATACATCATGTATATATGAGGATAATAAAGGAGGAAAAAAGAAAACGGACGAAATACGTGATATTGAATTTCTAAGTCGTAAGGATGAACAAAGCGATGAGCTAATTTATTGGGGATGGTATACAATCTCTGGGCTTCGAGGTCAGATGAAGTCTAAGAACTTAGCTCGTGGCATACGCCTTAGAAAAGAAAATATACAAATCGGAGATGAGGAAATATGCAAGAAATTCTTTACAAAAACAGAAGACCAAAGATTTTCTTTCTATTTCTTTGGGGAAATACACGCTGTATCTAAAGGTTTGATTCCAAACTCACGAAGAGATTATTTCGGTGAATCTGATACGCTAAAGAAATTTGAGCGATTGATAAAGGAGGATTTTTGTAAACTTAAAGACCTCTGTTATGATGCTTCAAAATATAGAAATGCCCAAAGTACAATAGCTAAAACAGAAGAAATACGTCAAGAAATCCAAAAGAAAGAAAAGGAAGGCTATACTAGCACCGCAGAAAAGGAAACTCTGCAAAAAAAGTTAGAAGATCATCAGAAAAAAGATATAGAAGCGCGTAAACAGCTGGAACGCATACAAAAGAAAATGGAAGAATCTAAATCTCCATTACTTCCACACTTATCTCAATTAACAACAGCATCAGTTGCAAAAGACACTACGTCTATAAATGAAACTAGCGCTCAACCTTCAACTAAAACGAAGTATCGCACAGATGGACCAAAGTATTCAAGTTACGATAAAAAAGCGAAAAAACTTATCAGCCGAATTTATGAATCCATCAAGAACTATTTGCCTGAAGGAATGAGTGAACTTTTGATACAGAAAATAGAGGAGGATTTGACAAGATGAAGCGTCGTGTATTGCTACTAGAGCCTAATTATAAGAATAAATTTCCTCCAATAGGGTTAATGAAATTATCAACGTATTTTCGGACTCGTGGTGATGAAGTTGTTTTCTATAAAGGTGATTTGCATGATTTTGTTATTCAACAAATTGTAGAAGAATGCTTAACAAAATTATACCAAATTGACAATAGTATCAATTGGAAGTTGCGGGCTGACAAAATAACTCTATACATAAAGTATAGAAAAAAGGATTACCTAAATAGTATAAACATTGATGATTCTGAATATGCGATTCTTGTTTATACATGGCTTGAATATTATAAGAAATTTTATTATAGTGGTGAATATCGCAAGCACCCGCGTTGGGATTGGGTTGGAGTTACGACTATGTTCACCTTTTATTGGGATATAACGATTGAAACCATTGAGTTTGCAAAGACTATGGTCAAAGATGTCAAGAACTTAATGGTAGGGGGTGTATTAGCCTCTATCCAACCTAACGAGATTGAAGCAGCAACAGGCATAAAACCACATTGCGGCACATTACATACTCCAGGAGAAATAGATAAAGATGACAATCGAATTATAGACGAATTGCCATTAGATTATTCCATCCTTGATGAAATAGAATACGAATATCCTGATAGTGGTGCGTTTTATAGCTACGCGACACGCGGTTGCATTCGTCAATGCCCATTTTGCGCAGTCCCAATAATTGAGCCTAAATATCAGCCATATTTACCTCTTCAAGAAAGGATAAAACGTACACGCAGGCTTTTTGGTGACCAACGCAATTTACTTTTAATGGACAATAATGTATTAGCGTCCAGTGAACTAAGTAAAATCATTGACGACATAAAGGCTTGTGGTTTTGCAAAAGGGGCAAAATTCATAGAACCCAATCAATACGATATAGCCATCCGAAACTTACGATTGCACATCAATGACAGGGCATATATCCGTAAATGTTTTAAGTTGCTTAAAGAACTTAACGAAATGAAGAGTTTTACACTTACACAACGGACAATCATTTACGGACTTCGGGAGAAATATGGTTTCTTACATATAGAAACATGTACTCGCGAAGCTTTTATCAGTACATACAGAGAATTCGCACCATATTTTCAGCGTAAATATGACAAGCAAAAAGGGAAACAACGTTTTGTGGATTTCAACCAAGGGGTTGATGCCCGGTTGTTCAACGATAAAATCGTATCTCTGCTGTCAGAGATTGCGATACGCCCATTGAGAATAGCCTTTGACAATATCAGAGATAAGGACGTATATGTAAAAGCGGTGACAATGAGTGTAAAGCATGGAATTAAAGACTTTTCGAATTATTTGCTCTACAACTTTAAAGATAAACCGATTGACTTATATAATCGTCTTAAACTAAATGTAGATAAATGTGAAGAGCTTGGCGTTAGTATATATTCTTTTCCTATGAAATATCATCCGGTAAAAGGTGAACACAGCCATGACAGGGATTTTATAGGTGAGCATTGGAATAGAAAATATATACGGGCTATTCAGGCTATCTTGAATGCAACAAAAGGTAAAGTTGGACGCGGCCAATCTTTCTTTGAAGAAGCATTTGGTAAAGATGAAAATGAATTTCAAGAATTACTTATGATGCCTGAAACTTTTTTGCTTTACCGTTTTTTCTTTAGGGATTTAGGCTATACTCAGCGTTGGCGTGATGATATGGCAAAACTATCAACAGAAGAGCGAAAAGAATTATACCCTATAATTTTTAATAATGATTTTAATAATATTGAAGAACTAACTGATAATATCTCTTTACGTAAGGTGCTGGCTTATTACAAAAATTATAGAGCTGAAATCATCACTCCAGGAACTGAGCTTTATAAGGAGAAACAAATATATGACGCAAGACAAAAAGGAGGAAAACAGTAGACCGACAATAAAATAGCAGACCAATAGATAGCCCTTCATTTCTATCTATTGGTCTATTATTTTTCCCGATATTATCGGCAGCTCTTCCGCCAATGCACATACACATCCCGTATCGAAATCTCATGATTGAGATATGCCTTACTGATTTCGGCAGGAAGTGTATAAGCCGGATAGTCGGCGACCTTGAAATGCCAGTAGATGCCTCGGTTGTCGGGATAAATCCGGCAGTTGTGCCGTTCGCAGAAAAGGCGTTCACCTTCGGCGGTATAAAGGTAATAGTTGGTCGCCGCTTTCTGTAATTCCGTGTTCTTCTCTTGAAGTTCACGTACTTTTGCGGCAAGTTGTTCCCGCTGTTTTTGCTCGGATTCGTAGGCAGATAAATCCATTTCATTCCATGTACCAGTCTTGAAATATTCGTTGGTACGGTTGATGTATTCTCGGATAGCGTCTGTTACAAAAGGTAAGCCGTGGATGTTGGCCAGCCGTGCAATCTGATTGAGGTTGACTTGCATCTTGTAGCTGATATTGGCCGTGCGTTTCATCCGCTCGCTTTCTTCTATGGTGAGTGCGGCTGAGAGTTCTTTGCCTAATGCTGCTTCACGGATGAAAGCTGCCACAGACAGCCGTGCGGCATTGGCTTTCTTCTCAATTATGGCATATTCTGATTCACTGAACTGTATTTCTTTGCGTTTGGTACGTTTGTTCTCGTTTTCTGTTTTCATCTTCTGCGTCCTCCTTTTCGTTGTTTGTTTTTGTTCTTATCATGGTCAAGCGTGTTGTCACTGCTGCCGCTGCCTGTACCTATCCGGGCAACTGTTGGTTGAATGATAAGTTCGGCTATTCCTTCCATCAGATTGCCACTGATAGACGACATTGCAGTTTCTCTATCATTGTTTGCTGTAAAACCAGAATTGGTGTCTTCATTGGATGCAGGGTTGCTGTTCCATTCTGCATAATTCTGGTGTCTGTGGTTATGTATTCCTGCTGTCCGATTTTCATTTTTATTGATGTCCTTATTCTTGTCCGCTTGCATCCGCTTCCGATGATTGGCTGGTGTCAGTCCCCATTGTTCTGTTACGGAAATGGATGCTTCTTTTGCCGCCTTTCCGATGTTGGCAAGATTGGCGCGTGTACCGTCATCCAACACCACGTTTGCCAGAAAGTGGAAGTGCGGATTCTTGTTATCCTTGTCGTGATGGCGACCGACAAGGAATTGGTCAAAGCGATAGCCATGCCGTTCCATGTGCCTTATCCAATCTCTAATTATTTCTTCGGCATGAACTTCAAGCATGGTTGTATCATTGACATGAAATGAGATAGGAATATGTACGGCTTTCACTTTGAGTGACGGGCGCAGTGCGCACTGGCGATTGAAGTCTTCGGTGAGTATGCCAATATCGGTAAGGCTGCTCACTCCACGGGCAATGACTACGTGCGCCCCTTTCTTGAGATTGAGAATGTAGTCGATGGTCTTGCCCGGATTCTTGCTGTATCTTACTTTGGTTATCATTCTGCGTTTCTGTTTTTGATGGGGAGGGGTGGCAGCGGACTTCGCACCACAGATGCGTATGATACGTATCTTGGTACCGCTTGCCACCCCTCCATACATTATTGCTACTTCTGTCACACCGTCCGGTATTATGGTCGTGATGTCTGAAACAGATTCCACCGTTGATTTTGTTGAATCCGTTGAGCGGAATACAAAAAGAGGGAAGAAAAAAGAGAATGCTTTACATCCGACAGCGTTGTCAGCAACCGATTTTCTCTTTTGGCAGGCAAGGTTTTCCGTTGAAATCTGTTGAGGGTGTTGTTGAACTATATAGGCCATATACATACGTTCTTTCTTATGTTTCATCAGACTCAACAAATTCAACGGTAGTCTTTCAACTTTTCACGAGTAACGGTATAAAAGCGACCGACTTTCTTGGGTGATGCGGAATATTTCTGCCCCGGCAACACGGATATTTGGTATGTGGAATAAGACAGCGCATTGGGAGCAGGCTCCAGTTTCCAACATTGTTGCAAGACATTCCTCACCTGATGGCGTTCCACTCTTACCATTGAATAGTTGAACAATGCCAACAGGTCGTTGATGCAGAAGTCCACCACATCCACCTGCATAGTGTCCATGATGTCAAGCAACAGTTCTGCCATATCAAGCTCAATGCGGCTACGGTTACAACGGATGATTTTTTCCAATGCCTCCGTGCGGATAAGTGATGGCGCAAACCACATGCGGCTTTCTTCTTTGGTGGTCAAATCCCGATGTTGTAGGTGGTACAGAAAGGCCGGAATCTCATCTTTCAGTTTCTGCAAAAATGATGTGTCATCCTTTTCCAATCTGCTGACCTTTCTCACCCAATAGCGTGTTTCCTCCGGCTCAATGTAAACGGGAAAATTCTCGTTGTTGGAACACAGCACAAACTTGGCGAAGAACTGTACTTCATAACGGTCTTTGCCCTTGGCTTCCATCTTGTAGGAATGTGCCGTACTTAGGTTCTTCAACCGTTCACTGTCCTCACGGCGATTGAGCAACACCTCGTCCACGACAATCATCAGTTTGCCCGCCCAATCCGCATTAAACTGGCTGCGGAAATCTTCATTGGTATTGAACGTAACATTTTCCTGAAACAATGCTTTGAGAAAATTCAAGAATGTACTCTTGCCTGTATTACGTTCTTCCGACACCAACAAAAGTATAGGCAATTTCTGTGTCGGTTTCAGATATAACAGTTGAAGGTAGTCCATCCCCAACTCATACTGCCCACCAAAGATATGTTCCACCAAAGAACAGATATGTTGGAAATCACCTTCTGCCGGTGTGTGGGTTATCGGCTCATAGAGATTATAAAAGTTATTCACGTTGTGGCGGTAGTCTGTATGGCTGGGCATGGTGCAAAAACCGTCATATTTGGGTATCTGAGCCGCTTCATCCTTGCTATGGTCTTGCCGGAACACACTCATCTTCCACTCCACACGCATTTTGCGAAACGAGCCGTTCATCATCGGTTGGTTCAATATTCGGAACAGTGTGGTGCCGATACGTACATATTCATCCTCCACTCTCCCGGTTTGTGGAATCATATTCTCATTTGCTTCCATTGCCGCCAGTTTTGCTTGTTCCACCCAATATACGCTTCACATCTGATAGTCGGTATCTTACCTTACTGCCTACCTTGACGGCTTTCAGGTAGTTTCGTTTGTTCCAATGCCATAAGGTTGCATCGCATACTCCGCACATATCCTTTACTTCTTCCCGGCTAAGCAACCGTTCTTCATCGGCAGCACGGAAAGCCAGTGCCACTTCGTTTATCGCGCGATTGATAAGTTCATCCGAGAATACGCGCAAGTCCTCGCCTGTAATCTCCAGTTTGATATTGGCTGCACCATTGGAGATAATCTGCATCAAGTCAGTCATAATCAAAATCAATGCCGCCGTATTGTCCGGTGCAACCGCTTCGGCAGCATAATAAACGATTGCACCACCGCTCCCGTATCGGAACGATGGTGCAAAAGTATAATTGTATTTCGCTAAAATTCAATGGTTTGCGTTTCGCTTATTTCGGCGAAACCATAAACGAAAGAAACGAAATGGATATTGAATTAACCTCGTTTATCGCTATGCTTGAAATTTCATTTTGACAAGACATTACCGCAACACTAATACTGGATTATTCAGAAGTTGGTCTATCACGGGATGATAAATGCATCCATCGGTAACGGCTGTAATGGTCGTAACTTTATTCCCTCCGTCTTTGGATGAAGCACCGCAATGATAAATCTGCTCATCGGCTGTTTGGTAATCAATGACAATATATCTGTCATGGAATATACCGCCGGATGTTTGCAGCGAAACAGAAACATCGGGATATTCCCGACAGAAGTCATTAAACTCCGCCTGATGTAGTCGATTGCCGATATTGTCTGAGAATACAGTAATTTTCACATTGGCAGAAACCTCTTTCAAGAGTACCAATGTCTTTAATCCGATATAATTATCCACCACGAATATTGTTTTCTTGGCTGTAGCATAAATCTGTTGGTAAGCCAAATCGGATTCTACAGGTTGGCCGTTGAGTATCAGCCAGCCCCTTCTGACGGTAGGATTACTAAAGTCGAGCATGACATTCGCCAGTTCCGACTTCGTTACGACATTGCCCAACGTGTCTATTATACTGGCAACCTTGTCATCAACAGCTGATAAGGATTTACGCAAATCAAGCAAGTCTTTGGTGTTCTGGGTTGTTTGCAAAGACAGTTGGAGATATTCCCTCTGTCCCAACAACGGCTGGTTGTCAACAATGTAGTCCTTCATCTGCTTGAAGATGCGAATCAAGGCTTTACTTTGCTTGGTTGCCAGCTCACCTTTCAAGACGGTCATAAGCATATATATTCCTTGCTCCGTAAAGGCGTATGGATTGTATCTGCGACCTCCCCAACTTGAGGTGGAATTTTTGCACCTCAAGATTTCGCACTCCTCATCGGTCAACTGAAACATGAAGTCTTGCTCAAACTTCTCAATGTTGTTCTTTACCTGGCGGTTAAAATCCTTGGTACTATATCCGTAGATTTTGGCCAAATCCATATCAAGCATTACTCGAACACCCCGGACATAGTATATAAATCCTTTCAGATATTCGGCATTGACTTCTTCTATGATAATGTTTTTATCCATATTCGTAAGCTATTATGTTTGTATTTTCTTTAGTCTGCTTTGGTAAGATAACTTCGCCATTCATTTATGTATGTCCGTTCAATACCGCAGTCTTTTATTTTCCCTTTATTCGTGCTGTCGTTCAACTTCTTAATGGCTATCTGCAAGTTACGCACGCTTTTCAGGTCGCAGTTCGGCATTTCATTGGCAAGCAATCGATGGAATGTCGTCACATCGCAATGGCTTAAAAGCTGTTCTTCCTGCAATGCAAAATACAGCCTTGCCAAATCGGTGCCAGTGTGCTGTGTAGAAATTCTTAGCTTGATTTTTTTCAAAAGCGTTTCTTTGTCGCCAAGCAGATAATCCTGTAAGCGAAGTGACTGTTCCGTATTTGTCGGTATTTCTGTTATTACTTCATTCACAGGTTCTAATTCCTCAATACATGATTCCATCACATTCCCTTCTTCAATGGCTTTCTTTTCACGCCTGAAATTTTCCCAATCCTCTTTCGTCCGCATCTTGTTGCGGATGCTACTCTTAATGACAACCCGAATCATGATTGCAGCGATTTTCTGTTCTATGAAATTGTTTCTCGGATTGTTCGCTTCCGCTTCAAGTTGGTTAACCATTGTTTCATAGCACTTGCCATAATACAGCCATGCCAACATAGCCGGAACTATCGAATCTTTATCTATGTTGTGAAATTCATCTACCAATAATTTAGCGGTATCTGCATCTGCTGCATAGTCTTGCATTTGCCGTTCATCGGCAAGGTCACCGTGACATTCCGTCTGATACCTGCGCATCAGCTTGGGAGCAAGTTTCATGCCTACTTTGAAAACTTTGTATAGTCCAATAGCTGATTTGTCATTGACTTCCGCAACGAAACGGTCGTATTCCTCCGGGTGACTATCAAGCCAATCTTTAATCTCCTGTTTGAAGCGTTCAAAATCCTGTTGAGCCATAATTAGCCTTTATTTAGTCCAACAAATGTACGAGTTCCTGTTTCATCTCTTCGTCTATTTCTCTGTAACGGCGAAAGGCCTTGCTGCCTTCTTTGTGCCCCGACACCGATGAAACCAAATCCGGGTCTTTCACCTTTTTATACATATTCCCGATAAAGGTCTTTCGAGCCGTATGTGTGGTGGCGACCTCGTACAGATACTTCTGCTCGGGCTTACGGGTCAGAGGATTAAGCACCGTAACGATTCTGTTCAGTCCGGCAAGTCTGAAAGCCTCCTTGATAGCCTGATTATATTTCTGCTCCGATATGAACGGAAGCAAAGTTTCTCCATCATAGTCTTTGTAGCGTTCAAGAATGGTTTTGGCGATGTCGTTCAATGGCACTCTCACCGTTCTTGGATTATGATTGCGCGTCTTTCCTTGAATGTACTCCAATGCACCATTCACGAGGTTCTTCTTCGTGAGTTTATAAAAGTCACCTACACGACAACCCACCACAGTTTGGAATACAAAAATGTCACGTTGCACTGCCAATTGTGGGCGCATAGATAAATCTGCTTCAAATAGTTGGTTACGTTCCTGCAAGGTTATATAAATAGGTGTACCATAAAGACATTCTTCAATCGGAAATTTGTCAAACGGGCGGTTGATAGTCTTCCCCTGATTATAGCACCATATAAAAAAGGTACGTATGCGCGAGAAGCAATCAATGAGCGTATTCTTTCCTCTGGGTTGTGGAGTACGCTTTTCGGGAATAGTAGCGTAAATCTCAGGATATTCTTCGGCGTAAGCGTGTTCATTCTCCATAAAATCCCAAATGTCTGCAAGCGTATCTTTGGTAACTGTATTTATGTCCAGCGAAAAGTCTTTCATACCCCTCCTTGTTTCTCTGATGAACAGCTCATAGCGCATGAGTGCTCTTTTTACCACACGGAAATTCTTTTTCCTCACTTCCGACAGACTATGCTTTTCCAAAAACTCATCAAACAGTTCGGTAAAAGTTGGTGGATTTTCAGCGGCCAGTTCTTCTTCCGTCTTGTATTTGTCCGGGTGATGGAATCTGTCTATCACTTCTCCTAACCATTCGCTGTCGGCATCATCCCTATATTCCCTTTCAATCATTCGGGTCAATGCCTGTACCTTATGGTTCAAGTCTATCTTTTCATCTTCCGGCACTAAAGCCACACGGTCTTTATATCCCTGCTTTTCCGGGCTCCAATGGTTGGGGCTAATGGAAAGCTCACTTGCCGCCTTGATGTCTTTCTTTCCGTCACGCAGGCGGAAATAGATGGTGGCTTTGGTCTCCAAATCATTCTTCTTTGCCGTTTTTCGTATGAATGCAGTCACTTTCATAAGCTTCGATTCTATTTCTGGATTGAACACTGCAAAGATAGTGAATTGTTCCCAAATTGTTCCCGTTTATCCCAAATTTGTTTCAATCCAATTAAATTGAATCACTTTTATATTCTGATATAAGTATTTAATAATCAGTTTAGTTTAGTTTAAACTTCGTCGTTTTTGCTATTTAAACTGATTGCTTCGGATTTAATATTTCAAATGCGGGTCTGGGTACGAAAGATGAAGATAAACCCTTGTAAATACAAAGTTTACAAGGGTTTTCTATTTTTCTACTGAAACATTTAATCATTTTCTATAATCATATAAAACAACTTGTGCTGAAGAAATCTCTTACATATGGAATCATAGAGATTCCTTTGCTTAGTTTTCTTGGCGGAAAGCCAAATTTGACTTCATAGTGAGGATTGAAAAGATATAGTTGTTCATTCATAATCTGATATCCGGCTTGTTTTGCGATGTTTCTGAATATTTCAACGCTACATTTTGTCTGTTTAATATTTAGTAGTTCTTTTATAGTATCATCTTTTTCACCGCATAGTTTTAGTAGCCATCTACACAAGAAACGAGGAAGGAGATGTATAAAAGGTAGATGTGAGATAATTTTTCCTTTTGCAATCTGTTGATGTTCTTCGCCACATCCTACTTCCAACACTTTATCGGGGAGATATTCTATCTTGCTTTTTATATATGGAATGTAATCGTTTCTGCAGGTTTGCGCTTGTTCATTAAAATAGCGTTTACGGTCAATATGTCGTTCTTGCATTTCTATTATTGCTTTATCTTTTTAGAAAGAGCTATATTCTATTAAACAATTAGTTTTTAAACAGCCTTTTTAGTATTTGTTGCCTCTGTACATTCCATGAAGAGCCAGTGAAGAATTATTAAACAGGTTCTTTTAATGGTTCGGTTGAAGCGTTCATGCAATTAATTCCGCTCTAATTGGTTTTATTATATAAATAACTCATTCGGGAACTGATTTTAGCAAGTTTCGGATTATTTTTCATTTGGAAACTTCGTACATTTGCTACGTACTCGAACAGAGTGAATGTGTCTGTGTTCCTTGTGCTTCGGATAATGACAGATAAATCAAAGAAACAAAAAGCTATTAATTTTCCAACGAAGAGAGAAATATGAAAAACGTTATTCAGATACAATACTACCAATCACCATGCGGGGAGCTGATATTAGGCTCTTACCAAGGAAAACTTTGCATGTGCGATTGGAACAGGGAAGGAAGGCGGGCATTAATTGACCGGAGAATGCAGAAACTGTTACATGCCGATTATGAAAAGAGTTTATCCGAAGTAATTGTACGAACAATAATTCAGCTGGATGAATATTTTGGCAGGAAAAGAACGGCTTTTGATATTCCGTTGTTCTTTGTCGGTACCGATTTTCAGAAGACTGTTTGGAAAGAGTTGTTGGATATCCCGTATGGGATGACATTATCTTATGGCGATTTATCGCGGAAATTAGGCAATCCCAAAGCTATTCGCGCTGTGGCTGCCGCCAATGGGGCGAATCCCATTTCAATACTTGTTCCTTGTCATCGCGTGATTGGCAGTGACCGTAAATTAGTAGGGTATGGTGGTGGAATTCCTGCAAAGAAGATATTACTTGAACTTGAACTTTCTGACAAAGTGTTTTTTTGAATATAGATGAGGTCACAGCAGGAACTGAATTATAATCGGATTGCAGATGCTATCCGCTTTATTAAAAAGAACTATCGTACGCAGCCTAAATTGGAGGAGATCGCAGAACATATCAATATGAGCCCCTTCCATTTCCAAAGGATGTTTAGCGAGTGGGCGGGAACAACTCCGAAGCGTTTCTTGCAATATCTGAATATTGAGTATGCAAAAAAGATATTGAAAGAAACCCATGCGACACTTTTTGATACAGCCTGCGAGCTTGGACTTTCGGGAACAGGGCGACTTCATGACTTGTTTATAAACATAGAGGGAATGACTCCCGGTGAATATAAAAACGGCGGACTGGCATTGAATATTAATTATTCGTTTGCCGATACACCGTTTGGTAAAATAATAGCAGCATCTACCGATAAAGGTGTTTGTCACATGGCCTTTGTCGATGAAGGAGAGAGGAGAGCTTTTGATCATTTGCGAAGTATATTTCCTAACGCTAAATATGTGCTATCACCGGACACGAAGCAGCAACATGCATTGTCTGTTTTTGATCGGGATTGGAACAGGCTGGAAGAAATCAAACTGCATTTGAAAGGAACGGAATTCCAGTTAAAAGTATGGGAAACTTTATTGAAGATTCCGGCAGGAGGGCTGGCGACTTATGCCGATTTGGCGACCAAATCCGGATACAATGGTGCTTGTAGGGCTGTCGGAACTGCTGTGGGGAAGAATCCGGTTGCTTTTCTGATACCTTGCCATCGTGTGATAAAGGCTACCGGAGAACCGGGAAATTATCATTGGGGAGAGATGCGTAAGAATGCTATTATTGGTTGGGAAGCTGCCCATAAGGATTTCCCGGACCAGTGATCTGTCACCCCTCTGAAAGCCCGGTCAGGAAAGTAGTTTTAGCTCCTTCGCTATTCTGCAAGCTTCTATGGAATTCTTTACCTGGAGTTTCTCCAGTATATTTTGCCGGTGTCGGCTGACGGTATTTTTACTTATGAATAGGGTCCGGGCAATCTCCTGACTTGTTTTCCCCGTATCGATCAGCTTCAATATCACCTTCTCCCTGTCGGATAAAAGGCTGCTGTAGTCCTGTTTTTCCAGTTCTATGGCCTGTCCGTTTGCCGAGTTGATGACCATGCAATTCATGGTAGGATCAGCCGATAAATTGTAAAGGCACAGGGCCAGCCACATGCTATTGCTTGAGTGGGTAGATACATAAAACATCCTGTGCAGGACAGGAACATATTTTCCGGAAGTATTACGCATGCGAAGTTTGCTCATAAGAAAATAATCTGCACGCTTTTTCGCAGGAATCTGTTTCAGGAAGTGATAGAAGCGGAGTTCCTGTACATACTTTTCTGACAGATCATCGGGATGAATCTGTTTAAAGATTTCCTTTTCCCATATTGATTCAAAATTCCGGCTTTCTCCACGTTTGGCTATACCCAACGTTTCGGCTGTTCCCCCATAATAAATGTAGCTGATGTTGGTATGCATATCGCTAAGCACAGCAATTGCATTTTCTATCCGTGCATAGTTGTATGCTATTTGTTTATACTCTTTTAGTTCTTCAGGCAGTTGTTCATCTTTGCAGAAAGGCTGTGCCAGAAACTCTTTGTTCAGTTTGTCAACAATGTCCATATCGGGAAGGGAAATGGTTATTAATAAGCATTGCAGGCTTAGATACAAGCTCTTACCTTTGCAAAGATAATCATAAAACATAGTTGTTGATGGAAAGTGAAAAAGAAAAAATGGGAACAGGCAGGCTGTATGATGCTAATTATGATACAGAGCTGATAGCCGAACGGCAGGCCTGCAAAGAATTATGTTATGAACTGAATCGTTTACGTCCTTCGCAAATAACTGAACGGGAAGCCATTATTCGTCGATTGCTTCACAAGACGAAAGAGCATTTTCTGTTGGAACAACCCTTTTATTGCGATTATGGCTATAATATTGAGATAGGAGAGAATTTTTATGCCAATATGAACTGTGTCATTCTGGACGAAGCGAAAGTAACGTTCGGTGATAATGTTTTTATAGCTCCTTCTTGTGGATTCTATACTGCGGGGCATCCTCTGGATGCAGAACAAAGAAACCGGGGATTAGAGTATGCCCGTCCCATTCATGTGGGTAATAATGTCTGGATAGGAGCACAAGTTTGTGTGCTGCCGGGTGTGACAATCGGTGACAATACAGTGATAGGTGCGGGGAGTGTGGTGAATAGAGATATCCCGGGCAATGTGATTGCAGCAGGTAATCCTTGCCGTGTGATTAGGCAAATCACGGAAAAAGATAAAGTAAAATATACATTATAAGATAAACAGAATTAAAGAGTAAAATGAAAAAAGTATGTTTGGCCCTATTTATGGGCTTGATGGCGCAAGTGACATTTGCGCAGACGCTGGGAAAAATGCAATGGTTCAATGAACCGGACCAATGGGAGATAAAAGATAATGTACTATCGATGTCTGTCACTCCGCAAAGTGATTATTGGCGGATTTCTCACTATGGTTTTACGGTGGATGATGCACCATTCTATTATGCTACCTATGGTGGTGAGTTTGAAGCGAAAGTAAAAGTGACAGGTGACTATAAAGTACGCTTCGACCAAGCCGGACTGATGCTTCGTATTGACCATGAAAACTATATTAAAGCAGGTATTGAGTTTGTAGACGGGAAGTTTAATTTGAGTACAGTCGTTACTCATAAAACGAGTGACTGGAGCGTGATAACTTTGGATAAAACCGTGCCTTATATCTGGATAAAAGCTGTCAGACGACTGGATGCGGTAGAAATTTTCTATTCATTTGATGATAAAACTTACACGCTAATGCGTAATGCCTGGTTACAGGATAATATACCCGTGAAGGTGGGACTGATGGCTGCTTGTCCTGATGGAAATGGATTTGAGGTGAGATTTGAGCACTTCAAGGTAAGGCATCTGCCTGACCAACGCAGAGTAGAATGGTTGAAGAAGAATGCCGAATAGGATTGGAATATAATCTGATTTTTTAGAGATGTATTTAATGTAAAGACGGCAATCTCAAGTGTAAAGGCTTGCTGTAATCGGTGACATCCGGAGTTTGTTGTCTTTTCATTGAGTATAATAAAGAAGGTGTACAAAAAAAATCTTATTTTGTCATTTCGCGAGGAGAGATACTCGTTTGCTGTTTAAACACACGTGAAAAGTATTGTGGTGACTGAAATCCACATTGGAAACATACTTCTTTTATTGACATATCTGTATTTCGTAGCAACTCAATGGCTTTATTGACCCGTGTTTGGTTCAAGTAGTCTAGTGGAGCTAAATTTAGATGTTGTGAGAACATGCGTCTAAGATGCCTTTCACTGATACCGATATGCTCGGCGACATCCTTAACATTGATGTTTGAATAGTAATTCAGACGGATATATGCAATGGCTTTTCTTAAAGAATCGTTTGTGCAGATTGGTAGGTAAGCTTCATTCATATGACGATAAATAAGAATCAGTAATTCAGCATAATACATTACTGCCAGATACTGGTAATGTGGACTTTTTGCTTCCAGTTCGTTAATAATGCGTTGTACCGTACGTACGATGCATATGTTGTTTACTATTTTAATTAATCTGTTTTCCTCCGAAAACAAAAAAACAGAAGTATGGGCGAGATCATTTGCTTCCAGACCTACATTTAGGTTGAAAAGAGAAAATATATCCGGCAGAAACTCCAATTGCATTAGGGTTGTACCTTCTGGACCTGCCTCAAATAGATGATTGACATTTGAAGTGATAATCATAGTTTCTCTTTCACGGAAAGTTACGCTTTCATTGTCTAAATGGAGAATACAACTTCCTTTCTTAACATGGTTAATTTCAATGCGTTGATGTTTATGGGGCCCGTATGTCTCTGAAGGGTAGAATGATATAAAACGAAAAACGTCCGCCAGACGCTTGCTTTTGAGATTCTCTGTAATATTTTCTAATAAACTCCAAATAGAGCGCTGTTGTGTAGAAAGGTCTTCCATAGCTCTGTATCTATGTTATATGTTAAGTGTAAAAGATATGCAAATCTATATAAAATCAGAGTATAAAAATAGATATTGATACTTTTTTTGTGAATTTAATAACAACTATTCCTTTTTGTGCACTTTTTGTTTCTTTCCCGTCCTAATAATACAACCCCATATTGTTCTTTTTTAGTGTTCTACATATTGTTACTATTTAACTTTGCAGCAGCCTTTAAAAAAAGTTATAACCTTTAAAAAATGAAACAATGTTTAGAAAACTAAGATCAGTAAGTATGCTGCTGTTCCTTATGGGAATCTTTGGTCCGGCAACTTATTCGGTTGCCCATCCGGGTGTTACCGATGTGAAAAACACACAGCAGGCCGGTGCTTGTACCGGTATAATAAAAGATGTGACAGGAGAACCCGTTATCGGAGTATCTGTAGCTGTTAAGGGAACTTCCACTGGAACAATTACCGGATTGGATGGCCGTTTTTCTTTTGCAAACGTAAAGAAGGGTGATATTATTCGGATTTCTTATGTGGGCTATGTTACTCAAGAGATAAAATGGGATGGTAAGCCCCTTAATATTATCATGCAAGAAGATAGCCGGGCTTTGGATGAAGTGGTGGTAGTGGGTTACGCTGTACAAAAAAAGGTAAATTTATCCGGATCCGTTGCTACTGTTTCCACTGAACAATTAGAAGACCGTCCGGTGACCAGTGTGGGACAAGCGCTGCAAGGAACGGTAGCCAACCTGAACGTAACCATAGGTAGTGGTAAGGCAGACGATGCTCCTTCTTTTAATATTCGTGGTACCACTTCTTTGAATGGTGGCGAACCGTTGGTTGTAGTTGATGGCGTTATTTCAAGCAGCTGGGCGTTGAATCACATGAACGGTAATGATATTGCCAGCATTTCGGTATTAAAAGATGCTTCTTCTTCGGCTATTTATGGTTCGCGTGCAGCATATGGCGTAATTTTGGTCACTACCAAGGTTGGTAAGTCGGATAAGCTGACCATTAATTATAATAATAACTTCTCTTTGCGGCAAAACACTAAGACACCGGAGGTTATCACAGATCCGTATCTTGTGGCTCAAACAAAAAACATCATGGGACGCCCTTTGTATAATATGTTTAATGAAGAGCAGTTGGCGTATGCCAAGAAAAGATCGGAAGATCCATCGACTTCACCCTATTTCTTGAATCCGAATGGCACCTACAGCTATTTCGGGAATACGGACTGGGTGAACGAAGCTTATAAAAAAAGCGGATTTTCAATGAACCATAATGTAGATATCTCAGGCAAGACAGATAGGGTAAATTACTTCTTCTCTGCCGGGTATAACTTCACGGATGGTATGATTAAATACAATCCCGATAAGTTTCATCGATATAACTTGCGTTCTAAACTGAACTTCAAGATTACCGACTTCTGGAGCATCTCTAACAATACGAGCTTCATTATAAAAGACTATGAACGACCTACGTCATTGGGCTCGAGCTATTTCTGGGAAATCAATCGTATCAGCCCTCTGGAATTGTTGACAAATCCCGATGGTTCGTGGACAAAAAAGGGAGCACAGGTTCTTGGAGTGATGCAGGAGGGCGGACGTGCATCTGAACAAGGTTCAAGTATAAAGACCCAGTTTGCGACACGTCTGGATATTATAAAGGATGTGTTGTTTGTGAACGGAAATTTTTCCTATAACTTCGATAAGAACAGAAATAGATGGCATTACCTGCCGGTTGCTTACTATGAAGGTCCTGAGATGGCACCCAAATATTTCAATGAAACGACAAGCGCCTATAGCCAGTCGAATGAAACAACGCGTCTGACGTTCGATGCTTACGCTACATTCAACAAGACATTTAATGAAAAGCATGCGATCACTGTAATTGCCGGATTCAACCAAGAGGAATATCGTTATGAGAATACCCAGTTAGGTCGTAAGGACTTGATTTCCACCTCTCTTCCTACTTTGGGATTGGCAACGGGCGATATGTCTGTCAGCGAATCGATTACTACTTGGGCACTTCGGGGAGGATATGCGCGTTTCAATTATACGTTCGATGATAAGTATATCGCCGAGTTCAACGGACGATACGATGGAACTTCACGTTTCCCCAAAGATTCGCGCTTTGTCTTCAACCCGTCGGGTTCGGTCGCATGGGTAGTTTCGAGAGAAAAAATCTTTAAACCCTTTGAAAACATATTCAGCTTCTTTAAGTTACGCTATTCTTACGGTGTATTGGGAAACCAGGATGTAGGTGCTTATGAATATATCGCAACGATGGGATCGGGCAAAACTTCCCAGATTATTGACGGAGAACAACCGGTATACGTCAATGCACCGGGATTGGTATCCGGAGGGTTGACTTGGGAGAAAGTATCCACTTCCAATTTGGGTGTGGAAATGAACTTCCTTAATAACCAGTTGACTTTCAATGGAGATTATTATGTGCGCCGTACGAAAGACATGTTGACTACGGGAGAACCTTTGCCTAACGTGTTGGGAACCTCTGTGCCTAAAGAGAATACTGCCGATTTAAAGACCGAAGGTTGGGAAATCACATTGGGATGGAAAGACCGGTTTAAATTGGGCGGCAAACCGTTTGATTACCAGTTAGGATTTAACTTGGCTGACAGCCGTGCTTACATCACCAAATTCAAAAACACAACCGGTGTATTAAGCAGTAATTATGAAGGCAAGGAAATAGGAGAAATATGGGGATATACTACCCTGGGATTTTTCACTTCGCAGGAAGACATCGATAACCATGCAGACCAGTCGAAGCTGGCATCTTATGCGAGTTCGCGTCCGATAGCTCCGGGTGATTTGAAATTCGCTGACTTGAATGGTGACGGTGAAGTGTATAGAGGCGCCAATACGTTGGATGACCATGGTGACTTGAGAGTGATTGGTAACTCCAGAGCACGTTTTACTTATGGCTTTACAGCAGGTGGAAATTGGAACGGATTTGACCTCAGCCTTTTCTTGCAAGGTGTAGGTAAAAAAGACTATAATCCATCGGGAGACTTGTATTTCTGGGGAATTTATGCACAACCTTGGACCAATATCACCAAAGGAAACTATTACGATCGTTGGACAGAAGAGAATCCCGACGGTTATTTCCCCCGTCTGAAAGGATATGTGGCTGAATCATCATCCAAAGAAGCCGGATTGGCGCAAACCCGCTATTTGCAAGATGCTTCTTACATACGTCTGAAAAATCTGACTTTTGGTTATACGTTGCCGGCACTGTTGATGAACAAGGTTGGAATCAACCGTGTGAGGGTTTATTTCTCCGGTGATAACCTGCTTACGATTTCGGGGTTGTATAAACACTATAAAGTAGATCCCGAAGGATTGGGCGGGCAGAAATATCCGTTGCAGCGTTCTTACTCTTTTGGTCTTAATGTAACATTTTAAATAAGTAGAATAATATGAAATCAATAAAAAAACAATTATATACCACCGCCTTAGGCTTTGGCCTGTTGAACGTGTTGAGTGGTTGCAATGATTCTTTCATGGATCGTTTTCCGGAAACATCAATTACCGAGAAAGTGTTTTTTCAGAACGCGGGAGACCTGGAGTCGTACACCAATGGTATGTATGGATACCTGAGCGGTTCTTACTGGGACGCTGTTTCGGACAATATGCTTTATAAGGAGGAAAGCTCTACTTATGAACTGCTGAGTGGCTTGCGTTCTCCCGAAACCTGGGGTACTTGGTCGTGGGGGGATATCCGTAAGGTGAACTTTATGCTTGCGCGTACCGGAAAGGTGACCGGTGACAAAGCCGAAATCAATCACTATATAGGACTTGCCCGGATGTTTCGTGCCAAGTTGTATTACGATAAAGTAAAATCATACTCGGACGTGCCTTGGTATAGCGCCGATTTGCAAACTACCGATACCGAAGAATTGTATAAGCCACAAGACCCCAGAGCTTTGGTTGTAGATTCGATCATGGCCGATCTGGATTTTGCTGTAAAGAACATGAAGACGGGAGCAAGCAAGACACGCATTTTCAGGAATGTGGCTTTGGCTCTTCAGGCCCGGATTGCCTTGAACGAAGGCACATTCAGGAAGTATCATCCCGAACTTGGGCTGAATGACGCGGACCACTTTCTGAATGTCGCGGTTTCGGCGGCAGAACAACTGATGGATGGCACATATAGCCTGTCGGAAGTGAAGAGCGACGGACTGGAGGCTTATGAATCCCTGTTTTGCAGTCTGAACCTGACGAACAATCCGGAAATGATCCTGGTGAGTGATTACGACAAGGCACTGGGACGTTTCCATAACTCACAGCAGGTCTGTGATTTTTACCATGGTCTCTCCCGCGATCTGATGGAGGATTACCTGGTCATTGACGGGAATCGGACGAAAACCTTCCAATCGGTACCGGGATATGCGACAAAAACGTATCAGGAGATCTTTGAGAATCGCGATCCGCGCTTGCGCCAGACCATCATGTGGCCCGGATATCAAAAGGCCAGCGAGAGTGAGCCCCATCGTATAAATGTGGATGCGGGAGGCTATCCGCAGATAAAGTTCGATCCTCGTACGCACGACCAGATCGGATGGAATCTGAGTTATACAGACTTGCCGATATTTCGTTACGCCGAAATCTTATTGATTTATGCCGAAGCAAAAGCGGAGTTAGGCACGCTGACTCAGCCGGATGTGGATCGTTCTATTAATCTGATCCGCAAACGCGTCGGAATGCCGGAAGCTTCGTTGGCAGATTGGCTTGCAAATATCGATCCGGTGCAGGAGGTACGTTATTCCAACGTTTCCTCTACTCAGAAAGGAGCGGTTCTGGAGGTGCGCCGTGAACGTCGTATTGAATTGGCTTGCGAGGGTTTTCGCTATAACGACCTGATGCGTTGGAGCTGTGGTAAACTGATGGAAAAGGCACCCGAGGGATCTTATATTCCAGGAATGGGATTGTACGATCTGACAGGTGATGGCCAACCGGATATCGCTTTTGTAAGAAACTCGGCAGAGGCTGACAATATCCCGGAAGAGGATAGGAAAAAGGTCACCGTTTATACATTGGAAGGGCATACCATCGAGCTGACTGAAGGAGATAAGGGATACATCCGCTTGAAATCTCAGGTAGGTAAATTTAAGTTCGAAGAACCTAAATATTATTATTCTCCGATTGCGGTGGATGATATTACGTTGAATAAAAACCTGGTTCAAAATAAGTTCTGGGCACAATAAGAAGAGCGTCTTGATATTCGATAACGATGAATCGTTATTATTGATAAGGACTTTGTTTGGTTACGTTAATAGATAGATGAAGACTTGTATATCGGTTTAAACGTCGGTATGCAAGTCTTTCTTTTTGTCATTTTGATAATCAGCCGCCTTCAGAATCGTTTCTTTTCGTCCCTGAATATTTGTTGTGGCAAAAAACGCCTCCTGCTTGATTAGTTTAATATCTTATTGCTTCTTATCCTTTTTGTTTGCGATTGAAAAGAAGCCAAGTTATGCTCTTGGGTGTTTTATGGTGTCTTTCTTGATAGAAATAGCTGTCTTTCTGCTCTGTTGACAAGCACTGTTTCTTCTCGCCAACCAGAGATAAAAGAGTTCCCGTAAACCATCATTCTGGAAATAACAGGAGAAAATTCCGAAAACACAAGGATGTATTTTGAAAACATAAGGACTTATGGAGGAAATGCAACCGTCTTTAGGGGTAAATGCTTCCTTCTTTCAGAGCAAAAGCTTCCTTCTTTCCGCGAAAAGCCCGGCTCTTCATCCCCCGGAGCCCGGTTTTCCCCTTCGGAAAGCTCCCGTTTCTATCTTTTTATCTCCTGGCTCATCCGTTTTTAATAAGGTGAATGTTACTGAAATGGGATGTTTGATATCTTTTTGTCTTAAGGATCCGGTAGTTTTCTTGCAAAATGTTGAAAGGCTGCTTCCCTTACGGAAAACAGCCTTTCTTTCTTCAAACTTTTCTTTTTACCTCTCTATGTGTGAATCAGGGATATGTGAGGTTGATTCGCGTTCTTTATCATTTCTTTATCGTACTGAAAGCGTATACATTTCCTCCGAAGTCGGTTGCTATCAATGTATTGCCCGATATGGCCACCGAACTGAATATGGGTGCTCCGGTGGTGTATTTCCAGACGATTTTTCCGGTTCTTTTGTCAATGCCGTATATGCCCCCGTCCGATGCGCCTACATATACGGTTTTTCCTGCCAATGCCGGGCTGGTTTCTATGGTTCCCGAAGTCGGGCGGCTGTATGGTGCGGTGTAGATCAAGGCATCGCCTATCGGACAATTCCATTTCTCTTCCAATGTTTCGTTATCCAGTGCCACAAGTCCTTTGTTTGCCGTGCCAAAGATGATTTCCTTGTCGGTGAGTAGTGGAGTGGAAGTTGCGTCCAGGTTATACGGCAAGGGTTTGCGTACAATTATTCTTCCTGTAGCGGCTTCTAAGATGAAGAACGATTTCTCGGATATCAGGTATAACAGCGACCCGTGCATGGCGGCAGATGCGCCTCTGTTCCGCAGTCCATGATTGCTGACACTCCATAACATCTTGCCCGTTTTCGAGTCGTTGCCATAGAGTGCGCTCCATTGTACCGAACCTATCAGGATGCCGTTTCCTTGTGTCAGTGTCGAGGTGGTTCCTTCTCTTTGTGACCATCCTTCGTTCTTCCAGATTCTTTTTCCTGTCCGGGCTTCGAAAGCCGACAGGGCTTTTCCTGTACCCGCATATACTACTCCATCGCAGGCCACCAGTCCGTCTATCAGTGCGGGCAATCCGTTTACGGGCAGTTTGCTTTCCCAGCATAGCTTTCCGCTTTCACAGTCCACTGCGTAGAGATTTCCCAGTACATCTTGTGCGAAAACAAGACCATTATCTATCGCGATGGTGTTTTTAACGGAACTTTTCACCGGATATCTCCATTTTATCTCACCGTTTTTTCCGTCCAGCGCATAGATGTGCGCTCTCCCTTTCAGGTCTTCGTCTACCGAAGCGGTATATATGTTGCCATTATGTATCAGCGGAGAAGTCATGTATATATTGGCTCCTATGTTTTTCACCCACGCCAATCCGGGTATGCTGTCCAGTGCGGCAGCGGCCTTGGCCGTGTGGGTGGCATTTCCCAACAGGTTGTCCCAGTTCTCGGTCAGTCTGATGTCGGCTTGTTGAGGCAGATAGACAAAGTTTTTTTCGGAACGGGCTGTCTCTCCGTTCTTGAATTTCGCTTCTACTTGTATGGTGAGTTCTTTGCCGGCATGCGTTTCCTTCAAAGGCAATGTTGCCGTCCAGCACCAGTCAGAGCTTTGGCTGAGGCGTTTGCCTCTCAATACAGGTTTATCCTGATCCAGGCAAGTGTAAGTGACCCGGCGCACCGGCGATGCCGACGAGTACACATTGACGGTCACTTCCGGTGAGGCTGTATGGCCTGCAGGCGAAGCGATACAGATGCTATTGTTCAGATACGAGTAGCGCAGTTCAGAGCTGAAATCTCCTTTCCCGTCCACATGCATGATTCGGAAAGCGCTGGTCGAGTGATCAATGCCGCCTTTGTCCAGTGCGCTGGTACAGACTGTATATACGCTTCCCTGCTTCTTCACGTGGTTGATGTGCCAATGGCCATATACCCATGCTTTCAGGTTATGTTTGTTCAGGTCGATACTTTCCGTTTCGCTACCTTTATATATAAACTCGTCGCCATACGTCAGGATGTCATGATTGAAAACAACAATCGGTGTCCCCGGCTTGATGTGTGCCAGATCATTTTTCAGCCATCTGCACACATCCAGGCGAGTATATCCCGGCTTGTGGTCTCCACCCGGCATCGGTGTGACGATGTAGTGCACATTGGCCACGTCGAACGAGTAGTATACAGGGCCATAATTGTTTTCGAACACCTCTTCGCCATACTTCCCTTTCACCAGGTCGTGGTTGCCGATGCAATAGAATACGGGAACGTTCATGTTTTCGGTGTTCATCAGCTTGATGTGCTTCTTCATGCCGTTCTCGTAACAGATATCTCCGGTATGTATAATGAACGCTGCGTTTTCATTGGCGGCATATTCCCGGATATTTCTCACCCAGGCTTCGTTGCCTTCGGTGTTGAATATTTCGGTATCCGAAACATGGACGTATTGATGCGATCCGTCTTTGCCAATACCTGGGTGATAAGTCAAAAGGCCGAAATCGTACCCATTCGTCCGGGAGTCTATCTTATGATAGTGTTTGTTGAGTGTCTTGTATCCCGATGGGGTGGTGATAAAGATAAATCGTTGGCGGGCGTGTCCGGGCAGTGTGTACGTTCCGTCTTTCGCAGTTTCCGTTACATTCAGTCCGTCAGACACTTTGATGCCTCCCAGTGTCTTCTCTCCACGGTCAAACTGCCCATTGCTGTTCTTGTCAACAAACACGCGGCCGTTGTATGCAGCAGTTGCGCTCGTGGTAGCGGCCAGTAACAATAAAAATAAAATGTTTTTCTTCATGAATCACTATTTATATTTAATATTTAGAATAAATCAATTTCAGCGATGGTCACCGTCTTTCCGCCGGCAGCGATTTCGGTTGTTTCAATGCGTACGTAGCGTGCCTTCACCGCTTGTTTGAAGTAATGAAACCGCTTGGTGGGATCATTGATTAAATTGCCGAACACGAATGTTTCCGCTTTTTTCCATTTCCTGCCATCCTTGCTGATCAGGATATCGCCTTTTGCCATCATGCCTTTCGAGTGTTCTCTTAGTGGAGTATAAGCGAAGCCACTCAAAGATTCTTCTTTTCCCAGATCAATAGTGAGGGTGGGAGGAACCCCCTCTTCACTGGTCCAATAGGTGCGCGGGTCAGCGTCAAAGGCTTTGTACATCTCCTTTTTGCCTGTTCCGCTGCTGCTCTCCAAGGGCTTCCATCCTTGCTTTATCAATCCGGACAGTTCGCTATGTACAGCTCCCTTCTGGCGGTTGAGTACGGCTACGGCCTTCAGTTCTCCCTTTTCCATCTTGAAAGGAGCGGTGTAGAGTGAAGCGTTCGTGTCGGGCTCTGTTCCATCGGTGGTATAATAGATCTTAAATCCCGCATTGAGATTTTTTGCGATGTCTTCGCCATGTGCTTTCCAGTTGAACTCCTGTTGCAATGGCTCGATGGTCATCATACCATTCAAGGCTCTTTTAAAACTCAGTTGAGGGGGGCGGGATTGGTAATAATGTGCCGAGATGTTACTGATGGCGGGAGTGAGGCGCGCTTCGTTGATGCGAATCCTGATTTTATCGGTAGTCACTTCTGGGAATCGCAGAATACGCTTGTAGCCGATGTTGGTGGCGTGGGCAATCTCTTTCCATGCTCCGTCTTTCCATGCCTCCAGCGTATGTCTTTCCACTCTTTCTCCATTCGTGCGGATGGCCTCCTGGATGAGCAGACGGTTGAATGTAACGGGGGCATTCATGGAAATCACAATGTCGTCAGCTGATTGGATGTAAGTCCCGGCATCCCCGTCCAGAACCTCCTTCGGTCCATTGGCATTCTTTAGTAAGTCCGTGCCGTACGTCTCCCTGATCCTTTCTCCGGTTTCCTTCAATACCTTGACATCGGCGGGAGAGAAGCGTCCCTCACGGTTGGGAGGAATATTCAGCAAAAAGGTTGAATTACCCCCCACGGCACGTTCGTAAATATCGAATACATCATCCGTACTTCTCACTTTCTGTCGCGTATCATCTCTATAGAACCAGCCTTCGCGAATGGAAGTGTTGGTTTCCGCCTGCTGATAATGCAGGAACTTACCTTTGTATAATTGTTCCCGGCTTCCTAAGTCTTGGGCTTCCATGTCTGGAAAATGGGACGCTGTATCCGGATTCTGCATATATGGGATAACGTTCCATTCGGTTGATCGGGTACTTCCGGCTTCATTTCCGCACCATCGGATGTCTTCTCGTCCGAAAATAACCGCTTGGGGTGCCAATGTTTTGATGAGTTTCTTCCAGGCAGGATAATTGTAGGTCTGGCCTCCTTTCCGTTTGGGATGCGCTCCGTCGAACCATACTTCATGGATGGGACCGTATTCTGTCAGGAGTTCGAACAGCTGATTGAGGAAATATTCATTGTAATCATCCACCTCAAACTTGAATTGGGTTTTGTTCTTAAAAGGTCTTCCCGCAACTTCGCGCGGAATGGTTCTCAGCGTATATTTGCTCAGGTTGCCATACAACCCTTCCGGGTTTTCTATCTGATACAAGTCTGCCGGAGAGAGATAAACGCCCAATTTCAGATCGTATTTACGGCAAGATGCAGACAGCTCTTTCAACACATCTCCTTTCCCGTCCCTGAATGCGGTGGACATGATGCCGTGTTTGGTATATCGGCTTTGCCAAAGAACAAATCCATCATGATGTTTCACTGTCAGGATCACCATTTTTATGCCGGCTGCTTTCATGGCTTCGCACCATTGATCGGTATATAGTTCCTTAAGGTCGAATATCTTCGGATCTTCCATACCGTTTCCCCACTCCATGCGGGTGAACGTGTTTGGTCCGAAATGGATGAAGGCGATAAATTCATTCTGCAATGCCTTTAATTGATTGGGGGTAGGCACTATGTGGGCCGCCTTGTTGATAATGGTTTCTTTGCTGTCTCCCGGAGTAATCTCAATGGTATTTGCAAAATGTATATTTTCATTTTGCGCTTGGATACTTGTTAGAGCCATGAAACCAACAATGGATAATAATAACTTCTTCATAGGGTATTTGTTATTTAAAGATTGATTTAGGTACTTCTCCTGTCCAGGGAAGTGGCTGGTTCACCTTAAATAAGTGCAATATAACCGATGCGGTGTTCACTGTATTGTTAGGTTCTTCCATATTGAAATCTTTTCTTATGCCGGGTCCTGTAATGCCCCATGGTACGATCATTTCATTCACACTCATTCCTCCATGACCATAGTTAATGCCTCCGTGATCGCTTAAAAACATGAAATGTGTGCTTTCATACAACTTCTCCTTTTTCATCTTTTCGATGAATTTGCCTATCTCGACATCTGCTTCTTCGATGGATTTGATATATTCCGGAGACATCCATTTATGATTGTGCCCCGCATGGTCTGTATGTACGGAATACAGAAATACGAGGGTGGGTTGTTTCCGGTTTTCTACGATGAACTCGAAAGCCTTGTCGTAATTAGGAAGGTAAGCATCGTTCTCCAGATAGCTGACTTCATCAAAATAGGCTTTGTTATGGGGATAAAATAGGTTAATCCAATTGTAGTAGAAAGCGGTTTTCATTCCGCTAACCTTATCTTTCAGTACTTTGAATACTGACGGATAATAACCATCGGCATCGGTTTCGACAGACGGGAACTTCTTTTTATTGATTTCCCAGCCATTGTCTACGATCCCATGTTGTTCCGGTCCGCTGCCTGTTAAATGACTTGTCCAGTTGGGCAAGGTTACCGAAGGCATCACTACTCTGGTTTGAATTGAGAGCACGCCTTCTTTTAGCAGTGCGTCCAGATTCGGAGTGTTTGCTTTTTGAAAGCCTTCTACAGATATTCCATCCAGGGCAATTAATACTACTCTTTTGGCTTTGGGAGCGGAAAATCCTGTGAGTGAGCAAAAGCATACAAGTACTAATAAAAATGTTTTCATGGCAGTCGTTTTAAAGAAGTAATCTTTTTGTTTATTGAATCTTTACTGATCTGATGAAGTATGTTTCATTTAATCATTTTTCTGAGTTTCTTTTCTACGGCAGCCGCTTGCCGCATCATGCCTACATCAGAAGGATGCACATAGTCGACCCATGCGTCCGGATCGTATGCCAGTTCTTCTCTTGACAGGTAATAGATCTCCTTTATTCCCGCTTTTTTCAGTTCTTTATACGCTTCCGCTTGTCCTTTGTTGGTGTGGCTGTAGGTTTCATATTGCTTTTGGTTTGTGGTTCCATTGCTGTATCCTGCATGTTCTACCAGTAATATAGGTGTATCGTGCTTTTCACGTATTTGAAGAACAGCCTGCTTTACCAGCTTTTTTATTTGTTCCACGTCATAGTCGCCTAAATTGGCCATGCAGTCAATTATATAAGCACATGCTTCCTGTTCGTTGATGAGGTCGAGCACTTCTTTCTCCAGTTTTCCATTTCCGGAGAATCCCAGATTAATAAAAGGGATTTCCAATGACCGGTTCACGATGTTTCCCCATGCCATTCCCGGGCGTGACGCGCAAGCTCCCTGCGCAATGGAGGTTCCGTAAAGAACGATCGGTTTTTCGGTTATCCGGGGTATGAAAGAGAACTTACTACCCTCGGGGACTCCTATTTCCATTGCTTTCACTCCATTGTACAGCGGCAGATACAGCGTATATTCCTGTTCGCCGTTTGAAAGGTTGCCACGGTCTATCTGATAATTATAACGGACGGAATCTCCGAAAGAATAACTGCCGAAGCAGAACCCACGGTCTGCGTTACGGTAAAGGTCGACTCCCGAAACTCCGGTAGCAGGCATGTGTGGCATGCTGTAGTTTCCTGTTGTTTTATACTTTACTTTGATCTCTTTCGCGTCTGTTTTAAAACGGATGGCAAGTCCGGCCGATTCACTGGCAAGGTTCCATACTTTTTTTTTGACTTTAGCTTTGGCTCGTAATGGCAGACGGCAATAATTGCCCCCGTCTTCGTTCCATCCTTGATTTTGGATAACGAAACCTGGGGTGGTTCGGTTATCCTGCGGGTTATGCCACTCCCATTGTGCGTACATCTCTGAGGCAGTGAACATCAGGCATATCAGTATTATATTTCTTTTCATCTCAGTCAGTTAATAGTGGTTTATTGTTTCTTTCGCCTTTTTCACGACTTCTGCTGCCGGACGGGTCTCCAGGCCGAACTCATCGAATGTCTTCAGAATTTTATGGATCTGATTCAGCCCCTGACGATTATTTTTCCTCTTGAACTCTTCTTTTAGCAGATGAATTTTTTCAAATGCCTGTATGCCTTCTATCAACCTCTCAAAGCGAATGGAGGTACGCCCTTCCGGGTAGATGAGGTAAGTGTCTCCGGCAGCCCATGCCGTGAAACGGCTGTCTTGCAACGGATTCTTTACCCAGCTATTTAATGCCCAGCGGACATATCCGTCCAGGTTCTCTTTGGCGGCAAACCATCCCAACCATTCGGCTTCGGCGGGCGGGCTGAAAGTAAATGTGTTAGGGCGGGGTTCTGTACAGCAAGTATAATAAGTGGTGACTTTGCCTGCTTTTCTGCGCGATTCAATAACTTCGGGGGGGAATTTTTCGCCGATGGCAATGCAGTAATCGTTCAGTCCTTGTACCAGTTCGTTATGATAAGTTCCGGCAAATGATACTTTGAAATTTTTATCAGCCTTGGCAATGACTTTCAATGTTGCCTGCATCACGTCCATAGGGCGTTCGTCCATTGCGATATGTGTGATCTCGAACCATCCTTTTTCTTTCAGGTGTTGCGCGAACGATTTCAGCATGGTTTCCCAGAAAACTTCGTACTCTTTTTCTCCCGGTTTACAATTCTGATATTTGAATGAATTGCTTGCCTGGTCAAAGTATTGGAATGAAAGTTTCCATGGAACCATCGAATAACAGTCTATCTGCTTATTGATGCCGAGTGACATCATAAACTCTACCCATTTGTCGAATACGGTATAATCGAAATACCAGGTTCCATCCGCCTTCTTGAGCCAGGTCACCATGCTTTCAAAGGCGTCATACGTCTGTCCGTTCCAAGGCTTGTGAATGATAGAAGCAGTAATTACTTTTCCTCCGGCATCGGCATATCGCTGCATGATGGGGCGCATCACATCAAAATGCTCCTTACTGAATAACTCCACATCATAATAGCGGGCAACCGCATAAGGGTTTTGCCATAAATCCAAATGGAACTTCCAGTCGGACGGTGTAGGAAGTGTACGGTTTTTTACATGGATGGTCAGGTGCAGTTCAGATAATGTTTTATCACCGTTTTTCACGGTAACGGTTCCTGTATACTTTCCCTCTTTAGTTTGTTGTGGTATGCGGATGCTAATCCATCCTGCCTGTGTAGAGCGTGCCGGAATGGAAAGTATGTGGGTATGATGATCAATAGGATCGGCAACTAAAGTCGAATCAAAATCAGCTTTATTCCGATAACCGCAACCCCCTTTGCCATCTTTGTTTAGTTCGTCAGTCATCACATAACGTACAAATCCGCTCTGTATGTTTCCGGTTGCAGTGATCTTGCTCTTACTTGATCGCAAATCACTGATTACGAATGACAGGTGGTTCACATCCTGTGTGCTCCATACAACGAACTGTGCGGAAACTTTCTCTCCTTTCCAGGCAGTCAGTTTCATGCTCTTTTGTATACGGGAGATCGGAGCCGGTTCCTCTTTTTTATATCGTGAGTCCGTGCTTCCCCAACTCACCTGCGTAGTCTTGACTTTTGCCCATTGTGCAGGGTTGGTGGCGACCGGATTTGCCAATTCCCTATATGTCTCTTTTTTCTGGGCATTAAGTGTGATGACAGATAATAATAAGACACCTGATAAAATGACTTTTTTCATTTTTGTTCTATTTCTTTTAGCGATAAAAGGGGAGTTAAAGGTATATTTTTAGAATTTTATGTCTGCATCTTCTATAACTGACACCAAGGGGAAAGTGCCAATTGAGTCTTTCATATTTAGGTCTTTTGGTGTAGGAGGAATAAAATCAGCTTTTGCCCCTTTTACTTTTGCTCCCTTACTATTCAAGCTTACAATAGCATATAAAGGTTGGGTGTAAGTCATTGAATATTGTAAGATTCCGTATTTTTTATTTATTTCTTCCGGATAGCGTTTCTCTGTCTGTGTCGGTTCGCCTATCCATACATACGATGCACTGTTCATCTGCATATAAGTGATTCCGTTTATTTCTTCAGTATAGTTGCTATGATTATGTCCGCTGAATGCCAGTACTACTTTCTTAAAGCCCGCGCGTTTGTTTTCGTCCTCCAGAATCCGGCGTACGACTTCTTTATTGTTCATCGCTTTTTCGATGCTTTGATGCGAGAATAAGATACATTTCTTGTCTGTGGCTTTCAAATCCTTTTTTAACCACTCCAATTGTTCCGGATCTACAAATGCGCGTTTTTGGGCATCGACATAATAGTTGGCTTTAGAATAATGAGTATATTTCTTACCGTCATAGAGGTTATTTCCGTCCAGGACAATGAAATGGAAATCTCCTTTGTCGAATGAATAGTACCGTCCCGGCATATTTCTGCCTTTTACGTATTCTTCAGGAGAATACCGATCCATGTCGTGATTCCCTATCACATGATATTTGTCACCCGTAAAGCTGTTCCAAGCATTTAAATAAGGTATTGAAGCACTATCCAAACGGATGAAATCACCTAATTCAATAATAAAATCCACATTATTATCTTTTGCGGCTTTGATAAAAGTTTCTATCCGCTCTTTTCCGTCGGGTACATCTTGCGCATGGAAGTCTGACGCAATGGCAAAAGTCAGAGTTTTCTCTTCTTGTTGTTTGCAAGCAGTGAAGTTGAATGTTAACAAAGCAAATAGGATATACTTTGTAATAGTACAGATTTGTTGTTTCATGTTCTTAATAGTTTTAATAGGATGGATAACAATAATTGTTGCAAAGTTAATCTGTCTGTTACTGTTTACGGTAATGACTCTATTGGGGAAATATATACAAAACGGACTATATACATCAAAGAAGTGTATAATTAGGAATATGGTAGAGGTGCTGTATTATATACTGTTGTCTGTACGGTAGAAGAAATAAAGAGTAAAGCCCATTTGAACAGATGCTTTACTCTTTATCTAATTGTGATCGGAAGATATTTACCGGATATCCTGAGTCGGATAATGCTAACGTTGCGAAAGCCTTTCCTTTTATTTATAAATCAAACGGCTTATAAACAGGTATCCTCCGAATATTTGCAGAGCCATTCCCGGCAGGCCGATACGGAAATCCTGTGCGGCACTGAGGAAATCTTTGACCATGATCCACTCACCCAGAGTACCGGCCACCTGGTAGGCCAACACGACAACCAGCAGAATGGGAATGGAGATACGCTTATAATGATGGGCGGCATAACCGGCCGCTACAGCCAGAAGCACTGATTTTAAAAGGATAGCAGGTAAAACTGCCGGATGGGGCATACCGAATAACAATGAATTCAGGACAGGTGAAAAGAGTGCTGCCAACAATCCGACTTTCCACCCATATTTATAGGCTCCGATCAGAGTAAAGAAATAGATCGGTAACCAGGTGATACCCCCTTGGGGGATGAGATGAAAAAGTTGGGGCAATGCCATATTTCCCACGACAAACAGCATTGCTGCCAGATATGTTTTGGCATCGTTGTAATTTAATGAATAAAGCTTGATAGATGTTGTTTCCATATTATGATATGATAATTAAAAGTTAATGTTGATTCCTCCCATAAATGTAGCTTTCGGCATAGGGTAACCGGCATTTATTTCATAACGTTGCGCCAGCAGATTCTCTCCTTTTACAAACAGGCCGGCGATGGAGCAGATACGATAATTACCCCGAAGATTCCATAGAAGAAAGTTTTCTTTCTTTTCTTCAGGGCTCACTACAGTATAAAGTCCTGCCACATATTGTATTCCGGTGGAGAAATTCCATTTGCCTTTTGTGTAATCAATTCCTGCATATAATTTATGTTCCGGTGCGGCAACCAGAGGGTGTTCCATATGAAGCCAGCTGTAGTTGGCAGTCAGGTTCCATGTAGGATGGATGTGGTACGCTATACTGGCTTCTGCTCCCCAGTTCTCTACTTTACCGGTGTTTACGTTCAGCGGACGTCCGTCTGTGCGGATAGTCTGGATCATATTGTCACCATTGATATAAAAGAGGTTAACCCCATAATAAAACGTTTGATCGAACAGTCGTTGAGAATAAGACAATTCGTAATTCCATAACCGTTCCGGCAATAAATCGGGATTGGCAGGGCGGAACATATATAGTTCGCGGATTGTAGGGTTGCGGAATCCTTTACTGGCCATAGCTTTCAAGCTTGCGTTGTGTGGCAACTGTACCGACAAGCCGACTTGTGGTATCCATTCTGTTCCGGAGACAGTGTGATGATCTGCACGGATCCCTGCGTCTATTGTCAGATGACTACCGATTGCCTGACGGAAATCAACGTATCCCGCAATTTCATTTTCCGATTTATCCGAGATATTTTCTTTATGGCGGTCTGTAATGAAGCGATTCCATGCTTCACCGCCAAACCGCATATAGTCTAATCCTACAGTCAGCCGGTTACCCGTAAATAAAGAAGTACTCTGGTACCAGGAAATTCCCGTCATCCGGTCTTTAGAGTTGAAACGGTAGTCCAGTGGTTCTTCGCCTGTACCGTATCCGTCATTAATGTGATGTTTACCCCAATTATAAAAAAACTTGAGTGCCCCCGATGTATGTTCATACTTATTCTCCAAAGCAAATGAAGTCATGCCACGTGTAATGCGTGAATCGTTATCGAAAACCGGAGTGCTGACTGTTCCCGGATTAGAGGCATTGAAATGCGTCAGGTTCAGATCTGCGGATATGTTCCATGTGCGGTTCAATTCATAGCCCAGCCTTGTATATCCGCCGTATTGCTCAAACTCCATATCGGGGCGATGTCCGTCTGTCCGGTTGTAAGAACCGGTGATAACACTGCTGAAACGTCCTTTTTTTACTTGGTTGGTAACTTCGGTCGTCCATGTATTATATGAGCCATATCCCAGCCGGGCTCCCGTTTTCACTCCGTTTTCCCGCTGCTGACGGGTCACGATGTTGATTACTCCGCCCATTGCATTCGAACCATAAAGTACGGATGCAGGGCCACGTACTACTTCCACTTTTTCAGCCAGCATCGATTGATAAGCGTCGGCAATAGGATGCCCCATTAGCCCCATGTACTGTGGATGTCCGTCAATCAATACTAATAATCCTGTAGTGGGGCTGCCTCCGATGCCACGCAGGCTGATACCACCTGCCGCACCGCTCGACACGCCATACCCCATGATGCCACGGCTGGTTGTGAATAACCCCGGGATCTGTTCTGTCAACATGGGGAGTAAAGAAGGCTCTAAACGTTTCTCTATGGTTTCGCGGTTCAGGACCGAAACAGTCATAGGCAGATGGCGGATGTCAGTTTCATTTCGTGTGCCGGTGACTACTACCCCGTCTATCTCGTAATTCTGTGTCGTGTGGGTCGTGTCTCTCCGGACTTGTGCCTCTAAAGAGGTACTTAGAAAAGTACAGGCAAACAGGATGCCAAGCAGATTTTTCTTCATCCTCATTTTGGAGAGGAAATTTTCAATGATCCGGAATATTTCTTCTAAAGAACTGATTTCATGGCAAGCTGTTTCCAGCGGACACCATCCGCTTTTGTCCCGATTCTCAATGAAAGGCACCAATCGGATATAAGTAACCTCAACATTGGCATCATGCAGGAGTGTAAGTGCGGGTTGGCTGATGACATCTGCATATACCCGGCGGATTCCTCCCAGAACCATTAGTCCTGCGGCAGCTTTCCCAATCACCTTGTCGGCAATGCAGGCTCCTTCCATGAAAGAGGGTTCTTGCCGGAACAGATCGTATAAATCGGCTACGCCCCGCTGAGTGAAGGTGCGTATTTCCGCTCCGTTCCCGATCACACAGGAATAGCCTCCGGAGTGGAGTAGATCGATTATCTTTTCCATTATAGCGTTTCCTGTTTGAGTTGTTCTACAAAATGATCGATACGGTGCAGTTCGTCCGGAATCCGGATAGACTGCGGACAATGTGAGGTGCATTGGTTGCAGCCAATACAATGGCTGGCTTGCCGTAGTTTGGGTACACTGCGGTCATAGCCTATCAGGAAAGCGCGCCGTGCTTCTTTATAGTTTTCGCTTGTCCGGCTTTGCGGAATATTCCCTTCGTTTACGCACTTGTTGTAATGAACGAGGATGGCAGGAATATCGATGCCGTATGGGCAGGGCATGCAATATTTGCAGTCATTGCATGGGATGGTAGGATATTGCATCATAAGTTGTGCAGTCTCTTCCAGATATTCCTTGTCGTCATCGGTCAGAGGAACCAGTGGTGAATAAGTACGGATGTTATCTTGCAAGTGCTCCATGTAGGTCATACCGCTCAATACAGTCAGTACCAGTTCCGGTGAACCGGCAAAGCGGAAAGCCCACGATGCTATGCTGTCTTCAGGACGTCGCTGTTTCAGTCGTCCCACGATGTGTTCAGGGACATTTGACAGGCGCCCGCCCAACAGTGGTTCCATGATGACAGCGGCAATGTTTCGTTTGGCCAGTTCTCCGTAAAGATATTCCGCATTGACATTGTTTCCTGTAGCGTGGCGCCAGTCCATATAGTTGAGTTGAATTTGTACAAAATCCCATTTCACCGTATCATGCATGGCGAGTACCTGGTCGAAAACCTCGACATCACCATGAAATGACCAGCCGAGGTGCCGGATACGCCCGGCTTCACGTTCTTTGAGAAGGAAGTCAAGCATGCCGTTATCGATATATCGTTCGTTGAACACTTTCATTCCGCCGCCACCGATGGCGTGCAGCAGATAATAATCAAAGTACTCTACCTGCATATCCTCAAACGACTGGTGATACATAGCCAGTGAGTTTTCACGTGAGAAGTTTGAAAAATTCGATAGTTTGGTTGCTATGTACAGTTTTTCACGCGGATGCCTTTTGAGGGCAATTCCTGTTGCTTTTTCCGACCAGCCCTGTACATATACGGGCGATGTATCGAAATAGTTTACTCCGTGGGCGATAGCATAATCTACCAGTTCATTGACGGCTTCCTGGTTGATAAGGTCTCCTTTCCCTTCCGGTGAAGGGATTGTAGGCCAGCGCATGCAGCCATACCCCAGGAGAGAAACTTTATCTTTGATTCCGCCTACTGAGCGATAGGTCATTTTATCTGTGGGGACAGGAGAAGAGGCACTCCGTCCCTGACCGGCTTTATCTCCGGAGCCGCAACCATAAAGAGCGGCAGTTGTTGTAGCGGCGCTGATACCCACAATTTTGAGGAATCCTCTTCGGTCTATATGCTTATTCTGTTTTTCCATATGTTTCTACTTTTGGGATGTGTTATATGATACGGTGTCTTTCGTGACCTTCTACATAGATGGCACTGAACGGGCGTGCCGGGCAAAGATTTTCACATGCTCCGCAACCGATGCAACGTTCGGTATTGATTGCCGGTATTTTGGGGGAGTCTGTTTGGTTCGGTATGGATAGAATCATCTGAATGGCTCCTGTCGGACAATGACGGGCACAATTGCCACATTCCACCCCGTCAGTCAGTGGTACGCAGTTCGCTTTTACCCAGACCGCATGCCCGATTTGAGTCGAAGACTTGTCGGCCACCGTGATAGGGCGGATTGCTCCTGCCGGACATACCTGGGAACAATCGTTACACTCCGGACGACAATAGCCGCGTTCGTACGACATTTCGGGCTGCATCAGGTTCATCAGTTTCGTGGAAGGACGCAATACCTGATTGGGGCAGGCTGATACACACAGTTGGCAGGCCGTGCAATGTGCAGACATATTACGCGCACTCAACGAACCGGGAGGTGTGATGGGTGTCTGCCGATTGGGTATTTTCTTATCTTCTATGGTGGCGAGTCCGCCATCTACTTTTTTCTCCTGTGCTTTGAGTGCCGATGTTGCGGCTACCATTGTCGTTACGGTCAGGAAGTTGCGGCGTGCTTCATTTACTTGGCCGGATGAGGCCAGAGGAGCATTCTGCTTCACTTGTGTTGATCCTGTTTTGCTTGTTCGTAATTGGTAACTGAGCGCTTTCTGCTTGCATTTGCCAAGGCAGTCCATGCAAGCCACACAACGGCTGTAGTCTATCGTATGTTCTTTGGAGTTGATGCATGCCGCTTTGCAATGGCGTGCACACAGTCCGCACCCGTTACATTTATCCGTATCAATCGTGACGCGGAATAAAGAATAGCGTGAAAGAAATCCCAGTACTGTCCCCACAGGGCAGATGGTATTACAGTAGGTACGCCCGTTTCGCCATGCCAGCAGAATCAGGATGACGAAAGTCGCTGCAGCGATGATAAATGTCGGCAGACTTTTCATCCAGACTTCGACGTCATAAAATGCATAACTGTCGATTCGTTCCGCCAGATGAGCAAACAGGTTGTTTCCCCATAACCAGATGGGTTGGAACAGGTTGTTTGCAATACGTCCGTAAGCACTATACGGAGCAAACAAAGTTGCGATGAAACTAACTCCTGCTATCAGGGTAATGATGAATATAGCCAATGCCCCGTAGCGTAGTGAAGAGAGTGCCGGAGAATAGGAGTAAGGCAACTTTTTCCGTCTTTTCCCAACCCAGGCTGCCACATCCTGGAATACTCCGAGCGGACAAATCACCGAACAGTAGATTCGTCCGAATACGGCTGTCAGAATTATTGAAAAGGCTACTACCCCTATGTTCAATGCCAGTATCGCAGGAAGGAACTGGATTTTTGCCAGCCAGCCGAACCAACCGTGCAGTGTTCCGGTGAAATCAAGGAACAGCAGGGTGATCAGTGTCAGGCAGATGATGCCACATGTTAGTCTGATTTTTCGTATCATTGCGTTTGTTTTTATTGAGTTTGTTATTTATCGTTTACAAGCCACGTCTTAAATTCCGATGCTTTGTTTTTGCTGACATAAACACGTTCCGGCACTTCGGTATCGAGTGTGATAAGCAGTCGGCTGTCAAACCAGATAGTTATATCCGTTACGCTGTCTCTGGCTATGACAAACTGTTTGTTAGCCCGGATAAAGTCTGTCGGATTGAGTGAGGAGACGATCTGTTCCAAGGTCTTGGAATAAGGATAACAGTTGCCGTCCTTCAGGCATACATATGTGTTTTTACCGGTTGCGTAGAAATAAGAAATCTCTTTTATGCTCACCGGGAGCAGTTTGTCTTTATGTGCAATCAATAGTTTGTCTTTGTACTTGGGTGCGGGTTTCAGCTGCGTCAGTTGTGCCAAATATTGCAAAAGGTCCTGTCGGGTCAGTTTGCTGTATTTTTCCAGTGCGTGTTCTACATCCTCCACCTTGACAGGTTTCAGTAAATAGTCTATGCTGTTCACTTTAAAAGCTTCGATGGCATATCGGTCATAAGCCGTTGTAAATATAATAGGAGTCTCCAGCTTTATTCTGTCGAAAATGGCAAAGGCCGATCCGTCTGATAAATGAATATCCATGAATATCAGATCCGGAGCCGGATTTGACTGCAACCATCCGACAGTCTGCGTGACACTTTCTGTATTGGCCATGACCCGGATATCGGGGGCTACCTCCGCGAGGATATCCGTCAGGTTTTCATAGGCAGCGGTTTCGTCTTCTACAATCAGTACTTTCATAACAACTACTATATTAGAGGTAGATATACCCGGAATGTCTCTTCGTCAGATTCCACCCGGATTTGCTTATTCATTAACAGATTGAATCGATTTTCCAAGTTACTTAGTCCGGTTCCGTTTGTGTCGGGCGGGGATAGTTTAGGGTAAATGGGATTGGACACCACCAGTTCAGATTGTTCGTTCAGCCGGATGGAGATCTCCATCTTGTGTTCGCTGTCTATCCGGTTGTGTACGGTGACGTTATCGACTAACGGAAGTAGTGAGAGTACAGGCAGTGTCAGCAAATCTTTTTGCCTTTCGGCTACGTCGATGGCAAAAACCAGTTTATTGGCAAAACGTACCTCCATTACGTATTGGAAAGATTGGATGAACTCCAGTTCTTCTCTCAGCGTGACGAGCCCTTTCCGGTCGCTTTGCAAGATGTACCGGAAGATATCAGATAGCTGATTGACGTACATCAGCGTGTTTTCATCATTCTTTTTTCGTATTAATGAAGATATTCCGTTCAGTGAGTTAAAGAAGAAATGCGGGTTTACCTGATTGGCCAGTGCGTCACAACGACTTTGTAAGTTCTCAAAACGAAGACGTTCTATTTCCTGCTCTTTTTCTCTCTGCCGGGTATAAAGCATGGAGATGTATCCTACCAATGTGCATAAAAAGCAGAGCGTGAAGAACTGGGAGATTAAAGTGCTTCCCAGAAAATCCGTATGGAAACCATGCGAAGAGATGGTGTACGAAACGGATGCGAAGAACAGATAACCGGTCAGTGCAAACAGGAAGTTGTGAGTCAGGCGTTTCCGGAATAGCGCTGTCGGGATCTGCCGCAGATTGTAGTTTATCAGGAAACCGATCATCCCCCAAAAGAAAAGGAAGCGATATATAAAATAAGAAAAGAAACCAAGGTAGTCCGATGGCTTCAAAGAGTTTAGCTCCCACGGAGTGCAGGCTATATTGGGGTATATGATAAAAACCGCACTGATCAGGCTGACCAGCGGAAGGTTTCGGGATATATATTTATCAAAGGAATCCATGATGCTCTTCTTTCTCACTGCAAAGAAAAGCAAAATAATGATTCCTTATTTGTTATGTCATGTCAAAACGAAAAAAGAGGCATAAAAGCGAAACTTTTTCATTTTTTCAGCATAAATACGATATAGTCTCTACACAAAATAAGAATGCAGAATGACAAAACCAGAGAAGCGATCAGCATAAATTCTTTCATAATGTTTGTTGGTTTTATAGGTTCTTTTCTATAAAGACAACACCCAATGAAAAATTCCCTACCCGGATAACTGTTTTATTTCATTTGTTTTTGTTCTGCTACGTATTTCCAGAGCGGTGCCGCATGTAATGCCTGTATGATTTGGTTGCTTTTCAGGAGTTCTTGTACCTCTTCAAAGGTGAGCAGATGCACTGTAAGTGACTCCGTATCTTCCAGATGTTGTATGTCTACTCGTTCTACATCCGTTGCCAGAAAGCAGTGAGTCAGATTGGTATGTGTGCTTGGATTGGCCGAAATCACCATATATTCCTGCCAGTTACCATTGCCGTATCCGGTTTCTTCCAGCAGTTCACGTTGTGCCGAAACAAGCGGTGATGCATCCTCTTTCTCGCATACACCCGCACAAAGTTCATATAGCTGTTTGCCGATTCCCGGTCGGAACTGGCGGACAAATACAAACTTTCCTTCTCTGGTGATGGCGATGGTGTTCACCCAGTCGGGATACTCAAGGATGTAGTACTCCGGGATATGATTGCCGTTAGGCAAAAGCATGTCGTCGCACCGTACGGTCAACCACGGGCGGCGAAATAGATATTTGCTGCTGACTACTTGCCAGGCTTCGTCTTTTGTTTCCATTGTTTTATTGATAGCGGTTGCTGGCAAAGGTAATTAGAATAATTGTCAGGAACAATTGTTTTCATACGTATCTTTTTGGGTTTAAAAACCGTTGTGTATCTTTGGGGCGGATAAACTAACAGAATAATGAAAAACGCAATTATCTCTTTATTCCTGCTTTTTATTACCGTGCAATATGTAGCAGCACAAAAAAAGGTTATTAAAATAGCCTGTATCGGTAATAGTATCACATATGGTGTAGGTACACGTAATCCTGCTAAAGACAGCTATCCCGCTGTGCTGGGGCAGATGTTGGGCGACGGTTATGAGGTCCGGAACTTTGGAGTCAGTGCCCGCACCATGCTGATGAAAGGGGACAATCCCTATATGAAGGAAGAGCGCTATCGGCAAGCATTGGACTATAATCCCGATATTGTGACTATTAAATTGGGGACCAATGATACGAAACCTCAGAACTGGCGATATAAATCCGATTTTAAGAAAGATATGGAGACGATGATCCGAACGCTTCGGGCATTACCGTCGAAGCCGGAAATTTATTTATGTTATCCTATTCCCGCATACGCTGTCCAGTGGGGCATCAATGATAGTATCATTGTTCATGGAGTGATGCCGGTTATCAACCGGTTGGCTGCCAAATACGGATTGAAAGTAATCGATCTGCATACTCCGTTAACGGGGATGAAAGAGTGTTTTGCCGACAACGTACATCCCAACGAAAAAGCTGCTGTCCGTATTGCACAGGCCATTTACCGGCAACTGACCGGCGAGGAACCACCGGCACATGTTTCTCAACCCTTCCCGGGACTTAAAGGTAAATGGAAAGGGTTCGATCAATATACTTTTGCTTATCAAAATCGGGAGGCTATTGTTGTCTGCCCGAAACATGCGGCAACCGGCAATCCCTGGATCTGGCGTCCTGCTTTTTTCGGTGCTTTTGCTTCAGTTGATGAAGAATTGTTGAGGCGTGGTTTTCATGTGGCATATTATGATCTGACTCATCTTTATGGAAGTCCCCGTGCCCGGAAGTCCGGTACTGATTTTTATTGGAATATGGTACGTATGTATGGACTATCTCCCAAAGTAACGCTTGAGGGTTTCAGTCGTGGAGGTCTGTTTGCTTATAATTGGGCGGCCGATCATCCGGATAAAGTGGCCTGTATCTATGTGGACGCTCCGGTTTGTAACGTATTCAGTTGGCCGGGACGTTCGCCTGAGAATGCCGGACTATGGAAAGGTCTGTTAGAGGAATGGGGGCTGACGGATGATCAGATGAATTCATTTTCCGGTAATCCGATTGACCGGCTGAAACCTTTGGCGGATGCGAGGATTCCGGTGATCTGTGTATGTGGAGACAGTGACAAGGTAGTGCCGTTTTCAGAGAACTCGGCTATTGTCCGCCAACGATATACAGCCATGGGGGCTCCATTCGAACTTATCTTGAAACCGGGAGTGCATCATCATCCGCATAGTTTGTCAGATCCTGCTCCGGTGGTCGACTTTATTATCCGCCATCAGCCGGGTTATGAAGCCAAACAATGCTATACATTAAGAGGGGACTATCGTAACTCGTATCAGATGTTTGAGAAAGAACGTGTTGGTACGGTTGCTTTTCTGGGAGGTTCCATCACAGAAATGAAGGGATGGAGGGATATGATTTGTGAAGATTTGAAGCAGCGTTTCCCTTATACAAAGTTTACCTTTATCGATGCCGGGATTCCTTCTACGGGCAGTACGCCCGGAGCATTCCGCTTGGCGGACGATGTGTTGTCCAAGGCCAAAGTCGATCTGCTTTTTGTGGAAGCGGCGGTGAACGATGATACCAACGGCTTTAATGCCATTGAGCAGGTAAGAGGAATGGAAGGTATCGTACGCCATGCTTTGCTTTCCAATCCGTCTATGGATATCATGATGCTGCATTTTATCTACGATCCTTTCATCCCGAAACTGGACGGAGGTCAGATGCCCGATGTGATTCTGAATCACGAACGGGTGGCGAACCATTATCTGATCCCTTCCGTCAACCTCGCTACAGAAATCGCCGCCCGTATGCGGGAAGGTGAATTCAATTGGGAACAGTTTGGCGGTACGCATCCCAAACCTTTGGGGCATGCTTATTATGCGGCTACGATAAATAAGGTGCTCGATGAAATGTATGCTTCTTGTGTTGCTGCCGGACCTGCCGTCAAGCCTCATGTGCTTCCTGCCGTGCCGCTGGACGGATATAGTTATACAAATGGCAAGTTGGTCGACATCCGGCAAGCTCATATAAATAAAGGCTGGCAGTTAGTCCCTTCGTGGACTCCGCGCCTTATTGCCGAAACGCGTCCGGGCTTTGTCGATGTGCCCATGCTTGAAACCGATCGTCCCGGAGCGAAACTGACACTCGACTTTAAAGGGACGGCTGTCGGTATCTTCTGTGTAAGTGGTCCGGCTGCCGGGATTCTGGAATATAGTATTGACGGTGCTCCGTTTAAAAAGTTGGATACGTTTACGGCTTGGAGCGGCGGACTGTATATTCCTTGGGTATATATGTTCGATACGGAGTTGCCGAAAGGCAAACATCGTCTGATGCTCAGGATGTCAAAAGATCATCATCCGCAAAGTAAGGGTACGGCCTGCCAGATCAGACAGTTTGTGGTAAATGAATAGTAAAGTTAGGTTGCGTTTGATTGAGCATATCCTGCCATCCGCATAATCTTCTTGCAGATAGATAAATGCTTTTCTGAAAAACATTCATTATTGTTTGTTGTTTTGTTCAGAAAAAACGTATCTTTGCAGTAGAACTATGGTTGGCATAAACATTTTTATGCCCATAAATACGCAGTTCTCTTCGGTGGATTAAAATGTAGCGATTTATAAGACACACCGGATGAGTGCAGCCTGTATCTGTATTGGTACGGGCTTACTTATCCATGTGTCGGGGTGCCGCTACATACCTAATCCATTGGATGAGTAATGCCCCGTACCTTTTCATATAATCACATTCAAGAAACCGTGCAGGGTAGATTATTTTAACTTTAATCTTTTTCCCTGTATGGCTAATTGGATTACTCTACGGCAAGCTGCCGAAAAATACGAGACTACGGTAAAAGATGTTCTCTCTTGGTCGGAACTTCCTGAAATTACTTTCACTTACGTAAACTACACTTTGTTATTGAATGATGACAGCGTGTGTGATTTTATTAAATTGCATAGCCTTCCGGCTGAAGCAGGAAAAGACTACGGTTGTGCCATCACCTTTGAAAATGTCGAGATAATCGCGAAATTATATGCTAATGCATTAGAAAAGATCCGTTTGCTGGAAAAGCAAACCGAACTGCTGAATGAATGTGTTTCCAAACAGTCAAAACTCTTTGAATCGATAGAGGAGAGGCTTGCGGCAATGCTGGTCTCCATGGAAGATACTGAAATTCAGGATACAGACCCAATAAACGAGGAATCGAAGTTTGCCGCTTTCATGAAGAAAATCCTCCTCTCATACAAAAAATGCATTTCGATCTTCCATCTTCCACCTTTTAAAAGATAACTGTCTGATTCGTAGTAAACTAATAGGGTGGAAGATGCAGTTTTTTAGCCGTTTATCTTCCACCCTCATCTTCCATCTTCCACCCGCTAAATTTCCTCTTTGGAAGGCGATTTTTTGATAAATACCAGTAGGCTTCCTCGCCCTTTTGGTTCGATAATTCCCTGATCTACAAATCGGTGTAGATCTTCCAACGCTTTATTTTTCAGTCGTCCGGTCAGTCGGGTGTAGTCCGAACGGGTGATAAAAGCATTTTCATTTAGATACCTTTCCAGTCGAAAAAGCTTTTCTTCTTCGCTGAGCTGTGACGAGCTTCGTGAACCGTATTTGCCGGCACGTTCCACATAGCCCTTGGTATGTTTGCGAAACCACATCGAAGCCCTGAAATTAATGTTGTCGAAGTAAATGGATTGTGCGCGGATCTCTTTTTTATCTTTCACCGGATGCGTTGCCTTCAGGCTTGCCGAGAAATAGCCGATCTTGCCCAACTCCACATGGTATCCGTCCACCAGATATTTGGAGATTTTCTCTGTCAGGGCACAGAGCACTCCTTCCAGGTCGCCTACTGTGAAGGTGGAGGCTTCCGAAATTTCTTCAAGAATGGTGCGTGTCCGGATGGTTCCACTCGAAATGATGTGGGGATAAAGCTTGGGTTCCTCTCCGTTCTCTTTTTTAGAAGGAACTTCTCTGAAATCATAACGTGCTGCCATAATTTGTTTGGTTTTTAATTGTTGATAGTTATTTGTTTATTGGTTTTTCTTTCTTTGTTTTAGCCTTTTTCCTTTGTTCTTTACCTGAGCCCGCATCCCCGGGCTCATTAGCCTCGGTATGCAGGCCGGTCAGCCCGGGTATGCGGGCCCATGAGTCCCGCTGTCCGGGCTTGGATAATGCTCCTATAAAGATACATAATATTTATCGTGAAAACAAGTAATACTCCTCTTGTTTGTTATTAAATATAATTGATTTATTTGTGATGATCCGCTTGCTTTATCCGGTAAGAAAGAGTACCTTTACCACATTATAAAAAACCGGAAAAACCATGAAAATAACCCTGATCCGAAAGGAAGAAACTGTCGTAGCACAACGTACGGTGAAACTCGAAACTGTGTTGGAGAATATGAAAACCGAAACCAAAACCTGCCCCGTGAGTGCTTTACGTCGGACACTGAAGTTTTCGGGTGGAAGTGGACATGTCACGGCGGTGGACAAACTGCCCCGTATCCTTTTTTCGGTGGAACTGGGCAAGAGTAAAGAAATATCGGTGATGAAGGCTTATCATGGATTGGTACTTCTGAGTGTGAAGGGATTCACCGGAGTAGAAGAGGCTGCACGCTTGCGTGACAAGCTGTCCGGACTGCCTCAGACGATGATTGCTTTTGTCGGTTCAAGCGGGCGGAGTGTAAAGATACTCGTGCCTTTCCTACGTCCCGACGGTTCATTGCCCGTAACCGTAGAGGAAGCCGGATTTTTTCATGCTCATGCCTACCAGTGGGCGGTGAACTTTTACAGAGGGCAGCTTTTGGCGGAACACCGGGATGTTACGCTTGAGAATCCGGTGCCGGAACAGAGTTGCCGATATTCATTCGATCCGGGGCTCTATTTCAATCCGGATGCCTACCCCATTCGCCTGGAGCAACCTTTGTCGATGCCCGGTGAAGTTACCTACCGCGAAACAGTGGAGGCGGAAACTGATCCTTTGCAGCGTATGATGCCCGGTTACGAACGGAGCGAAATTATCTCGACATTGTTTGAAACTTCACTGTATGAAGCTCTTAATACGGTAGGCTGCGACCGGGAGGAGGATTCTAAATCTTTGATCGTGGAACTGACCCGGAACTGTTTTCGTTCGGGAATCCCCGAAGAAGAGGTAGTGGGTTGGACGCTGATGCATTTCCGGGGTAAAGTGTCCGAAATACTGATACGTGAGACGGTTCACAATGTGTATGCCGTTGAGAAGCGATTCGGAAGTAATCCTTGCATTTCTCTCAAGCAGACCATGGCCGTACGTACCGACGAGTTTATGGGCAGACGTTATGAGTTTCGCTATAACATACTGGCCGGAGTGGTGGAATATCGTGAACGAAAGACGTTTTGTTTCGATTTTCGTCCGGTGACGGACCGGGTGCTCAATACAATTGCGGTAAATGCTATCAGCGAAGGGCTTGAACTTTGGGACAGGGATGTGAAACGCTGGATTAACTCCGAACGTGTGCCGGTCTATTCACCTGTTACCGACTTTTTGTATGGCTTGCCCCGTTGGGATGGAAAAGACCGCATTCGGGCGTTAGCCCGCTACGTGCCTTGCGACAATTCGCATTGGCCCGACTTCTTCCATCGCTGGTTTCTCGCAATGGTGGCCCACTGGAAAGGAAATGACAAGCAGTATGCCAACTCCGTTTCACCCCTGTTGATCGGTTCGCAGGGATGCGGCAAATCCACTTATTGCCGCAATATCCTGCCGCCTGATTTGAGAGCCTATTATACCGACAGCATTGACTTCAGCCGGAAACGCGATGCCGAGCTTTATCTCAACCGCTTCATGCTGATCAATATTGACGAGTTCGATCAGGTAAGTGTCAATCATCAAGGCTTCTTGAAACATATACTCCAGAAACCGGTGCTTAATGTGCGTAAGCCCAACGAGGCGGCTGTCCGCGAGTTGAAGCGTTATGCTTCGTTCATAGCGACCAGCAATCATAGCGATTTGCTTTCCGATCCTTCGGGAAGCCGCCGTTTTATCTGTATCAATATCACCGGCAGAATCCGTAATGATGCTGTCATCAACTATCCGCAACTCTATGCGCAGGCAGTGCGGGAGCTCCGTGACGGTGAGCGCTTTTATTTCTCTCCCGAGGAAGAGGCCATTTTGACGGAGAGCAATCAGGAATTTGAACTGCAAACTCCGGTTGAACAGCTCTTTCAACAGTATTTCCGCTCTGCCGGCGAGGGAGAAAAGTGTGAAACCCTGCTCGCAGTCGATATTTTAGGACGCATACAAAAGAAAAGCGGCTTTAAACTGTCGGCTACGAAGATAGTGCATTTTGGCAGAATACTTCGTAAACTGGGAGTGCCTTGCAGGAAAATGAAAAACGGGAATTTCTATTGTGTGGTGGAGTTGTAAAGGGATTGAGCTTTAAATTCCGGCATTTATATGCTTGTTGGCTTAGCGCATTGGATGGAATTGGATGCCGATGTGCATTATTAACAAATAAACAGCTATATTTGCATTCAACTCTATGACATATTAATTACTATGATAGACTTCGAACAATTTTACATAACATGGTATTCGCGTGCGAAATATTTTGCACGCGAATACGTTACTTCTGAAAGTGATGCTGAAAATATTGTTCAAGACGTTTTTTTGCACCTGTACGAGAGGCGCGATTTAATGGATGCATATACCAATCTGACTGCTTATCTTTTTACTTCCATCAAAAACAGATGTTTGGACTATTTGCGCAAATGGGTTCTTGAACAAGAAACCGCACAGGAAATGCAAGATGAATTTGATATGGAACTTCGGATGAAATATGATTCTCTGGAGATATTCAATACGCAGTTTTCTGATGAAACCGATATAGGGGAGCTATTGAACAGTGCACTTCAGAAACTTCCGGAACGATGTCGCGACATTTTTATAATGAATAAGCTGGAAGGGAAAAAGCAAAAAGAAATTGCAGAAGAATTGAATTTGTCTATCAATACCGTAGAGTCGCAGATGGGCATTGCTTACAAGAAATTGCGTGAAGAATTGAAGGACTGCCTGCCTCTATTCATATTTTTGTTTGCTATTTCCTGATTTTTTTTATTTCCTTTTGGCGGATTTTTTCTCTTGCTTCGTTTACCATATAGAACAGATGCAATATGAATAGTCAAATTATTAAATATTATGCAGGAGAACTCAGTAAGGAAGAACGAAAAGCCTTATTGCAGAAAGCCTTTTCCGATCAGGAATTGAAAAGCGAGATGATGAAGTATCAACATTTGCAATCGCTGATGAATCTTCATCCGCAGGAGAAAAACGAATTATTAGGTAGGAAGAGCCTAAAGTGCTTTATGGAAGCACGGCAGGCGGAAAAAAGGAAAAGATTGTTTTTTTATTTTTTACGTTATGCGGCAATTGTTTTTGTGTGCATCGTTTCCACTTGGTGGATTACTTTCTCGTTCGTCGGTACGGATATACTTCAGCCTGTTGTTGCCCAGGAATTATCGGTTCCGGCTGGACAGCGTGCGCATATCCTGCTGCCGGATGGGAGTAAGGTATGGGTCAATGCAGGCTCAACTCTTAGTTATCCGTCAGTATTTGGTGACGAACGGCGTGTCAAACTGACTGGAGAAGCGTTTTTTGAGGTTGCGAAGGGGAATAAGCCTTTCATTGTATCGACGGGAAAGGTAGATGTAAAAGCACTTGGAACCCAGTTTAATGTATTTAATTATCCTAAAGAGGAGTTAGCGGTAGCTTTACTTGAAGGCTCTGTACGCATATACCGTCCCGAATGTGAGCGACAAGGGGTTATATTGAAGCCCAATCAGCAATTGACAGAGGATAATGGACGTTTTCTTATAAGTTCCATTGATAAGAATCCTATTATCTGGAAAGAAGGGCTCTATGCTTTTGATAAACAAAAACTGAAAGATATACTGAAAAAGCTGGAACTCTATTATGATGTGAGAATACTTGTCAAGAATCCTTCCATCCTTGAATATGAATACACCGGAAAATTTCGTCAACGTGATGGTGTGATGGAAGTCTTGCGCATCATCCAGAAAATTCATCCGTTCAAGATAGAACAGAAAGAAGATACGAATGAAATCATTTTATATCGTTAACCTTATTGTCGAACCTATAAAATCAAAGAAGATATGAAAACATAAAAGATTTTTCTTAATTATGTATGATCTTAATAAAGAAAGGTCGGCAGATGCGTCAACACCTGCCAACCCGGGTTATTAAGTAATACGTATTCCAAACCCTTTCAAAAATTCAGAAATTATTAACTTAATCGGAAACAAAGATATGAAAATAGAACCTTTGTTAGCACATCTTTTGTGCCTAAAAATACATAGTAGGACGTTAAATATTATGAAAGTAGCTGTGTTTATGATGTTTTTCTGTGTTTTTCAGTTGTTAGCCTCCAATGGCAAAGCGCAAAATGCAGTAATAGAACTATCCTCTAATTCTGTGACGGTAGAGACACTGTTTGCGGAGATAGAGAAACAGACGGATTATTTAGTGGTTTATAGTAGTCGTGAACTGGATGTGAAAACCAAAATCCTGTTTTCAAAGAAGAAGGCCAAAGTAAGCGAAATGCTGAACGAACTTTTGCGGAATACGAATCTGAAGTACGAGCATACTAATAATTACATCGTATTTTCCAAAAAGGTCAGCGAAGCTGATGTATCGCGGCAGACCGGAAGAAAAGTAACCGGAACGGTGGTGGACAATAATGGAGAAGCGGTCATTGGTGCCAGTGTACAGGAAAAAGGAACAACCAATGGAGTCATTACTGATATTGAAGGTAAATTTAGCTTGGAAGTAGCGGATAAAGCTTTGTTGACTGTCTCTTATATCGGCTATGTAAGCCAGACCGTGCCTGTGAATGGTAAAAATCATGTGATCATAAAATTGACGGAAGATACAAAGGTATTGGATGAAGTCATCGTGATCGGTTACGGTGCGACCTCGGCTAAAAAGATGGTGGCCGCCGTTACTGCCGTAAAGGGAGAAAAGTTACAAGATCTCCCGTTTGCCAATGTAACTTCCGTTTTGCAAGGACGTGCGACAGGCGTTATCGTTCAGAATTCGGGCGGCGAACCCGGAAGCGTTCCTTCCCTGTCTATCCGTGGTGGTGGAAAGCCATTATATGTCATTGATGGGGTAATCAGTACGGATGATTGGGAGTTTCAGACTTTGAATCCCAATGATATAGAGAGTCTGTCGGTTTTGAAAGATGCGGCTTCATTGGCGGTTTATGGTTCTCGGGCGGCCGATGGTATCATCATGGTTAAAACCAAGGAAGGAAGAAAAGGAAAAACTTCTATCGTATATACATTTAATGCGCAGTTTAGCCAACCGACGGTTCTGGCTGATAAAATAGATTCTTACACCTACGCTAATGCGCAAAATCAGGCGGCAATGTCCGATGGACATGGAGAATATCACACATATAGCAAAGAAGAGATGGATATTATCCGTAATCAGTCCGATCCTTTGAAATATCCCAATACAGACTGGTTTGATTTAGGGTTGAAGAACTTTGCGCCCGAGTACAGGCATTCTTTGTCGATGACAGGCAACCGTAAAGATATTAATTATTACATTTCATTGGGTACTTTTGAGCAAGGTAGTTTGTACAAGTCTGATGCACTGAACTATTCAAGATATAATTTGCGAAGTAACGTAAATACTACTTTTGAAGAAATTGGTCTTAAAGTGGCGGTAAATATTAATGCTGCATACGAAAAAAAGAAGTACCCTTCGTTTAGTGCCAATACCATCTGGGATCATTTAAATAATAAACAGCCGCTGGAGTTGGCGTATAATCAGGATGGAACCTTAAGTTCCATATCCGATCATCCTTTGATGGAGATGGACGAACGTTCGGGATATGATAAGAATGACGGGTTATATGTCAATACTCAGTTTGTTGCCGACTGGACGTTGCCTTGGGTGAAAGGTCTGTCGCTTGGAACCATGTTGAACTATCGTTTGAACTCCAGCCATGTCAAGGGACTTTCAGCCCGTGCTCCCCAATATAATCAGGATGGAACATTGGTTGTTGTGACCAAGCCGTCATTGAAAGAAGAAGCTTACTTCGGAGATTCGTACAGTCTTGAGCTGAACGCAGCTTATACACAGACTTTTGCAGAGAAGCATACTATAGATGCGAAGGCTGTATTTACTGTATCCGAAAGTAATGGAAGCTACTTCTGGGCTTCACGCAAAGACTATCTGTCTGCTACTGTAGATCAGCTATTTGCCGGTTCAAGTATTGGCATGCAAAATTCCGGTAATTCGGATGAAGGAGGACGTATGGGACTCGTCGGACGTTTGAAGTACGACTTTGACAGCCGGTATTATATCGAAGGAAGTTTCCGTTATGACGGGTCCGACAATTTTGCACCTGGACATCGTTGGGGCTTCTTCCCTTCTGTTGCATTGGCTTGGGATATCACGGAAGAGCCGTTCTTTAAAAGTCTCAACCTGAAGAATGTAAATCTTTTGAAACTGCGCGGCTCTTATGGACAAACCGGAACAGAAGCGGGTGTAAACCGATTTGGCTATTTGTCAACTTACAGCTTGGCTGAAAACGCGATTTGTATTGGCGGCAATTTGCAGTCCGGTTTCAATGAAGGGGCTTTGGTTTCACCGGAACTGTTAAGTTGGTATACCCGTAATTCTTTGAATTATGGCGTTGATGCCGCTTTCTTTAATCACCATCTGAAAGGTTCTGTCGATTATTTCTTTTATGTTACCAAAGGGGGACTGGTTAGTCCGGCAGACCGGTATGTAGTTCCCTTAGGAACGTCTCTTCCTCAAATAAAGTCGGAGAATGAACATCGTCGGGAAGGTTTTGAAGTCTCCTTGAGATGGGATGATAAGATAGGATCTGATTTCTATTACGAAGTTGGTACGAATATGACCTATTATAATAATCTGTACGTTAAAAACCAAGGTGAATCATTGTCTGATCTGAAAAATCCATATAAACGTAATACGCATCAGACAGATTACTATGGCATTATGTATATGAATAACGGACTGTATCAAACTCCGGAACAAGTACTCGGATTACCACGGAGATTGCAGTCTTCTGCTACTAAATTAGGTGATATTGCCTACGAAGATATTAATGGCGATGGTAAAATAGATGGAGAGGACCAGGTGCGTTGGGGAATGCCGACAGCTCCTCATTTCACTTACGGTTTCGATTTTATTTTGGGTTACAAAGGATTCACTTTGTCAGGATTGCTATATGGAACAGGAAAACGTAATATGGAATTTGGGGTCACGACTAAGAAAAATGAAGCTATATGGGTGCTGAATGATTATCAACTGGATTATTGGCGTGAAGACAATAGAGATGCCACTTTTCCCAGAATCTCTTTGGAGGCGTCGGCCAATGGTTCGAACAATCAGGCTGCTTCTACTTTTTGGGTCAAGAACGCTTCATTCCTACGCTTGAAAAATTTGACGTTAGAATATGATTTTAAATATAAATTGTTGAGGAGGGTAAAATGGTTGAATACTTGTAGAGCCAATATTACAGGTACAAACTTGTTTACGATATCGGATGTCATGGATTATTTCGATCCGGAAACAGCCTCAACAAGTGGAGGCTATCCGGTGCAGCGTGTTTATTCTTTAGGTGTAACAATTGGATTTTAATGATTATGAAAAAGATAAATGTAATAATAGCATTATCCCTTATTTTGGGATGTTCTGCTTGCAGTGATATTTTAGACAAAGGTCCGTTGGATAAGTTCTCGGAGAACGATGTATGGAGCAGTCCGCAACTGGCACAGGCTTTTTTGTATCCAACGCTGAACGATGCGACTGGAAAGCTGATCTGGGATGATAAATGGACGGATAATGATGTGATACAGGACGATGGCAACGCTTCGAACGTGAATAAGGAACAGATAGATCGTTATCATGATGCCGGATGGAATGTGTATGGGCAAATCCGTAAATGTAACCTGACCATTCAGAAGATGGAAGAAAATGAAACATTTATAGAACAAGACAGGAAATATCTGACAGCACAGGCAAAAATGTTGCGCGCTATGATCTATTTCACTCGTGCGCGCTTGTTCGGTAAATTAATGATTGTGGATCGGGTTCTTGATGCGGAGGAGAACATGGAACTGCCAAGAACAAATACGATTAAAGAGACTTATGATTTTATCCTTAAAGATTTGAGGGAGGCAGCACCTGACTTGCCTGTGTCATTGTCCAGCCAACAAGGTATGCTAAGCAGGGGAGCGGCTTATGCGTTGATTGCGGAAGTTGCGTTGCATGGGGCTGCCTACATTGAATCGGGACAAAATGAATATTATGCTACAGCAAAGAAAGCCAGTGAAGATCTTTTTGCCTTGGGCACATATGAATTGGATAAGAATTATGAAAAGCTTTTTAATGAGTTTGATTATGCGCTAAATTCGAATGAAGTTATCCTGGCTCAGTGGAGACATGAAAATAATACGACTTTTGCCGGGACGTGGATGCAATATCTGGTTCCTAACATCAGCAATGATAAATTAAAGGAGTTTGCCAATCCTAAACTTGTCGATAGCTTTGAAGGCTGGATCGGAATGTTTCCTTCTGTAGATTTAGTCAATGAATACGAAGTGGTAGATACGGATGGAAACGCAAAGAACTGGGATGAAAGTAGCTACTATAAAGAGTATCAACAGAATGGAGGATATGTATCAAAGGCGATATACCGGAATAGAGATAACCGTTTTTATGCCACTGTTGTACAGGACTCTTCCAAGTACTTCAATAGTCTGGTGACGATGCGTGAAAAGGGTAACTTGCATTGGGACAGTAAGACAGGCAGTGACTGGGGAACTGCATTGACGGGATATATCTATCGTAAAGGGGTATACACTGGTAGGAATTTATGGAACTCAGATCCGACTTACTATCATCAGATTGTTATGCGTCTGGGACGTTCTTACTTGAACTACGCTGAAGTGATGTTACGACTGAATGATATAGAAACGGCCATTGAATATGTCAATAAGACCCGTACAATTCATGGCGGCTTGCCGGCTCTTTCCAAAGATTTGTCCTTGAGTGAAGCTTGGGAGGCGTATAAACGCGAACGCAGGGTAGAATTGGTTCATGAGGGTGACCGTTACTGGAGCCTGCTGAGATGGGGAAAAGCGGATGGTAAAGAAACAATATCCGAACTAAATAAAACCCATCATTCGATCAGTATATCAGAGGATGGAAAAACATTTAAGATTATTCCATTGCCTTATCAGACTGTATTTAATGAACGTGTCTTTACAAAGAAAAGATACTTATATCCTGTTCCGGAAGGTGAAAGAGTAAATAATCCGTCATTAGACCAGAATGAGGGATGGTAATTTCAAATACAACAAAAAAAGTAAAGTTATGAAAACATTGTATCGTTATTTAGCATTGGCATTACTGATCGTATTAAATACTTCTTGTCTTAAGTCAGGTTTGGATGAACTTGAAACTTATGATCAAAATGATATTACCAACATCCGATTTGAATACAGATGGTGGGATGAAGCTGCTCAAAGACTTCGTGTGATAGAGATGGGAGTGACAAAGACGATTGATACGAAAGCAAAAAAAATAGAATGTTCTATCAAAGTTCCCGAAGTGACGAGTGCTTTTACAGCTGGCGTCAGGAATCAGGTTTCTTTGAGTACTTTATCCATTAATGTGGATGTGTCTACAGCCGCACGTATTAGTCCGGTAGGAGATGCTCCTGCAATGGGGACCTTTCCGGCAGACTTTTCCGCTAAAGAATTTATTTATAGCGTAACGGCTGGAAATGGTGACAAAGCAAATTGGACGATTAAAATTGAAGATTTCAGTAAATAAGACTTTCAAGCTATTTTAAATTGATTGTTTCGAACAGAAAAAGTATGAATGACTTTTTATCTGTTCGGAATAATCATTGTATGGAGAACATTATGATAATGGTAACTTATAAAAATATTGATTAATGAAAAAAGAAATACTATTCGTTCTATACTCTCTGATTATTGGAACTGCATCTGCACAATACAATATTGATTTAAGTAAGGTGGTTTCTCCCCCTATTAATTATCTGCAAATGGGGAATGCCGGTCCTGTCGGAAAAGAAATCCGCGTCAATAATTTATATATGGAAGAAGGGGGCATCCCACAGTTGCCGGTAATGGGAGAAATTCATTATAGCCGCATGGATTCAAGGTATTGGCGAGATGCATTGCTGAAAATGAAGGCATCTGGAGTTGATATTGTAGCTACTTATTGCCTTTGGTCATTGCACGAGGAATTTGAAGGGGAGTTATCATGGGAAGGCAATCTAAACCTTCGCCATTTTATAGAGCTTTGTAAAGAACTGGATATGAAAGTACATTTGCGTTTCGGACCTTATTGTAATGCAGAGATCAGAAACGGCGCCTTACCTGACTGGATTATAAATAATAAAAACCTCAAGACACGTTCAAACGATCCTTTATATCTGGAATATTCACGTCGATGGTATCAGGCTGTGTATGATCAGGTGAAGGGACTTTTGTATAAAGACGGAGGCCCTATCATGGCTCTCCAGTTAGAAAATGAATACGTGCGAAAGGGGATGATCATTTCTCATCTGCTTAATTTAAAGAAAATGGCAGTGGAAATAGGGTTTGATGTACCGATTTATTCGATGACTCACTGGATGGATAGCGAATACCCGAAGGGGGAAATAGTACCTTATGCCGGTTTTTATATTGAGGCTCCCTGGACAACTTCTGGGAAAAAAGAGATTCCTACATCCAATTTTGAATATTTTACTTATAACCGGCTTTCAGATAACATAGGCACAGACATTATAAAAATAGAAGGAGAGGTGGAATCTTTAAGTGGAAAGAACAATGATTCTCCTTTCTTTACGTGTGAAATTGGAGTGGGAACGACTGCTTTCTATCATCGCCGTGCTGTTGTACCCGAAGAAATGGCAGGAGAGAATATAAATTTACGTTTAGGATGTGGTGCCAATATGATGGGGTATTACATGTATGTCGGTGGGACTAACCCTATAGGGAAAATAAGCACGTATCAATCTTCCGGCCCCCGGGTAAGTTATGATTATCAGGCACCCATACGCGAATTCGGGACATTGGGGACGGTGATGCAAGAGACTAAAAAATATAACTATTTTATGAATGATTTTGGTACATCGCTTGCTCCGGCCATAGCTTATTTACCTACCAGTAATCAAAATAGAGAGAATCTGCAATGGGCCGTTCGTTCAAATGGGAATGCCGGCTATTTGTTTTGCTCTAATTATTTATATAAAAACAGTAGGAAGGATTATAAGGATGTCCGGTTCACTATAAAGTTGAAAGATGAAACAGTACGCATACCACGTAAAAAAGTGACAGTTAAAAATGGCACTTATTTTCTCTGGCCTTTCAATCAGTATCTGAATGAAGTTTGGCTGAAGTATGCGACGACGCAACCTATCTGTTCTTTGAAAGATGGAGAGGACTGTACTTTCTTCTTTTTCGAGGATGACCAGATTCCGGCGGAGTATTTGATTGCAGATAAGAATATCAAGAATATAGAAGTGAAAAATGCTGTTTTGAAGGAAGAGAAAGAGGGATATTTTATTGATCGAATTGTTCCAGGAAAAGAATGTATTATAAATATCACCAAGACAAATGGTTCTATGGTTCGTTTTGTTACGTTGACAGAAGAAGAATCAGACTATATCTGGAAAGGAACTGTGGCGGGGAAAGAGTTTGTAGCGATAACTCATGCTTCATTAGTTTATGATAAAAGTAAAATTACCTTAATTGGAGACTCACCTCAAGCAGATATATGGATGTTTAAAAAAGGTTGTTTCAAACAACAAACCTTCCAGTCGAAGCCCCGTCACTTACGTGCGGCATACAGCTCTGTCGCTCCTATGGCAAGGGGAAAATGGATTTGTCCGTCAAGCGGCGATAAGGTAAAACGCGAGTTCACAGTCCATACATTCTCAACAGTTCAAAAGGCTTATTTACGTTATGTTTCGTTTGCCCCCGCCCACTGCATCTTAAACGGGAAGAAAATAGAAGCCAATACAATGGGCGGATATAAACGGGCTGATGTTACTGCACTCATTCAGAAAGGAAAGAATACAATAGAGTTTTCCACCTCTAGTAAAGGAGTAGTGGGTGAGATTGAAATTCTGCTGCAAAACGGTGAGCGGATTATTTGGAATACGGATGCTACCTGGTTGTCTGCGGCCGATAATAAGCCCGTGCGAATTCTTTTCGGACAAGAGAAACCTTTGGCTTTTGCACCCGAAGAACATTTGGCCGTTTATGAAGTCAAAGCACCGGTACCTCTATGTGGTGACGAGGAAACACGGATGTATCTTTCTTATAAAGGAGATGTGGCCAATGCGTATTTAAACGGAAAACTCGTCGCTGATTCTTATTATGACGGAACCGATTGGATTATCAGTTTGAACCGTCTGAAAGAGGCTGTTGATGTGAACCCATTAGTGATTCGTATAGACGGGTTGAAATCGGCGGATGAGCAAATTTATTTTGAGAAAAATGTAGATCCTGCTGAATGTGTAATTCCTGTTCTGTCAGATATCCGGGTGAATCAGGAATATAGGTTCGAATTGGAGATGGATTAACCGCCATCCTTGGAGGTTCATAGGTCTTTAGAACTTTGTAGATTGAGTGTCTGTCTTCTGCGAAAAGTTCTAAAGATCTCTCTGAAACCGCAGGTTGCTTATTCGCTGTTTTAGATAATGATGTGAGTATGCAAAGTATTCGAAAAGAATGAAAATATTTACAATAAATCGCAATAACTGATTATGAGCATAGAGAGAATACTGCTTTGCCTTATTTTTGCCTTTCTTGTCCATTTATCCAAAGCACAATGCACAGATACAATTTACATATCCGATTTCGGGCTAAAACCATATTCATACGAGAATAGTGTTGCCCAACTTCAGGCTGCGATTGAGGCTTGTAAGCAGAAAGGGGCGAAGGTGCTGTCCTTTTCAAAAGGGAGATATGATATATGGCCGGAAGGGGCTGTCCGAAAAGAATTTTATATCTCGAATACATCTACAGAAAAAGAGTGTCCTTCTAAAATTAAAACGATCGGACTATTGTTTAATAAGATGCGAAACCTGAAGGTAGAAGGTAACGGAGCTTTATTGATGTTTCATGGGAAAATGACTACAATCGTACTGGATAGCTGTCAGAATGTTACCTTAGAAGGCTTGTCCGTTGACTTTGAACGTCCGGCAGGCTCTGAATTACATTATGAGTATGTGGGTGAAAATTATGTGGACGTTTCTGTACATCGTGATACTAAGTATGAAATAGTTAATGGGAAATTGAACCTTTATGGTGAGGGGTGGAAATCTAACAAAAATCATTGTATCGAATATGACGGGCAAACAGAAACCTGCCATTATAGCCAGGGGTGGAAGGTTTTATCCAACTTACATGCGCAAGAGATAGTTGCAGGGCGAGTTAGGTTTACTACTTTGCCCGGTTTCCAACCGAAGCAAGGCAATACATTGACGATTCGTGACGTGATCCGTGATCAGGTTGGTATGTTTATCCATCGAAGTAAGAATGTGGTTCTGAAGGATATGCGAATGCATTATATGCATGGTCTGGGGATAATAAGCCAGTATTCTGATAACATAACAATGTGTAGGGTAAAGTGTATGCCTGAACCCAAATCAGGAAGATTGTTGGCTGCTTCAGCGGATATGATGCACTTTTCCGGGTGCAGAGGGAGGCTTCTAATTGACAGCTGTTACTTTGCAGGCGCTCAGGATGACGCAATCAATATACATGGAACCAACCTGAAAGTAGTTGAGAAAGTTAGTTCCAATACATTGAATATGCGGTTCTCGCATGGACAAAGTTATGGGTTTCAAGCATATTTCACGGGAGATACGGTTGCTTTTGTGAAGGCGACTACCATGGAACGGCTTTCAACAGCATCTGTACATTCGGTTAAGCGCTTGTCGGACCGTATTTGGCAGGTTAAGTTCGACCGGGAGGTTCCTGAATGGTTGGAAATAAATCATGATTGTGTAGAGAACCTGACTTATACTCCTTCTGTGGAAATCCGGAATAATTACTTTACTCGAACCAGTACAAGAGGAACGTTGGTCACAACGCCACGCAAAGTCGTGATTGAAAAAAATACTTATTATAAGGTCGGTATGAGTGCTATTCTGATAGAAGGTGATGCAGAAGGGTGGTTTGAGTCGGGGCCCGTCAATGATGTGCTGATCAGAGAGAATACATTTGTAGACTGTGCTTATAATGGAGGACCGGGAAATGCCGTGATTGCGATTAATCCGTCTAATTCTGTCATCAATGCCAACCGGCCTGTCCATAAGAATATCCGGATAGAAAATAATCTTTTTAAGAGTTTTAATACTCCTTTGTTGTTTGCAAAAAGTACGGAAGGTATTTTATTTGCGAATAATACGGTCGAACGTACCATGCAATTGAGGTTTTCTGCTAAAAATGATATTATGTTTTATTTAAATGGATGTAAAGACGTTACTATCCGGAATGTGATTTGCAAAGAAGGTGTCTCAAACAAAGAGATTTATATTGATAACATGAAAAGGGCATATGTGAAGAAGCCTGTCGGCATGAATATACGTATAGCTAAATAATTGTCGGTTGTTCGCGGATAAATAAAGGCTAAATGTATAATTTAGTTTATGTCATTTAGCCTTTGTTTACTATAAAGATATGTATTCGTTTGATTGTATAGTAATTCGTGTGTTGCTATTCTGCTGTTTTTTATTTAAAGCTGCTACAACTCACTTCTATTCCATTAACATAAATGAGAACTTTATACTGCGTATTATTTTTCAAAGTTTGAGTAACATTTTTAATTGATAAGGTTGTTTTCTCGTAAGGATGAAGAGCTTTTACCTTGATATTTTTTAAGCAGATGTTATCGCTTGATATTTCTAATATTGCAGGTTCGGAGGATGATAAGCCAAAATTCTGTATTTCTATCTGAAGCGTTTCTGTCTCTTTGTCATATATTGGACGTCGTGTGGAGAGCAAAGCCGGTTCGTAATTTACAAATGGCATCCGGGCGTAACCGTAAATCATATTTCCATTTTTGTCCGTTCCTATTATTTTGGGTGCAAATTCCTCTGAGTTTATGCCGGTGTCTTTCATTTTGAATACAACAATCAGGTCATTTCCTACATGTTTTGTTTTAACTGGTCTGGCTCCACGCCCGAAATTCACTTCGGTATATGAACCGAATCGTAGTGATTTTACATCTACATCTGTTTGAGGAGCAAATCCCTCTTCTGCTAAAATTCTCACTTCAATGTTGCGGGTTGATGGAGTTATTTTCTTTTTGTTGAGAATGGAAAGCCTCATTCCTTTATTTAATGGGATGCAGATATTTTTAGAACTGTGCTTGTCGTTCGGTAAATCATTCCATTTGATAGTGTCGATCACTGCAAAATTCATTTGAGTGGCTCGGCCATATTGGTCTTGAAGCACTTTGGGGCGTTCATACTTGAACCACCTCTCTACTTTTCCGTCCTTATGAAAGGAGATTCCCGGCATATAGGCTTCGCCCTGTTCTGTCACCCAATTCACGCCATCTTTTGAGCGTTGGTAGAATGCAATCCTCCCCAACCAGTCGTTTACAATCAGATGATACTGAAGTTCATCTTTCCACACCACGGGATCTTCGAATCTTCCTTCGACAGCCGGGTATATTCGTTTGTCCGTCAATTGATGATAGGTTGAAAGGCCGTCTTTGCTGATCCAGACACCTCCACCACGGCACACCATCAGGTATGAGCCATCCGCTCTGCGGGCAAAAGTCAAATTGGAAAGCCCCTCTATAATTTTCCTATCACGAGAATCAAAATTGAAATGACCGAATATCCATTTCGATGCATCTTCTCTATCTGCGATGTAATAACCGTCTATTGTATAAACCACTATTCGTCCGTCTTTTAGGCGGAAAGCTTCGGGGTTATGTCCTTTACCGATTGAATCTTGTATTTTGAAAGGACCGGTTGGCTTGTCGCTTACAGCACGGAATACGGTGGAATTAGGCCAAAACATATGCCCCTTAGGAGAAGACTCCGGCCATCCGCACACATATAAATGATATTTTCCTTCGGCATCCCGCAAGATGTTTCCACCCCAGAAAGATAAATCGGCATCTTCTATCCCATTATCAACATATCTGTTACGTACCTCATCCGTCCCCCATATATTTTCTGCTTGAGTCCCATTGGGCATAGGCAAAAAGCGATCCATGAAGCGTGCTCCTTTTGCCAGATGTTGCCATTCTGTAGGACGTTCGCGTTCCATAACTTGAGATGTAGCGGAGGCAAAAAAGCAACTCACGATCACTAATGCCAAAAATCTATTCATAGTAAAATGGATTTGCAGAAATATCATAATTTATTTTGTTGGATATTTGGATACAAAAGTAAGGTTGAAAATTATATCATAAAATGGATGAAAGTTATAAAAGCATGGATTATTTTACGAAATAGACATTGGGGCATCCGTTGCTTTATGGTTAAAGTGGCTCGATCTGTATACAATCCAGTCCGAACAATGTTCCTGTCGATAGCGGATTTCGGCCGATCAATTCTATCCGCAGGATAAATTTGCCGTTTACAGGTTTATATGTGCCTAAATCAATGGCATTTGTGGCTTCGACTTTCTCGCTGTAACAGTCCAACTGCTTTCCGTTTTTGGGGTGATTTACATACAACCTTATATTGCCGTAGTCGGTTGCTTTGGTACAATATAGACTCAAGCTGTATTCACGATCCTCAAAACCGGAGAATTCGAACTCAATGTAATCGCCTTCCTTACCGCCATGGCATACCAGGTGGTCTTTTAAGTTCCATTTGCCCGGATGCCCGCTGAGTCTTTGTCTGTCATAACGCAGCCTTTCTGATTTGGAAGTTGGCCGGATTTGGCAAAAATCAATGGCATTTGGTATGCTGCAGACAGGAGATTGAGTGGGGGTAGGCAATAATCCTGCTTCTATTTCTTCTATGCCGGAAGAGCCTGTGGCTTCGGAACCTAAGTCTCCGTACCAGAATACAGTCGAAGAGTAATCTACCGTCCCGTTTTCCCAACCTAACAATTCGAAATCGAACTTCAATTGCCGGTTGAAGGGAATGGCATCTAAGCATCTGACTCTGAAGAAGCTGTTGTAGCCATAAAAATCTCGCATATCCTGGCGGGGTTGCCCGGCAAATGGTGTCTGACTTTTAAAATAACCATCGAAACTGTAGTAGTCTTCAGTGCCTGTTCCGAAATGGGAAGGAAATGGTTCGTGATCTACGGTTATTTTTTCATCTCCTTCCCCATACCACTCTGCCGTATGGTTGAAAAGTGATAGCAGGTCTCCCCGATAAACTCCTCTGCCGGATATAGTGGCGAAATTCCAATCCATACATTTTTCGTGTTCCATCCAGGTGACGACGGGCAGACCACGTTCCTGCTTCCAGGCTGTATGGAAATAGAGAGACCGGTTGTCCCACTTATAGGGCTGTGAAACAATATCTGTTTGTATATCGGCTTTGTATGGAGAGAGGTTCAAGATCGTGATTTCACAATCTTGCTTATAGGGCATCAACCATTTGCTGCAGACAATCCCTTTGCCGTCGGAATAGAAGAAAAAACTCCTGGACGCAAAAGATCCCATGCCGGAGCCTGCAAAATCGGATAGTGGAGCCCATACGGTTTGTTTTCCGTCAAAGCTTATGGTTACGATCAGGCTACGCATCAATAGGGCAAAATCGTCTGTTCCGGGTTTCAAGTTTTTATCTGTTTTCACATTGAACTGAAGAAGGCTGATCGCTCTTTTTCCTGTGTGAAGGTTCAGCTTTTGTTTTTCACCTTTATTTAATGAAAAACTCTGTTGATGGTTAAGTGAACCTTTGCCATAATCAGACTGGGGATCAAATCCCTTATCCATATTTTTATAGAGTGTGTCGGATGTTTTTTCTGCTAAAGCGGGTATGCGGTCTGCCACTTCCTGTGAGAAAGTTTCTACCGGAGTACCTGTGGGGTATTTGCGGTAATTGAACAAAAAATGTCGGTTAGTCCGTTCGGGGGTAAGTTCCTCCATGGTTACTTTGCAGCCGTTGTTATAGGGGACAGGTAGATAAATCAGGCTGCCTCTGTTCCATTTATTGTCCGGTTCGATTAACCCTTTCTTCAATCCTCGCACACCGAACTTCTGGAGATCATAAGAGGGCACCTCCCAGCCCGGTTCGTCTTTTCCGTCAAAATAGAAACGTAAGATTGTATTTATGCTGCCAAAGGTCGTGAGCCATATACGGGTAATGGCACCGGGACCTTTGTCCTCAAAAAGAACCTTTTCTTTCCGTCTGTTGCGTTCTTCGAGACGGATGAATCCTTCGCCGTCATCATTGGCAAACCAATTGGGCCGGTCAGGAGAAACGGACCTGCGATCGTAGCTGCTTTGTTGCATACTGCGATAGGGCAGGGCCGGATAGCGGCTCATTTCATCCCGTGAGGTCATCTCTTTCAGGAGAGTTTCTACTGTGATCTGATATTTTGTCTGTGCAAATGAATAGGTGCACAGAGCGGAGAAAAGTAAGGTGATCCCCCATCTCATTATTCCTGTTGTAAACTCAGGCTTCGGAGAAGATAATAAGAGTTGTTTCCATTTTGTGTCCATAATACGATTTTATTGATGGTAAGTAGCCGCAATATTAAGAAAGTATATCGGATGAGGCTATAATGAATCGTACCAAATCGTAGTACAGACGTTACATGAAGCATTCTTTTGGGGTTTTGCCGACTCATGGTGGGGTGAGCCGGCGTATTTATTATTCCAGTGTCGGTATGTCTATCGTTTCGTTTTCTTCTTGCCAGTTGTCGATGGTGAATCCTCCGGAAGTTTCTTCCGAGAAGATGTCACCTAAAGTCAGTGTGAGAGTCAACTTGTTATTAGCTTTTAACGGAGCGTTCAGCGGTTGCTGATAGGTTTTGGTATTTCCGTTCTTCAGTTTGATGATCAGTTTGAACATTGGTTTCGCAGATGAAGGAAAAAGCATGACCGTAGCATTGCTCATCTGCGTGCCGTCAGCTGACAGTACGAGTGGGAAGGCCACTGTCTTGGTTTGGTTTACCGGAGCGGCAGTATACACATTCAGTTTTTCGGCAATGCCTCCTATATGAACTTCCATGCTGGCAATGCTGGAACTGAGGATTCCATTGTTCTTGTTTTTTACGATTACTTTCAGACCTGCAACCACACGCTGCATGGCTGCGCTCAACTCTTCCGTACCAATATGTGCCGGTTTTACGGTATATACCAAATCGAATACCGGATAATAGGTGGTATCCGTCGAGATTCTCCGGAGCCCGAAGTATTGCTGGGAAAGATCGCCTCCGATAGTGATTTGGGGATCAATGACAACCGGATTGCTGTAAATGGGCTCTTCATATTTCGGGGTACCCCAATAAATCATGTTATAAGTACCTACCGGAAGTGAGAGTTCCCTATTCTTATTTCCGTAAATTGCCCCATCTTGAAGATAGTACATTCCCGGGAATGGGGTCAGCTTGCCTTCTATGTAATTTCCATAATAAATGGCACTGCCAGCCTGGCAAGGATAGGCTTCTAATACACCGGTCATCGGACTTTGGGTATCGGATAAGGTGACACTCAGGTCGGGGGTGACCAGTCCTCCGTTATCTTCCTTACATGGCGCACACGAATTGTCATCCGAACAACTGTAGAATATTGCAGCCGTCAAGAGGGTCAGGAATATTAATTTCTTCATACTTAATGCTGTTTAGGTTTTTAGTCTTTGAATAACACACTATGAAGTATTTGGTTCTAAAAAGTTTAGGAAGAGTATCAATGGTAGGGAGAGTGGTAGGCAAAAAATATAGGGCTACTTTGTTGAGTAACCCTATCAATTGGATTGAAAAAATAGCATGACGTTGATCATGTCTTTATGTTTTGGTTATTATAAGCTGTCTATGGATACACAAAGGCTTTTGGGACTGTGTCAAAACTCTTTTTTACCACAGATTGCACAGATTATCACAGAATAAGAATGATGATAATTAATAACTTAAAAATCACTCTATGTTACTCTGTCTCCTCTGTGGTGAGTTTCGACACACCCTCATCACGAATGGAATGCGGTCTTTCTTCTAATGTACTGTAGTATCACGTCATTCTCTCTTTCTATCATAATAAATTAATGTTCAATTCATATTTAATAAGTTAGTTCCTAAAGAAAGTTTCGCTATCTAAATGGAATGGGTGGTCTATGACGCCGATTAATAGCCCCTGATTTGCAAAATATATGTTTTCCATGTTTATCTTTTCATTAGTAATGCAAATATATTAAATAAAAGTCAACTTGTAATAAATAAATGTGCTGATTAAATATTAATCGGTTTTTAGATCAGGATATTGTGCTAAGATATATAGTATATTCTTAGAACTGTGCTGAATAGATAGTTTGGATATGAGTTGAATCTATCAGAAGGTTTGGGTTGAAATTGTTCTGTTTTGATAAAAAGTATATCTTTGTGCGTTGAACGCGATATATTTCAATTTATTATGAACGGATTTCTACTGTTGAAACGCCCTTTTATCTGGTTGGCCCGCTTTCGTCACCGTTGTGGATATGGGGTTCATTCACCATTTGCTTTCGACTTGATAACCAACGTCATTTATGAGCGTACCCCTTACTATGCTTACAGTTTGCTGGAGACTGAACAAAAGAAAATGTCGGTAAATCCCGGCAAGAAGTGGAAGCATGAATCAAAGAAGGTGAACCGGTTATTGTTCCGGTTGGTCAACCGAATGCAACCTGCTACGATTGTAGATGCCGGAACGTTGTCGGTATCGTCTCTATATTTGCAGGCCGGACATGCTAAGGCGGGTTATCTGGGTGCTTCTGATTTGTCCGAACTCTTTTTAGAGAAAGATACACCTGTCGATTTTCTTTATTTGCACCATTACCGTAACCCGGAATTTGTAGAGAAAGTATTCGATATCTGTGCGTCGAGAACAACGGAACAAGGAGTTTTTGTGATTGCCGGTATCTGCTATACGAAAAAGATGAAAGCACTCTGGAAAAAGATACAGCAGGACGACCGGACGGGTGTTACATTCGACTTATATGATCTTGGAATCGTCTTTTTCGACCGTACGAAGATAAAACAGCACTATATCGTCAACTTCTGAATCCTTTTGTGTGTTAACCTTTACAGAAATAATAAACTTACTATCATTATGAAAAAGAGTCTTGTATATACAAAAACGGGTGATAAAGGAACAACGGGTCTGATAGGAGGAACCCGTGTGCCGAAAACCCACATCCGCCTTGAAGCGTATGGAACGGTCGATGAACTGAACTCGAATCTGGGATTACTGGCAACTTACCTGATGGACGAGCATGATTTGGATTTCGTACAGTCGGTGCAGGATAAACTGTTTGCCATTGGTTCGCATCTGGCCACTGACCAGGAGAAGATCCAACTGCACGATGTCAGTATTATTACCCCTGCCGATGTAGAAGCTATTGAACGTGAAATTGATGCTGCCGACGAAATTCTTCCGCCTTTACATTCCTTCATCATTCCGGGAGGAAGTCGTGGCTCGGCACTTTGCCACGTTTGCCGTACCGTTTGCCGGAGGGCGGAGCGGCGTATTCTTGCATTATCCGAAAGCTATACAATCTCTGCTGATTTGTTGGCTTATGTCAACCGGCTGTCTGATTATTTATTTGTCTTGTCTCGTAAAATGAATTTTAATGAGGGAAAAGACGAAATATTTTGGAATAATAGTTGCAAGTGAAATTTTTTATTATACTTTTGCCGAAAAATAGAGAGTAGGTATTAATATTCACATTTTAAATACGAAAGCTTATGTATTGGACGTTGGAATTAGCATCTAAACTGGAAGATGCTCCTTGGCCGGCAACTAAGGATGAACTGATTGATTATGCCATGCGGTCGGGTGCTCCTCTTGAAGTGATTGAAAACCTTCAGGAAATGGAAGATGAAGGCGAAATCTATGAAAGTATAGAAGATATTTGGCCGGATTACCCCAGTAAAGAAGATTTCTTCTTCAATGAAGAGGAGTATTGATACGAACGAATGAATTGAAAATAATAAATAGTCCCGATAAACGATCCGGTTTATCGGGACTATTTTATTGGTATTAGAACATCGGTAACTGATAGATGAAACCTAAAGACAAACGATTGGTACTGTAGTTCTCCTGTCCCAGTACTTTGGCACGATGTGTGAAGTCGTATGAACGTCCCACGTAAGTCAGGAAGAAATGCAGGTTGGTCTTCATCGGGTAGAACTCTACTCCGGCCAGGTATCCCCAGGAAGTACGGTAGTTACCTTTTTCAATGCCGTCAGCTGCTTTAGTAACCGAAGCGGTTTCGTACATACCTTTTACAAAAGCATTCCATTTCGGGAGGAAACGGTAGTTGAGCTTGGTCACCACGGATAAGTAACCGGCGTTGAAAGCATTGTGTCCGCTGGTATTACCCACGATTCCGGTGATAGTACCGTTGCGGTCGATGCCTTCCTGCGAATACATGAAGTCGACAAACATATTGAACTTATCCAGATTCAGCTCGTTGCCCACTGCATAATAGTAGAGGTTCTTGCCTTTGGCTTCACTCATGACGGAGGCTGACCAGCGGGTTTTGAATACCTCATTGAAGTTGCCGTTCCAGTTCAGGGTATAGACCAGTGGCATCTTCCCCGATTTGAGATCCGGCAATTTGCCTTCCGAATCTTCGGTGATTCCGTATGTTTTGTCAAACGAACTGTTACGACTATTCAGAATCTGCAGGTTGAGTTGCTGGGTGGGGGTAATATTATAACCGACGTTCAGTCCGGTCATAAAATTACTCATATTGTCGATCATGTCACTGTATTCGTAAATGTCGATCGGATTCAGGTCGAACTCAAATCCCCCGTAAGCGGCACATTGCTTACCGGCAAAGAAAGAGAACTGATCATTCAGTTTCACACCGATTCCGGCATAGTCTATCGAGGTAGGGATGTTATCAATCATTCCTCCTCCTTCGTTCGAACGGTTCAGGCGTTGACGATAGCGGTAAGAGAGCCAGCTGTTGAGATTGCCTTTTGCTTCGATGCGGAGTTGACGCATTTTGAATACTCCTTCGTCGAAACCATCGCGGAAGTTAGCGTCAAAACTACCTTGCATATTGAGGTACAGATTGAACTTATCCGTCTTTTTTTGCACGTTGGCCAGTTCTTCGTACAACGATTTGTTTTCCAGAAACATTTCCTTCTTTTCTGCCTTTTGTGCATATACTCCTTGAATGCTGCCCGCAAGGAGCAGCATTGCCATTAATTTCTTCATAAGTGTTCAGGTTTTATCGGTCCGATGCCCGGTTAGTACTCATTAAAATATTGCTGAATCTGCTTCCAGTCGTTGGTTTTGGTCAGTGCAAGCATCAGCAGTACACGTGACTTTTGCGGGTTCAATTCCTGCGAAGCGATAAATTGATATTGAGCATCATCCACCTCGGCATCCAGTGTCGTAGGTCCGGTCGGTACACGGGATGAACGGACAACGAGTATTCCTTTCTTACGGGCTTCTGTCAGTACCGGGAAAATGTTCTTGTGAATGTTTCCGTTACCTACGCCGGCATGGATAATACCCTTATAATCGTGGTGTAGAAGTGGGGTTACCATATCTGCCTCAATGTTTGAGTAGCTATAAACGATACCTACTTTAGGCAGAGAGTTCAGGTTGGTTACGTCGAACACAGACTGAGTGGTATGCTTTTTCAGTGGGGCTTGGTTGTAAAATACCTTTCCGTTGAAGATATAGCCCAACGCTCCGGAGTTGGGTGCCTGGAAGGTTTGTACATCGATTGTATTCATTTTTAATACACTTTCTGCCCCGAGAATCAATCCGTTCATGGCTACCAGTACGCCTTTGCCTACAGATTCTTTGGCCCCTGCGGTGACTACGGCGTTATAAAGGTTCAGCGGACCATCGGCACTAAGTGCGGTGGAAGGACGCATGGCTCCTACCAGCACTACCGGCTTATCGCTTTTGACGGTCAGGTTCAGGAAGTAAGCCGTTTCTTCCATTGTATCTGTTCCGTGAGTGATAACGATGCCGTCGATATCCGGACGTTTCAACAACTGGTTGATCTTTTTGGCAAGTATCAGCCATACTTCGTCGTTCATGTCCTGCGAACCGATGCGCACAATTTGTTCACCGGTCACATTGGCAATGTTTTTTAGTTCGGGTACTGCATCCAGCAGTGTACCGATTGCTACTTGTCCGGCTGTGTAATTGGTAGAGGTTGCCGAGCCGCCTGTCCCGGCAATCGTTCCTCCGGTAGCAAGGATGTGAATGTTTGGCTTCTGTGAGAAGGCCATCATTGTGGAAAGCAGTAGTGTAACCACTACAAGGCTTAGTCTTTTTAGTTCTTTCATGACTCAACTGTTATTTAGGTTAAAAAATAGATAGTTCGTATTTTTAAAATACCTGGATGAAGAGCAATCCGAGTACGATAGCTACAACGGTTGATACCAATCCGGGCATCATAAACGAATGGTTCAACACATATTTACCGATTTTGGTTGTTCCTGTACGGTCGAAATTGATGGCAGCAACCACCGTCGGATAATTCGGAATGAAGAAGTATCCGTTTACGGCCGGGAACATGGCGATCAGCATATACGGCGAAATGCCGAGGGCGATGCCCAGTGGCATCAGTGCACGTACTGTGGCTGCCTGACTGTAAAGCAGGATAGACATTACGAACAAAGCTATTCCGAATAACCACGGCATCTGCCGAACCAATCCTTCGATAGATTCTGTCAGTTGCCCCATATTGCCTTGCAGGAATGTGTCACCCATCCAGGCTATACCGAAGATGGCGATTACCGCCTGCATTCCTGCCGGGAAAACAGAACCTTGTGTTGCTTTGATTCCATCCGTCTTGGTAATCATCAGGATAAGCGCAGCTGCCGAAAGCATTACGATTTCAATAATGGCAGACATCCCTAATGTAACGGTTTCTCCGTCTATCAGGAAGGTGGGGCGCATACCGTCGAAAGAACCGAAGAATACGATGAAGGCCGTTGCTAAAATGAAAATCAGAACCGAGATCATTGCATTGCGCTTGTTGTGTACGTCCTTAATCTCTACTTTCTTAGAGTTGAAATACCCTTCTGCCAATCGCTTCTGATATTCCGGGTCGTCCACCAGTTCTTTGCCCACTTTCATTGAGAACAGTGCACCTACAAGCACACCGATAATGGTAGCGGGGATCGTTATTTTTAAAATGTCAAATAAAGTAATGTCAAAACCTGCCAGAAGTCCGAGCAAGGCAACTGTGGCAGCCGAAATGGGGCTGGCTGTGATGGCTTGCTGAGAAGCGATAACGGCGATACCGAGAGGGCGTTCCGGACGGATTTTTGTTTCGGTGGCCACCTCGGCAATCACCGGCAGTACGGAATAGGCAACATGTCCCGTACCGGCGACGAAGGTGAACAGATAAGTCACAATAGGACTCAAAAGAGTGACGTGTGACGGGTTTTTACGCAATAACTTTTCTGCCAGCTTCACCATATAGTCCAGTCCGCCGGCTGCCTGCATGCATGATGCGGCCGAAATAACCGCGGCAATCATCAACATTACATCGATCGGAGGGGCTGTGGGTTGCAGTCCGAAGACAAAAGTCAGTATCCCTAAACCTACGCCGCCCATTACTCCGAGTCCGATACCTCCCAAACGGGCACCGATAATAATAGCTGTCAGTACAAAAGCCAATTGTAAAATCATATCTTTCTTTTTTAATTTTTTGGCAAAGATAATTTAATAAATTGTCTCTGAATTGGTAAATGATATGGTAATCAACAAAAAAGAAGTTAATTGGTTTTTGCTGGTTTGCATATTTTTTCATTATGAAGGAGATTTTATAAAATATCTCTCAATCGGACGTTGTTTACAATATGATACATGTCTTTGCTTTATTATACGTAAATTGTTTCTTGTTTAAAGTATGTTAACTAAATAGTGAATATGATTGCTTTCAAAACAATATTGCTTAAGTTTGGTTATTATAAACACAGTTAAGATTATAATTGTTAATAAAGATATATTATGAAAGAAGAATTATCGAAAGCAACCCGTACAGAGAGTGATTTAATAGGTGAACGTGAAGTACCCGAAACCGCCTTGTATGGCGTACAAACCCTTCGGGGCATAGAGAACTTCCGCATTAGTAAATATCACCTTTGTGAGTATCCGTTGTTTATCAATGCACTTGCCATAACCAAGATGGGAGCCGCTATGGCTAACTTTGAGCTTGGATTGCTGACTGAAGAACAGGCAAATGCCATTCTCCATGCATGTAAAGAAATTCTGGAAGGCAAACATCACGACCAATTCCCGGTAGACATGATTCAGGGTGGAGCCGGAACTACCACCAACATGAATGCCAACGAGGTGATAGCCAATCGTGCCCTCGAACTGATGGGACATAAACGCGGAGAGTATCAATATTGTTCGCCCAATGACCACGTCAACCGTTCGCAGTCCACCAACGATGCCTATCCGACTGCCATCCATATAGGTATGTATTATACCCATTTGAAACTGGTGAAGCATTTCAAAGAAGTGATCGGTGCTTTCCGGAGAAAAGCAGAAGAGTTTGCACATGTGATCAAGATGGGGCGTACACAGTTGGAAGATGCGGTGCCGATGACGCTTGGGCAGACATTCAATGGTTTTGCCAGCATCCTTCAAGATGAAATTAAGAATCTGGACTTTGCTGCACAGGACTTCCTGACAGTCAATATGGGAGCTACTGCCATCGGAACCGGAATTACCGCCGAACCGGAATATGCTACCAAATGCATCGCGGCCCTCCGGAAGATTACCGGGCTGGATATCCGTTTGGCCGACGATCTGATAGGAGCTACTTCCGATACTTCCTGTCTGGTGGGGTATTCTTCAGCCATGCGTCGTATAGCTGTAAAAATGAATAAGATTTGCAATGACTTGCGTCTTCTGGCATCCGGTCCGCGTTGCGGGTTGGGTGAGATCAATCTGCCTGCCATGCAACCCGGTTCGTCTATCATGCCCGGTAAGGTAAATCCGGTTATCCCCGAAGTGATGAACCAGATCGACTATAAAGTGATAGGCAACGACCTTTGCGTGGCTATGAGTGGCGAAGCGGCTCAGATGGAGCTGAATGCGATGGAACCGGTTATGGCACAGTGTTGCTTTGAATCTGCCGATTTGCTGATGAATGGCTTCGATACACTGCGTACTTTGTGCATAGACGGCATTACGGCCAATGAGGAGAAATGCCGGAAAGATGTTCACAACAGTATCGGTGTTGTGACGGCCCTCAACCCTGTCATCGGGTATAAGAATTCTACCAAAATTGCCAAAGAGGCACAGGAGACCGGTAAGGGAGTTTACGAACTGGTGTTGGAACATAACATTCTTTCGAAAGAAGACCTTGATACGATCCTGAAGCCGGAAAACATGATTCATCCGGTTAAACTCGATATTAAGCCTAACAACTGATCCGGGGAATCCGGTCAGCATATTTAAGAAGTTGTATCCCAATCCGGTTACAGTTCTTTCTTCCGTTCAGGGAGGATAGGAGAATTGCAACGGTTTGGGGTACAACTTCTTTTTTTATTTTCTGAAGTTTGAGAGCTGAATCCGGTATTTTTTTTCTATCTTGCCGGTGTGATTAATGATGATACTATGAAAAGATTCCCTTTTTACTTTCTGGTGCTGTACCTGTTGGTTTCATGCCAGGGGACGAAGCGGGCGGAGACTCAGGCTTTATCCGTTGTCGACATGACAAAAAGTTACCCTGAAAAAGAGATTGTTCTGCAAGACATTGCCGATGTGGAATATATTCCTTTAGAAACTACCGATGACTTTCTGTTCAATGGTGTTGCCGCGATAGTGTCCGATAAATATATCGTGACGATAGGTCATCAGAGTGAAGATGTCTGTCTGTTCAGCCGGGAGGGAAAAGCCCTTACCCGTATCCACCGGGTGGGAAATGGTCCGGGAGAATACAAAGATATTGCGACGGTAGACGTAAACTGGGAGAATGGCGAACTTTATCTGAAAGAGATGAACCGGCAAAAAATTCACGTCTATTCGCTGGATGGCACGTTCAAGCGTTCGCTTCCTTATCCCGAAAATATATGGTTGAACCAGATGTATCTTTTCTCTCCCGAATATCTGATTGCCTCCCGGGACTTCACTCCTTCCGCAGGTTCGGATGCCGGGTTCCATTCCTACCTCCTTGTCTCTACCGAGAGCGGACAGCTGGATTCTTTGAGCTATGTGCAGAAAAAATGTGTGCAAGTTAAATTAATCATCAACGAGCAAGCGCATCTGTATGGCTATATGCATGAGCCATCGATTATTTGCAATGGTTCCCGGTTCTACATAGGCAATGCGGACTCGGATACTTTGTTTACGATGGAGCCGGATTTTACTTTAAAACCTTTGCTGGTCCGGACCCCTTCACATAATGAAGAAGGGAACCAGTATGGTTTGTTTTTGAAAGGAGTGGCGGGACCCTATCTTTTTTTAACCAAGCAACCGATGGAGATACCTATGAACAGCATCGATCATCTGGATTTGCAAAATGAAGAATGGCTTTATGATCGCCGTACCCAGGAGGTTTTCCGCTATATTTTCAAGAATCGTGAAGATACTTCGAAACCGGTCTCAGGCATCATGTTTTATCGTTATCCCGAAGATTGCGCTTTAGTCATTCTGAAGTCGGAAGATTTGGTGGAGGCTTACGAAGCCGGTGAGTTGAGTGGTGAACTGAAAAAGATTGTTTCGGGAATGAAAGTAGATGATAATCCTGTCCTGATGCTGATACAGTTTAAGGGATAGGGAAACGGTCTTCATAGAGAAGGGGGAGGTGTCACAGTCTGTGGTGAAACGGGCTTTTGCAAGGCTCTTTTTCTTAATCGGAACCTGCAAGCCTGTGCGGAAAGAGTGGGATTCAAACCCACGGAACAGACAAGCCGTTCACCGGATTTCGAGTCCGGCCCATTCGATCACTCTGGCATCTTTCCTTAAATGTACTACAAAGGTAAATCGTTTTATGATTTGTTGTTCCGGTAAGGGTGTTTTTTTCTTCTTGCCGGGATTTTGCTGCTACTTTATGAGGTTGCGGGTCTATTATTAAAAAATCCGATATACCAGTTGTACATCTCGTATATAGTTCCCTAAGATGATAAAGATGGATCTTTTTATTGAGAAAACGGCAAGTCCTTTATATTGGCGATTGAAACAACAAAATGCTGTTGAGTAATGTTATAGAATAGAGCGCTTTGCTGAAAATATGCAAACGAATTTAATGTTTTTTTAATTTAAAACTATATCTTTGTCCCGAATTTTAAACACAACTTAGTTATGAAAAAGATTATTAGTGCTTTAATGATAGCTGTATGTATCGGTATGGCTATGCCTGCTCAGGCACAACTTATCAAGTTTGGTGTGAAAGGTGGTGTAAACCTGGCAAAAGCTGATTTTAATAAGTCTGATTTAAAAACAGACAACTTTACCGGTTTCTTTATCGGCCCGATGGCTGAGGTTACTATCCCACTGGTAGGTTTGGGGGTTGACGGTGCTCTTTTGTTCTCTCAGAGAGGTGTCAAAGTAGGTGATGAGTCTATCAGACAGAATGGTCTCGATATTCCAATTAACTTGAAGTATACTATTGGCTTGGGTAGTGCATTGGGTATCTACGTGGCAGCCGGTCCGGATTTTTATTTTAACTTCTCAGGCGATAAGAATTACGAGGACCTTGGTCGGTTGAATAAAAAGAACGCACAGATAGGTATTAATGTAGGTGCCGGTGTGAAATTACTGAGGCATTTGCAGATAGGAGCCAATTATAATATCCCGTTGAATAAAACAGCGGAATGGAAAGAGGCTGATTTTTCTTATAAGACTAAAATGTGGCAGATATCTGCTGCTTATATTTTCTAAGAAATCAGAATCATCTGATGATATACAAATCCCCGGCGTTTGCGTCGGGGATTTTTTTGTATCTTTGTCCTCACGATGAAAAAGTATGTAGATGTCATATTACCTTTGCCTCTTCCCCGTTGCTTCACTTATTCCCTTCCGGACGAAGGAGCAGAAGAGGTACAAATCGGTTGTCGGGTAGTCGTATCTTTCGGGCGGAAAAAGTATTATACAGCCATTGTTTGCAATGTTCACTATTATGCGCCGACTGAATATGAAGTCAAAGAGATTTCCGCCGTACTTGATACCTCTCCGATACTGCTCCCTGTACAATTCCGGTTTTGGGAATGGTTATCCGATTATTATCTCTGTACACAGGGCGATGTCTACAAAGCGGCGTTACCTTCCGGTTTAAAACTGGAAAGCGAGACAATTGTTGAATACAACCCTGACTTTGAAGCCGATGCTCCCCTTCCCGAACGGGAACAACGGATACTTGACTTGCTTGCAAAAGATCCTGAGCAGTGCGTCACCAAACTTGAAAAGGAGAGTGGTCTGAAAAACATACTTACTGTTATTAAATCCTTGCTCGATAAGGAAGCTCTTTTTGTAAAAGAGGAACTTCGCCGTACCTATAAACCCAAAACAGAAGTCCGGGTCCGGCTGACGGCCGACGCTTCGGGCGAGGAGAATCTCCGGCGACATTTTGATAAATTAGAACGCGTCCCGAAGCAACTGGCACTGTTGATGAAGTACGTCGAGCTTTCCGGGGTATTGGGAGACGGCACGCTGAAGGAAGTATCGAAAAAGGAATTGTTGCAGCGTGCTTCCGCTTCTCCTGCCGTTTTTAACGGATTGGTAGAAAAGCGGGTCTTTGAAGTCTATCAACGGGAAATCGGCCGATTGAACCGTATCTCGGGACAAACGGTGGAACTGAACGTTCTGAACGAACATCAGCAGCGGGCTTATGATGAAATTGTGCGGAGCTTTCAAGAGAAGAATGTCTGCTTGCTCCACGGTGTGACTTCCAGCGGAAAGACTGAAGTGTATATCCATCTAATAGAAGATGCTTTACGTCAGGGGAAACAGGTGCTTTACCTGTTACCCGAAATTGCGTTGACCACTCAGATTACCGAACGTCTGAAACGGGTGTTCGGCTCCCGGTTGGGGATTTATCACTCCAAGTTTCCCGATGCCGAACGGGTTGAGATCTGGCAGAAGCAATTGACGGAAGAAGGATATGACATTATTCTGGGGGTGCGCTCTTCGGTATTCCTCCCGTTCCGGAATCTCGGACTGGTCATTGTGGACGAAGAGCACGAGAACACTTATAAACAGCAGGACCCCGCGCCACGCTATCATGCCCGCAATGCCGCTATCGTACTGGCTTCGATGTATGGGGCAAAGACGTTGTTAGGCACTGCCACTCCTTCGGTGGAGACCTGGCAGAATGCCACTACCGGTAAATTCGGATGGGTGGAGTTGAAAGAACGATATAAAGAGATTCAACTTCCGGAAATTATTCCGGTAGATATCAAGGAATTACACCGCAAAAAGCGGATGACGGGGCAATTCTCCCCCTTGTTATTGCAATACGTCCGTGAGGCGCTTGATAATAAACAGCAGGTGATTCTATTTCAGAACCGGCGCGGTTTTGCCCCGATGATAGAGTGCCGCACTTGCGGATGGGTGCCTAAATGCAAAAACTGTGATGTCAGCCTGACTTATCATAAAGGCATCAATCAGCTGACTTGCCATTATTGCGGGTATACCTACCAGTTGCCCCGTTCGTGTCCGGCTTGCGAGGGAGTCGAACTTATGCACAGGGGCTTTGGTACGGAGAAGATAGAAGATGACGTAAAACTGATTTTTCCGGAAGCTTCTGTGGCACGTATGGACTTGGATACTACCCGTACCCGGTCGGCCTATGAAAAGATTATTGCAGATTTTGAGCAAGGGAAGACTGATATACTGATCGGTACCCAGATGGTATCAAAAGGACTCGACTTCGATCATGTCAGTGTAGTGGGCATCCTCAATGCGGATACGATGTTGAATTATCCCGATTTCCGTTCGTACGAACGTGCCTTCCAGTTGATGGCACAGGTTGCCGGACGTGCCGGGCGAAAAAATAAACGGGGCAGGGTTGTGCTGCAAACCAAAAGTATAGATCACCCCATCATCCGTCAGGTGATGACGAACGATTACGAGGATATGGTAGCGGGACAATTGGCCGAACGGCAGATGTTCCATTATCCTCCCTACTACCGGATGGTGTATGTTTATCTGAAGAACCGGAACGAGACATTGCTGGATGTGATGGCACATACCATGGCCGAAAAGCTGCGCGCATTGTTCGGAAACCGTATACTGGGGCCGGATAAGCCTCCCGTTGCCCGTATCCAGACTTTGTTTATACGGAAAATAGTTGTTAAAATAGAACAAAATGCGCCAATGAGTCGCGCCCGTGAATTACTTTTGCGTGTACAACGGGAAATGATAGAAGACGAACGGTTTAAATCGTTGATTGTCTATTATGATGTAGATCCTATGTAATGAAAACCAATCTTAATATATACCTTTAAAAAATGAAACCATGAAGCGAATCACGACACTTTTGCTTTCTTGCCTGGTTAGTACAGGCCCGCTTCTTGCACAGCAAGGAGTGACACAATGTGGAACACCGACCGGACAGGCTCCGTTCCCACTTCAATCTTACAAAGAGTTACCCGATCCGGTTACTCCTTCCGGGAAGGAGTGGGCGGCAGTCAAAACTCCTCAGGTGCAATGGGGAAATACCGATACCCGGTATGCAAAACATGTTGTCCCCATGATTCAATCACAGAAAAGCGTCACACTGGAAGGCTGGCGTGGCGAGAAACTCCATGCTCAGGCTGTTGTCTGGACAGGTACCGATCTGGAAGGGTTGAATTATTCTCTTTCCGAATTTAAAAACTCCAAGGGCGACGTGCTTCCGGCAAGTGCCTTCAGCGGAGGTTTTGTCCGCTATGTGATGACGGATGAACTGAATAAGGATGGACGCGGTGCCTGTGGCTATCGTCCGGATCATTCTATTTATGACTCTCTGTTGGTGGCCGATCCGATTGACCACTTGCTGACTTCCATGCCTATGGAGGCTAAGAGTACCCAAGCTATCTGGATCAATTGCCAGATACCCCAGACCGTGTCTCCGGGAGTTTATCGCGGCACCGTTGAGGTGAAAGACGGAGACCAGAGGCTGTCTACCCTCAAGATGGACATTAAAGTCTCTTCCCGCGTATTGCCCGCTCCGTCCGAATGGGCTTATCATCTGGATTTGTGGCAGAGCCCGTTTGCCGTGGCACGCTATTATCAGGTTCCGCTTTGGAGTCAGGAACATATGGATGCCATGCGTCCGTTGATGAAGATGCTGGCGGATGCCGGACAGAAGATTATTACGGCTACCATCATGCACAAACCTTGGAACGGACAGACTTATGACTATTTTGAATCGATGGTTACCTGGACGAAAAAGGTTGATGGCACATGGGCTTTCGACTATGGTGTGTTCGACAAGTGGGTGGAGATGATGATGAGCGTAGGCATTGACAAGCAAATCAACTGCTATTCAATGGTTCCGTGGAAATTGTCATTCCAGTACTTCGATCAGGCTACAAACAGTATGCAATACGCCAAGACTGCTCCGGGCGAGAAAGCTTACGAAGAGATGTGGGTGGCTATGCTGAAGTCATTCTCTAAACATTTGCGTGAAAAAGGCTGGTTCGACATTTGTGCCATCGCCATGGACGAACGCCCGATGGAGGTAATGCAGAAAACATTGCAGGTGATCCGTAAAGCTGATCCGGAATTTAAAGTTTCGCTGGCCGGAAATTTCCATAAAGAATTGGAGGCTGATATTTACGATTACTGTATTCCTATCGGCGCTTCTTATCCGAAAGAGGTATTGGCACGCCGTGCACAAAAGCAGTTGCCTACAACTTATTACACCTGTTGTACAGAAGCTTTCCCGAATACCTTTACTTTCTCCGATCCTGCCGAGGCTGCCTGGATGAGCTATTATTCTGCTAAAGATCACCTCGACGGTTACCTGCGTTGGGCATATAACAGTTGGCCGAAAGAGCCGTTGCTCGACTCACGTTTTGAGGCTTGGGCCGGTGGTGATACTTATCTGGTTTATCCGGGAGCACGTTCTTCCATCCGTTTCGAGAAACTTATCGAGGGCGTTCAGGCTCATGAGAAGATAACAATCTTACGTAAAGAGTTTACGGATAAGAAAAACAAGAACGGATTTAAGAAGCTGGAAAAAATGCTATCCACCTTTAAACTGAAGGACTTCCCGGAAGTGCCGGCTGCTGAAACGGTGAATAAGGCGAACAAAATATTGAATTCGTTGTAGAGTTATCGACAATACCTTTTTATACCGCATGCAGAAACGTGTAGCAGGGGAGATCCATGTAGCGTGTTCCTGCATGCGGATTTTTATACCTTATTAATTAAAATAAGAAAGAATGAAAAAGAAAATACTTTTTGTTTGCTTAGGCAACATTTGCCGCTCTTCTACGGCAGAAGGCGTGATGCTTCATCTGATCAGAGAGGCCGGATTGGAAGATCAGTTCATGATTGATTCGGCCGGTATCTTGGCCTATCATCAGGGAGAGCTGCCCGACAGCCGCATGCGTGCTCATGCAGCTCGCAGAGGATATGAACTGGTTCATCGTTCGCGTCCGGTCCGTACAGAGGACTTTTATGACTTTGACCTTATAATCGGCATGGACGATCGGAATATCGATGACCTGAGGGAGAAAGCTCCCTCTCCGGCAGAATGGGAAAAGATTCACCGGATGACGGAATACTGCACCCGCATCCCCGCCGATCACGTGCCCGACCCCTATTATGGAGGTGCGGAAGGCTTTGAATACGTGCTCGATATACTCGAGGATGCTTGTGCCGGACTCCTTACTTCTTTAACTCAGGATAGCTGATACGCGTGTGGTAAATCGTTTTCAGCTTTTCTTTAAATACCGCTTTGATCGTCGCAATGTCTTTGAAGGTAATCGGACATTCTTTGAAATATCCTTCCTGCACTTGTGAGTCGATAATTTTATCTACCAGGTTGCTGATGCTCTCTTCGGTATACTCAGGTAAACTGCGTGAAGCGGCTTCTACGGAGTCTGCCATCATCAGTATGGCTGTTTCTTTTGAGAACGGGTTAGGTCCCGGATATGTGAATACTTCTTCATCCGGTTCCTCACCCGGATGTTCGTTCTTCCAGGATATGTAGAAGAATTTGGTCTTTCCGCGCCCGTGGTGGGTGCTGATGAAATCCTTGATCACTTTGGGTAAGTTATGCTTGTCGGCCAGTTTTAATCCGTCTGTTACGTGACTGATAACTACCTGGGCACTCTGTTCATAACTCAGGTTCTTATGGGGGTTCACCCCCGACTGGTTTTCGGTAAAGAAAGCCGGATTCTCCATTTTTCCGATATCATGATACAGTGCTCCGGTACGTACCAACTGGCTTTTGGCACCGATACGTATTGCAGCTTCGGCGGCCAGATTAGCCACCTGCATCGAGTGCTGGAAAGTACCAGGAACGGTTTCGGACATTCTTCGCAGCAGATCGTTGTTGATGTTCGACAACTCTACAAGCGTTACATTCGATGTAAAACCAAAAGTCTTTTCGAGCAGGAATAATAAAGGATAAGCAAACAGTAATAGCACTCCATTGATGATGAAGTATATGTACATACTGACATTCAGCTTTGAAAGATCGTTTTCGCTGATCAGTTCAAAAGCGAAATATATGGCTGCATACGTCAGTATCACCAGGAGGGCGGTGCGGAACAGTTGTGAGCGTTGCGACAATTCTCTCAGGCTGAAGATAGCCACGAGTCCGGCTGCTAATTGTGTCAGGATGAACTCGTGGGGGTATCGCAGGGTGATGGAACAGATCAGTATGGTGATGACATGTGTCAGGAATGCCGTGCGTGAATCGAGAAAAACCCGGATGATAATCGGAAGCATGGCATAAGGCAGGATGTACACATTAAATATATTGTTTGTCACCATCAATGCCGTGATGACGCAATAGAATACAATTAAGGCGAAAAGTAGCGACAGACTGCCTTTACGCTCATAATAGTCTTTGCGGAAGAGTTCCAGATATAGCATAAAGCAAAGTACCAGAATACCGACAAATAAGATTTGTCCGGCGAGTATCAGCCGCTTTTGTCCAAGAGATTCACTCCGCTTAATAGACTCTTTACGTAAAGATTCCAGAATGTTGTATGTCTGTTTGCTGACAATCTCTCCACGGTCGATGATCTTTTGTCCGCTTTGTACGACTCCATTTGCCCAGGAATAGTTGTCGAGCAGCTCTTTCCGGGCAGTCTCTGTACGTACGGAGTCATAAATCAGATTGGGAGTTATATACTCGTTGAGTGCGCATTGACGCAGGATGTCTTTGTTATAATGGGCGGTGTCACTCGATATAAGATACTCGTAGGCTCTCTTTACGGTATATATTCCGTCAGTCATTCGCTGGTTGGCTAATTTATCGTCAATCACCATGATAGAAGAGAGACTGTCATGGAGGAGGGTTCGCATCTCCTCTGTCGATACGACTCCCGATTGATAAATGGTCTTCAGCCCTTTCTCAATATAACGGATGTAATCTGTTGAGGGGAGTATCCCTTTCAGATGTGTATGGTAGTTCTCCTTAAGCTTGGCGAGCGCGTTCTTTTCCACCTCTTTATTCAATTCAAAGTAGGGTTGAAAAGAGGCCAGAAGACTGTCTTGCTCCCTTTTTACCACTGCTTCGTCTTTGTAAATCGGGAAGTCGAAAGTAGCCATTAACTGACCGTACTTCCACGGCTTGTTTATGTCAAACTGATAGTTAAACTTCCCATCCCGTGGTAGGAAATAAACAATGAAGGCCACAGTACCGACGAAAATCAGTGCTTTATATAACAAATCTTTGTATGAGAAACTATTTTTCTTCTTCCAGTGTTCCATAACCCTTGAATTTTTTGCGAAAAGTACAAAAAAAAACAATAGTGTGGAAAAAAAGGTTTAATTTTGCCACGATTTACCTATACTAACGCAAATTATGGCAGAAAGAAAAGTAAGAGTTCGTTTTGCTCCGAGCCCAACAGGAGCATTGCATATAGGTGGTGTGCGTACCGCTTTGTATAATTATCTGTTTGCCCGCCAGCATGGGGGAGATTTGATTTTCCGTATCGAGGATACTGACTCAAACCGTTTTGTCCCGGGTGCGGAAGAATATATCCTGGAATCATTTAAGTGGTTAGGGATTCAGTTTGACGAGGGTGTCAGCTTTGGAGGTGAATATGGACCGTACCGCCAGTCAGAACGTCGCGAAATATACAAGAAGTATGTACAAGTGTTGCTTGACAACGGAAAAGCCTATATTGCTTTCGATACTCCGGAGGAGCTGGATGCCAAACGTGCTGAAATAGCCAATTTCCAATATGACGCATCTACCCGTGTGGGAATGCGCAATTCGCTGACCCTTTCACAGGAAGAGGTGAAGGCGTTGATTGCTGACGGAAAGCAATATGTGGTACGTTTTAAAATTGAGCCGAACGAAGACATTCATGTGAATGACCTGATTCGTGGAGAAGTGATTATTAACTCATCTATCCTTGACGACAAGGTTCTATATAAATCGGCCGATGAACTGCCTACTTACCACTTGGCTAATATTGTTGATGACCATCTGATGGAGGTATCACACGTGATCCGTGGTGAGGAGTGGTTGCCTTCCGCTCCGTTGCACGTATTGTTGTATCGCGCATTTGGTTGGGAAGACACAATGCCTGCTTTTGCTCATTTACCTCTGTTGTTGAAACCCGAGGGCAATGGTAAGCTGAGTAAACGTGATGGTGACCGTCTGGGATTTCCTGTATTTCCGCTTGAATGGCATGATCCGAAGAGTGGAGAAGTTTCTTCAGGTTATCGTGAATCGGGTTATCTGCCTGAGGCTGTCATTAACTTCCTCGCCTTGTTGGGATGGAATCCGGGTAACGATCAGGAGGTAATGTCCATGGATGAGTTGATTCGTCTGTTCGACTTGCACCGTTGCAGTAAATCGGGTGCTAAATTTGACTATAAGAAAGGGATTTGGTTTAATCATACTTACATTCAACAGAAGTCTGACGAAGAAATAGCCGAACTGTTTGTGCCTGTTCTGAAAGAACATGGTGTGGAAGCTCCTTTCGAAAAAGTAGTAACAGTGGTTGGGATGATGAAGGACCGTGTCAGCTTTGTCAAAGAACTGTGGGATGTATGCAGTTTCTTCTTTGTAGCCCCGGCAGAATATGATGAAAAGACGGTTAAAAAACGCTGGAAAGAAGATTCGGCTAAATGTATGGCCGAACTGGCTGAAGTATTGGCCGGAATAGAAGATTTCAGTATTGAAGGTCAAGAGAAAATTGTAATGGATTGGATTGCTGAGAAAGGTTATCATACAGGTAATATTATGAATGCTTTCCGCTTGACGCTGGTAGGCGAGGGCAAAGGTCCCCATATGTTTGACATTTCCTGGGTATTGGGAAAAGAAGAAACACTGGCTCGTATGAAACGTGCCGTAGAGGTTTTGAAATAAGAATCCGGAGGTATGTTTTACGATCTGGCAATAGGAATTTACGACCTTCTGGTGCATCTGGCTGCACCATTCAGCCGTAAGCCCCGAAAGATGATGAAGGGGCATTGGGTAGTGTACGACCTTCTTCGTCAACAGGTAGAGAAGGACGCGCGCTATATCTGGTTTCATGCTGCTTCTTTGGGAGAGTTTGAGCAGGGGCGTCCCTTGATTGAGAAAATACGGGAGAGGTATCCGGATTATAAAATACTGCAAACGTTTTTTTCTCCTTCGGGATATGAGGTCCGGAAGAACTACCGTGGAGCCGACATTGTCTGCTATTTGCCGTTTGATAAACCTCGTAATGTGAAGAAGTTTCTGGATATTGTGAATCCTTGTATGGCTTTCTTCATCAAATACGAATTTTGGAAGAACTATCTGGATGAATTACACAAGCGTCGTATCCCCGTGTATAGTGTTTCGTCCATTTTCCGTAAAGATCAGATATTCTTTAAGTGGTATGGAGGTACTTACAGAAATGTGCTGAAGGATTTTGATCACTTGTTTGTGCAGAACGAAGCATCGAAGCGTTTCCTTGCCAAGATTGGAATTACAAGGGTTACGGTAGTGGGAGATACGCGTTTTGACCGTGTTTTGCAGATTCGTGAGCAGGCCAAGGAGTTGCCGCTGGTGGAACAGTTCAAGGATGGCGCATTTACTTTTGTGGCCGGAAGTTCATGGGGACCGGATGAGGATCTTTTCATTGAGTATTTTAATAATCATCCTGAGATGAAGTTGATTATAGCACCACATGTAATCGATGAGAATCATTTGGTAGAGATTATTGGTAAGTTGAAACGTCCTTCTGTGCGTTATACCCGTGCCGATGAAAAGAATGTCCGGAAGGCGGACTGCCTGATAATCGATTGTTTCGGTTTACTGTCTTCTATTTATCGTTATGGAGAGATTGCTTATATCGGAGGTGGTTTCGGAGTAGGAATTCATAATACTCTTGAAGCGGCAGTTTATGGTATTCCGGTAATTTTCGGACCCAAATATCAGAAGTTTATGGAGGCGGTACAATTGATTGAAGCCAAAGGGGCTTATTCGATTAAGGATTACGAGGAGCTGAAGACGTTGCTTGACAGGCTTCTGTCCGATGAAAAGTTCCTGAAAGAAACGGGAACTAACGCCGGTAATTATGTGATTGGCAACTCCGGAGCGACGGACAAGGTACTACACATGATAAATTTTTAAGGCTTTGAACCTGATAAACAAAAATATCCTTCGGGGAACCCAGTCCCTCCGGAGGATATTTTTGTTTATCAGGTCGGGTCTTATTTATACCAATCAGAGTACATCAGGTAATTATGAGCTATTTTTTGGTTTAACTCTTTGGCTTGTTCCGGATCAACCTTTTTTATAAATTTTGCCGGTACTCCTCCCCAAATACTTCCCGGTTCGATGATGGTGTTGCTGAGTACAAGTGAGCCTGCTGCTACAATCGCTCCCTCACCGATAACAGCATGATCGAGTAGGGTCGATCCCATACCGATCAATGCGTAATCTTTAATTGTCGCACCATGAATGGTTACATTATGTCCTACCGATACATGATTACCTATTTCAATCGTCGATTTTTGATAGAGAGTGTGTAATACACTCCCGTCTTGTATATTCACTCCGTCGCCAATGCGGATGGAGTTTACATCCCCTCTCAGCACGGTGCTGAACCAAATGCTACAATCGCGCCCCATCTTTACATCGCCGATGATGGTGGCATTGTCGGCCAAAAAACAGTTTTCTCCGAATTCAGGAGTAAAACCTCTTACTGATTTTATTAAAGCCATAGGTTATTGATTAAAACATGTTTGAGAAATAGATGGAATCAGCATCCTATAAGATGCTGATTCACACTAATAATGATTTTGGTGACCTATAAAGGCGGTCCTTCCTTTGGTTTGTCAGATTGCGGCTGTTGCCTCTTTCAACCATATTTTTTCTTCTTCATTCAGACCGGGGGATAACTTTTCATATACTTGCCGGTGATAATCATTCAGCCAGTCTGTTTCTTCTGCGGTTAGCAACTCCTTGATTATACCCTTTTTACAGATAGGACAAAGCGTGATGGTTTCGAACCTCAGGTATTCGCCAAACAAGCCTTCACCAGCCTTGCATACCAGTGTCAGATTCTCGATTCGTATGCCGTGGCTGCCACCTTTATATACTCCGGGTTCGTTTGAGGTGACCATGCCGGGTTGTAATACAACCGGATTCTCGTTCATACGAATGCTTTGTGGACCTTCGTGCACGCTGAGGAAATGGCCTACGCCATGACCGGTGCCATGCAGGAAATTCATTTTGTGGCTCCATAATGGCATACGTGCCAGTACATCCAGTTGTGCTCCTCTGGTTCCTGCCGGAAAAACGGCCATCGCCAATGCGATGTGTCCTTTGAGGACCAGTGTATAGTCTGTCTTTTCTTCCTCTGTTAGCTCACCTAATGCAATGGTACGTGTGATGTCAGTGGTGCCATCCATGTATTGAGCTCCTGAGTCGAGTAAAAGAAAGCCTTTGGGTTGCAATGTCGCGTTGCTTTCTTCGGTTGCTGAATAATGTACAATAGCCCCGTGTTCTTTGTAACCCGCAATGGTATCAAAACTTTCGCCTACGTACAAATTCTGTGCAGCACGAAACTCGTGCAGTTTGTGATCGATGCTTAATTCTGTTTCTATTCCGGAAGGGACGGCAGACTCCAGCCATTTAAGGAATTTGACTAAGGCGACACCGTCACGCTGCATGGCTGCATGGACTCCTGCTATTTCTTGATTGTTACGGACAGCTTTCAGTAAGGCTACCGGTGCTTCTCCTCGTATGATCCGGCATTTGGGGTTTACGGAGGAAAAAATAGCATAATTGGTTTTTGCCGGATTCATCAGGATGCTGGTGCTCTTGAGATCTGATAAGTAAATTTCTGTTTCTGCGTAGTTCCGTATCTCTACTTGCTGCTCTTTTAAGTAGTTCCGTACTTCTTCAGTTACTTTCTCCGGAGCAATGAATAATATCGTGCTGTCTTCTGTAATAAGTAAATAGCTTATTACTACGGGGTTGCAATGTACATCGTTTCCGCGTAGGTTTAGGGTCCAGGCTATTTCATCTAAAGCTGATAACATAACACTTTCTGCACCCTTTTTCTTTAGCTCCGTACGAATGGATGCGATTTTTTCTGTGCAACTTTTTCCCGCATATTCAATGTCGTATACAAAGGCAGGTGATTCCGGCATAGGCGGTCGATTTGTCCATATCTCCTGCATAGGATCAGGGCAGAATATGATTTGAAGATTACTTGATGAAAGTTCGGCTTGCATATACTCCACTTGTTCCACTGAGAACATTTTTCCATCGATACCTACTGCCTCTCCCGGTTTTAATTGGGTAGACAAGAATTCTGTGATACTTGGAGTGTCCGGCAGCATCTCTTTATATAAGTCTATGCCACTTCCTTGTAACTGTTCTGCTGCTTGTAAAAAATATCTTGAGTCGGTCCAGAGTCCTGCTTTCTTTTCTGTAATCACTACCGTACCGGCTGATCCGGTAAATCCGGAAATCCATTCTCGTGATTTCCAGTGTGGTGCAACGTATTCACTGAGATGAGGGTCTGTGCTGGGGATGATGAATGCTTGAATGTTTGGTTTAAACCACATGCGTAATGCATGTATTCGTTCACTGATAGACTGTTTCATACATTATATATATTATATGTTATACTCTCCAAAGATAACTACTTTCTGTTCCTTTTGCATTGATTTTGAGAAATAATTGCCGAAAGTTTTGTGAATAAAGAAAGTATGTGTAATTTTGCGGCGCAATTTGACTGCGGAAATTTTAAACCATAACATATTTAATAGTAACAAAATGATTGTAGTACCTGTAAAAGAAGGCGAAAACATTGAAAAAGCGCTGAAGAAGTTTAAGAGAAAATTTGAAAAAACTGGCATCGTTAAAGAGTTGAGAAGCAGACAACAGTTCGACAAACCGTCTGTAACTAAAAGACTTAAGAAAGAACGTGCAGTTTACGTACAAAAACTTCAGCAAGTAGAAGATTAATAATTCGTAATTTCCTTTGAATTATTGAATTCTTTTCATACATTCGTTGCAGAATTATAGATGTAGCGATATTATGTTAGCAGATTCTTTTCTTGATTACCTCCGGTACGAACGGAATTATTCTGAGAAGACCGTACTGGCTTACGGCGAGGATATTTCGCAGTTGCAGGAGTTTGCTCAAGAGGAGATTGGGGAGTTTAATCCGTTGGAAGTGAAGCCCGAACTGATTCGTGAGTGGATTGTTTCACTGATGGATCGGGGGTATACTTCAACTTCTGTGAATCGTAAGCTGAGTTCGCTCCGGTCGTTTTATAAATATCTCCTCAGACAAGGAGAGGTGAGTGTTGATCCGTTACGTAAAATAACGGGGCCAAAAAATAAAAAGCCACTTCCTTCTTTCTTGAAAGAGAGTGAAATGAATAAATTGCTGGATGACACGGATTTTGGTGAAGGGTTTAAGGGGTGTCGGGATCGTTTGATTATTGAGGTGTTTTATGCCACAGGCATGCGTCTCTCTGAATTGATAGGTTTGGATGATAAGGATGTAGATTTCTCAGCCTCTCTTCTGAAAGTAACGGGAAAGAGAAATAAGCAGCGCTTGATCCCTTTTGGGGATGAATTGAAAGAAGCGATGTTTGAGTATGTTGATGTAAGGAACAAAGTGATTTCAGTGAAGTCTGATGCTTTTTTTGTTAGAGAGAATGGCGAACGACTTTATAAGAATCTGGTCTATAATTTGGTGAAACGGAACCTTTCGAAGGTGGTAACGCTTAAGAAGCGCAGTCCTCACGTGTTGAGGCATACCTTTGCCACAACAATGCTGAATAATGATGCGGAGTTGGGTGCGGTGAAAGAGCTTTTAGGTCATAGTAGTCTGGCGACTACGGAGATTTATACGCATACCACTTTTGAAGAACTTAAAAAAGTGTATAAACAAGCTCATCCACGAGCCTAAAAAAGGAGGTAAGTATGGAAATTAGAATTCAATCGATTCACTTTGATGCAACAGAACAATTGCAGGCTTTCATTCAGAAGAAAGTGTCTAAGTTGGAAAAATATTACGAAGATATAAAGAAAGTAGAGGTGTCATTAAAGGTGGTTAAACCAGAAACTGCGGAGAATAAGGAGGCCGGAATTACGGTGTTGGTTCCAAACAATGATTTTCATGCAAGCAAAATCTGTGATACGTTTGAAGAAGCGGTTGATTTGTGTGTGGAAGCATTGGAGAAGCAGCTGGTTAAGTACAAGGAAAAACAACGAAATAAATAAAAATACCGCAAATATTTTGCGGGAAAGAAATAAATAACTAAATTTGCAGCCGTTTCGCTCGCGTTAGGACGTGACGGTTGCATTTTTTAAGTAAAAACGCCTCTTTAGCTCAGTTGGCCAGAGCACGTGATTTGTAATCTCGGGGTCGTTGGTTCGAATCCGACAAGAGGCTCAAGAATAAATCAGAATAGAAAAAGTTTGGGCGTTCTTACGCTTACTTCGAAATTCGATTTCTGTAATGAAGGGCAAATACCAGAGTGGCCAAATGGGGCAGACTGTAAATCTGCTGGCTTACGCCTTCGGTGGTTCGAATCCATCTTTGCCCACGGAGAAGACAGAGTGAAAACTTTGGCAAATTGCGGAAGTAGCTCAGTTGATAGAGCATTAGCCTTCCAAGCTGAGGGTCGCGGGTTTGAGCCCCGTCTTCCGCTCTCTCTATTTCGCTGTTATAGCTCAGTGGTAGAGCACTTCCTTGGTAAGGAAGAGGTCCCGGGTTCAAATCCCGGTAACAGCTCTGTAAGATGTAAATGCTGATTATTAATCAAATAAATAACAAGTAAAGCTATGGCTAAAGAGAAATTTGAACGTACCAAACCGCACGTAAACATTGGTACAATCGGTCACGTTGACCACGGTAAAACCACTTTGACTGCTGCTATCACTACAGTGTTGGCAAAAAAAGGTCTTTCTGAACTCCGCTCTTTCGATTCTATCGACAACGCTCCTGAAGAAAAGGAAAGAGGTATTACTATCAATACTTCACACGTTGAGTACGAAACAGCTAACCGTCACTACGCACACGTTGACTGTCCGGGTCACGCTGACTACGTAAAGAACATGGTTACTGGTGCTGCTCAGATGGACGGTGCTATCATCGTAGTTGCTGCTACTGATGGTCCGATGCCTCAGACTCGTGAGCACATTCTTTTGGCTCGTCAGGTAAACGTTCCGAAGCTGGTTGTATTCATGAACAAGTGCGATATGGTTGAAGATGCTGAAATGTTGGAACTGGTTGAAATGGAAATGAGAGAACTTCTTTCTTTCTATGATTTCGACGGTGACAATACTCCGATCATTCAGGGTTCTGCTCTTGGTGCATTGAACGGTGTAGAAAAATGGGAAGACAAAGTAATGGAGCTGATGGAAGCTGTTGATACTTGGATTCCGTTGCCTCCGCGCGATGTTGATAAACCTTTCTTGATGCCGGTAGAAGACGTGTTCTCTATCACAGGTCGTGGTACTGTAGCTACAGGTCGTATCGAAACTGGTGTTATCCACGTAGGTGATGAAATCGAAATCCTTGGTTTGGGTGAAGATAAGAAATCAGTTGTAACAGGTGTTGAAATGTTCCGCAAACTTCTGGATCAGGGTGAGGCTGGTGACAACGTAGGTCTGTTGCTTCGTGGTGTTGACAAGAACGAAATCAAACGTGGTATGGTTCTTTGTAAACCAGGTCAGATCAAACCTCACTCTAAGTTTAAAGCTGAGGTTTATATCCTGAAGAAAGAAGAAGGTGGTCGTCACACTCCATTCCACAACAAATACCGTCCTCAGTTCTATCTGCGTACTATGGACTGTACAGGTGAAATCACTCTTCCGGAAGGAACTGAAATGGTGATGCCGGGTGATAATGTAACTATTACTGTAGAGCTGATCTATCCAGTTGCATTGAACATCGGTCTTCGTTTCGCTATCCGCGAAGGTGGTCGTACAGTAGGTGCTGGTCAGATTACTGAAATTATCGACTAAAATTAAATATTAATCAGTTCCCGGTAGTATTATCGGGAACTGATTATGTACAAACGGGAGTAGCTCAGTTGGTAGAGCACCGGTCTCCAAAACCGGGTGTCGGGAGTTCGAGCCTCTCCTCCCGTGCTAATATTTATGAAATGAAAAAAGTAGTAGCTTATATTAAAGAATCTTACGACGAACTTGTTCATAAAGTGTCGTGGCCTACGTATTCAGAACTAACTAACAGTGCGGTAGTTGTTTTATATGCTTCCCTGCTTATTGCATTGGTAGTGTTCGCGATGGACTTCTGTTTCCAGAATTTTATGGAAAAAATAATTTATCCACATTAAAAAAAGAGGAATTACGATGTCTGAGATTGAAAAGAAATGGTACGTTTTGCGTGCTATTAGCGGAAAAGAAGCTAAGGTAAAAGAGTATCTTGAAGCTGATATTAAAAACAGCGACCTTGGCGAATATGTGTCTCAGGTATTGATTCCTACCGAAAAGGTATACCAGGTTCGCAATGGTAAAAAAATTGTGAAAGAAAGAAGTTATCTTCCTGGTTACGTTTTGGTGGAGGCTGCTTTGGTTGGTGAGGTTTCTCACCATCTGAGAAATACTCCTAATGTGATAGGTTTCTTGGGAGGTTCCGATAAACCGGTTCCCCTCAGACAGTCGGAAGTGAATCGTATACTTGGTACAGTGGACGAATTGCAAGAAACGGGTGAAGACTTAAATGTTCCGTATATTGTAGGTGAAACTGTAAAGGTTACTTTTGGTCCTTTTAGCGGATTCAGTGGTATCATTGAAGAAGTGAATAGTGAAAAGAAGAAACTAAAGGTCATGGTAAAGATATTCGGGCGTAAAACACCGCTTGAATTAGGCTTTATGCAAGTGGAAAAGGAATAACGCAGAATTGTTACGCTGTAGTTGTCCTTCGTTTAATGTTATATATAAATCAATAAAAAAATGGCTAAAGAAGTTGCTGGACTAATCAAATTACAGATTAAAGGAGGCGCGGCAAACCCATCACCTCCCGTTGGACCTGCATTAGGTTCTAAGGGAATCAACATCATGGAGTTTTGCAAGCAATTCAACGCCAGAACCCAAGACAAGGCAGGTAAGATTTTGCCTGTTATCATTACTTACTACGCAGATAAGTCTTTCGATTTTGTAATCAAGACTCCTCCCGTTGCCATTCAGTTGCTTGAAGTGGCTAAGGTAAAGAGTGGTTCTGCTGAGCCTAACCGTAAGAAAGTTGCCGAGATCACTTGGGAACAGGTTCGTACGATTGCTCAGGACAAAATGGTTGACTTGAACTGTTTTACTGTGGAAGCTGCCATGAAAATGGTTGCAGGTACAGCTAGAAGTATGGGTATCGCTGTAAAAGGGGAGTTCCCGGTTAATAATTAATAAACTTCAATTGTAATGGGTAAACTGACAAAAAATCAAAAGTTAGCTGCAGGAAAAATTGAAGCAGGGAAAGCATACTCACTGAAAGAAGCTGCATCTTTGGTAAAGGAAATCACTTTTACTAAGTTTGATGCTTCATTAGATATTGATGTACGTTTAGGTGTTGATCCACGTAAAGCAAACCAAATGGTGAGAGGTGTTGTTTCACTTCCTCATGGAACTGGAAAGCAAGTACGTGTGTTGGTACTTTGTACACCGGATGCTGAAGCTGCTGCAAAAGAAGCTGGTGCTGACTATGTTGGTCTTGACGAATATATTGAAAAGATCAAAGGTGGATGGACTGATATTGATGTGATTATCACTATGCCATCTATCATGGGTAAAATTGGTGCACTCGGTCGTGTGCTTGGTCCTCGTGGATTGATGCCTAACCCGAAGAGTGGTACCGTAACTATGGATGTTGCTAAAGCTGTAAGAGAAGTAAAACAAGGTAAGATCGACTTCAAAGTTGATAAGAGCGGTATTGTTCATACTTCAATTGGTAAGGTTTCATTCACTGCAGAGCAGATTCGCGATAATGCAAAAGAATTTATCTCTACATTGAACAAGTTGAAACCGACTGCAGCCAAGGGTACATATATTAAGAGTATTTATCTTTCTAGTACAATGAGTGCGGGTATCAAAATTGACCCGAAATCAGTAGAGGAAATCTAATAAAACAGAGTAACAATGAGAAAGGAAGATAAAAATACGATTATTGAGCAGATTGCTGCTACAGTACAGGAATATGGTCACTTCTATTTGGTAGATACAACAGCTATGAACGCTGCTGCAACAAGTGAATTGAGAAGAGCTTGTTTCAAGGCTGACATCAAATTGATGGTAGTTAAGAACACACTCCTCCACAAAGCGCTTGAAAGCATTGAAGGTGATTTCTCTCCTCTTTATGGTTCTTTGAAAGGTACGACAGCTGTGATGTTCTGCAACGTTGCAAACGCACCTGCAAAACTGATCAAAGACAAATCTAAAGATGGCATTCCGGGACTGAAAGCTGCATATGCAGAAGAAAGCTTCTATGTTGGTGCTGACCAGTTGGATGCTCTCGTAGCTATTAAGAGTAAAAATGAAGTTATTGCCGATATCGTTGCCCTGTTGCAATCACCGGCCAAGAATGTTATTTCTGCTCTTCAATCAGGTGGCAACACCCTTCACGGAGTTCTCAAAACTCTTGGTGAAAGATAATTATAACACATTTTATTTAGTAAATTAAACATTAAAATCATACAAAAAATGGCAGATTTGAAAGCTTTTGCAGAACAATTAGTTAACTTGACAGTAAAAGAAGTTAATGAACTTGCAACTATCCTTAAAGAAGAATATGGTATTGAACCTGCTGCTGCAGCTGTAGCTGTTGCTGCTGGTCCTGCAGCTGGTGCTGCTGCCGCAGAAGAAAAGTCTTCTTTCGACGTAGTATTGAAGAGCGCTGGTGCAGCTAAACTTCAGGTTGTTAAAGCCGTTAAAGAAGCTTGTGGTCTTGGCTTGAAAGAAGCTAAGGACATGGTAGACGGTGCTCCTAGTGTAGTAAAAGAAGGTTTGGCTAAAGACGAAGCAGAATCATTGAAGAAAACATTGGAAGAAGCTGGAGCTGAAGTTGAACTTAAATAACATTAGCCTGGTAATCAGGTAATTCGGTTAAGAATCCTTCACAAGAGGATTCTTAACCTTTTTGTGTATATATTTAAAATTAAGTTCTCCAAATTCATTGACAGATGTCTTCAAATACTGTAAATCAAAGAGTTAATTTTGCTTCGACTAAGAATCCGCTTGAATATCCGGATTTCCTGGAAGTACAATTGAAGTCATTCCAAGACTTTCTACAACTAGATACCCCACCTGAGAAGCGTAAAAAAGAGGGATTGTATAAAGTATTTGCTGAAAACTTCCCAATTGCCGACACAAGAAACAATTTTGTTCTTGAGTTTCTGGACTATTATATTGATCCGCCGCGCTATACCATTGATGATTGTATAGAGCGTGGGCTTACATATAGTGTCCCATTGAAAGCGAAACTCAAGCTTTACTGTACAGACCCCGATCATGAGGATTTCGATACAGTGATTCAGGATGTGTTCCTTGGTCCTATCCCTTACATGACTGATAAGGCAACTTTCGTCATCAATGGTGCTGAACGTGTAGTTGTGTCGCAGCTTCACCGTTCTCCGGGCGTATTCTTCGGTCAGAGTGTACATGCCAATGGTACAAAATTGTACTCGGCCCGTATCATCCCGTTCAAGGGATCATGGATTGAGTTTGCTACCGACATCAACAATGTGATGTATGCTTATATCGATCGTAAGAAGAAGTTACCTGTTACTACGCTGTTAAGAGCTATTGGCTTTGAGAATGACAAAGACATTCTTGAGATTTTTAACTTGGCTGAAGATGTAAAGGTTAACAAAACAAATCTCAAGAAGGTAGTAGGTCGTAAATTGGCTGCACGTGTCTTGAAAACCTGGATTGAAGATTTCGTTGATGAAGATACCGGTGAAGTTGTTTCTATCGAGCGTAATGAAGTCATTATCGACCGTGAAACAGTGATCGAACCGGAACATATAGATGAAATAATTGACTCGGGCGTTCAAAACATCCTTATTCATAAGGAAGAGCCGAATCAGTCCGACTACTCTATTATATATAATACCCTTCAGAAAGATCCGAGTAACTCGGAAAAGGAAGCTGTGCTGTATATCTATCGCCAATTGCGTAATGCAGATCCGGCTGATGATGCCAGTGCCCGTGAGGTTATCAATAACCTGTTCTTTTCTGAAAAGCGGTATGACCTTGGTGATGTAGGGCGTTACAGAATCAACAAAAAGTTGAATTTGACGACAGACATGGATGTGCGTGTCCTCACCAAAGAAGATATTATTGAGATCATTAAATATCTGATTGAGTTGATTAACTCTAAAGCAGATGTGGATGATATTGACCACTTAAGTAACCGTCGTGTACGTACTGTAGGCGAGCAGCTGTCTAATCAGTTTGCTGTCGGTTTGGCACGTATGTCGCGTACTATTCGTGAACGTATGAACGTTCGTGATAACGAGGTGTTTACTCCGATTGATTTGATCAACGCAAAGACTATTTCTTCAGTGATCAATTCGTTCTTCGGAACTAATGCATTGTCTCAGTTTATGGACCAGACAAACCCGTTGGCTGAGATTACTCACAAGCGCCGTATGTCTGCCCTTGGTCCTGGTGGTCTGTCTCGTGAACGTGCCGGATTTGAGGTTCGTGACGTTCACTATACGCACTATGGACGTCTTTGTCCGATTGAGACACCGGAAGGTCCGAACATCGGTTTGATTTCATCACTTTGCGTGTTTGCTAAGATCAATGACCTTGGTTTCATTGAAACTCCTTACCGTAAAGTAGATAATGGTAAAGTAGACCTTTCTGAAAACGGACTTGTCTACCTGACAGCTGAAGAAGAAGAAGCCAAGATCATTGCACAGGGTAATGCTCCGCTGAATGATGATGGAACATTTATTCGCAATAAGGTTAAGTCTCGTCAGGATGCCGATTATCCGGTTGTAGAACCTTCAGAAGTAGAGTTGATGGACGTTGCTCCTCAGCAGATTGCTTCTATTGCTGCATCTTTGATCCCATTTCTTGAACATGATGACGCTAACCGTGCTTTGATGGGATCGAACATGATGCGCCAGGCAGTTCCGTTGTTGAGAAGCGAAGCCCCGATCGTAGGTACAGGTATCGAGCGCCAGTTGGTGCGTGATTCACGTACTCAGATTGCTGCTGAAGGTGATGGTGTAATTGATTTTGTTGATGCTACTACTATTCGTATTCTGTACGATCGTACTGAAGATGAAGAGTTTGTAAGCTTCGAACCTGCATTGAAAGAATACAGGATTCCGAAGTTCCGCAAAACGAACCAAAATATGACTATTGACCTTCGTCCGATCTGCAATAAAGGTGATCGTGTGACAAAAGGTCAGATTTTGACAGAAGGTTATTCTACCGAGAATGGTGAGCTTGCTTTGGGGAAGAACCTGCTTGTAGCCTACATGCCTTGGAAAGGTTATAACTATGAGGATGCTATCGTGTTGAACGAACGTGTAGTTCGCGAGGACTTGCTGACTTCAGTTCACGTAGAAGAGTATTCACTCGAAGTTCGTGAAACCAAGCGTGGTATGGAAGAGTTGACTTCCGATATCCCTAATGTTAGTGAAGAAGCCACTAAGGATCTTGATGAGAACGGTATTGTACGTGTTGGTGCACGCATTCAGCCGGGTGATATCCTAATTGGCAAGATCACTCCGAAAGGTGAATCTGATCCTTCTCCGGAAGAAAAATTGCTTCGTGCCATTTTTGGAGATAAAGCGGGTGATGTGAAAGACGCTTCTTTGAAAGCATCCCCTTCATTGAAGGGTGTGATCATTGACAAGAAGTTATTCTCTCGTGTCATTAAAAACCGTAGTTCTAAGTTGGCCGATAAGGCATTGCTTCCAAAGATTGATGATGAATTTGAATCTAAGGTAGCAGACTTGAAACGCATTCTGGTGAAGAAACTGATGGCATTGACTGAAGGTAAAGTATCTCAAGGCGTGAAAGACTATCTGGGCGCCGAAGTTATTGCCAAAGGTTCTAAGTTCAGTGCATCAGATTTCGATTCACTTGATTTCACCGCAATACAGTTGAGCGACTGGACTAATGATGATCATGCGAACGGTATGATTCGTGATTTGATCCTGAACTTCATCAAGAAGTACAAAGAGCTCGATGCAGAACTGAAACGTAAGAAGTTTGCTATCACAATTGGTGATGAACTGCCTGCAGGAATCATCCAGATGGCGAAAGTATATATTGCTAAGAAACGTAAGATTGGTGTAGGTGATAAGATGGCAGGTCGTCACGGTAATAAAGGTATCGTGTCACGTGTTGTTCGCCAGGAAGATATGCCATTCCTGGAAGATGGTACTCCGGTGGATATTGTATTGAACCCGTTGGGTGTGCCTTCACGTATGAACATTGGTCAGATTTTTGAGGCTGTCCTCGGACGTGCCGGAAAGAATTTGGGTGTGAAGTTCGCTACACCGATTTTTGATGGTGCAACTCTTGACGACTTGAACGAATGGACAGATAAAGCTGGCTTGCCTCGCTATTGCAAGACTTATCTTTGCGACGGTGGTACAGGAGAACGCTTTGACCAACCAGCAACTGTAGGTGTTACTTATATGTTGAAACTCGGTCACATGGTTGAAGACAAGATGCACGCACGTTCTATCGGTCCATACTCATTGATTACTCAGCAACCTCTTGGTGGTAAAGCTCAATTTGGTGGTCAGCGTTTCGGAGAGATGGAGGTTTGGGCACTCGAAGGCTTCGGTGCATCACATATTCTCCAGGAAATCTTGACAATTAAGTCGGATGATGTTGTAGGACGTTCTAAAGCTTATGAAGCGATTGTGAAGGGCGAACCTATGCCGCAGCCGGGTATCCCTGAATCTTTGAACGTGTTGTTGCACGAGTTAAGAGGATTGGGGCTGAGCATCAATTTGGAATAATGAACTAATGTGCCAATATGCCAATGTACCGATCAAGGTACATTGGCTGTGGCATTTCATAATTAGTATGTTTTCTTATTGGCACATTGGCATTAGCCAATCGGCACATTATTTAGTTAATTAGCATATTATATAATTATAAAAGTATGGCTTTTAGAAAAGAAAATAAGATCAAGAGCAATTTCTCGAAAATCTCTATCGGTTTGGCTTCTCCGGAAGAAATCCTTGAGAATTCGAGTGGTGAAGTATTAAAGCCTGAAACCATCAACTATCGTACGTACAAACCCGAGCGTGACGGTTTGTTCTGCGAACGTATCTTCGGCCCGATCAAAGACTACGAATGCCATTGCGGTAAATACAAACGTATCCGTTATAAAGGTATTGTCTGCGACCGTTGTGGTGTAGAAGTTACTGAAAAGAAAGTACGTCGCGAACGTATGGGACATATTCAGCTTGTTGTGCCTGTGGCTCACATCTGGTATTTCCGTTCGCTGCCCAATAAGATCGGTTACTTACTGGGTCTTCCCACTAAGAAACTTGATTCTATCATTTACTACGAACGTTATGTTGTCATTCAGCCAGGTGTGAAAGCTGAAGACGGCATTGCCGAATTCGATTTGCTATCGGAAGAAGAATATCTCGATATTCTTGATACTCTTCCCAAAGACAACCAGTATCTGGAAGATACGGATCCTAACAAGTTCATCGCTAAGATGGGTGCCGAAGCGATCTATGATTTGCTTGCACGTCTTGATCTTGATGCGTTGTCATACGAACTGCGCCACCGCGCCGGCAATGATGCTTCGCAACAACGTAAGAACGAGGCTCTGAAACGTCTTCAGGTGGTAGAGTCGTTCCGTGCATCACGCGGACGCAACAAGCCGGAATGGATGATCGTACGAATTGTACCGGTGATCCCGCCTGAACTTCGTCCATTGGTTCCGTTGGATGGTGGTCGTTTTGCTACATCCGATTTGAATGACCTTTATCGTCGTGTGATTATCCGTAACAACCGTTTGAAACGTTTGATTGAAATTAAAGCTCCTGAAGTGATTCTCCGCAACGAGAAACGTATGCTCCAGGAATCTGTCGATTCATTGTTTGATAACTCACGTAAGTCAAGTGCAGTTAAGACTGATGCCAACCGTCCGTTGAAATCATTGTCAGACAGTTTGAAAGGTAAGCAAGGACGTTTCCGTCAGAACTTGCTGGGTAAACGTGTTGACTATTCAGCTCGTTCGGTAATTGTTGTTGGTCCGGAATTGAGAATGCACGAGTGTGGTATTCCTAAGCTGATGGCTGCCGAGTTGTACAAACCGTTCATTATTCGTAAACTGATTGAGCGCGGTATCGTAAAGACTGTGAAGTCTGCTAAGAAAATTGTAGACCGTAAGGAGCCGGTGATTTGGGATATCCTTGAACACGTAATGAAAGGTCATCCGGTATTGCTGAACCGTGCTCCGACACTTCACCGTTTGGGTATCCAGGCTTTCCAACCCAAGATGATCGAGGGTAAAGCTATCCAGTTACACCCATTGGCATGTACAGCGTTTAATGCCGACTTTGACGGTGACCAAATGGCGGTTCACTTGCCTTTGAGTAACGAAGCAGTGCTTGAAGCCCAAATGTTGATGTTGGCTTCTCACAATATTCTGAATCCTGCTAATGGTGCTCCTATTACTGTTCCTTCACAGGATATGGTGCTTGGTCTGTATTATATTACTAAGCTCCGTAAAGGCGCGAAAGGTGAAGGGCTTACATTCTATGGTCCGGAAGAAGCATTGATCGCTTATAATGAAGGCAAGGTAGATATCCATGCTCCGGTGAAGGTTATTGTGAAAGACCTTGACGAAAATGGAAACATTGTTGATGTAATGCGTGAAACTTCAGTAGGTCGTGTAATCGTGAACGAGATCGTTCCGCCTGAAGTAGGATATATCAATACTATTATCTCTAAGAAGTCGCTACGTGACATTATTAGTGCCGTAATCAAGGCTTGCGGTGTTGCTAAAACTGCTGATTTCCTTGACGGAATCAAGAATTTGGGTTACAAGATGGCCTTCCAAGGCGGTCTGTCATTCAACTTGGGTGATATTATCATTCCAGAAGAGAAAGAGACACTTGTTCAGAGAGGTTACGATGAAGTTGAGCAAGTGATCAATAACTATAACATGGGTTTCATTACCAATAACGAACGTTACAATCAGGTGATTGATATCTGGACACATGTTAACTCTGAGTTGTCTAACATTTTGATGAAGACTATTTCTTCTGATGATCAGGGTTTCAATTCTGTGTACATGATGCTTGATTCCGGTGCCCGTGGTTCTAAAGAGCAGATTCGTCAGCTTTCCGGTATGCGTGGTTTGATGGCTAAGCCGCAGAAAGCAGGTGCCGAAGGTGGCCAGATCATCGAAAACCCGATTTTGTCGAACTTTAAAGAAGGACTTTCCGTATTGGAGTATTTTATCTCTACCCACGGTGCCCGTAAAGGTTTGGCCGATACCGCATTGAAGACTGCCGATGCCGGATATCTGACTCGTCGTCTGGTAGACGTTTCGCATGATGTTATTATTAATGAAGAGGATTGCGGTACGCTCCGCGGATTGGTTTGTACAGACCTTAAGAACAACGATGAAGTTATCGCTACCTTGTACGAACGCATCCTTGGTCGTGTATCCGTACATGATATCATACATCCCCAGACCGGAGAACTGTTGGTTGCTGGTGGTGAAGAAATTACAGAAGATATCGCTAAGAAGATACAGGAGTCTCCGATCGAAAGTGTTGAAATCCGTTCGGTATTGACTTGCGAATCGAAGAAGGGAGTTTGCGCGAAATGTTACGGCCGTAATCTGGCTACGAACCATATGGTTCAGAAAGGTGAGGCTGTCGGTGTAATTGCTGCCCAGTCTATTGGTGAACCGGGTACACAGTTGACACTGCGTACATTCCATGCCGGTGGTACGGCTGCCAATATCGCAGCTAATGCAAGTATCGTTGCCAAGAACAATGCTCGTTTGGAATTCGAAGAACTTCGTACGGTAGATATTGTCGACGAAACAGGTGAAGCTGCCAAAGTGGTAGTAGGCCGTTTGGCTGAAGTTCGTTTCATCGACGTCAATACGGGTATTGTACTTTCTACACACAACGTTCCTTACGGTTCTACACTTTATGTAGCCGATGGTGAAATAGTAGAAAAAGGTAAACTGATTGCGAAGTGGGACCCGTTCAACGCTGTTATCATAACGGAGGCTACTGGTAAGATCGAATTCGAGGGCGTTATTGAAAACGTTACTTATAAGATTGAGTCGGATGAAGCAACCGGACTTCGTGAAATTATCATTATCGAATCTAAGGATAAAACTAAAGTTCCTTCTGCCCATATTTTGACGGAAGATGGTGACTTGATTCGTACATACAACTTACCTGTGGGTGGACACGTTGTGATCGAAAATGGTCAGAAGGTGAAAGCTGGTGAGGTAATCGTTAAGATTCCGCGTGCCGTAGGTAAGGCTGGTGATATTACCGGTGGTCTTCCTCGTGTTACAGAGTTGTTTGAAGCACGTAACCCGTCGAACCCTGCTGTTGTATCTGAAATAGATGGTGAGGTAACTATGGGTAAGGTGAAACGTGGTAATCGTGAGATCATCGTTACTTCTAAGACTGGTGAAGTGAAGAAATATCTTGTTCCGCTGTCTAAACAGATTCTTGTACAGGAGAACGATTATGTTCGTGCCGGTACTCCGCTGTCTGATGGTGCTACCACTCCGGCTGATATTTTGGCGATCAAAGGTCCTACGGCTGTACAGGAATATATCGTGAATGAAGTTCAGGACGTATACCGTTTGCAGGGTGTGAAGATTAATGATAAGCATTTTGAAATTATCGTTCGTCAGATGATGCGTAAAGTAACTATTGACGAGCCGGGCGATACTCGTTTCCTTGAACAACAGGTTGTCGATAAACTGGAATTCATGGAAGAAAATGATCGTATCTGGGGTAAGAAGGTAGTTGTAGATGCTGGTGATTCTGAAAACTTGAAAGCAGGTCAGATTGTTACTGCCCGTAAGTTGCGTGATGAAAACAGTATGTTGAAACGCCGTGACCTTAAACCGGTTGAAGTGCGTGATGCTGTTGCCGCTACTTCTACTCAGATTCTTCAGGGTATCACTCGTGCTGCATTGCAGACTTCAAGCTTTATGTCAGCTGCTTCCTTCCAGGAAACAACTAAAGTCTTGAACGAAGCTGCCATCAACGGTAAGATAGATAAATTGGAAGGTATGAAGGAGAACGTAATTTGCGGTCACCTCATTCCGGCAGGTACAGGACTGCGCGAATTTGATAAGATCATTGTAGGTTCTAAAGAAGAGTACGATCGTATTTTGGCTAACAAAAAGACTGTGCTTGACTATAATGAAGTAGAATAATACAATTCAATTGACTATAACTGAAAAAGAGCAATTGCCGTAAAGGTGATTGCTCTTTTTTATAGGATGTTATCGTATGAAACGATCGGTTAGTTTACTTTTCGACATTAACCAGACGATAGCGTAGCATGTCAGGAATACGAGACAGGCCATACTGATGATACGTACGATATATGGTAACTGTTCCTTATCCAACAAGTCGTAGGCGACAAATACAAATACGTAGTGGCTCAGGTAAATGCCGAATGTGAGTGATGCCATATGGGATAACCATCGGTTTGAAGGAACCTTTATTTTCTGCACGATTACAAATACTGGGAAGGTCATCATAAACACGTTGATGCCCGCAAAGTACCATACAATTTCCAAATAGGCATAATTGCCCGGGAAGTGGTTCTGTGTGATGACATATCCGTATGAAGTAATCAGATAGCCTACCAGAAACATCGGAATGGTGACGCCCAAGAGTTTCTTCCAACTCCACTTTAGTGGATACCTCGTAAGATAATAGGCCAGTAAAAGATAGCCGATAAATCCTGAGAAATAATAGAAAGTTCCGTAGTCATTCCAATCACATATTCCCCATAAACCCATATTGCCATAGTTGCCTTGATAGCCCAGCATCGGAGCGAACATTTTAACGTAAGGTGCTATTAGACTCACGCCCCAAATGCTTAGGAATAGCTTCAGTTCCTTTTTCGACGCTTTTTCCAACCAACCACTGACAATAGGCATCACCAAATACAGGCCAATCAGCATATAGAGATACCATAATGGAACTGTATCGAAATTGAAGTTAAAGATAAATGTATACAGTTTGATCCACAAAGCCTCCAAACTATGATCCGGCATGGAAATCAATGGATTTTGAGTATTAGGGTTGATGTAGTTCAGATATACGAAATACAGTACAGGTAAGACCAGTGACCAAAAGATTATCGGAGGAATCAGTCTCCCGATCCTCTTCTTGTAAAATGTCCCCATGTCGGTTCGTACGGGAAATAGCAATACACCGGTCATCATAACAAAAATGGGTACACATGGGCGCATCAAGCTACCTAAAAATGTTCCTGTCAGAAACGACTCCCGATTGGCGTCAAATTGCCCGATGAACGCATCGCAGCAGTGCGAAAAAACAACGAAGAAACAGGCGAGCACCCTCAGCAGGTCAATCCAACCTATATTCTCTCTTTTCTTTAATTCCATGATATAATTGATTTAAATGTGTTAAGCGACAAATGTACAACCTATTTTGCTGTCAGCATTTGCTCTACATTAAAAATCACTCTTCCGCCCTTATTTTACTCAGGGTAGGCAAAGTAATGCCCAGATAGGCGGCAATATAACCCAGATTGACCCGGCTGCAGACATCGGGAAGTCTTTCTTTAAGTTTTGCATACCTCTCTCGGGCCGACAATGTCAGCCGTTCTTTATGTTTGCGATGGAGTTCCCGATATCTATTCTGATGAATGACTCTTCCCCAATTAGCCAATTCTATATTTGTTTCGTACAGTTCGATCAGTGTCTTGATGGGGATGGCATAGAGCAGTACATCTTCCAGTGTTTCCACAAACTCTTCACTGGGTTTACCGTAGTATAACTCATCCATGCTGAACACGATATCTCCTTCACACGAAAAAGAAGTCGTAACCTCTTTTCCGTCTACCAGCCAGTACGACCGTGTGATTCCTTTTTCTATGAAATAAGCGTATTTGTGATAGACTCCCTCCCGTATCAGCAGATACCTTTTAGGGAATCGGCACGGAGTCAGCTGTTTCGTCAGTAAATCTATTGTTTCATCAGACATCTCAGACTGCTTTTTTATGTTGTAAATTATATTTTTCATAGAACCTAAGATTATCTTTTCGGCAAAGATAACCCCTTTTTAGTAAGCGCCACAATTTGTTACCCGAAAATCCGATCTGTCTGTACTGCTTGCTTAGGCAGGTTTCTCAATAGTCGTTAATTCCTTCTTTGACTCCCGAACATTTCAGTGCCTATAGCGTTCCTATAACAAAACAATATAAATCAAGCATTATGAATTTTATCTGGTACATTTTGATAGGTATCCTTGCCGGTTATTTTGCCGGTAAGATAATGCGCGGAGGAGGTTTCGGCCTCTTAGTCAATCTCCTGTTAGGGATTATAGGTGGTGTGTTGGGTGGCTGGGTATTTGCCCTTCTCGGGCTGGCAGCAACCGGAATCATCGGTAGTTTGATTACTTCCGTTGTCGGTGCCATTTTATTTCTTTGGATAGCCTCTTTTTTCAGTCGTTCCCGATAGGGAAAACGAGCTTTATTATAGAACGATATTGTTTATTGTGGTTATATAAAAATTAATAGTTTATGGGAAGTGGAAATGCAAAATTCCTGGTGGGACTTGGAATCGGTTCTGCCATCGGTGCGCTGGTTTATCATTTTTCGCGCACAGCGAAAGCTAAGAAATTGAAAAATGATGTGTTCAATGCTCTTCATGAAATAGAGGCAGATGCCGAATTGGCAGTCGTTGAAGCAAAAGAGAAGGCCGTGAAGACAGGTGCTAAAGTGGCCGAAAAGGTGGCTGATAAAGCGACTGAGGTGAAAGATAAGTTGACATCTAACTCTTAATAATGGGTGGTGGTTTATGAACGGTGAACAATGAATAAGATAGCACTATCAAAGTGTACGGAGGTTATTGTTCGCCGTTTATGATTTATAACTGTTCCAGAAATTATTCAGATATCGTTTGAGAACTATATAAGTCTGTTCTTCCTTTCTTAACAATCCGGATGTTCCTGATCTGGCTTCAGGTATTGGATAAAGAAAGAGGGGGAGTTGTTAATAATGGTCTGTTATTGCATGCCTTGCATTCTGTTGAAAAGAGTGTAAGGCATTTGTCTTTACTATAAAACATTATCTGTATATTTGTGCCAGAAGAATTTAGAATAATCAATAATAATTAAAGTATGGAAAATCAGAATCCCGATAATCAGTTGCAAATAGAATTGAAAGAAGAAGTGGCACAGGGCACATATGCTAATTTAGCCATTATCACTCATTCAAGTTCAGAATTTGTGCTCGATTTTGTACGGGTATTACCCGGATTGCCCAAAGCGGGAGTGCAGTCGCGTGTTATTCTTGCTCCCGAACATGCCAAACGTTTACAACGGGCGCTTGAAGAAAATATAGCCAAATACGAGCGTGCGTTCGGTTCGATCCGGTTGCAGGAAGAAGATACTCCACCTATATTGGATATAAAGGGAGAAGCCTGAAGAAAGCAGAAAGGGTGTAGCCATCCGAGGCAATGGGTGTAGCTATCCGGTGGAAAAGGTGTAGCCTTGGTGAGCGGATGGCTACACCCAAATTTCTTTCCATTGAAATGATTTCCGGGAAATAAGCTCTTAAAAATTAAAAAAAAGATGTAGTGCATTGATTATTCAAATATTATTCGTATTTTTGCAGCCCAAAATGTATAGTTACGAAATTAATATAACAATAATATAAATTAAAAAACAATTTAAAATGCCTACAATTCAGCAATTAGTAAGAAAAGGACGCGAAGTGCTGGTGGAGAAAAGTAAATCTCCAGCCTTGGATTCTTGTCCTCAAAGACGTGGCGTTTGCGTGAGAGTATATACAACTACTCCGAAGAAGCCGAACTCTGCAATGCGTAAAGTAGCTCGTGTACGTTTGACTAACCAGAAAGAGGTGAACTCTTACATTCCGGGAGAAGGACACAACTTGCAGGAACACTCAATCGTACTGGTTCGCGGTGGTCGTGTAAAAGACCTTCCGGGTGTACGTTACCACATCGTTCGCGGTACACTCGATACAGCAGGTGTAGCCGGACGTACTCAGAGACGTTCTAAATATGGAGCTAAACGTCCGAAACCGGGACAAGCAGCACCGGCTAAGAAGAAATAATCCGGAGTGATTCCGAATTTGATTTTTTAAATTAAAAGTAATAACTTTCGTTTTAGTTTGTTGGAATAAGCTATAAAAAGGTTGAGTAAATTCCCCGGAGGGGGAGTTGAAGACGTCAAGAAATAGACAACCAAAAACAAAAACATTATTTTTCAAACAAATGAGAAAAGCAAAACCAAAAAAACGCGTAATCCTTCCGGATCCCGTGTTCAATGACCAGAAGGTTTCTAAATTTGTAAACCATCTGATGTATGACGGAAAGAAGAATACTTCTTATGAAATCTTTTACGCCGCACTGGAAACAGTAAAAACAAAACTTCCTAACGAAGAAAAATCAGCTCTTGAAATCTGGAAAAAAGCGTTGGATAACGTAACTCCTCAAGTAGAAGTAAAATCACGCCGTGTGGGTGGTGCAACTTTCCAGGTTCCTACTGAAATCCGTCCGGATCGTAAAGAATCAATCTCAATGAAGAACTTGATTCTGTTCGCTCGTAAGAGAGGTGGTAAATCTATGGCTGATAAATTGGCTGCTGAAATCATGGATGCATTCAATGAACAAGGCGGTGCTTTCAAACGTAAAGAAGATATGCACAGAATGGCTGAAGCTAACCGTGCATTTGCTCATTTCAGATTCTAATTACTATAAGAAATACCTATTTGATTAAAAAACTTAAAGTAAAGGAAAAAGAAAATGGCAAAGAATGATTTACATTTGACTCGTAATATCGGTATCATGGCTCACATTGATGCCGGAAAGACAACAACTTCTGAACGTATCCTGTTCTACACCGGTTTAACTCACAAAATCGGTGAGGTACACGACGGTGCCGCAACAATGGACTGGATGGAGCAGGAGCAGGAACGTGGTATCACTATCACTTCTGCTGCTACAACTACTCGTTGGAAGTATGCTGGTGATACTTATAAAATCAACTTGATTGACACTCCGGGACACGTTGACTTCACTGCTGAAGTAGAACGTTCACTTCGTATTCTTGATGGTGCTGTCGCTGCTTACTGTGCAGTAGGTGGTGTAGAACCTCAGTCAGAGACTGTGTGGCGTCAGGCTGACAAATATAACGTACCGCGTATCGCTTACGTTAACAAAATGGACCGTTCGGGTGCCGACTTCTTTGAAGTAGTTCGCCAGATGAAGGCTGTTTTGGGTGCAAATCCGTGTCCGGTTGTTATTCCTATCGGTGCAGAAGAAAGCTTCAAAGGATTGGTTGACCTGATCAAGATGAAAGCTATCTATTGGCATGATGAAACAATGGGTGCTGACTACACTGTGGAAGAGATCCCGGCTAACCTCGTTGACGAAGCTAACGAATGGAGAGATAAGATGCTTGAAAAAGTTGCTGAATTTGACGATGCTTTGATGGAGAAATATTTCGACGATCCTTCTACTATCACAGAAGAAGAAGTGTTGAGAGCCCTTCGCAATGCAACTGTTCAGATGGCAGTAGTTCCGATGTTGTGCGGTTCTTCATTCAAGAATAAAGGTGTACAGACTTTGCTTGACTATGTTTGTGCTTTCTTGCCTTCTCCGTTGGATACTGAAAATGTAGTTGGTACAAACCCTGATACCGGTGCTGAGGAAGATCGTAAACCGAGCGAAGACGATAAAACTTCAGCTTTGGCATTTAAGATCGCTACTGACCCGTATGTAGGACGTCTGACTTTCTTCCGTGTATACTCTGGTAAGATTGAAGCAGGTTCTTATATCTACAACTCTCGTTCAGGTAAGAAGGAACGTGTTTCTCGTCTGTTCCAGATGCATTCAAACAAGCAGAACCCGGTAGAAGTTATCGGTGCAGGTGATATTGGTGCCGGTGTAGGTTTCAAAGATATTCACACTGGTGATACGCTGTGCGATGAAACAGCTCCGATCGTTCTTGAATCAATGGACTTCCCGGAACCGGTAATCGGTATCGCAGTTGAGCCTAAGACTCAGAAAGATATGGATAAGCTGTCTAACGGTTTGGCTAAATTGGCTGAAGAAGACCCGACATTTACAGTGAAAACTGACGAACAAACAGGTCAGACAGTTATTTCCGGTATGGGTGAGCTTCACTTGGATATCATCATCGACCGTCTGAAACGTGAGTTTAAAGTGGAATGTAACCAGGGTAAACCTCAGGTTAACTACAAAGAAGCTATCACGAAGACAGTTAATTTGCGTGAGGTCTATAAGAAACAGTCTGGTGGTCGTGGTAAGTTCGCTGATATTATTGTGAACATCGGCCCGGTTGATGAAGACTTTACTCAAGGTGGCCTGCAATTCGTTGATGAAGTGAAGGGTGGTAACATTCCTAAGGAATTCATTCCTTCAGTTCAGAAAGGTTTCCAGACTGCGATGAAGAATGGTGTATTGGCCGGCTATCCGCTGGATTCATTGAAAGTGACTTTGGTCGATGGTTCATTCCACCCGGTTGACTCTGACCAGTTGTCTTTCGAAATCTGTGCTATCCAGGCATATAAGAATGCTTGTGCTAAGGCAGGTCCTGTATTGATGGAACCTATCATGAAACTGGAAGTCGTTACTCCGGAAGAAAACATGGGTGACGTTATCGGTGACTTGAACAAACGCCGTGGCCAAGTTGAAGGTATGGAATCAAGCCGTTCTGGAGCCCGTATCGTGAAAGCAATGGTTCCGTTGGCTGAAATGTTCGGTTATGTAACTGCGTTGCGTACCATCACTTCTGGTCGTGCAACTTCATCAATGGTTTACTCTCACCACGCTCAGGTTTCTAACTCTATTGCTAAGGCAGTATTGGAAGAAGTAAAAGGACGTGCTGATTTACTCTAAAAATATCTTAAGCAGCAGGCTAGCGAATGACTCTTAGCCTGCCGCTTTATCTTATTTATAAATTTATTAATTAAAAGAACTAATGAGTCAGAAAATTAGAATTAAACTGAAATCTTACGACCACAACTTGGTTGACAAATCAGCTGAGAAGATCGTTAGAACAGTGAAGGCTACCGGTGCTATTGTTAGCGGACCGATTCCCCTTCCGACGCACAAGCGTATCTTTACAGTGAACCGCTCTACTTTCGTTAACAAAAAATCAAGAGAGCAGTTTGAACTTTCTTCATTCAAGAGACTGATTGATATCTATAGCTCAACAGCTAAGACTGTAGATGCTCTGATGAAGTTGGAGTTACCGAGTGGTGTAGAAGTAGAAATTAAAGTGTAGTATTTAAAAATTAGTGAAATGCCAGGATTATTAGGAAAAAAAATCGGAATGACATCCGTTTTCAGTGCCGATGGTAAGAATGTACCATGCACTGTTATCGAAGCAGGTCCTTGTGTTGTTACTCAGGTAAAGACCGTAGAAAAAGATGGCTATGCAGCCGTTCAGTTGGGTTTCCAGGACAAAAAGGAAAAACATACAACTAAACCGTTGATGGGTCACTTTAAAAAGGCTGGAGTAACACCGAAGAGACACTTGGCCGAGTTCAAGGAATTTGAAAACGAGTTAAATCTGGGTGATACTGTTACAGTAGAACTGTTCGACGGCGCAGACTATGTAGACGTTGTTGGTACTTCTAAAGGTAAAGGCTTCCAGGGTGTAGTTAAAAGACATGGCTTTGGTGGTGTAGGTCAATCTACTCATGGTCAGCACAACCGTGCCCGTAAACCGGGTTCTATCGGTGCATGTTCGTATCCTGCAAAAGTATTCAAAGGAATGCGCATGGGCGGACAAATGGGTGGCGACAGAGTTACTGTTCAAAACTTACAGGTATTAAAAGTAATCGCGGAACACAATCTTCTTTTGATCAAGGGTTCTGTACCGGGTTGCAAAGGTTCAATCGTATTAATTGAAAAATAATGGAAGTTAACGTATATAACATTAAAGGTGAAGACACTGGAAGAAAGGTTACGTTAAACGAATCTATCTTCGGAATTGAGCCCAATGACCACGCTATCTATCTGGACGTAAAGCAATTTATGGCTAACCAGCGTCAGGGTACTCACAAGTCAAAAGAGAGAAGCGAAATCAGCGGATCTACTCGTAAAATCGGTCGTCAGAAAGGTGGTGGCGGTGCTCGTCGTGGTGACATGAATTCACCGGTGCTCGTAGGTGGTGGACGTGTATTTGGTCCGAAACCGAGAGACTACTACTTCAAACTGAATAAAAAAGTTAAGACATTAGCTCGTAAGTCAGCTTTGTCGTATAAAGCTCAAGACAACGCAATCGTAGTGGTGGAAGACTTCAACTTTGAGGCTCCAAAGACTAAGGTTTTCGTTGAAATGACAAAAAATCTTAAAGTTTCTGACAAAAAACTGCTTGTAGTTTTACCAGAAGCAAATAAAAATGTATATTTGTCAGCTCGTAACATCGAAGGTGCTAACGTTCAGACTATCTCAGGATTAAATACTTACAGAGTATTGAATGCTGGGGTTGTTGTGCTTACCGAAAGCTCTTTGAAGGCTATTGACAATATCTTAATCTAAAAAGGAGGCTTAAATAATGGGAATTATTATTAAACCGTTGGTGACAGAGAAAATGACTGCGATAACTGATAAGCTGAATCGTTTCGGCTTTATCGTGCGTCCTGAAGCTAATAAATTGGAAATTAAGAGTGAAGTTGAAGCCCTTTATAATGTTACGGTAGTTGATGTAAATACTGTGAAGTATGCTGGCAAAAATAAGAGCCGTTATACAAAAGCAGGTATCATCAATGGTCGTACGAATGCTTACAAAAAAGCAATCGTGACATTGAAAGAAGGAGATACTATTGATTTTTATAGCAATATTTAATAAAAATGGCAGTACGTAAATTTAAGCCCACTACACCGGGGCAAAGACATAAGATTATTGGTACTTTCGAGGAAATTACTGCATCAGTACCAGAAAAGTCGCTTGTATATGGTAAAAAATCATCTGGCGGTCGTAACAGCGAAGGTAAGATGACAATGCGCTACATGGGTGGTGGCCATAGAAAAGTGATCAGAATTGTCGATTTCAAAAGAAATAAAGACGGTGTTCCGGCAGTTGTAAAAACGATCGAATACGATCCGAACCGTTCGGCTCGTATCGCTTTGTTGTTTTATGCTGATGGTGAAAAAAGATATATTATTGCTCCCAATGGATTGCAAGTTGGTGCGACTTTGATGTCCGGAGAGAATGCGGCGCCTGAGATTGGTAATGCACTTCCGCTTCAGAATATCCCGGTCGGTACAGTAATTCATAATATTGAATTGCGTCCGGGTCAGGGTGCTGCTCTGGTTAGATCAGCAGGAAACTTCGCTCAGCTGACTTCAAGAGAAGGTAAATACTGTGTAATTAAATTGCCTTCAGGTGAAGTAAGACAAATACTTAGCACTTGTAAAGCTACTATCGGTAGCGTTGGTAACTCAGATCATGGATTGGAAAGCTCAGGTAAGGCTGGACGCTCTCGTTGGCAAGGCCGTCGTCCTCGTAACCGTGGTGTTGTTATGAACCCGGTTGATCACCCGATGGGTGGTGGTGAAGGACGTGCTTCCGGAGGTCACCCAAGATCTCGTAAGGGATTGTATGCTAAGGGACTTAAGACTAGAGCTCCGAAGAAACAATCGTCTAAGTACATTATTGAGAGAAGAAAAAAGTAATCTGATTAATTGAGTAAACTATGAGTCGTTCATTAAAAAAAGGTCCATATATTAACGTAAAACTCGAAAAGAAAGTGCTTGCTATGAATGAATCAGGCAAGAAAGTTGTCGTTAAGACTTGGTCCAGAGCTTCAATGATTTCGCCTGATTTTGTAGGCCATACAGTTGCAGTTCACAACGGAAATAAATTTATTCCTGTATATGTTACCGAAAATATGGTAGGTCACAAGTTGGGTGAATTCGCTCCAACTCGTACATTCAGAGGACACGCTGGTAACAAGAAAAAATAACAGGATTTATCTGAAATAATAAAGTAATAAATATAATGGGAGCAAGAAAAAAAATATCGGCTGAAAAGAGAAAAGAAGCCCTTAAAACCATGTATTTTGCTAAATTGCAAAATGTTCCTACTTCTCCTCGCAAAATGCGTCTCGTGGCTGACATGATTCGTGGGATGGAAGTGAACAGAGCACTTGGCGTTTTGAAGTTTTCTTCAAAAGAAGCAGCTGCAAGAGTGGAAAAATTATTGCGCTCTGCAATTGCTAACTGGGAGCAGAAAAACGAACGTAAAGCTGAAAGTGGCGAATTATTCGTAACGAAGATTTTTGTTGATGGTGGTGCTACACTCAAAAGAATGAGACCGGCTCCGCAGGGAAGAGGATACAGAATTCGCAAACGTTCAAATCACGTAACATTGTTCGTTGGTTCTAAAAGTAATAACGAAGATCAAAATTAAGGTAGATGGGACAAAAAGTTAATCCAATAAGCAACCGTTTAGGAATTATCAGAGGATGGGATTCTAACTGGTATGGTGGAAATGATTACGGTGACTCTTTGCTGGAAGATAGCAAGATCCGTAAATATCTTAATGCAAGACTTGCGAAAGCAAGTGTATCAAGAATCGTAATTGAACGTACGCTGAAGCTCGTTACTATTACTGTTTGCACTGCTCGTCCGGGTATTATTATCGGTAAAGGTGGCCAGGAAGTTGATAAGTTAAAAGAAGAGTTGAAGAAGGTTACCGACAAAGATATTCAAATCAATATCTTTGAAGTGAAAAGACCGGAACTGGATGCTGTGATTGTTGCTAATAACATCGCTCGTCAGGTAGAAGGTAAAATTGCCTATCGCCGCGCCATTAAGATGGCTATCGCAAATACTATGCGTATGGGTGCTGAAGGTATCAAAATTCAGATTTCAGGACGTTTGAATGGAGCTGAAATGGCCCGTTCTGAAATGTATAAGGAAGGAAGAACTCCGTTACACACTTTCAGAGCAGATATCGACTATTGCCATGCTGAAGCATTGACAAAAGTAGGTCTTCTCGGTATTAAAGTTTGGATTTGTAGAGGTGAAGTTTTTGGTAAGAGAGAATTGGCTCCGAACTTTACACAAAGCAAAGAAAGTGGTCGTGGAAACAATGGTGGAAACAACGGCGGCGGAAAGAACTTCAAAAGAAAGAAAAATAATCGCTAAACGAATTTGAATTTTAGGAAACTATGTTACAACCGAAAAAGACAAAATTCAGAAGACAACAAAAAGGTCGCGCTAAAGGTAATGCACAAAGAGGCAACCAGCTCGCTTTTGGTTCTTTTGGTATTAAGGCTTTAGAAACTAAATGGATCACAGGCCGACAGATTGAAGCTGCTCGTATTGCAGTGACAAGATATATGCAACGTCAGGGACAGATTTGGATTCGTATTTTCCCGGATAAACCGATTACTAGAAAACCTGCTGATGTACGTATGGGTAAAGGTAAGGGTAGCCCCGAAGGATTCGTGGCTCCGGTTACACCAGGTAGAATTATTATTGAAGCTGAAGGAGTATCTTACGAGATCGCGAAAGAAGCATTGCGTTTGGCAGCTCAGAAACTTCCGATTACTACGAAGTTTGTCGTGAGACGTGATTATGATATTCAAAATCAAAATGCGTAAGGTTTATGAAAATTGCAGAAATTAAAGAAATGTCTACCAATGATTTGGTAGAAAGAGTAGAAGCAGAAGTGGTTAATTACAACCAAATGGTTATCAATCATTCTATTTCTCCTTTGGAAAATCCTGCGCAGATCAAACAATTACGCAGGACGATTGCGCGTATGAGAACAGAGTTACGCCAAAGAGAACTTAACAATAAATGATCAGCTTGATGGAAGCAAGAAATTTAAGAAAAGAAAGAACAGGGGTTGTGCTGAGCAATAAAATGGATAAAACCGTTACAGTTGCTGCTAAGTTCAAGGAAAAACACCCTATATATGGTAAGTTCGTTAGCAAAACGAAGAAGTACCATGCTCACGATGAAAAGAATGAATGCAATGTAGGTGATACTGTACGCATCATGGAAACTCGTCCTTTGAGCAAGACTAAAAGATGGAGATTAGTAGAAATAATTGAAAGAGCTAAGTAATTATGATACAAGTAGAATCCAGACTTACAGTATGTGACAACAGTGGAGCTAAAGAAGCCCTGTGTATCCGTGTATTGGGCGGAACAGGTCGTCGCTACGCTTCAGTGGGGGATGTTATTGTCGTTTCTGTAAAGAGCGTCATCCCTTCAAGTGATGTTAAAAAGGGTGCAGTGTCAAAAGCTTTGATCGTACGTACTAAGAAAGAAATCCGTCGTCCCGATGGTTCTTATATACGTTTTGATGATAATGCTTGCGTGTTGTTGAATAATGCAGGTGAAATTAGAGGTAGTCGTATTTTCGGTCCTGTAGCAAGAGAACTTCGTGCTACAAACATGAAAGTTGTGTCACTTGCGCCTGAGGTACTTTAATTTTGTAAAAGATTTAAGTAATGAGTAAATTACATATTAAAAAAGGCGATACAGTTTACGTAAATGCTGGTGAAGACAAAGGTAAAACTGGTCGTGTATTGAAGGTTCTTGTTAAAGAAGGACGTGCAATAGTTGAAGGTATCAACATGGTATCTAAAAGCACAAAACCGAATGCAAAGAACCCGCAGGGTGGTATAGTTAAGCAGGAAGCTCCTATCCACATTTCAAACTTGAATCCGGTTGATCCAAAAACTGGTAAAGCAACGCGTGTTGGTAGAAAAGTAAGTTCTGAAGGAACTTTAGTGCGTTATTCTAAAAAATCAGGAGAGGAGATTAAGTAATGAGTAATACTGCAAGCCTTAAGAAAGAATATGCAGAGCGCATTGCTCCTGCATTAAAGTCACAATTCCAGTATTCTTCTACAATGCAGGTACCCGTACTTAAGAAGATTGTTATCAATCAGGGGTTGGGTATGGCTGTTGCTGACAAGAAGATTATCGAAGTGGCAATCAACGAAATGACAGCTATCACCGGTCAGAAGGCCGTAGCTACTATTTCGCGTAAAGATATCGCTAACTTTAAGTTGCGTAAGAAAATGCCGATCGGAGTTATGGTAACTCTGCGTCGTGAAAGAATGTACGAATTCCTGGAAAAATTGGTTCGCGTGGCTCTGCCGCGTATCCGTGACTTCAAAGGTATTGAAACTAAGTTCGATGGTAAGGGTAACTATACCCTTGGTATTCAGGAACAAATCATTTTCCCTGAAATTAATATCGATAGTATTACCAGAATTCTCGGAATGAATATTACCTTTGTAACCTCTGCGCAAACAGATGAAGAAGGTTATGCCTTATTGAAAGAATTCGGTTTACCGTTTAAAAACGCTAAAAAAGACTGATAAATTATGGCAAAGGAATCAATGAAAGCACGCGAAGTAAAGCGTGCTAAATTAGTAGCCAAATATGCCGAAAAGAGAGCTGCCTTGAAGCAGATTGTGAGAACCGGAGATCCTGCTGAAGCTTTCGAAGCTGCACAGAAATTACAGGAGCTTCCTAAGAATTCTAATCCGATTCGTATGCACAATCGCTGTAAATTGACTGGTCGTCCTAAAGGATATATCCGTCAGTTCGGTGTTTCAAGAATCCAGTTCCGTGAAATGGCATCTAATGGGCTGATCCCAGGTGTAAAGAAAGCAAGCTGGTAAATATATTGTTTAAATATTGTCAGGGTAGTCCTGATTAATTTAATTATTTTTTATATGACTGATCCAATAGCAGATTATTTGACGAGGTTAAGGAACGCAATTAATGCAAAGCACAGAGTTGTAGAAGTTCCTGCTTCAAATTTGAAAAAAGAAATCACTAAGATTCTTTTTGAAAAAGGCTACATTCTTAATTATAAGTTTGTAGAAGACGGTCCTCAAGGAACAATTAAAGTTGCCTTGAAGTATGATTCGGTTAACAAAGTTAACGCAATCAAAAAACTTGAAAGAATATCTTCTCCGGGTATGCGTCAGTATACTGGTTACAAAGATATGCCGCGTGTTATTAATGGTTTGGGTATTGCTATAATATCTACTTCCAAAGGTGTAATGACAAACAAAGAAGCTGCTGAACTCAAGATCGGTGGTGAAGTATTGTGTTATGTATATTAATAGGAGGAAAAAGCAATGTCAAGAATAGGAAAATTACCCATTAGTATTCCCGCTGGAGTAACAGTTACTCTGAACGGTGAAGTGGTTACTGTTAAAGGACCTAAAGGTGAACTTAGCCAGTATGTGAACCCGGCTATCAATATTGCTATTGAAGATGGACACATCACTTTAACTGAAAACGAAAATGCAATGCTGGATAATCCCAAGCAGAAACATGCATTTCACGGTTTGTATCGTTCATTAGTACACAACATGGTTGTTGGTGTCTCTGAAGGATATAAGAAAGAATTGGAGCTTGTTGGTGTTGGTTACCGTGCTTCTAATCAAGGAAATATCATTGAATTAGCATTAGGATATACACACAATATCTTTATACAGTTGCCTCCTGAAGTCAAAGTAGAGACAAAGTCAGAAAGAAATAAGAATCCTCTTATTCTTTTAGAGTCTTGTGACAAACAATTGCTTGGTCAAGTTTGCTCTAAGATACGTTCTTTCCGTAAGCCCGAACCGTATAAAGGTAAAGGTATTAAGTTTGTTGGCGAGGTAATTCGCAGAAAGTCTGGTAAATCAGCCGGTGCTAAGTAATTTACGTAAATTTGTATTATTATGACAACAAAAATAGAAAGACGAATTAAGATCAAATATAGAGTACGCAATAAAGTGTCAGGTACTGCTGCACGTCCGCGTATGAGTGTATTTAGAAGTAACAAGCAAATCTATGTCCAGATTATCGACGATTTGTCAGGTAAGACATTGGCTGCTGCCTCTTCACTGGGTATGACTGAGAAGTTGCCTAAGAAAGAAGTTGCTGCTAAAGTAGGTGAGATGATTGCAAAAAAGGCTCAGGAAGCAGGTATTACGACTGTTGTTTTCGACCGTAATGGTTACTTGTATCATGGGAGAGTAAAAGAAGTAGCTGATGCTGCTCGTAACGGTGGACTTAAATTTTAATCATTATGGCAGGAGTTAATAATAGAGTTAAGATTACTAACGATATAGAACTGAAAGACAGATTAGTTGCTATTAATCGTGTTACTAAAGTAACCAAAGGTGGTAGAACTTTTAGTTTCTCTGCAATTGTAGTTGTAGGTAACGAAGAAGGTATTATCGGTTGGGGACTTGGTAAAGCTGGTGAAGTAACAGCAGCTATCGCTAAAGGTGTTGAGTCGGCTAAGAAAAACCTGACAAGAGTACCTGTACTGAAAGGTACTGTTCCTCACGAACAGACAGCTAAGTTTGGTGGTGCCGAGGTATTCATCAAACCTGCTTCTCATGGTACTGGCGTTGTAGCCGGTGGTGCTATGCGTGCCGTATTGGAAAGTGTTGGTGTAACTGACGTTTTGGCTAAATCAAAAGGTTCTTCAAATCCGCATAACCTCGTGAAGGCTACTATCATGGCTTTGGGCGAAATGCGTGATGCAAGAATGATTGCTCAAAACAGAGGAATTAGTGTTGAAAAAGTATTTAGAGGATAAGGAGGGAGATATGTCAATTATAAAGATCAAACAAGTTAAAAGTAGAATTGGTGCTCCGGCTGATCAGAAAAGAACTCTTGATGCACTGGGACTTCGCAAATTGAACCGTGTGGTTGAACACGAAAGCACTCCTTCAATTCTTGGAATGGTAGATAAGGTTAAACACTTGGTTGCCATTGTTAAGTAATTATTTGTTGAATATAAAACGAATTACAATATGAACTTAAGTAATTTAAAACCTGCAGAAGGCTCTACTAAAACAAGAAAAAGAATCGGACGTGGTCCGGGTTCTGGCTTAGGAGGTACTTCTACAAGAGGTCATAAAGGTGCTAAATCAAGATCTGGATACTCTAAAAAAATCGGTTTTGAAGGTGGTCAGATGCCTCTTCAACGTCGAGTACCTAAATTTGGTTTTAAGAACATTAATAGAGTGGAATATAAAGCTATTAACTTAGAAACAATCCAGAAATTGGCTGAAGCTAAGAAGTTGGAAAAAATAGGAGTTAATGACTTTATTGAAGCTGGATTCATTTCTTCAAGCCAGTTGGTAAAAGTATTGGGTAACGGAACTTTGACTGCTAAGCTGAGTGTAGAAGCTCATGCATTCTCTAAGAGTGCTGTTGCTGCTATTGAGGCTGCTGGTGGAAATGTAGTAAAACTCTGATTCAATGAGAAAAGCTATTGAAACATTAAAGAATATATGGAAAATTGAGGATCTGAGACAACGGATCCTCATTACCATATTGTTTGTGGCGATTTACCGTTTCGGTTCGTACGTTGTGCTGCCTGGAATCAACCCGGGTATGCTGACACAATTGCACCAACAAACAAGCGAGGGCCTTTTAGCCTTATTAAACATGTTCTCAGGAGGAGCATTTTCTAATGCGTCTATTTTCGCATTAGGAATTATGCCTTATATCTCTGCATCAATCGTTATTCAGTTGTTGGGAATCGCTGTGCCGTATTTCCAGAAACTTCAGCGAGAAGGAGAAAGCGGCAGAAGAAAGATGAATCAATATACTCGTTATTTGACGATTGCTATTTTATTGGTTCAGGCCCCTTCTTATTTGCTCAATCTTAAAATGCAGGCTGGACCTTCCTTAAATGCTTCATTAGATTGGACTCTTTTCATGGTTACTTCTACCATTATTTTGGCAGCTGGAAGTATGTTTATCCTGTGGCTTGGTGAAAGAATCACGGATAAAGGTATTGGTAATGGTATTTCATTTATCATTTTGATTGGTATTATTGCTCGTCTTCCGCAGTCATTGTTCCAGGAGTTGATTTCCCGTATGACTGATAAGACTGGTGGTTTAATCATGTTCTTATTTGAAATAGTATTCCTGCTGATAGTAATTGCAGGAGCAATTCTTTTGGTACAAGGCACAAGAAAAATTCCTGTACAGTATGCAAAAAGAATTGTCGGTAATAAACAGTACGGCGGTGCAAGACAGTACATTCCTTTAAAAGTGAATGCTGCTGGTGTGATGCCTATCATTTTTGCTCAGGCAATCATGTTTATTCCGATCACTTTCATTGGCTTTTCTAACACGAACAATGTAAGTGGTTTCGTACATGCATTTACTGACCATACGAGTTTCTGGTATAATTTTGTTTTTGCAGTAATGATTATCTTATTTACGTATTTCTATACTGCGATAACCATTAACCCGACTCAAATGGCCGAGGATATGAAGAGAAATAATGGTTTCATTCCGGGAATTAAGCCAGGTAAGAAAACTGCTGAGTATATTGATGACATCATGTCACGTATTACTTTGCCGGGTTCTTTCTTTTTGGCTTTCATTGCTATTATGCCCGCATTTGCCGGCATCTTTGGTGTGAAGGCTGAGTTTGCTCAATTCTTCGGTGGTACGTCTCTGTTAATTCTTGTAGGTGTTGTTTTAGATACGCTGCAACAGGTTGAAAGTCATTTGTTGATGAGACATTATGATGGCTTGTTGAAGTCAGGTCGTATCAAAGGACGCACTGGTAGTAGTGTAGCTGCATATTAATTCTTTGAGTAGAAATGATATTTCTTAAAACAGAAGATGAAATAGAGCTGCTCCGTCAGAGTAACTTGCTTGTTGGGAGAACGTTGGCTGAAGTTGCCAAATTAGTGAAACCGGGAGTTACCACAAAAGAACTGGATAAGGTAGCGGAAGAGTTTATCAGAGATCATGGTGCTGTCCCTACTTTTAAAGGCTTTCCTAATCAATATGGAGATCCGTTTCCAGCTTCATTATGCACATCGGTTAATGAAGAGGTTGTGCATGGAATTCCGGGAGATATCGTGTTGAAAGACGGTGATATTGTTTCGGTGGATTGTGGGACATACATGAATGGTTTCTGTGGTGATTCGGCTTATACCTTTTGTGTTGGTGAGGTGGACGAAGAAGTTCGTCAATTGTTGAAGGTGACTAAAGAGGCGTTGTATATTGGTATTCAGAATGCTGTACAAGGGAAGAGAATCGGTGATATCGGATATGCTATCCAGCACTATTGCGAATCCCATTCTTATGGTGTAGTGCGTGAGTTTGTCGGTCACGGGATTGGTAAAGACATGCACGAAGATCCTCAAGTTCCGAATTATGGTAAAAGGGGATATGGAACACTTTTGAAAAAAGGTCTTTGTATTGCAATTGAGCCGATGATTACGCAAGGTGACCGACAAGTGATTATGGAACGTGATGGATGGACGGTGAGAACAAGAGATCGGAAATGTGCCGCACACTTTGAGCATACCATTGCGGTAGGTGCAGGCGAGGCTGATATTCTGTCATCATTTAAATTCATAGAAGAAGTTTTAGGAGATAAAGCGATATAATATATGGCAAAGCAATCTGCAATAGAACAAGATGGAGTTATAGTTGAAGCATTGTCTAATGCAATGTTTCGTGTTGAATTAGAAAATGGACATGAGATTACTGCTCATATTTCTGGTAAGATGAGAATGCATTACATTAAGATCTTGCCGGGTGATAAAGTAAGAGTCGAAATGTCTCCTTACGACTTATCGAAAGGAAGAATTGTATTTAGATATAAATAAAATAAGATATGAAAGTAAGAGCATCATTAAAGAAACGTACGCCAGAATGTAAGATCGTTAGACGTAATGGCCGTTTGTATGTTATTAACAAGAAAAATCCTAAGTATAAACAACGTCAAGGATAATTTATTATTTTTGCAAAAAAAATAATTTAGTATATGGCTATAAGAATAGTTGGTGTAGATTTACCTCAAAATAAGAGAGGTGAGATTGCGTTGACCTATGTATATGGAATAGGTCGTAGTAGTTCAGCAAAAATTTTAGATAAAGCTGGTGTGGACAAAGATCTGAAGGTGAAAGACTGGACAGATGATCAGGCTGCAAAGATTCGTGAGATCATCGGTGCAGAGTATAAAGTTGAAGGCGATCTTCGTTCTGAAGTACAATTGAACATTAAGCGATTAATGGATATTGGTTGCTACCGTGGTGTACGTCACCGTATTGGTCTGCCTGTAAGAGGTCAGAGCACTAAAAACAATGCACGTACTCGTAAGGGTAGAAAGAAAACCGTTGCAAATAAGAAAAAAGCTACTAAATAATAATTGTTGATATGGCAAAAAAAACAGTCGCAGCTAAGAAGAGAAATGTTAAGGTAGATGCTAATGGACAATTGCATGTTCATTCATCTTTCAACAATATTATTGTTTCTCTTGCAAATAGTGAAGGGCAGATTATCTCTTGGTCGTCTGCAGGAAAGATGGGATTTAGAGGTTCTAAAAAGAATACTCCTTATGCAGCTCAGATGGCTGCCCAGGATTGTGCTAAAATTGCATTTGATCTTGGCCTGAGAAAGGTAAAAGCATATGTTAAAGGTCCGGGTAACGGACGCGAGTCTGCTATCAGAACGATTCATGGTGCAGGTATTGAGGTTACAGAAATTATTGACGTAACTCCGCTTCCGCATAACGGCTGTCGTCCTCCGAAAAGACGTAGAGTTTAAGATTTACCTTTAATAAAAATGATACTTGATTTTGTTTTTGGATTGCATTAATTTCTTCTCTGTAATCGCGGCTGCAACAAATTGAGTTCATGAATAAACAATTAAATATTTAAAAAGAAATGGCTAGATATACTGGACCAAAATCAAGAATAGCCCGTAAATTCGGTGAAGGTATCTTTGGAGCTGATAAAGTTTTGTCGAAGAAAAACTATCCTCCCGGACAGCACGGAAATTCAAGAAAAAGAAAAACTTCTGAATATGGTATTCAGCTTCGTGAGAAACAGAAAGCTAAATATACTTATGGAGTATTAGAAAAACAATTCCGCAATTTGTTCGAAAAGGCAGCTACAGCTAAAGGTATTACCGGTGAGGTACTTCTCCAGATGCTTGAAGGTCGTCTTGACAACCTTGTGTTCCGTTTGGGTATTGCTCCTACACGTGCAGCTGCTCGTCAGTTGGTAAGCCACAGACACATTACGGTTGACGGACAGGTAGTGAACATTCCTTCATACGCAGTTAAACCGGGTCAGTTGATTGGCGTTCGTGAAAGATCTAAATCTTTGGAAGTAATTGCTAATTCTCTCGCTGGTTTCAATCACAGCAAATATGCTTGGTTGGAATGGGATGAAGCTTCAAAGGTAGGCAAATTGTTGCACATTCCTGAAAGAGCAGACATTCCTGAAAACATTAAAGAGCATTTGATTGTTGAATTGTATTCTAAATAATAATTAATTTCATGGCGATATTAGCATTTCAAAAACCTGATAAAGTATTAATGTTGGAAGCGGATGCCAAATTCGGTAAATTCGAATTTCGTCCCTTGGAACCCGGTTTTGGTATTACTGTTGGTAATGCTTTGCGCCGTATCCTCCTTTCTTCATTAGAAGGTTTTGCTATCACCACTATCCGCATAGAAGGTGTTGAGCACGAATTTTCTAGTGTTCCTGGAGTAAAAGAGGATGTTACCAACATTATCTTGAATCTGAAACAAGTGAGATTCAAGCAAGTAGTTGAAGAATTCGAGAGCGAAAAAGTGAGCATCACTATCGAGAATTCTAGTGAATTTAAAGCAGGTGACATAGGTAAGTATTTGACTGGATTTGAAGTGTTAAATCCGGAATTAGTTATTTGTCATTTAGATTCTAAAGCAACTATGCAGATTGACATTACGATTAACAAAGGTCGTGGTTACGTCCCCGCTGATGAAAACCGCGAATATTGTACCGATGTTAATGTAATTCCAATCGATTCAATCTATACGCCGATACGTAACGTTAAGTACGCTGTAGAAAACTTCCGCGTTGAGCAGAAGACTGACTACGAGAAGTTGGTACTTGAAATTACTACCGACGGTTCCATTCACCCGAAAGAAGCTCTGAAAGAAGCTGCTAAAATTCTGATTTATCACTTCATGTTATTCTCTGACGAAAAGATTACTCTTGAAAGTAATGACGTTGATGGTAACGAAGAGTTTGATGAAGAAGTATTGCATATGCGTCAGTTGTTGAAGACTAAGCTTGTCGATATGGATCTGTCAGTACGTGCCCTCAATTGTTTGAAGGCAGCTGATGTTGAAACATTGGGCGACTTGGTACAGTTCAACAAAACTGACTTGCTGAAATTCAGAAATTTCGGAAAGAAATCGCTTACCGAGCTTGATGATTTGCTGGAAAGTCTGAATCTGTCGTTTGGAACCGATATTTCTAAATATAAATTAGATAAAGAATAAAAAATGAGACATAATAAAAAATTCAATCATTTAGGTCGTACTGCTTCTCACAGAAGTGCTATGTTATCTAACATGGCTTGTTCTTTGATCAAGCACAAAAGAATCACTACGACTGTAGCAAAGGCGAAAGCTTTGAAGAAATTCGTTGAGCCTTTGATCACAAAGTCTAAAGAAGACACAACAAACTCTCGTCGTGTTGTATTTAGCAACTTGCAGGATAAATTTGCTGTAACAGAATTGTTCAAAGAAATCTCTGTGAAGATTGCTGACCGTCCGGGCGGTTACACTCGCATCATCAAGACAGGAAACCGTTTGGGTGACAATGCTGAAATGTGCTTCATCGAACTCGTTGACTACAACGAAAACATGGCTAAAGAGAAAGTTGCTAAGAAAGCTACTCGTACTCGTCGTTCAAAGAAAGCTACTGAAGCTGCTCCTGCTGCTGAAGCTCCCGCTACTGAAGAACCGAAAGCTGAATCAGCAGAATAATTCAACAATTATTCTTATAGATATAAAAAAGGCTACTCGAAAGAGTGGCCTTTTTTGTTGATTTTACTAAAGATACTTTAAAATGATTTGAAGATGAACAGTTTGACTGAATAATCTGTTATATTTGCAGGTAGATATGGCAAAGTTCATTAAAATTATATTGTTCATGTTGTTCGCTGTAGCGCTTCATTGTGTAGCCAACAACTATTTCGCAGGAGAACAGGCGGAACAAGATACCTATATGGCTATGTCAGTGCTTAAAGGAGATACGCACGAAACTGTTAGCAGTCCCCAGGCTCCTTACTTTCCTGATGCCGAATTGGCCGGAGCAGGTATTCAGGTTCATCAAATTGCGATGTCACGTATACAGCGCATTCAAGCAGCCGAATATGTTTTCTCTTTAAAAGGTCTTGCCCAAAGGTTGGCAGACCGGGATGCTGCCTTGTCTCAGCATTGGGGAAAACTCTATGATACCACTACTTCTTATTGTTGTCATCCAGTAAGCGAATACTATGTTTTCGCTCTAAGGCGCATTATCGTATAGGAGTTTAATTTATAGTTCTATTATTATTTTGATTTACTGTACCTGCTAAAAATAGGTATGGTACTATTTTCAGCTATTATTCACTAATAATTTAAACTTAGATATTATGACAACCCAAGCTATTGATGCAACTATTTTTGCATCTTCACACCCAGATATTGCAAAACGTACAAGTATTTCAGGACTTATCTTCTCTTGCGTCATGTTATTGGCGGGAGTGATCGCGTTTGTGTCCACCTTTGAAATGGAAGACCGTTCGTCGACTGTCAGTATGGGGCTTATGGTGCTCGGCACTGCCTTATTCCTGGTTGGAGTCTTCCGGTTGTTTTGGAAATCCAAAGAGATTGTTTATTTACCGACAGGTAGTGTCGCCAAAGAGCAGAGCATCTTTTTTGATCTGAAACATCTGGATGAATTGACAGATATGGTGAAGTCGGGTGATTTCTCTTTGCAGTCCACAGCTAAAGGAGGTACCAGTGGAAATTTGCGTTTAGACGTAATGCTTTCTGAAGATAAGAAGTTTGCTGCCGTACAACTGTTCCAGTTTGTGCCCTATACTTATAACCCGATAACTTCCGTGCGTTATTTCACTAATGGTGAAGCAGCTTCCATCGCAGCTTTTTTGACTAAGATCAAAGGGCATTGATCCTTTAATTCAAGTTTCAATATATCATGGGGATCAGTCGTCGATGACGGCTATCCCCATTTTCTTCATCAGGAAACAAGCATTCATATTCTGTGCTACGCCGTCTCTGAGTTTGTATGAGAAAGTAAGTTCGTTGTTAGTGATGTCCGCTTCAAAACAATAGTTGTGGATGTCTTCAGGAAATAAATCGATAAGGGAACCGAGCAAGAGGTCGTGAGTGGCTATGATTCCATTTGCTTGCAGAGCCATAAACTGTTTGATCAATGCGAAAGATCCTTTTTGTTTGTCCATGGAATTCGTTCCCTTCAGAATCTCGTCGAGTATAATGAAAAGTTCTTCTCCCGAGTTTAGTTTATCAATAATAAGTTTCAGTCGTTTCAACTCTGCAAAGAAGTATGATTCATTATCTGTCAGAGAGTCGGTTGTGCGTAGACTTGTGATAAGCTGTGCCGGATATAACTTCATCTTTTCCGCCCAGACAGGGGCCCCTATACACGCCAGCAGATAGCTTACCCCTATGGTTCTCAGATAGGTGCTTTTTCCTGCCATATTTGCTCCTGTGATAATAACAAAGAAAGGTCGTTTTGCAATCTGAATATCATTGCGTACACATTTATCTCGATCCATCAACGGATGTCCCAGTGCTTCGGCCTCTATACAGAATGGTTTGGACGCGATTTCTGGAAATACATATCCGGGGTGATTGTAGGCGAAAGTGGCCAATGAGCAATAGGCGTCCATTTCTCCGATTGCTTCAAGCCAATGCGGGAGGTTGGCTGCGAAACTTTCTTTCCAGGTTTCTATCTTCATTACCTGACGCAATTCCCAGAAGAAGAGTCCGTTCAGGACAAATTGCATTAGCATATTATTCCGTTGGTCCAGGGCGTTCATCAGGGCAGTGAGACGTTTCACCGCTTGCGAAGCTGTTTGCTTTTCACCTCCCACCAGTCCTTTCACCCGCTTCAGTGCGCTGCTTTCCATCTCTTTTTCCTCGATTATATGAATCAGGTGTGCATAAGTTGTCAGTATCTGCATCTTTTTGCCGTATACGGACTGCATCTGGCTGACACCTTTTGAGAAAGAGGAGCTGAGGAGACCTATACCTGCGAAGACAATTCCCCACGTGGTGAACGAGATGACACCGGCTATAGCCAGTCCGAGGCAGACGGCATTGGCCAACGGAACAAGGATGGCTAAGGTCCGGAAATACCATTTTTTTCGGTAATATTCCGGGCTTGTTGCCCAGTTCCTGATCTCTTCTTCATCGGCCGTTTTGCCTTTATGCAGCAACCCGAGTATACGGAAGTGCTGACGCATTTCCAATTCCGGAGCCAGTTCCTTTACAGCCTCCTGTCGTTTCTCTATTTCTGCTTTATTTTTCAAGTGTGTGTTCATCCATTCGGCCAGTCTCTTTTTGCCCGGTTGCGTAGCGGTACGGTTTATATACTGAAAGAGTGAATGCTCACCAAAAACATCCAGGTCATAGGTATAAAGATGTGCCGGATCGATAAACTCCTTTCCGTTGTCGAAAGCAGACGTATCGTATGCAATGGCCTGCAGTTCTTGGCGGTTGATTTCTATCTTCTTTTCAAGATAATCTTTCTGGCGGAACAAACGGTTATGCAGTTTCACCAGCAGCAGGAAAGGGATAAAGGTGATTGCCGCGATGCCGCTGATCACCAGTCTGCCTTCACTCCAGAAGTAGATAATACCCGCAACTCCGGCTGCAAAAAGTATCAACCGTAGTGTACCGATACGATAGATGTGTCGTTTAACTTTTGCCAGTTGTGATTCCGATTCAAGGATGATTCGTTGATAAGTGTCTATGATGAGATTCAATTGTTCCATGTTCTCCTGTTGTTTGAATGCAAAAATAATATATTTAGTGTGAGTACGCCATTCTCTTGCCCGGAGCTTGTTTTTGTCAAGAGCAGATTTACTGATTATTAACGTAAGAGTCGGTTTCCGGTCTAATCTTCAGTGTTTTTCCTGTTCCTTCCGGAGAAGTTCACTTATCTACCCACGTTCTCTCCGGATGCTACTGGCATTGCGGTCTGTTGCTACCGGGAAGAGAGGGCGGAGAGCCTTGCTTTGAATGGAACAGAGCCGGTGTTTCACTTCTGAAGAGCCTTGCTTCAAGATAGATAGAGCCTCCGTCCATGTTTCATATAAGTTTTTCAAGTCGGGTTTTACAAGGCGAATCATAAAAAAAGGGAAGCAACGGCTTCCCTTTTTCATCCCTAATATAAATTGAACGTACTTTATGATTCTGTCAGTAAAGATACGACATTGCTAAGCAAAAGTCAAGTGTTTCTCTCCTTTTTCTTAAACTTTTCTTCTGAAAACTTGCTCCGGTTCGTTAAAAGGTGTACCTTTCCGCCGTGAAAATCTTTAATAGGGTGCGTTTATGAAGAAATTGTGTTTCCTGCTGTTGATGAGTTGGCTGGTGATGGAAGTTACTGCGCAGAATGTCGTATATTCCAATCTGAAAGGGCTGCTCGCTTGTGAAGGAGATACGGTTACTTCGCTGAAAGTGGAAAAACGTACAAAGAATCATATTCTGATGACCGGTGGCGCTGACTATAAGATCAGTGTCGGGTCAGACGACTCCATGTGCAAATATCTGAAGTCCCGTTGTTATGCCGTACAGGCAGATACCTCCCTTTACATCAATTGTAAACGGTTGCGTTATAAAAAGTTTCGTTTCGGAGGTTGGTATGCTCCCGCCCTGCGTATAGGAGATCATATCTATTTTAGTGCCATTCCCCTTGGTTCTGTGGCCGCAGGTAGCGATGCTACAATGGATGTAATGCTCGGCGGTAAGTTTGGTGATGCCATTGCCGCTTCCGCTTTAATATCCAAACGGGTATATTATGAGATAGATCCTGAAACCAATAAAGTGGGATTTGTCGGGAAAGAGAGGATGGAGGAGTTGCTCGAAGGCCATCCGGACTGGAAGACTGCCTATCTGAATGAAAATAGCGAATCGGCCAAAGTCACCGATAAATATCTACGTCTGTTGAAGGCAGAAGAGAAATAGCGGCCGTTAGCTATCCGGTTTCTTTTATTCTTCTAACCTTTTGTTAATAAACCTACCGAAATCTTTGTAGATTCTTTCCTTTTTTCTATATTGCGAAGAGTTATCAAATTGTAACGCTGACAGTTTGCAATCCTTAATTCCATTTATTATGAAAATGACTCTCAGCAATCAGTTGCCCGAATATCCGGCATTCGTAGAAGGTATTCGCCGGGCACCCGACCGTGGATATACCCTTTCTCCGGCGCAGACCGCCACGGCCTTGAAGAATGCATTACGTTATATCCCTGTAGACTTGCACGAAAAACTGGCTCCTGAGTTTCTGGAGGAGTTACGAACACGCGGACGTATTTATGGATACCGTTTTCGTCCGGCCGGTGATCTCAAGGCTAAACCCATTGACGAATACCGGGGGAACTGTATTGAGGGCAAAGCTTTTCAGGTGATGATTGACAATAATCTCTGTTTTGATATTGCTCTTTATCCCTACGAACTTGTTACTTATGGTGAGACCGGGCAGGTGTGTCAGAACTGGATGCAATATCGGTTGATAAAGCAATACCTTGAAGTGATGACCCGTGAACAGACCCTTGTCATTGAGTCCGGACATCCGTTAGGGCTTTTCCATTCCCGTCCGGATGCACCCCGTGTTATCATTACCAACTCGATGATGGTAGGCATGTTCGACAATCAGCATGATTGGCACGAAGCAGCCCAGATGGGAGTTGCCAATTATGGGCAGATGACGGCCGGTGGATGGATGTATATCGGTCCGCAGGGCATCGTGCATGGTACATTCAATACATTGCTGAATGCCGGTCGGCTCAAGTTGGGTATTCCTCAAGATAAGGATCTGAGCGGACATTTGTTTGTCTCTTCCGGTTTGGGAGGTATGAGCGGTGCACAACCCAAGGCAGCCGAAATAGCCGGTGCTGTTTCAATTATAGCCGAAGTGGATCGTTCCCGCATCGAGACCCGCTACAATCAAGGATGGGTGGGGCATATCACTACTGATCTTCATGCAGCTTTCCGGATGGCATTGAGTGCTGCCGAACGGCACGAACCTTGTTCTGTGGCCTATCATGGTAATGTAGTTGACCTGCTTGAATATGCCGCCCAGGAAGATATTCCGATCGATCTTTTGTCCGATCAAACTTCTTGTCATGCCGTCTACGAAGGAGGGTATTGCCCCGCCGGAGTCACATTTGAAGATCGTACCCGGTTGTTGCACGAATCTCCTGAAACGTTCCGCCGATTGGTCAACGAATCCCTGCACCGTCATTTTGCGGTGATAAAGAAGCTTGTTTCCCGTGGTACTTACTTTTTCGATTACGGTAACTCTTTTATGAAAGCCATCTATGATGCCGGGGTCAAAGAGATTTCACGGAATGGAGTGGATGAAAAAGACGGCTTCATCTGGCCGAGTTATGTGGAAGACATTATGGGGCCGGAACTTTTTGACTATGGATATGGTCCGTTTCGTTGGGTATGCCTGAGTGGTAAGCCCGAAGATCTTGCCAAGACTGACCGTGCTGCAATGGAGTGCATTGATGTGAAGCGCCGCGGACAAGATCTCGATAATTATAACTGGATAAAGGATGCCGGTAAGAATCAACTGGTGGTGGGCACACAAGCCCGTATTCTGTATCAGGATGCTGCCGGACGTTTAAAGATCGCCCTCCGGTTTAACGAAATGGTGCGTAACGGTGAAGTCGGTCCCATCATGCTGGGACGCGACCATCATGACGTGAGCGGGACAGACTCACCCTTCCGTGAAACTTCCAATATAAAAGACGGCAGCAACGTGATGGCCGATATGGCTGTGCAATGCTTTGCCGGAAATTGTGCCCGGGGCATGAGTCTGGTGGCGCTGCATAATGGTGGAGGTGTGGGTATCGGCAAAGCTGTCAACGGTGGTTTCGGCATGGTATGTGACGGAAGTTCGAGGGTAGACGAGATTCTCCGTTCTTCTATGCTTTGGGATGTGATGGGAGGAGTAGCCCGCCGTTCGTGGGCACGCAATGAACATGCGATGGAAACCAGTGAGGCCTTCAATCTGTCGCATGGAGATACTTATCACATTACGATGCCCTATCTGGTGGATGAAGAGCTGATAAAGAGAATACTGGAATAGAAACGAATCAGATTCACCACAGAGGACACAGAGAATATCTTTCTCTTAAACATCCATATAAACAAGGGATTAAAACTCTGTGCCCTCTGTGTCCTCTGTGGTGAATAATACTCAAAACCATTATAATTATGAATTGGAATAAAATCGTGGAATGCGTTCCCAACTTCAGTGAAGGGCGTGATCTTAAAAAAATAGATCGTATTGTTGCTCCGTTTCGTGCCCGTGCAGGAGTAAAGTTGCTCGACTATAGCAATGATGAAGATCATAACCGGCTGGTGGTGACTCTTGTCGGTGAACCGGAAGCCTTGCGGGATGCCGTTATCGAAGCTATCGGTGTTGCGGTGGAACTGATAGATCTCAATTATCACCAGGGACAGCACCCCCGTATGGGAGCAGTCGATGTAGTGCCTTTCATCCCTATTAAAAACGTGACGATGGATGAAGCCGTCTCTCTTTCCCGCGAGGTGGGGGAGAAAGTAGCCGGACTCTATCATCTTCCCGTTTTTCTTTATGAGAAGTCGGCAACTGCTCCCCACCGTGAAAATCTCGCTGCCGTGCGTAAAGGTGAGTTCGAAGGAATGGCCGTGAAAATCAAACTTCCCGAGTGGCAGCCGGATTTTGGTCCGGCAGACCGGCATCCTACGGCCGGTACAGTTGCTATTGGTGCCCGTATGCCTCTGGTTGCCTATAATATCAACCTAAGTACCGATAATCTTGAGATAGCGACCAAGATTGCCAGGAACATCCGTCACATCAACGGTGGTCTGCGTTATGTCAAGGCGATGGGAGTGGAACTGAAAGAGCGGAACATTACCCAAGTGTCCATCAATATGACCGATTACACCCGTACGGCCCTCTATCGTGCCTTTGAACTGGTGCGTATCGAGGCTCGCCGTTATGGGGTGACTATTATTGGAAGCGAGATTGTGGGGCTTGTCCCGATGGAAGCACTGATCGATACCGCCTCTTATTATCTCGGTTTGGAGAATTTTTCTATGCAGCAGGTGCTCGAATCACGTATAATGGAATAAAGGACCATGAGCGAAAACTTAATCATATTTAATGCCAAAGTAGTAACTCCTCTCGGCTTTTCAGCCCGGAAAGGAAAGGAGATGGCGGAACTCCAAATCTTGGAGAATGCGACAGTCGAAGTTGTGGATGGCACCATCACTTACGTCGGTCCCAACCGGGGAGAAATACGTGACGGGTATTATCATCACTTCTGGCACTACAATGCCCGCGGAAAATGTCTGCTGCCCGGTTTTGTCGATTCACATACCCATTTTGTCTTTGGGGGTGAGCGTGCCGAAGAGTTTTCTTGGCGTCTTAAAGGAGAGAGCTATATGTCTATCATGCAGCGGGGCGGTGGCATTGCCAGTACAGTGGAAGCTACCCGGAAACTCTCTTTCATCTACCTGCGTTCCAGGGCAGAGGGACTTTTGAGGAAGATGACCTCCATGGGGATCACCACCGTTGAAGGTAAAAGCGGGTACGGACTGAACCGTGAAACGGAATTGCTGCAACTCAAAGTGATGCGTAGCCTGAATAATGATGAATGTACGCGCGTGGATATTGTGCCTACCTTCCTGGGAGCACATGCGCTGCCTTCCGAATACAAAGATCGTCCCGATGACTATATCGACTTCCTGATCCGTGAACTGCTTCCCGTTATTCAGCGGGATTCATTGGCCGAGTTTTGCGATGTGTTTTGTGAAGAGGGTGTCTTTTCCGTTGAACAGTCACGTCGTTTGCTGACAGCCGCCAGAGATTACGGGCTTTTACCGAAACTTCATGCCGACGAAATCGTTTCTTTGGGAGGGGCCGAACTGGCTGCTGAGTTAGGTGCCGTCTCTGCCGACCATTTGTTGCATGCTTCCGATGCAGGTATCGAAGCTATGGCCCGTAAGGGAGTGGTTGCCACGCTCCTTCCGCTCACTGCCTTCGCATTGAAGGAACCCTATGCCCGCGGACGGGATATGATCGATGCCGGATGTGCCGTGGCATTGGCTACAGATCTGAATCCGGGAAGTTGTTTCTCCGGCTCCATACCTCTGACGTTTGCCTTGGCTTGCATCCATATGCGGTTCACTGTAGAAGAGACCATTACGGCTCTTACTCTGAATGGTGCGGCTGCCCTTAACCGTGCCGATTCCATTGGCAGCATCGAAGTGGGTAAAAAGGGCGATTTCGTAGTGCTCGATTCCGACGATTATAATATTCTACCTTATTATGTAGGGATGAATTGCGTAAATACGACTATCAAAAGCGGAGTGCTTTATCCGTCTGTCTGAAATATAAACCCGATAATATCAGAAGAACTATGTTAGCAGAATTAACCGTAAAAGAGTTTTTAGATAAAGTAGCCGGTAGCGATCCTGTACCCGGAGGTGGTAGTATAGCGGCTCTCAATGGTGCTGTGGCTTCGGCGCTGACTGCCATGGTAGCCGGACTGACCGTTGGAAAGAAAGGGTATGAGGAACATGAGGAGCTGATGAAGCATATATCCCGTCTGAGCATTGGACAGCAAGAGCTTTTTGTCGAATACATCGATCGTGATTCCGAGGCGTATGATCGTGTTTTCGGTTGTTTTAAATTGCCTAAGACCACGGATGAAGAGAAAGCTGCCCGGAGCGCTGCTATTCAGGAAGCCACACGTTTTGCGGCACTCATCCCGATGCAGGTGGCACGCAATGCCTGCGAGTTGATGGAGATTATAGCCGATGTAGCCCGTCTGGGTAACCGGAATGCCATTACCGATGCCTGTGTAGCCATGATGGCTGCCCGTTCGGCGGTATTGGGGGCTTTGCTGAATGTCCGCATCAATCTGGCTTCGCTCAAAGACACAGCCTTTGTCGACGAATTGAAGCGGGAAGCCTGCCGTCTGGAGCAATTGGCCTGTACGCGGGAGAAAGAATTACTTGAAGTTGTCAACCAAGAACTGAATCAATGAATAATGTCTATTACGTAGGCTCCGGTGAACTGACTTTCGGAATCATCGAACGCATTATTAACGAAAATCTGAAACTGGAACTGGCTCCGGAAGCCCAAAAGCGCATTCGGAAATGCCGTGACTATCTCGACCGGAAAATAGCTGCTTCCACTGAACCGTTGTATGGTATCACTACCGGATTCGGTTCGTTGTGCAGTAAAAGCATATCACCCGATGAACTCAGCACCTTGCAGGAGAACCTTGTGAAAAGCCATGCTTGCAGTGTAGGCGAGGAGATTCGTCCGGTTATAGTCAAGTTGATGCTGTTGCTCAAGGCACATGCCCTGTCTTTGGGGCATAGCGGAGTGCAAGTCATCACTGTGCAGCGCATTCTCGATTTCTTCAATAATGACGTGATGCCCATTGTCTATGACCGTGGCTCCTTAGGGGCTTCGGGCGATTTGGCACCGCTGGCCAATCTTTTCTTGCCTTTGATCGGGGTGGGCGATGTATATTATAAAGGTAAGAAGCGTGAAGCCATCAGTGTGCTCGACGAGTTTGGCTGGGAGCCTGTAAGGCTGATGAGCAAGGAGGGGCTTGCTTTGCTGAATGGTACTCAGTTTATGAGTGCCAACGGAGTTTTTGTCTTGCTCAAAGCACAGCGGCTTTCAAAGAAAGCAGATATGATTGCCGCCCTTTCGCTTGAAGCTTTCGATGGGCGTATTGATCCCTTTATGGAATGTATTCAGCAGATCCGGCCCCATCCGGGACAGATTGAGACAGGAGAAATATTCCGCCGTTTGTTGCAGGGAAGCGAGCTGATAGCCCGTCCCAAAAAGCATGTGCAGGATCCGTACTCTTTTCGTTGTATCCCCCAGGTACACGGGGCAACGAAAGATGCCATCCGGTATGTCTCCTCTGTGTTGCTGACCGAAATTAATTCGGTGACGGACAACCCCACTATTTTTCCGGACGAAGATCAGATTATATCCGGTGGAAATTTCCACGGACAGCCATTGGCCATCTCTTTCGATTTCCTTGCCATTGCGATGGCCGAATTGGGCAATATCTCTGAGCGGCGTGTGGCACAATTAATCATGGGGCTGCGTGGGCTGCCGGAATTTTTGGTTGCCAATCCCGGACTTAATTCCGGCTTTATGATTCCCCAATATGCCGCCGCATCCATGGTCAGCCAGAATAAGATGTACTGCTATGCGGCTTCGAGCGATTCTATCGTTTCTTCCAACGGTCAGGAAGATCATGTCAGTATGGGAGCCAATGCCGCCACTAAACTTTTTCGGGTGATGGATAATCTGGAACACATTCTCGCCATCGAGTTGATGAATGCCGCACAAGGAATAGAGTTTCGACGTCCGGCAAAAACCTCACCTATACTTGAGCGATATCTGGCTGCATATCGTAAAGAAGTCCCGTTTGTGAAAGACGATATCGTGATGTACAAAGAAATTCATAAAACGGTCGCTTTCCTCAACCGGACAAGGTCTGAGTATTAAGTCCGTTTTCTACATGCTGTCTATATTCCGCAGGTGATATAGATAGAGCACCCCTCTGAATGTCTGCCCTTCTCCCTCCACGGAAGAGGGGCGGGAGAGGGGTTTTCTTCTTCCCTATTCATCGGAATATATCCGTCGTTTATCGATTTTTCTCTTTCGGTGGGCGGGAATACCTTTCTGAAAGTATCTCTTAGCCTTATCTTTGCATCATTGATTTCTGTTAACACTTGTTTCGATTTTCGTTTGGAAAGTTATAATATTTATCAAATATGTATGCATAATTAGGAAACTGATTTATCCCGTCGAGTTTTCTGCTTATCTTTGTTCAGTTTTTCGTTTCTATTAGGCGAAAACGCTGATAATCGATAGTCTAACAACAAAAGAACGGGTTAATGATTGAGAATGTGAAAGAGAACTCACAAAGAGGGGAACTAAGAGACAGAATTATTGAGACAGCTTCGGAAGCTTTTACTGCACATGGTATCAAAAGTATTACGATGGACGACATTGCTGCGTCCTTAAGTATATCGAAACGTACACTTTATGAGGTCTTTCAAGATAAAGAGAGCTTGCTGACCGAGTGTATTTTAAAGCGTCAGGAGGAGATGAATACCTTCTTGGCGGAAACTTTGGCTAACTCAAAAAATGTTCTTGAAGTTATACTTGTATGCTATCAGCGGAGCATTGAGACATTCCATCGAACGAACAAACGTTTTTTTGAGGACATAAAGAAATATCCGAAAGTTCACAGCTTGCTGAAGAATTACCGGGAAAGGGACTCGGACAGTACGATCGAGTTTTTTAAGATGGGCATTAAACAGGGGATATTCAGAGATGATGTAAACTTTGCCATTGTCAACCTGTTGGTTCACGAGCAGCTCGACCTGTTGATGAACACAGATATTTGCAATAAATATTCTTTCCTCGAGGTTTACGAGGCGATTATGTTTACCTATATCCGTGGCATTTCCACAGAGAAAGGAGCACGGGTATTGGAAGATTTCATAACGGAATATAGAAAACAAAGAATACACTAAGATAGGGAAGCACAAAGAAGTTCCCAGGATAAACAACTAAAATTATTGTATGAACAAAATGAAATGTTTCTTAAGCAAAAAGATGCTTTTAGCGGTGGCTGTACTGCTCTCGGTGGGTTATGTACAGGCACAGGAGGTTAAAGACACCTTGCAACTGACGCTTGACAAAGCACTGGAAATTGCGTTGAGTGAAAACCCCACAATGAAAGTGGCCGGCCAAGAGATTCAGCTGAAAAAAGAGGCTAAGAAGGAGGCATACGGAGGATTATTTCCGGAGATTTCGTTGACAGGTTCTTATTCGCGGACACTGAAAAAACAGACAATGGTGATGGACTTTGGCGGAGAATCGCAGACCATCCAGGTAGGTTCGGACAACTCGTATAACGGAGGACTGAATGTGAGTCTGCCCGTTTTTGCTCCGGCACTTTACAAGAGTATTAATCTGACTAAATCGGATGTAGAACTGGCTGTTGAGAAGGCACGCTCGTCAAAACTCGATCTGGTGAATCAAGTGACCAAGGCGTATTATCAACTGCTATTGGCACAGGACAGCTACGAGGTGCTTCTGCAGAGCTATGCACAGGCAGAGGCTAACTATGAAGTGGTGAAAGCCAAATACGAGCAAGGTACGGTTAGCGAGTACGATAAGATTCGCGCCGATGTACAGGTGCGCAGCCTGAAACCTTCGGTTGTTTCCGCCCGTAACGGGGTGAATCTTGCCCGTTTGCAGTTGCAGGTGCTGATGGGGATGGATACCGATGTAGCTATTGCCGCTGACGGTAACCTGAAGGATTATGAAATGGTGATGTTCCGTCGCCAGATGGAAAGCAACCAGCTGAACCTGAATAATAACAGCGATTTGAAGCAATTGGATTTAAATGCCGATTTGTTGAAGAAGACGCTGGCTGTTCAGCGGACTAACTTTATGCCGACGCTGGCTGCATCTTTCAACTATTCGTATACATCACTGAATAACGACTTTAAGATGTCACACTATAAGTGGTTTCCATATTCTACTGTCGGTTTGAGCCTGAGTATTCCTTTGTTTAAGGCAAGTAACTTTACGAAGGTGAAGCAGACCAAGATTCAGATGCAGCAATTGACCGAGAACCGTACCAACGTACAGCGTCAGTTGACTATGCAGGCCACCAGCTATCTGGACAATATGGCCGCAAGCACTGAACAGGTGGTCAGTAATAAAGAAGGAATCGTACAAGCAGAAAAGGGACGTCTCATTGCCCAGAAACGTTATGAAGTGGGAAAAGGGACTATCCTTGAACTGAACGATTCGGAAGTGGCGCTCACACAGGCCCAGTTGACCTACAATCAGTCTATTTACGACTATCTGGTTGCAAAGGCTGATCTTGATCAGGTATTGGGAAGAGAAGAGGTAACAGAGTAACTAAACACACAACAATTAAAATTTGAATATGAAAAGATGTTTCCAATTAGTAGCCCTGCTCGCCGTTGTGCTATTGGGCTCGTGCACTGGAGGAAAAGACAAAGGTGCCGCTGAAAAAACAGAAGAAAAGCCAAAAGTAAAATTGGCTGATGTAACAGCGCGCCCGGTAGAACAGATACAGGAATACACGGCAACTGTAGAAGCTGAAGTGAAGAATAACATTGCGCCTTCATCACCGGTGCGTATTGATAAAATCTTTGTAGAGGTAGGCGATCATGTATCCAAAGGACAGAGACTGGTACAGATGGATGCTGCCAACCTGAAACAGACTAAACTGCAACTGGACAACCAGGAAGTGGAGTTCAAGCGTATTGACGAACTTTATAAAGTGGGTGGTGCTTCCAAATCGGAATGGGATGCTGCGAAGATGGCCTATGACGTAAAGAAAACGGCTTACCAGAATTTGCTGGAGAATACTTCTTTGCTGAGTCCTATCAGCGGTGTGGTGACTGCCCGCAATTATGATAGCGGTGATATGTACAGCGGAGGCAATCCGGTGCTGACCGTCGAGAAGATCACTCCGGTTAAGCTGCTGATCAACGTATCCGAGGTTTACTTTACCAAAGTGAAAAAAGGTGCTCCTGTCGATGTGAAACTGGATGTTTATGGCGATGAGGCTTTCGAAGGCAAAATCAGCCTGATTTATCCGACAATCGATCCGACTACCCGTACATTCCAGGTAGAGATTCAGTTGCCTAATCAGAATCAGAAAGTACGTCCGGGAATGTTTGCCCGTGCCAGTCTGAACTTCGGTACGGAAGAGAATGTGGTTGTTCCCGATCTGGCGATTGTGAAACAGGCAGGTGCCGGTGACCGCTATGTGTATGTATACAAAGATGGAAAGGTGACATACAATAAGGTCGAACTGGGACGCCGCATGGGTGCTGAGTATGAGTTGAAGTCCGGTGTACCCAACAATTCTCAGGTAGTCATTGCCGGTCAAACCCGATTGATCAACGGCACTGAAGTAGAAGTAGAAAAATAATGAATCAATGTAACCGTATGCCGTGTGTTTCCTTATAACGTATGGGGCACCATTTACGGCATACCGGTACATTATCCACTTTTAATAATTAGGAAAAATGAGTTTATACGAAGGAGCGGTAAAAAAACCGATTATGACCTCCCTCTGCTTTCTTGCAGTGGTGATTTTTGGTCTCTTCTCTTTGTCCAAATTGCCTATCGACTTGTATCCGGATATCGATACGAATACGATCATGGTAATGACCGCCTATCCCGGAGCAAGTGCTTCGGATATAGAAAACAACGTGACTCGTCCGTTGGAGAATACGCTGAATGCTGTCAGCAACCTGAAGCATATCACTTCCCGTTCGTCCGAAAATATGTCTCTGATTACATTAGAGTTTGAATATGGTAACGATATCGATGTACTGACAAATGATGTACGCGACAAACTGGATATGGTCAGCTCTCAGCTGCCGGATGATGTGGAGAACCCCATCATCTTCAAGTTCAGTACCGACATGATTCCGATTGTACTGCTGTCGGTACAAGCTAATGAAAGCCAGTCGGCATTATATAAGATTCTGGACGACCGTGTTGTTAACCCGTTGGCACGTATCCCCGGTGTGGGTACGGTATCCATCAGTGGTGCGCCCCAGCGTGAGATTCAGGTCTATTGTGACCCTAACAAACTGGAAGCCTATAATCTGACCATTGAAACAATCAGTTCGATTATTGGTGCCGAGAACAAAAATATCCCCGGTGGTAACTTCGATATCGGTAACGAGACTTATTCGCTGCGTGTTGAAGGAGAGTTTGACGATTCGCGCCAACTGGAAGATGTTGTAGTAGGTAGTTACAATGGGGCAAATATTTATTTGCGTGATGTGGCCCGGGTAGTCGATACGGTAGAAGAGCGCGCTCAGGAAACATATAATAATGGAGTGAAAGGTGCCATGATTGTCGTACAGAAGCAATCGGGAGCCAATTCCGTAGATATCTCCAAGAAAGTGGCCGAGGCCCTGCCTAAGTTGCAGAAGAATTTGCCGAGTGATGTGAAGCTGGGAGTGATTGTCGATACATCGGACAACATCCTCAACACCATCGACAGTTTGGCCGAGACCGTATTGTATGCCCTTTTATTCGTTGTCATCGTGGTGTTCCTTTTCTTGGGACGTTGGCGTGCGACATTGATTATATGTATCACTATTCCGCTTTCGCTGATTGCCTCGTTTATTTACCTGGCCGTCACCGGAAATACGATTAACATCATCTCACTTTCGTCCCTTTCTATTGCCATCGGTATGGTGGTGGACGATGCGATTGTGGTACTTGAAAATGTGACGACCCACATCGAACGTGGTTCCGACCCGAAACAGGCTGCGGTGCACGGAACCAATGAGGTGGCTATCTCCGTTATTGCTTCCACACTGACCATGATTGCGGTGTTCTTCCCGTTGACGATGGTAAGTGGTATGTCCGGAGTGATGTTTAAGCAGTTGGGATGGATGATGTGTGCCATCATGTTTATCTCTACTGTGGCTGCTTTGTCATTGACCCCGATGCTCTGTTCGCAGTTGTTGCGTTTACAGAAGAAGCAATCGAAGACCTTCAAGCTCCTTTTCGGCCCTATCGAGAAAGGACTGGATGCTTTGGATACAGGCTATGCCCATATGTTGAACTGGGCAGTTCGGCATCGTCCGATTGTTATCTTCGGTTGTATCGTGTTCTTTGTCGTCAGCCTGTTCTGTGCCAAGAGCATCGGTACTGAATTCTTCCCGGCGCAGGATAATGCCCGTATCGCAGTTCAGCTGGAGTTGCCTATCGGAACACGCAAAGAGCTGGCACAGGAGATTTCGGAGAAACTGACTAACCAATGGCTGAACAAATATAAAGGTGTAATGACTGTATGTAACTATACGGTAGGACAGGCCGACTCAGACAATACCTGGGCCTCTATGCAGGATAACGGTTCGCACATTATATCGTTCAACATCAGTCTGGTCGATCCGGGTGATCGTGATATCAGCCTTGAACAAGTCTGTGACGAAATGCGTGAAGATCTGAAGAAATATCCGGAGTTCAGCAAAGCGCAGGTCATCCTGGGTGGTAGTAACACAGGTATGTCTGCTCAGGCAAGTGCCGACTTTGAGGTATATGGTTATAGTATGGAGGAAACCGATAGCGTAGCTGCACGTCTGAAACGTGAGTTGCTCAATGTGAAAGGTGTGTCGGAAGTCAACATCAGCCGTAGTGACTATCAGCCCGAGTATCAGGTAGACTTCGATCGTGAGAAACTGGCTTTGCACGGATTGAATCTGGCAACCGCCGGTAATTATCTGCGTAACCGTATTAATGGTGCCATTGCCTCTAAATACCGTGAGGATGGAGACGAATATGACATTAAAGTGCGTTATGCGCCGGAACACCGTACAAGTATTGAAAGCATCGAGAATATCCTTATTTATAACAGTCGTGGAGAAGCCGTACGCGTAAAAGAGCTTGGAAAGGTTGTCGAACGTTTTGCGCCACCTACCATCGAGCGTAAAGACCGTGAACGTATTGTGACCGTATCGGCGGTTATCTCCGGCGAAGCATTGGGTAACGTGGTGAATGCGGGTAACGCCATTATCGATAAGATGGATATTCCGTCGGATGTAACAATTCAGGTAGCCGGTTCATACGAAGACCAGCAAGATTCGTTCCGCGACTTGGGTACACTTGCTATCCTTATTGTCGTACTGGTATTTATTGTAATGGCAGCGCAGTTCGAATCATTGACTTATCCGTTTATCATTATGTTCTCATTGCCGTTTGCTTTCAGTGGGGTATTGATGGCCCTTTTCTTCACAAAGAGCACACTGAGTGTGATGAGTTTGTTGGGGGCCATCATGTTGATCGGTATCGTTGTAAAGAATGGTATTGTGCTTATCGACTACATCACCCTTTGCCGTGAGCGTGGATTGGCAGTGCTTAACTCCGTTGTAACAGCCGGCAAGAGCCGTCTTCGCCCGGTATTGATGACCACTGCTACTACTGTCCTCGGTATGATTCCGATGGCAATCGGTGGTGGACAGGGTTCGGAGATGTGGAGTCCGATGGCGATTGCCGTAATTGGCGGTTTGACGGTTTCTACCATTCTGACCTTGATTCTCATCCCTACTTTATACTGTGTGTTTGCCGGTACAGGTATCAAGCATCAGCGTAAAGTGTTGAGACGCAAACGTGAGCTGGAAGCTTACTTTGAAGAGCATAAAGATGAAATGATTAAGAAATAATAAAGAAGAAATCAAGATATGAAATCAGTATTAATCACATTCGATCAGGCTTATTTCGAACGTATCATTGCTTTGCTGGACCGTTTGAGTTGCCGTGGTTTCACCTATTTGGAACGGGTGCAGGGACGTGGCTCGAAGACAGGCGATCCCCACTTCGGCAGCCATGCCTGGCCCAGTATGTGTTCGGCCATCATCACGGTGGTGGACGACAAGAAGGTTGACCCGTTGCTGGATGCATTGCATAAGATGGACATGCAGACAGAGCAGCTTGGCCTGAGAGCTTTTGTCACCAACGTGGAGCGGAGCATTTAACGCCTGCCGACAGATAACATCAGAGGAGAATCTCATTAATTTAATGTAGATTCTCCTCTCTTTTTATGGGTTTTATCTATCTTTGCAACTTCTTATTAAATTAAGAGCGTGCATGAAAAATTATTTGAAATATTCGTTGTGGCTGACATTGATTGTCTTGTTTGCATTGATCGGAATGCACTGGCTGCCGGCTATAACGATCGACGGACATACAATGAGACGGGTAGATTTGCTGAGTGATGTCCGTATGCCTGAACCTGATAAAGATGAAGCGGAAGCAGACAGCCTGCCTCCGGTCCCGGTAGTGAAACCTGCATTTGTAGATACGTGTCGCAGTGGGATGACCTGTATCGAAGATTATAGTGACTCTACGATGCGGGGAATGACTCCTTTTTATCGTGCCTTGGACGAGATTCAATCGAAAGGCCGGTTGGTGCGGATAGCGGTATTTGGCGATTCTTTTATTGAGGCAGATATTTTCACTGCCGATCTTCGTGAGATGTTGCAGAAACGTTTCGGTGGGTGTGGTGTCGGTTTTGTTACCATTACTTCGATGACCAGTGGATACCGTCCGACGGTACGTCATTCTTTTGGCGGATGGTCCAGTCATGCGGTGACCGATAGCGTTTATTTCGACAAAAAGAAGCAAGGAGTTTCCGGACACTACTTCGTTCCTCGTGAAGGGGCCTATGTCGAACTCCGGGGGCAGAATAAATATGCTTCCCTGCTCGATACTTGCCAGACAGCTTCCATCTTTTTCTATAACAAAGGTGAAGTCAGCCTTTCCGTTCGTGTCAACCGTGGTGAGATTGATACACGGGAATTCCCTTCTACCGGCAGTTTGCAGCAGATGAAGGTAAACGGTCGCATCGGCTCGGTGCGCTGGGATATCAATCAGGCAGATTCTACTTTATTTTATGGATTGGCAATGGATGGTACGCAAGGGATTATTGTCGACAATTTCTCGTTGCGCGGCAGTTCGGGACTCTCGCTTCGCAGCATTCCGTCAAAGATGCTGCAAGAGTTTAATGCCCAGCGTCCCTACGACTTGATTATTCTGGAATATGGTCTGAATGTTGCGACCGAGCGGGGACGGAACTACGATCCTTATAAGAAAGGCCTTCTTACGGCCATAAACCACTTGAAAGAGTGTTTTCCACAATCCGGTTTTTTGTTGCTGAGTGTGGGTGATCGCGATTATAAGACCGATACCGGCGAATTACGCACGATGCCCGGTGTGAAAAACCTGATTCGCTATCAGCAAAGCATAGCAGCGGAAAGCGGAATTGCTTTCTGGAACATGTTTGAGGCTATGGGAGGTGACGGAAGTATGGCAGGGTTGGTACATGCCAAGCCTTCTTTGGCTAATTATGATTATACACACATCAACTTCCGGGGTGGACGTCACCTGGCAGGACTACTATACGAAACATTGATTTATGGAAAAGAACAGTATGAAAGGAGAAAGGCCTATGAGGCTGAATAGACGGTTGGGGGTATTACTCCTTTTGTTTTCCGGAATTTTTTCGGTTCAGGCACAAGATCTTTTGCCTGCCTGCCCGCGGATGGACAAGGGTACGAAAGCCTGCAAGCCGATGCGTGAACCGGGGTTGCTGGGAGATACTGTTTCTGTGAAAGTTACTTTTCCCGTAGCCTTCAGAGGAGTGGGGAGAAATGAAATCATAGACAGCCTGGGAGTGCTGACCCCCATACTTGAGCGTTTACGGCTGGTGCAAAACGGAAGTTCGGAGGATACCGTACGTATTGTTCATATCGGTGACAGCCACATACGCGGACACATCTTTCCCCGTACTACCGGTGCCCGGCTGACAGAAACATTTGGAGCGGTGTCCTATACGGATATGGGAGTCAATGGAGCTACTTGCCTGACGTTTACTCATCCTGACCGTATTGCGGCTATTGCAGCCTTGAAACCCGAGCTGTTGGTTCTTTCGTTTGGAACGAATGAAAGTCATAACCGGAAGTACAATTCGAATGTGCATTACCGGCAGATGGAGGAACTGCTCGGATTGTTGCGCGACAGTTTGCCAAATGTATCTATCTTGCTGACTACTCCTCCGGGATCTTACGAGAGTTTCCGTCAACGTCGCCGGCGTCGTACTTATGCTGTCAATCCCCGTACGGTAACAGCAGTGAATACAATCCATGATTTTGCCCGCCGCCACAAGTTGGTGGTGTGGGATATGTACAATATCGTAGGCGGAAGCCTGCGTGCCTGCAAAAACTGGATAGATGCGGGACTGATGCGTCCGGATCATGTGCACTATCTTCCCGAAGGCTATACACTTCAGGGAGAATTATTATATGAAGCCATTATTAAAGCCTATAATGAGTATGTTTCCCATTGATATCGATTTTAGCCGCCTGTTGGAGGCCTTTAAATACAATCCGGATGCTCCGATGATATTCAGCAGTGGAATTTTCCTTTGGCTCTTCGCTGCGTTCATGGTAATCTATACACTGTTGCAGCACCGCAACACAGCGCGTATTTTATTTGTCGCTCTTTTCTCTTATTATTTTTATTATAAGAGTAGTGGTACTTATTTCTTCCTGCTCGCCATTGTCACCGTTACCGATTTTGTGATAGCCTGGCTGATGGATCGGACCGATGTCCGCTGGAAGCGTAAACTATGGGTAATACTTAGTGTATCGGTCAATTTAGGATTGCTCTGCTACTTCAAATACACTAATTTTCTTGGTGGTGTCATTGCTTCGCTGATGGGGGGAGAGTTCACCGCACTCGATATCTTTTTGCCTGTCGGCATCTCTTTCTTCACCTTCCAGTCGTTAAGTTATACTATCGATGTTTACCGGAGAGAGATCAAGCCCCTTACCAGTTTACTGGACTATGCCTTTTATGTTTCTTTCTTTCCTCAGTTGGTGGCAGGCCCTATCGTGCGGGCACGCGATTTTATTCCGCAAATTCGTAAACCATTGTATGTGTCACAAGAGATGTTCGGTAGAGGCATTTTCCTGATTGTCGCCGGATTGTTCAAAAAAGCGGTTATTTCCGATTATATCAGTGTCAACTTTGTGGAGCGTATTTTTGACAATCCTACGCTTTATTCGGGAGTTGAGAATCTGATGGGACTTTATGGTTATGCCTTGCAGATTTATTGTGATTTTTCAGGATACAGTGATATGGCAATCGGTATCGCCCTTTTGCTTGGTTTTCATTTCAATCTGAATTTTAATTCTCCGTATAAGTCAGCCTCGATCACCGAGTTCTGGAGGCGTTGGCACATTTCGTTGTCGAGTTGGTTGCGCGATTATCTTTATATCTCCTTGGGGGGTAACCGACATGGAAAGTTCCGTCAGTATCTCAATCTGATTATTACCATGTTTCTCGGTGGATTGTGGCACGGGGCTTCCTGGAATTTTGTATTGTGGGGCACTTTTCATGGTGTGGCACTTGCTCTACACAAAGCGTGGATGTCTATCGCCGGAAGGAAAAAAGGGGAGACCAGTCACGGCATTCGGCGGGTATTGGGTGTCATTATTACCTTCCACTTTGTTTGTTTCTGCTGGATTTTCTTCCGTAACGCCGATTTTCATAATTCAATGGATATGTTGAACCAGATTTTTACGGCTTTTCGTCCCCAGCTTTTTCCGCAACTGATTGAGGGATATTGGCGGGTATTTGCACTGATGGTAGTCGGGTTTCTGCTTCATTTTGCTCCGGATAGTTGGGAAAATGCTGTTTGTCGTGGAGTTATCAAACTCCCTTTCCTTGGCAAGGCCCTTGTGATGGTGGCTATGATCTATCTGGTTATCCAAATGAAGAGTAGTGAAATTCAGCCGTTCATCTACTTCCAGTTCTGATACATTCTGTACCGGTTGGGGTAAGGGAGAGAAAAAGAAACCGGAAACCTCCTCACGGAGCTTTCCGGTGCAACACTAAAAGTACCGGACAGGCAGAGAACTAGGTAAAACTCCTGCCTGTGTGTTCCGGTATGTTTTCCCTAACCGATGCCGAGTGTTTTTCGTACTTCGGCCTGTTGCTTTTCGTTTAGTTTGTTTTGATAGGCTTTATATAAATACTTTCCTACAGGGCTGCTGGCGTGTTTCACAATCTGTTCCAACACAAATCCCGCAAAAGCTTCTTTAATTTCTTTTATCTCTTTCCCGGTGAAATCCCGGTCTTTGAACCGGTCGATGGCTACCAAGGTCTGCATCATCTCCTCGTTCAGTCCGGTGCCTTCCACCAGTACGATGTCTCCTACTTTTGTGTTGATCTCTCCCGGTTCCAGAACTATGGGTAGAGTGATGGGGAACCGGTCGCTGTCAGTTTCCTGAATAAAGAGTTCCCTCACTTCAGGAGCATTTATTTTTCCACTGAACACAAAGCGTCCTTCACTCACCGTAACGCTGTCATATCTCACTGTGCCTTTGACAGCATCTTGCAGATAGATGGTTCTGCCTTCCAGTTTCTCGTTGGTCACTATTCCTCTGAGGTGGTAAGTCCCTTCTTGGGGTGCATGGTTGCAGGCTCCCATTATGAGGACTATCAACAAAATTCCTGTGAGTTCTCTTTTCATCTTCTTCTTATCTATCCTATGGTTTAGAAAAAATCACCCCATACATACCCGAAGGTAGAACGGGGTGATCTTTCGTAGTATTCTGGACTTATTTAAAATCTAAATCCTATTTTCAGGTTGGGCAGAGCAAACAAGTTGATGTTGTGATGTCCTACCTTATAGACGGGTGTTCCTTTCGGGATAATCTGAATCATGTCGTAGCGATAAGCTACCGGTTGAACTTCAAATCCCAGGATCAGTCCTTTGCTGAGGCTGTATTCGATACCCGCAACAGCTGCTGCGCGTAAACCGAATATCTGTCCGGCTTTGCTGTTGGGGATATAAACTTCCAGGGGAGTACCTGTGACGTCTCCATCGTCTACGACCGGACTATTGTCCTGTCCGCTCGGATCTTGACTCGGTTGTAAATTGGTATCATCTCCATCTGTGTCCATATCTTTATCATTTACCATGACTCCGGTATACGGAAGTGTGGTTTCTATTCTTCCCATTTGCCAGCCCAGCAGGCCACCTACATACAGATTGATGCGTTCGTTTTTTGTGTTGAAGTAATAGTTTGAGCCAATATTAACCGACCAGTTGTTTTTGATTCTGCCTTCCATATATTGAAGAGCCGGAATCTGCATATCGGTAACCGTCTTGTCTCCCTCGATATAATCCTTTTTGGGGGTTACACCGATGTTCATGCTGAACATCAGATTAACATCCCAACGGTCTGTCAGGAAGTATTTTCCCTGTATACCGATGATATTGACCAAATTATTAGAATTCAAATCTCCCAGTTGAAGGTAAGTAGCCGGATCGGATGACTGGTGTCCGGATGTATTGCCTAATCCTACATTCGGAAAGCTATAGTTTTGTCCGTTCCAGTAGGTAGGCAACAGATAGTTCTCCGTATTGTTGTTGAACATCTGCGAACTACCCAGTATCATGGATACTTGCCACTGACCTTTTTTAGGAGCAAACGACGCATCATCGCTGCTGCTGTATTGCTGCGCCATCACAGGCGCAACAGTACATACAGACAGAAGGATTATGCATAGTTTCTTTATCATATATATTCTTCTTTAATTTTTTATTATTCAGCTGCGTAAGCGTCCAAGAGTTTCTTCAGGGTTGCGTTCAAGCCGTCAACTGCTGCTTGCTTTTCGTCTACTGTTCTTTGAGCCTTTTCGATATCTTGTTTAAGCAGGTCAAGATACTGTTCATTGCCTTCGTTACTGGTATATCCGAATTTCTCAAACAAAGCAATTTTGTTGTCAATAGCTTCTACAGCGTTCTTGGCTTTGGTAATAATTCCTTCTTGATATTCAAGTAAAGCTGCCAAAGTCTTAGCCTCTTCGCTTACCTTATAGGTGTGGCTGTCGGCATCATAATACGTATAGTAGAAGTATCCATCTTCCATAGCTCTTTCAACAAGGGCGATTTCAGCTTTAATCTTGGAATACTCAGTTACGACATTACCCAAAAGTGGTTTTTGTTCGTTAGAAGTATAGTAGTCTTTGTAAGGGTTACCTTCAGAGAAAATATTGTTTTGACGTTCCGACTTATTGCCTTTAATCAGGTAGCAAGCCAATTCTGCCTGCCACAATGCGGCGTTTTCATCTTTGACCTGTGCTTCCAGTTTTTCTATGTTTTCGTTGATAGCTTCCACTTCCGCAAGTACAGGATCTGCTTCTGCCTTGATCTTGGCATACAAAGCCTGCCATTTGTCGAGGTTAGCCAGATAGTTAGATTCCTGGGCTAAATTGGAGTATTTAATGAATGAACCTGAATTTTCGTCGGGATCTTCAATCAACTGAGAAACATTTTTGGGCATATCATATTTATTTGCTGATACTTCTTTAGGTTCGATGCTTTTTTCAAGATTAAGCGTTGAACCACCGAACAGTGCTTGATTAGCCTCCAAGAAGGCAGAGAGTGTGCTACCTTCAGCTTTAGCATTGAATGATGTTGCAAGAATTTCATTGCCGATTAATGAACTTATATCGTCACTTACTGCAGTTGCAATTGCTTCATTGAAAGTAGCCAGATTAGCGTCCGTTAAAGCGTCTTTATAAGTAGTAGCGAATTCTACGTTAAAACCGTCTACCGCTTTTCTCTTTCCAAGGTATCCCAATATGGAGGTACGCAGTGTGTTGGCTGTTTCCAACTTCTTGTCTTCAGCTTTTAAGCTGTTATAAGTTGTGATCTCTTTCTTAATCGCTTGATAAGTGTTGGCTCCTTTATAGTTATTATAAGCCTTCAGTGCTCCTACATAAGCAACGTATGCGTCGATCCATGTGATAGAATCAGCTTTGAACTGGGCGTAAGCCGGTTTCTTATCAATTTCTAAACGCTTAAGTTCATTCTCAAATTTAGCTTTGTATGCATCCAGTAATTTTCCGCTGGCATCGAATGCTTCGCTATTCTCTCCTTGATAATATGCCTTTATAGCATTGGCGATGGCTCCTATTTTAGTTGCTTTTTCATTGAGGCTAAGATCTTTAACTACTACATCTTTCTTCATGGTGTATTGGTATTTCAGCAGTTCTGCATCCCAAGCATCCTCAACAAAGATTTTATCAAGATCTTCAACGAGTACGTTTTCACCCTCTTCGCTTGACAATGCGCTGTATAATCCGCTCACCAAAGCAGGATCTACATCTGCCTTAGCCAAAGTATAAGCAGAGGATTGGGCGTCCAGCTTTATCTTTTCTTCAATAATTTGTTGATTAATAGGGAAGATCGGTTTTCTCATTTCTTCGATTTTGGTATAGGCTTCATCTTCTTTAGCGTCAAGAGCCTGCAGGTCTTCTTTATACCCTTTCAGCTTTTCTGCGAGAGCTTTGCTGTCTGTACCTGTTGCGTCCAGCGCTTTGTATTCTTCCAATAAATTTTGCTGGATTTCCAGTGTTTTAGTGGCGTGTGTTTTATCCAATTGCAATTCTTCCAGATAATATTTGTTTTGAGATAAGTAGTTAATCTCGGCAACTTCTGCTTTCATCAACTCTGATTTTGCATTCGCTAAATCAGCTAATGCACCATAGCTGGAATTTGTTGTAGTAGTTGTTTCTCCATTGGTGGTAGACTCGGATTTATATGTAAATCCAACTAATAAGTTCCGATACTTCCGGATTTCTTTGGTATACACATCATCCTTCATTGTCAGCAAAGCCACTTCGATATCCATCAAGGCTTTTTTGTTGTTATACTCAGCTTGTGCAGTAAGTGTCTGTAGATTGAACATCTTTGCTTTGAACTCTTCAGTTCTCTTTTGAGCTTCAGCTTCCCAATAAGCTTTTTGTTCTGCTGTTTTAGCTTGTTCTACTTCTAAACTGCATTTTTTCAGTTCCAAGTCAACTTGATCTTTCTCAAGCTTAACTTTTTCCCGTTCTACCTTGACCAGTTGGATTTCGGTCAATGCACTTTCATAGGCGGCTTTTGCCTTAATGAATTCCGCTTTCGCTCCGCGGAGTTGTTCGATTCCTGCCGGTTCATCATTATCGATACATCCGGTGAATGTTGTAGTTGCCCCTCCCACTAAGAGCGCAGCTACGAGATAAGTCCATTTTCTCATACCTCTGTTTTTAAGTGTTAATAAAAAATGTTATGTAAGTAAATCAATGTTTTTCTCTTGCCAATTCCGGCTTTGCCTCTATCTGTATAATACCTCTATCTACCGTTACTTTATAGGTAACAGTAAATGAATCGTTTGGGACGTAAGAAGCGTCTTGTAGGGGAATCCAGGAGTTGGAAAGTGAATCTTATATGTCATAAGGTATAATAAAAGAGTGACTCTTTGCTTCCACAATAAGCAAAGAGGGGAAGAAGCATGCAATTCTTTGAGACAACTTCACAACAAACCGGAGCCTGTGGGAATCATTTTCTATCTATGAAGGAATTATTTTCTCTTTGTCTTGAAAAAAAATGTTTCTTAATTTGCTTTTTTGTGAAAAAAGGTATATGTTTGCCAAACACTTACAAAAGAGTTACCTATAAAGTAACAGAGCTGTTAATCAGTAATTTAATTTGGTATATGCCTCTCTCGCATATTTAATTATGCTCTTATTTGTTTCATCTAATTTCTTAATATTGAAAGGCTTCAAATAAGTCTCCGTCACTTTAATGGAGGAGTGTCCCATTGCTTCACTGATAATCCCCGGATGCACTTCCAGATAGTAGGCAAGTGTTGCCCATGTATGGCGTGCGGTGTACGAACTGATATTGCTGTTGAATCCAAGTAGATTCGCCAACTTTGCCAATTGATAATTGAATGTCCGTAATGCTTGCTGATATACTCTATAATTATCTTGACTTTTCTCGTTTTCTTCCAATATTGGAAATAGGTAAGTAGCGTCCGGATCTGTATTCTTCCATTCGTCGATGATATCCATGGCTTCTTTCGGCACAGTGACGGTGAGTGGACTGCCTGTTTTGTGGCGGTGATATGTGAGCGTATTTCCATCTAAGTCAGTCTTTTGCAGATAAGCCAGATCTACAAACGGAAGACCTCGCAATAAGAACATCAATACGAACAATTGATGGGTACGTCGCAAGGTTTCAGTCTGTTTCCGGGTAGACTGTGTATTGAGCAATCGCCCCATGTCTTCCGGTCTCAGTGCTCGTTTGATGTCTGTTCGAGTGCCGGTGTATACCTTTTTGAAGAGTCTGGGCATGTATGGTGCCAACTTTCGGTCTACAGCCCGATTATAAACTGCCCGCAGGACTCGCATATAGGTCGATACTGTATTCCAGCTATTCCCTCGACTTCTCAAGAAGTACTCAAAGCGCTTCAGTAGTTCCGGTTTTATCTGTCGGAAATGGATTTCTTCTTTTCCCAGAAAAGTAATGAATGCATTTTTACTTGCTTGATAAATGTGGGCTGTTCCCAGTGCATTGCCCGTTTTTAGATTTTCGATCATGGTATCCATGAATCGGGTAAAGTTCTTCTCTTTCATACGTAAGTGTTGCTTGGTTCCTAGTTTTTTCTTTGGAACAAGATAGAAATTTTTGTCGGAGGAAGAAAATGGAGTAGGGGATATGTGGCAAATCTGTATATCTTTTTTTGATGTTTTTCTTCTGAACCGTTTCCTTGTCTCGCAAAAATCGGCTCCACAGCCCCCTGTACGTTCACTTTATTTGGTTTAAAACCAGCTCACCTTTTGTTTTAAGGGTACCGCCCCTTCTGGTTTCCATTTCCCGCAGCATTTTTGAAAATCCCTTGCAACCATACTTACCCGAATCGCAACTATCCCTTTCCGTCCGCCTTGTATCCCTCTTTTCGATAAACAATCCTTCTTCTCTCCATCTTCTTCATTTCCAATACTTTCCTGCCTTTATTCTCTTCCTTCTCCGTCGTTTGATTTAACGCTGTGTTAAATCAAGTCTTTTGTCTTCAAATAACAAACCTTTTAAATGTAAAAGCTTTGTTATTTCCGCTCTTAAAACAAATGTTCCCTCAATCGCATTAACAATGTTAACGCCAAAAGCCGCTGGATTTCCGATTTCTCTACTCAATCTTGTCGCAACCGGAGAGTACTGAAAAGACTGTATCCCGTGAAATCCTCCTCTTTTTTACAGATACTTCTGACAAGGATACAACCCTGCCAGCAACTTTTTATGTTTTCGCCTGATTCCTTACAGGTGTTTCTGAGAATAATAAAATCCCTTGACTAAGTTTTGTTTTTCCCTTTTCCGTCTGTCCGTATCCCGCTCTTTCCCTTTTTGTCCTCCTGGTCTTCTTTCCTTCTTTCTTCTTTTCCCTCTATATTATAATAATGTGTCCCCCTTTTCCCTTTCCCTCCCTTTTCAAAAAACATGTTTAACAACAGCTCTATTCCTCAGTCACTTACAGTAAAATTCACTTTTTATTCAAAAAAAGACCTTTAATAATTTGTCTTGTATTGGTAAATCCCGTACTTTTGCACCCGCTTTCCAAGAGAAGGAAAGTTTATTGAAATTGACATGTTGCAAAAGCGCTCGGATCCGCTTAAGAGATCTACCCGAAAAATATTTCCGAATTTATTTGGTTATATACTTAAAAAGTAGTTATCTTTGCCGTCCGATTCGCAAAGAAAAGGCAGTTTCTTTTCTTGGTTCTTTTCCTATCTATAGATAGTTTAAGATTTCCCCTTCGAAAGAAACATTTTTTTTAAAAAAAAACTTCCAAAAACATTTGGTGTTTTAAAATAAACCTTTTACCTTTGCACCCGCTTTTGAAACGAAGCGCAATCGAAAAGAAGAGTTCTTTGAAAAATTGATAAACAATACAAGTAGTACAAGTAAATTTAGAACCGTCAATACTTATTATATAGGTATGTAAAAAATGACCGTCAATAAATTTTCGACATCCTGAACAGAGCTAATATTTTCCCTTATTGGGATATATAACAATACTTTTACAATGAAGAGTTTGATCCTGGCTCAGGATGAACGCTAGCTACAGGCT
>SKEW01000041.1_pt1 | contig 165140 bp, 147 predicted proteins | sample 4841441 | NCBI WGS metagenome assembly SKEW01 (sample SAMN11008799, study PRJNA524170) | human gut metagenome | isolation source: fecal sample from pouch patient p41 | place: Israel: Tel-Aviv | reverse complement strand
CACTGGATGCACTTACCGACCAAGAGAAAGTTTCCGATTTGTACTTCCTTAAGGGAACCGTACATCAAATAGCTAAACCTTACCTAAGTATTAATAATTGCACTTTCAAACAACAAATATTCAGCGAATGTCAGTTTAAATCAGCTCAACTGACAGACGTACGTTTTGAAAATTGCGATTTATCCAACGTTTCGTTTGCCGGAACTACTTTCTACCGGGTAGAATTTATATCTTGCAAATTGCTGGGAACCGGTTTCCCGGAAGCCACCCTCAATCATGTTTTAATGGATCATTGCTACGGACAATACATCAATCTCTCCATGGTAAAAATGCGAACAGCCCGTTTCAGCCATTGCAATTTCCGAAACGGCAGCCTGAATGACAGCAAACTGATGCCGGCAGCTTTTGATACTTGCGAATTGTTAGAAGCCGACTTTTCGCACACTTCACTCAAAGGTATCGACCTGAGAAACTCTAGAATAGCAGGTATTCAACTCAATATAGCCGATCTGAAAGGAGCCATAGTCAGTTCGTTACAAGCAATAGATCTGTTACCTCTACTAGGGGTCAAAATAGAAGACGATTGAACCTTTCTTCTCTTTTCTTTGTTTTATAATAAAAAAGTAATGATACTGATTTATAGGGAAAGAACCCGAACGGAATACCTATTAATAGTGATTCTTCCGCTTCCCATAAGTGAGTAAATTTGCAGAGACTAAAAAACAAGAGAAACAATGAAAATAGAAAAAATTACAGGACGAGAAATTCTCGACTCAAGAGGTAACCCTACAGTAGAAGTAGACGTAGTATTGGAATCAGGCATTATGGGACGTGCATCCGTTCCATCGGGTGCATCGACCGGTGAACACGAAGCGCTTGAACTCCGCGACGGTGATAAACATCGTTATGGCGGCAAGGGTGTACAGAAAGCAGTAGAGAACGTCAATAAAGTCATTGCTCCGCATCTGATCGGTATGTCGGCCCTCGACCAAATAGGCATTGATCATGCCATGTTGGCATTGGATGGAACAAAGACAAAAGCCAAACTGGGTGCCAACGCTATTCTGGGTGTTTCGCTTGCCGTAGCTAAAGCTGCTGCCAACTATCTCGATATTCCTCTTTACAGATACATCGGAGGTACGAATACGTATGTATTGCCTGTACCAATGATGAACATCATTAATGGAGGCTCACACAGTGATGCTCCGATAGCCTTCCAGGAGTTTATGATCCGTCCGGTAGGTGCAAGTTCTTTTAAAGAAGGGTTGCGCATGGGTGCCGAAGTATTCCATGCTTTGAAAAAAGTATTGAAAGACCGTGGTCTGAGTACAGCTGTCGGTGATGAAGGCGGTTTTGCTCCCAACCTGGAAGGAACAGAAGATGCACTTAACTCTATTCTTGCCGCTATCAAAGCTGCAGGCTACGAACCGGGCAAAGATGTAATGATTGGCATGGACTGCGCCTCTTCCGAATTCTATCATGACGGTATTTACGATTACACCAAATTTGAAGGTGAAAAAGGCAAAAAACGTACAGCTGACGAACAAATTGACTATTTGGAAAAACTTATCAACGAATATCCGATTGATTCCATTGAGGATGGTATGAGCGAAAATGACTGGGAAGGCTGGAAGAAATTGACTCAACGCATCGGGGATCGCTGTCAGTTGGTAGGCGACGATTTATTCGTAACTAACGTTGACTTCCTGGCAAAAGGTATCGAAAAGGGTTGTGCTAACTCTATCCTGATCAAGGTTAATCAAATCGGTTCACTGACAGAGACATTGAATGCTATTGAAATGGCACACCGCCATGGATATACAACGGTCACTTCACACCGCTCAGGCGAAACAGAAGATGCAACCATTGCAGATATTGCCGTAGCAACCAACAGCGGACAAATCAAGACCGGTTCTTTAAGCCGTTCGGACCGTATGGCAAAATACAATCAGCTGCTTCGTATTGAAGAAGAGTTGGGAGACCGCGCTGTATACGGATATAAACGAATTGTAGTAAAAGGCTAAACAAAATCATGATAGCATAGCATGATAAAAGGTTAGTTATTTATAATAATTGAATGTAAATGCGAAAAGGGATGTATCATAAACAGGTTCATCCCTTTCCTTTTTCATGAACCATCAGAAGAATAAACGCAAAAAAAGCACCCCGGCAGTGCCGAGATGCTTTTCTTTTTTTGAGCCTCTTGTCGGATTCGAACCAACGACCCCGAGATTACAAATCACGTGCTCTGGCCAACTGAGCTAAAGAGGCAAGTGGGTAAGCTTACTATATCGCGCCGCTACAACCAACTACCTTTGCTGCGATCAAGCCCTGGAGGATTCGAAGGGAGCTGGCCGTATAGGACTTACCCGGGTGCAAAGGTAGGTATTTTTATTAAACCTGCAATAGGGAGCTTGCATTTTTTTGTAAGGCTCATCAGTAAGCACCTACTTTTCAGAGATTTAAAATCGAAAAAAAAATGTTTTTTTTCTGTCCGGATAGCTTTATTAACTTTAACAGGCATAAATTCCATACCAACCAATATTATTTGTACCTTTGTGCGCTATTTATTAATAAAATGACAGAGAGCAGAAGTAACTTACAAAAATATGCCATGCATTTTGGCACCTATATGGGAGTATACTGGATACTTAAGTTCATTCTATTCCCACTGGGATTATCTATTCCATTTCTTTTATTCCTGTTTTTCGGACTGACTTTAGGAGTTCCGTTTATGGGATATTATTACGCACGTACCTATCGCGACAAAGTATGTGGCGGTTCCATCCGTTTTCTGCAAGCATGGGTATTTATTGTCTTTATGTATATGTTTGCGGCACTCCTTACGGCAGTAGCTCATTATATTTATTTCCGGTTCATCGACCATGGTTTTATTGTAAACACCTATATGGGAATGTTCGACGAATTGACTAATAAAGATGTACCAGGCGTAGAAGGTTATATCGGACAACTCAAAGAAGTGATGGAAATGATCAGTACATTGACACCGATAGACATTACCATGCAACTGATGTCGCAAAATGTGTTCTATGGCAGCATATTAGCCGTTCCCACTGCCTTATTTGTAATGCGAAAGCCCAAATCACCGGAGGTACAACCTCTATAATTTATAATATCTAATTCATATAAAAAATGGATATATCTGTTGTAGTACCGTTGTTCAATGAAGAAGAATCCATCCCGGAACTTTATGCCTGGATTGAGAAAGTGATGAAAGCCAATGGCTTTTCGTACGAAGTTATCTTTGTAAATGATGGTAGTACCGACCGTTCATGGGAGATTATCGAATCACTCCAAAAACAGTCGAGCACAGTAAAAGGTATCAAATTCCGACGAAATTACGGGAAATCACCTGCTCTATATTGCGGATTCGAACGAGCCGAAGGCGATGTAGTAATCACTATGGATGCTGATTTGCAAGATAGTCCCGACGAAATACCGGAACTATATCGCATGATTACCGAAGAAGGGTATGACCTTGTCTCAGGATATAAACAAAAAAGATACGATCCGCTATCGAAAACTTTGCCTACCAAATTATTTAATGCGACTGCACGCAAAGTTTCGGGAATACATAACCTCCACGACTTTAATTGTGGACTGAAAGCTTATCGTAAAGCCGTAGTGAAGAACATCGAGGTATATGGAGAAATGCACCGCTATATCCCTTATCTGGCAAAAAATGCCGGATTTCAGAAGATCGGCGAAAAGGTGGTACATCATCAAGCACGTAAATTCGGAAAGACCAAATTTGGCGGGTGGAACCGTTTCTTCAACGGGTATCTTGACTTAATCTCTCTCTGGTTCCTTTCCAAATTCGGCATTAAGCCGATGCACTTTTTCGGATTGTTAGGTTCGCTGATGTTCATACTGGGATTCATCTCAGTGGTTATTGTAGGAGCCAGCAAGTTATACAATATGAATCACGGCATGCCTTACCGCCTGGTAACAGACTCCCCTTATTTTTATCTGTCACTGACTGCCATGATTATCGGAACACAGCTATTCCTGGCTGGTTTCCTTGGTGAACTGATCTCACGAAACGCTCCGGAACGCAACAATTACCTGATAGAAAAAATAATATAATGAATGATAAATGAAACCTGTACGATGAAAAAATTAATAAAACTGATACTCTTCCTGATGATAGCTTACCCACTGACCGGTGCTATCTTTTCTGCTTGCTCGGAAGAGAGCGACTGCTCCATGACCGGACGTCCGATGGTTTATGCCAATATGTATACCATCAATCCGGAAACAAAAGCCGTACTGAACGACACTCTTGACTCTCTGACCGTAACAGCGTTCGGAACTGACTCAATTATCATCAATAATCAAAAAAAGGTTCATGATATCGCCCTTCCTCTACGCTACACAAGTGACTCTACCATTCTTGTGTTTCATTATACCCCCCTGTTAAGAGATACAATGGTTATCCGACAAACCAATACTCCCTACTTCCAATCTATGGATTGTGGATACAGTATGAAACAAAACATTATCAGTATTCATCCAATCGATTATACAGATACCAATAAAAAGAAATATCATAGCATAGACTCCATATATATCAAATCAAATGCAGCTAACATTAATGGAACAGAAAATCTTAAAATATTCTACCGCTACAATCGTTAGTCTGCTGTGTCTTGCATTCAGTCTTCCGCTCCATGCACAACAACAAAGACCGAATGCACGTCCCTCCACTAAAGAGAAAGCTAAAGAGGAGATAAAAGTGGATACGATTCCATTTTATAATGGTACGTATGTAGGTGTAGACTTATTTGGGTTAGGCAGTAAACTACTTGGAGGGGATTTTCTAAGTTCCGAAGTAAATGTACGGGTGAACTTAAAAAGGAAATTTATCCCCACAGCAGAAATAGGTTTCGGACAGACAGATACTTGGAGCGATAATGGTATCCATTACAAAAGTGCAGCCCCTTACTTCCGTATCGGAGTAGATTATAATGTCGTTAAAGAATATTTGTATGTGGGACTGCGTTATGGATTCAGCAGTTTCAAATACGACATCTCAAGTACCCCCTTTTCCGACCCTATTTATGGTGGAAGTATGGCCAATCCGGGATTAATAGACGGTATCTGGGGAGGAAGTGTACCTTATCATTACAATGGACTAAAATCCAATATGCAATGGCTTGAGTTAGTAGCCGGAGTAAACGTTCAAATCTATAAAAGATTCTATATGGGATGGACCTTACGCTTTAAGTTCAAGACCTCGGCTTCAGTCAACGAACATGGAAATCCATGGTATGTACCGGGTTTCGGTGAATATGACTCTTCAAACATAGGTATCACATATACCCTGATTTATAAACTACCATTTTAACGACATGACAGGATTAGAAATTTGGCTGCTTGCAATTGGTTTAGCGATGGACTGTCTCGCTGTCTCTATTGCAAGCGGTATTATTTTAAAACGTATCCAATGGCGGCCTATGCTCGTCATGGCATTCTTTTTTGGACTTTTTCAAGCTATAATGCCTCTATTAGGGTGGCTGGGAGCAAGTACATTCAGTCATCTTATCGAATCGGTTGATCATTGGATCGCCTTTGCGATCTTGGCTTTCCTGGGAGGACGGATGATTAAAGAATCCTTTAAAGAAGAAGATTGTTGCCAAAGATTTAATCCGGCAAGCTTGAAAGTTGTGATAACAATGGCTATAGCAACCAGCATTGACGCATTGGCTATAGGAGTGTCTTTCGCTTTTCTCGGTATTAAGAGTTGCTCGTCCATCCTTTACCCGGTGGGCATTATCGGATTTGTCTCCTTTCTGATGTCTCTTATAGGACTCATCTTCGGCATCCGCTTTGGATGTGGTATTGCCCGAAAGCTCCGTGCTGAATTATGGGGAGGGATTATACTGATCCTTATCGGAACCAAAATATTAATAGAACACTTATTCTTTAATAATTAGCTATCAACCACAAGCCACAAGACTCTGGAAAATCATAAACAGGTTTGTCGCTTGCATACTTTTATTCATTATGGAAAAGAAAACAAGAAAAAGCTTTATTTGGCTGGCTATCCTTCTGTTGGGAACGATCTGGATATTAGCTCAACGCAATAAACAGGTACCTTACAACAGTATCAACGGCCTTGTATTCGGTACTGTATATAATATTACTTATCAATATGACGGTAATCTGAAAACAGAAATTGACGCTGAATTAAAGAGGTTCGACGGTTACCTCTCCCCTTTCAATGACACGTCTGTTATTACCCGTGTCAACCGTAACGAAGAAATTGTAACGGATAGTTTCTTCCAAACCTGTTTCAACAGATCCATGGAAATCTCAGCCGAAACCCAAGGAGCTTTCGATATTACAGTAGCTCCATTGGCCAACGCATGGGGATTCGGTTTCAAGAAAGGTGCCTTCCCTGACTCAACCATGATAGACAGCCTGCTCCAAATCACAGGCTACCAAAAAGTGAAACTGGAAGATGGCAAAGTAATAAAAGAAGACCCCCGAGTGATGTTAAGTTGCAGTGCAGTGGCCAAAGGTTATTCAGTAGATGTGGTAGCGCGGTATCTGGATAGCAAAGGTATTAAGAACTACATGATCGATATAGGTGGAGAACTGGTCGTAAAGGGACTGAATCCCAAAGATGAAGCATGGAGAATCGGCATTAACAAACCGGTAGACGATTCGTTATCCCTCAATCAAGAGATACAAACAACGCTCAAGTTGACAGATGTCGGCATTGCTACTTCCGGAAACTATCGTAACTTTTATTATAAAGATGGCAAAAAGTATGCCCATACCATCGATCCCCGTACCGGATATCCGGTACAACACAACATTCTTTCGGCAACCGTAGTTGCAGAGGATTGCATGACTGCCGACGCATTGGCTACAGCCTTTATGGTAATGGGATTGGATGAAGCGGAGGCATTTACAAAATCACACCCAAACATAGGTGCTTATTTTATCTACAGTGATGAAAAAGGGGAGTTGAAAAGCTATTTCACAAAAAACATGGAACAATATCTTGATAAATAAAAAGAATATCCCCGGAGAAATATGTATATCCTTTCTCCGGAGATATTCTTTCGGGAGATACCGACGCAAACTGCCTACTTCATAAACACGAAATATACAGCCGCTATCAAACAGACAAAAGCAGCCACATGATTCCAATGTAATGACTCTCCTTTAAACAGTAAAGTAGAAAAGACAGTAAATATGATCAAAGTGATCACTTCTTGTATTATTTTGAGTTGCATTAATGAAAATGGTCCCCCGTTCCCACTAAACCCCAATCTATTGGCCGGAACCTGACAAGAATATTCTGCCAGCGCAATGACCCATGAAAACAAAACCACGCCATACAGAGGCCAATTACTGATCATTTTTGTCTCCTGCAGTTTCAGATGCCCATACCAGGCAAAAGTCATAAAAATATTGGAAACAATCAATAACGAAATTGCATAAACACCTTTCATACTTATATTTGAAATTAAAATTCTACTTCTTTAGGCAGTAACTCTTCCTGTACATTCGTCATGCTTCCCCAAAGGCTATATCGGGCTTCCGGATTCATCTTTTCCAATTGGCGGAGTATTCCTTTCATATCACTACGGCTCGACTGCGATTCATATGGACAGTTTTTTACTTGCTTCCTGTATCCACGTATCTGCGCGAGTTCCAGCAAGTCTGCTTCGTGCACCAGACACATCGGACGAATAATAGTCATATCAAACTTATTCATTACTAACCGTGGAGGCATTGTGCTGAATGCTCCTTGATATGTAATATTCATCAATAGTGTTTCCAGAATATCGTCCATGTGATGTCCGAGAGCAATCTTATTGCACCCCTGTTCTTTGGCAACTGTAAACAAGGCTTTTCTCCGATTCCACGAACAAAGAAAGCAAGGAGATTTGCGGGTATCAGTAGAAGGATCAAATGAGGTTTCATAAACAACCAACGGGACTCCATAACTTTCAGCATGTGCACGAAGATAATCCAAATCACTCTGATAGGGAATATTCTTCATAACCACATGTACTGCCACCACCGAAAAACGAGGTTTGAAAATACGTGAACGCTTACCTAATAATTCCACCAATGCCAAAGAATCTTTCCCTCCCGAAAGACCGACAAGCACTTTATCTCCCTCTTCTATCAGTCCATATTGAACTATCCCTTTATTAAACCGTTTTTCGATACGCCGAATGGTTTTCTCTTCTTCCGTAATCTGTGCCATAACTCTTTTAAAAATCGGCTGCAAAAGTAAGAGAAAAGAATGATTTAAAGAAGAATTAACATAATAGAAGAAGAGAAAAAAGGTTTATTTCCAATTAATTTGTATTTTTGAACTTCCGAATAATAACCCGAGACCATTTATGAAGAAAAAAAATATTCTATTCTTTCTATTATGCTTTCTCCTGACAAGCGTATCGGCACAAACCTTGGAACAAGCAAGGGCCATGTACGGTAAAGGACAATATGCTGAAGCCAAACCCGTTTTCCAGAAATATGTTAAATCGCAACCGGCAAACGGTAATTATAATCTATGGTATGGCGTATGTTGTCTTAAAACCGGTGATGCAGCCGAAGCGTTGAAGTATCTGGAAACTGCAGTAAAAAAGCGAATTCCGAGCGGGCAGCTGTACCTTGCGCAAACTTACAATGATCTATACCGGTTTCAGGATGCGGTAGACTGCTATGAAACATACATAGCTGACCTATCAAAACGGAAGAAACCCATAGAAGAAGCGGAACAACTGCTGGAAAAGGCAAAAGGAAATCTTCGCATGCTGAAAGGAGTAGAAGACGTATGTGTCATCGATAGCTTTGTAGTAGACAAGGTCGACTTCTTGAAAGCTTATAAAATAAGTGAAGAGGCAGGTAAACTTTTCACTTACAATGATTATTTCAAAACCAAAGGTTATCATCCGGGAACGGTTTATGAAACAGAAATCGGAAATCGCATTTATTACAGCGAACAAGGAGAAGAAAACCTGAATATCCTGTCCAAGACCAAAATGTTGGATGAATGGAGTCAAGGGAAACCACTTCCGGGAAGTATTAATGCCTCGGGAAACGCCAATTACCCATACGTATTGTCGGATGGAGTGACTATCTATTATGCTTCCGACGGTGATGGTTCTATGGGAGGATACGATATTTTTGTAACCCGATATAACACTAATACTGATACCTATCTGGTTCCGGAAAATGTAGGAATGCCTTTCAACTCTCCTTACAACGATTATATGTATGTCATCGATGAATACAATAACCTGGGATGGTTCGCTTCCGACCGTCACCAACCCGAGGACAAGGTTTGTATATACGTTTTCGTACCCAATGAATCCAAACGGACTTATAATTACGAAGCAATGAATCCGGAAGAAATAATCGGGTTAGCTCAACTCCATTCTTTGGAGAGTACCTGGAAAGATCAGAAAATAGTGGATAATGCCCGCCAACGCCTTGAAGCAGCTATTAACCACAAACCTGACATACAACAAAACTTCGATTTTGAGTTTGTTATTGACGACCATTCTACCTATCATCATTTGACGGATTTCAAATCTCCTAAAGCCAAACAACTGTATTTGAAATACGAACAGATGGAGAAAGACTACCGTCAGCAAACTAACAAACTAACTAACCAACGTGAGGGATTTGCACGGTCTAACAAAGACGAACAAACGAAAATGGCTCCGGCTATCCGTGATCTTGAGAAAAGGATATTCCAAATGTCGAAAGAACTGGATAAACAGGCTATCGAAGTCCGGAACGCAGAAAAACAAAATTTAAAATAACCCAATTATGGATGTACTGATCATCATTGCATTGATTGTTGCAGCAGTAATACTCTTTTTAGTTGAACTGTTTGTGATTCCGGGTATCAGCCTTGCCGGTATTTCGGCTTTGGTTTGCATCATCTATGCCAACTATTACGCTTTTGTCAATCTGGGGACAGGGGCGGGATTCACAACACTTATCATTTCAGGAGTTGCCTGCATCGGTTCGCTTGTCTGGTTTATGCGATCGAAAACTCTGGATAAGCTCGCATTGAAGAAAGATATAACATCCAAAATAGACCGAAGTGCTGCCGAAAAAGTAAAAGTGGGCGATACGGGTATCACAATTACCCGCCTGGCCCAGATTGGCAATGCTGAAATCAATGGGAATATCATAGAAGTAAAATCAATGGACGGTTTACTGAATGAAAAAACTCCGATTATAGTCAATCGGATCACTGATGGAATAATCTTTGTCGAAAAACTAAAATCCTAATATTCATTTAAAATCAAGCACAATTATGAATGTCGAACCCATGTATCTGACTATCTTCTTGATAGCAGGAGGTATTATCTTCCTGGTTCTCTTCTTTCATTATGTACCTTTCTTCCTGTGGTTGTCAGCCAAAGTATCGGGAGTTAATATTTCACTGGTACAACTTTTCCTGATGCGTATCCGTAATGTTCCGCCCTACATCATCGTACCCGGTATGATCGAAGCACATAAAGCGGGATTGAGTAACATAACCCGTGACGAACTTGAAGCACACTATCTGGCAGGCGGTCATGTGGAACGGGTAGTTCATGCGCTGGTATCGGCATCAAAAGCCAATATTGAACTTCCATTCCAGATGGCTACTGCTATAGACCTCGCAGGTCGTGATGTCTTCGAAGCCGTACAGATGTCAGTTAATCCGAAAGTTATTGATACACCTCCCGTAACAGCTGTTGCCAAAGACGGTATCCAGTTGATAGCCAAAGCACGTGTGACGGTACGCGCCAATATCCGTCAATTGGTGGGTGGTGCCGGTGAAGATACAATCCTGGCACGTGTAGGCGAAGGTATCGTTTCGTCAATCGGTTCCTCTGAAAACCATAAGTCAGTACTTGAGAATCCTGATTCTATCTCAAAACTGGTACTACGCAAAGGACTCGATGCAGGTACTGCCTTTGAGATCCTCTCTATTGATATCGCCGATATCGATATAGGTAAGAATATTGGTGCTGCTCTACAGATAGACCAGGCAAATGCCGATAAGAATATTGCGCAAGCTAAAGCAGAAGAGCGTCGCGCAATGGCTGTGGCTACCGAACAGGAAATGAAAGCCAAAGCAGAAGAAGCCCGAGCTAATGTGATTCAAGCAGAAGCAGAAGTCCCCAAAGCCATGGCTGAAGCTTTCCGCAATGGAAATCTTGGTATTATGGATTATTATAAGATGAAAAACATCCAGGCTGACACCTCAATGCGTGAAAATATAGCTAAGCCGATTGGCGGATCTACCAGCAAACCACTGGGTGACTAAAGAGAAATCATTCACCACAAACTACACAGCATACCACAACTGACTGGAGAAGAATAATCTCTTAAAAAGAGTGGTTAATCTATGTAATTTGTGGTGAACTTATTTATAAAACTAAAACCTTTCAATAACATGAAAAAGTATTTTCCTTCCTCCGAATTAATCATTAATGAAGATGGTTCGGTATTTCATTTGCATGTAAAGCCGGAATGGTTGGCAGACAAAGTTATATTGGTAGGTGATCCCGGACGGGTGGCTCTCGTAGCTTCTCACTTCGAAAACAAAGAATGCGAAGTGGAAAGCCGCGAATTCAAGACAATAACCGGAACTTACAAAGGCAAGCGAATAACGGTCGTATCTACAGGTATCGGTTGCGACAACATCGACATTGTGATTAATGAACTGGATGCTCTGGCAAATATCGACTTTCAGACACGGGAAGAAAAAGAGCACCTTCGGTCATTGGAATTAGTCCGTATCGGTACTTGTGGGGGACTGCAACCCAATACACCGGTTGGAACTTTTGTCTGTTCCGAAAAATCAATCGGTTTTGATGGTCTGTTGAATTTTTATGCCGGACGCAATGCCGTTTGCGATCTTCCTTTTGAGCGGGCATTTCTAAACCACATGGGTTGGTCTGGCAATATATGCGCTCCTGCCCCTTATGTGATTGATGCCAATGCTGAATTGATTGACCGTATTGCTCAAGATGATATGGTACGTGGAGTTACCATTGCAGCGGGAGGTTTTTTCGGACCGCAAGGACGTGAACTTCGTGTTCCTTTGGCTGATCCCAACCAAAATGACAAAATCGAAAAGTTTGAATACAAGGGTTATAAAATAACTAACTTTGAAATGGAGAGTTCCGCTCTTGCCGGCCTCGGCAAGCTGATGGGACACAAAGCCATGACAGTCTGTATGGTTATAGCCAACCGTTTGATCAAAGAAGCGAATACGGGCTATAAAAATACCATCGATACATTAATAAAAACTGTTCTTGACCGAATCTGATGAATCTATCATTTGCCGCCATTGATTTCGAAACAGCCACAGGATACATGGAAAGTGCCTGTGCCGTAGGTATTGTCACCGTTACCGACGGAGAAATTACGGATGAATATTACAGCCTGATTCAACCACCGGAGAATGAATACTGGCGTGCAAATATCCTCGTACATGGAATAACCCCGGAAATGACGGAATCACTTCCGGGGTTTCATGCCATTTATCCTGAAATAAAAAAGCGGTTGCAAGGAAAAGTAATAGTTGCACATAATGAGCAATTCGACCGTAATGTACTAAAACGCACCATGCGGATGTACAGACTGGACTATGACGAGCTATTACTTCCGGAACATTGGGAATGTACCTGCCGAATCTACCGTTCTTTGGGATATAAACCAGTCAATCTGAGTGCTTGCTGCGAACGGGAGGGAATTGAACTTAAGCACCACGAAGCCCTTTCCGACGCCCGGGGATGTGCAATACTTTATCTTAATTATCTTGAGAGATACCGTCCGTTTAATACCCTATGGTGAAACGTTCCTGATGATGCTCCGGCTTTTCAAGTTCATCAACCATGGCAGCGGCATAATCTTCTACGGAAATATGACTGTTACCCACAATATCTACAATCATATCATCCTTACCCAGACGGTATCTTCCGGTACGTACTCCCGGAGCCATATCTGCTGCCGGTGAGAAGAAGACCCAATCAATCTCTTTTTCCTTTTTCAAAAAATCAAGGTAGAAATCACTTAAAGCCCTCACGCCGGGCAATATTTTTTCGGGAACTTCTCCCGAATCAACGAGACGAATACCCGGAGCAATAAACAATGAACCGGCCCCTCCCACCATTAAAAAACGGTTGACTCCGGCCTTTTTCACACCATCAATAATCGTTAGATAGACCTCAATGGTTTCCTTATATATATTAGGATTATTCCAACCCGGATTAAAAGCACTAATCACGGCATCGGCACCTTGACAAACTTCACAAACTTCATCTAATGAAGAGACATCGGCTTTCTTCACTTCCAGATTCTCATTCTCAATCTTAATTTTTTCAGGATGACGAACTACCGCCGTCACATGAAATCCACGGTTCAAAGCTTCATTTAGAATAGCCGAACCCACGAAGCCGCTGGCTCCGATTATCACAACTTTCTTCATAATCCAATTTATCTATACAGTATTATTTGTTTTCTACATAACACACTATATCATAAATTGTTGCATCGAAAAACAGGCTTATCTTCCCTCCTGCAAATAAGCTTTGATAGTTTCTCTCAGCTTTTCCAGAGGATAAGGTTTCGCAATCACTTCGTTACACCCTGCTTCAATAGCCTGCTTCCCTTCCGAACAGAATGCATATGCTGTAACCGCAATAATCGGTACCTCTTGCGAAATTGCACGAATTTTAGCTGTCGCCTGAATACCATTCATCACTGGCATTCGGATATCCATCAGAATCAGATCGGGCTTCTCACGCATGAAACTTTTTACTGCTTCCTCTCCATTTGGCACCCAAAGAATTGTATATTCTTTCTTCAAAAAGGCATTAATCTGCAGATAACCGGACTCCACATCTTCCGCTATCAGTATCTTCTTCTGCCGGTTGCTCAGTCCCACAGTGACGGTTGCATTTCCTCTTTCCGCAACCGTAACTTTTTGCTCTTGCTTATTGGGCAGATAAAGAGTGAAAGTACTCCCTTTCTTAAGCTCGGATTCCACTTCGATCCGACCTCCTAACCGTTCCACAATACTTTTACAGATAGGTAAACCCAATCCTGTACCTTGTACAAAATCATTCAACTTCTCAAAACGGGTAAATATCAAAGGGAGCTTATCTTTAGAAATACCACAACCGGTATCTGCCACATAAAATTTCACCCATTCTTCCTCTTTTACAAGTCCAAAGGTGATGCTCCCCTCAATCGTATTTTTAATTGCATTCGATAAGAAATTAAACAATACCTGTGTTACACGATTTCTGTCCGTCGAAATCCAGATTTCATCTGATGGACGAATCACATTTAGTTCGACCCCTTTCTTCATTTTAAGACGGTGTACCTTATACACTTCATCTGCCAGCCCGCTTATTTCTGTCAACTGACAGTGCATTTCCGATTTACCAGACTCTATGCGTGACAAATCAAGAATATCATTGATCAGTTGCAGCAATAGATTACTATTCTGCTGGATAATCCCTAAATACTCCTCTTTCTCCTTTTCATCCTCAGTCAGAGCTATTATCTCCGAGAAACCGACAATCGCATTCAAAGGAGTACGTATTTCATGGCTCATATTAGCAAGGAACAGCGATTTCATCCGGTCTGCCTCTTCTGCCCGCCGTTTAGCATCAAGCAATTCTTGCGAGCGCCGTATCCGGTCACCTATATCATGAATCAGAGCTAATACCTTATTCCCCTCAAACGGAGCAATACGCGCCTGAAAATAATGCCTGCCGGTTTCTACATCTAAAGGATATTCTATTTCTTTCAGTTTTCCACTTTTCAGACATTCACGTATACTGCTGATAAACAATTCGCTGACCTCCGCTGAATAAATAGATCTCCCATCTGCTCCTTTCAAGACTTCTACCGGATGTAATAGTTCCGTACCGGGTGCCATCAATACATCCGTGATAAAGAAATTATCATCAAAAATAAATATAAACTCAGGGAGTGCCTCAATGATTTTCCGGTTTCGCTCTTCAAGCTGTCTGATCTGCACTTCTTTTTCACAGCGTGAAGTAATATTGGCAGTATATGCTATAATTTTATCAGAACCATTCTCCTTATTCTTCTTATACGCAATGAAATTATCTTCAAGCCAAATTGTTTCTCCATGCTCTCCCAAGCAACGCACTACTATTTGAGAAGTCTTTGTATCCGACTCAAGCATGCGGTTAAAAGCTGTTTGATAAGAAGTAACATCATCCGGATGAGCAAACCGATAAAAGTCATTAATTTCTCTGAAAACAATTCCTGCTTCCTTTAAACCCAAGATACTAAGATATTCATCTGTAAAATTACATTCGCCCGTGGGAATATCGTATTCCCAGAATGCAATCTGATGTCCGGCCAAAACAGAAGTGATCTTCTGGTAATCCTCTTTTAATTTTTCAATATTCTCCATCCCCGAAAATGAATCTTTTGCGTGTCCCATAGCCATAAAATTTGTCTTGCTGTATGCGAGCAAAGATAAAATAATAAAGCATAACTTCTATCTGTTTACTCTGTTTTTTACAGAGAAAGCTCTATCTTTGCCACTCAAAATGAAATAGATAATGAATCAAGACACAATTTGCGCCATAGCAACCGCTCAAGGAGGAGCCATCGGAAGCATTCGTGTTTCCGGTCCTGAAGCAATAACCATCACCAGTCGTATTTTTACTCCGGCTAAACCCGGAAAGCTGCTGAGTGAACAAAAGCCTTATACGCTAACTTTCGGCCGAATTTATAACGGAGAAGAACTGATAGACGAGGTTCTCGTCAGCCTTTTCCGGGCCCCACATTCCTATACGGGGGAAGACAGTACTGAAATCACTTGTCACGGCTCATCCTATATTCTACAGCAAGTAATGCAATTGCTGATAAAAAACGGATGCCGTACTGCACAGCCGGGAGAATACACTCAACGAGCTTTCCTCAATGGTAAGATGGATTTAAGTCAGGCCGAAGCTGTAGCCGACCTAATAGCCTCATCTTCTGCCGCCACCCATCGTCTTGCTCTGAGTCAAATGCGTGGCGGATTTAGCAAGGAATTGGCAATATTGCGCGAGAAACTATTGAACTTCACATCAATGATTGAGCTGGAATTAGATTTCAGTGAAGAAGATGTGGAATTTGCCGACCGATCTGCCTTGCGCCAGTTAGCTGACGGAATTGAGAAGGTGATTGCACGCCTTGTAGACTCGTTCAGTGTAGGAAATGCTATAAAGAATGGTGTTCCGGTAGCTATTATCGGAGAAACCAATGCAGGAAAATCTACCTTACTTAATGTTCTGTTGAACGAAGATAAGGCAATTGTCAGTGACATTCACGGCACAACACGCGATGTCATTGAGGATACTGTAAATATAGGTGGCATCACTTTTCGCTTTATCGATACAGCCGGCATTCGGGAAACTAACGATATGATTGAAAGTCTGGGTATCGAACGAACTTTTCAAAAGCTCGATCAGGCAGAGATTGTACTATGGATAATTGATTCAGCAGACGCAATCTCACAGCTAAAACTACTCTCCGATAAGATTCTTCCTCGTTGTGAACACAAACAATTGATTTTAGTCTTTAATAAGGTAGAACTGATAAATGAAACTCAGAAAAATGAACTTACCTCACAACTTTCCGAGCATGTCGGTTCGGAAATAGAATCTATTTTTATTTCTGCGAAACAACGTCAGCATACGGATGAACTCCAACAAAAACTTGTAGCAGCTGCCCATTTACCAACAGTCACACAGAATGATGTTATTGTAACGAATGTCCGTCATTACGAAGCACTGACACGTGCGTTGGATGCAATTCACCGGGTACAAGAAGGATTGGATGCAAATATTTCCGGGGATTTTCTTTCACAAGACATACGTGAATGTATTTTCCATTTATCCGATATAGTAGGGGAAGTGACCAATGATATGGTGCTACAGAATATATTTGCACATTTTTGCATCGGCAAGTGATGGCTTAGAAACTGCCATAACTAACTATAACCATTTAGAATAAAGTCGCTGTATATCAGCGGCTTTATTGTTTTAACACTTTCCAGCCCGTATTTGGGAGTAACGGTTTTTATCCATATTTTTCTATCATATTTCTACCGCGACGGAAATTCACGGTTAGCCTGAATGTCACAGTGACGCATTAGTTGACGTGTGTTGACAGTGGTTTACATGTGTTGACAAAAATCGGGAGAAATAAGGCGAAATTACCGCCAATATAAACGAGAAAATATGGAAGTAAGAAAGATTTGCCAATGGTGTGGAAAACCATTCATAGCTCAAAAGACAACGACTTGTTATTGTAGCCACCAATGTTCCAATCTTGGCTACAAGGAACGTATTCGAGAACGTAAGCGGCAGTTGAAACGGTCGCAAGAATTATTGCAACCTCGACAAGCTGCCGAGGGGCAGGATTTCTTCTCTTTTGCCCAAGCAGCAAAGTTAATGGGCGTAACCAGACAGTACATATATAAATTGGTAAAGGAATCCAAACTTCGGGCTTCACGCATCAGCGGCAAGAAGTCGCTCATCCGCCGTGCGGACATCGAACTGATGATGAAAACCAAACCTTACGAGCGTGTCGTGCCCAAAGAGGACTTCAACATCTCTGAGTATTACACAGCCGAAGAGATTGCGGAAAAAATATAAAGTCAATGCCAAATGGGTGTGGACTTACACACGGCAACATAAAGTGCCGAAAGTGAGAATCCGCCAGTTCAACTATTACAGCAAGAAACATATCGATGCCGCTTTTGCCAAATACGAGGTGGATTCCGACCTGACCGAGTGGTACACGACCGAAGATATTCAAGAGAAATACGGCATGACACGTGTTGCCATCCGTTCGCAGGTGTATCGGAACAACATTCCATCCAAGAAGGAGCATGGGCAGATATTCTACTCCAAGCTCCACTTCGACCTCTCGAAGAGTTCCGAACAGGAGAGCAAGGCGGAATACTACACCGTCAAGGAGGCAATGGAGAAATTCAAGCTCTCTCGTGATTCGGTTTACGGTATTCTGCAATTCCATCAGATCAACCGTGAGAAGAACGGACGGTTCGTCAGATTCCTGAAAGTGGAGTTTGACCAGGTAATGGGTGTCCGCAAATAGTCTAATTTATGACTATCCGTAAATTATTCAAAAATTAATCCCTGCTGTAGGTAATCTGCATGATTACATTATAGAGTTTCGCCGACGAATTAATAATAACCATAAAAATATAACATTATGCATGAATGCAAGACCGTGACATTAAGGACACGTCCGCTAAAAGGCAGGATGATGTCTTTCTATCTGGATTATTATCCGGGGTATCGAGACAAAGAGACAATGAAAATTATCCGTCATGAATCGCTTGGTATTTATATCTATGCCAATCCGAGAAACAAACGTGAACAGAATTTCAACGAGGTAATGACCGAGAAAGCCGAAGCCATCCGTTGCCGCAGGTTCGAGTCGGTAGTCAATGAACGGTATGACTTCTTTGACAAGTACAAACTCAAGGCAGACTTTCTGGAGTATTATCGCAAGCAGCTCCGTAAGCATGACCAGAAATGGGAGTTTGTCTATCTGCATTTCAGTAACTTCGTACATGGTAAATGCACCTTTGAAGAGATTGACATCGACCTCTGTAACAAGTTTCGGGAATATCTGCTGAGTGCCAAGAAGCTAAGGCGTAACGGACGTATCACACGGAACTCCGCATCAGGATACTGGTCTACTTTCAGAGGTTTCCTGAAAATACTCTATCGTAATGGGATGATAAAGACCAATGTCAATGATTTCTTGGAAAAGATAGAGACAGAAGATGTAATGAAAGAGGCCCTGTCAGTTGAGGAATTGTACAAATTGGCTGAGACACCTTGCAAGAAACCTATTCTGAAAACGGCATCGCTGTTTTCCTGTATGACCAGCTTGCGCATCAGTGACATTCTCTCGCTATGTTGGGAAGACATCGTGGACTATTCTGCCGGTGGGAAATGCGTACACATCATTACGCAAAAGAACAAGGCGGAAGACATCATTCCCATCAGTGAAGAAGCTTTGGGATTGATTGGCTATAATTCTGAAAAGAAAGGTTTGGTATTCAAGGGGCTTATGCGCAGTTGGACGCAAATACCGATGAAAGAATGGATTCGTTCTGCCGGAATTACCAAGAACATAACATTTCACTCGTATCGTAGAACATTTGCGACGCTACAAGCAGCTGCCGGGACGGACATCCGCACCATACAGAGCATCATGGCGCACAAGAGTATCACCACCACTCAAAGGTATATCAAAGTCGTGGATGCCAACAAACGTGAAGCCAGCAAGAAAATCACCCTGACACGGCAAGACTGACAGCTGCTTTGTCCTCGATTTCTGCGGTCAGAGTATGATTTTTCACCTAAAATCATACTCTGACCGTGATATTTAGCATGATACGTGGTAACTATCAGTCTCTTTATTGCAACTATCTGGAATATCGATTATATCTTTAGCGCGAAACGATTCCAAATACTTGCAGACCATGACGAATAAAAAACAAATTCAGACTAAAAAGATAAGTTTTATCCTCGCACTGTCCGTTATCATTTATGCGGCCATAGATACTTATCTTTTCCTTTGCCATGACATCAATATCATGCGTATAACGACTCCAGTCATCCTTGGACTGGTAATAGCTATCATATTGTGCGGACTCCTGCACAAATTTTTCTATAACTGGCTGACAAAAAATCCTATCAACTTCTCTTTGGGCGAACCATATACCCCTATTGTAAAATCAGAGAACGCCATAGAATCTACGGATGCTACTGAAACACTGCCCATCGAGCAACCGATGGATTTGCTTGAACAGAAATGTCCTCCGTCCCAACAGTCGAATCAAGATACTGTAAACTCTGATTATCCGCAAGATTCTCATTTGAATAAATATGATTCCATATTGGTGGAACTCAAAAAGAAAGAGATTGAAAGACAAGCGGAAATTATGGATGCGATTCGGGAATATGTAACCGTCAAGACTGCCCCCTATCTCTCAAAAGAGGATATTGCCACCCTCATTTCCAATATAGAGTATATGGCTTACGATCAACCTGAGTCATATAAACCGATTCGTTCCAATATAGACAATCCGCTGAGGTCGCCGGGACTTCGCCATTTGGCATGGAATGTCGGTGAACGCTTGGGAGTGCCCTTAGCGAAAAGAGCCGTTTTTATCAAGAAATCATTTCCATACGAACTTGCAAACGCAACCCTTGAATATCTTAAGCTTAATTTACGGGATAATGTCTCAAGCCAGATTCCCATTGATATGCCAGATAAAGGCGACTATCGCTTCCATTTAGATGCAGATAATGATGACTCGCAATAAAAAAAGTTTGCAGACGAAATAATTAATCCGGTCTGTATTGTTCTGCAAGGTTTCATTGAGTTGGTTCGCAACATGTTAAACGATTAAAAGAATCATAATATGGAAAAAGACCAACTGACATTCAACGACCTGCCGACTGTGGTAGGCGAACTATGCGACAGAATCGCAAGTATGGAAAACCTGCTTACTGAGAAACTTTCCAAGCAGTACGAAACCAAAGAGAACACGCACGTCCCCATGACCGTACAGGAGGCTTGCAACTATCTTAAAATGCCGTTGTCGACCTTTTATTACAAGGTCAAGAAAGACGATATTCCGGTTATAAAACAGGGAAAGCATCTCTACATCTATCGTGACGAACTGGATAGATGGCTGAATCTTCCCGGAAGAATCCGGCTCCGCAAAGTTTCGAGGACGAGAATGAGTCTTTGCTCGCCTCCCATCGCCGTAAACCGAACCCTAAAAACTGGTAGCGATGGAAAAGCCAGACACTATTATTCTTTCTCCTGAAGAATTGGCCGCTTATATGGCGGAGTCAACAATAAGCGTAACAAGTACATACGAACACTCCCCGGTGGTTCTGATGGTGGACGATACTGTTATCGGAACATTGGGAAACTTCAGTGCTTCCATCGGAAAAGCCAAAAGCAAGAAAACTTTCAACGTTTCAGCCATTGTCGCATCGACATTGAATAACAGCACCGTACTTCATTACCGGTCTACATTTCCCGAAAATAAGCGGAAAATTCTATACATAGACACAGAGCAGGGGCGGTATCATTGCCAGCAGGTATTGAAGCGCATCTTACGTTTGGCCGACTTGCCGGAATACAAGAATCCAGATAATCTGATTATGCTGGCTCTGCGCAAGTTTTCCCCTAAACTACGTCTGGCGATAGTCGAACAGGCCATTGGCATAATACCGGATTTGGGATTGGTCATCATAGATGGCATTCGTGATTTCCTTTACGACATCAATTCCTCCAGCGAATCCACCGACATCATCTCCAAATTCATGCAGTGGACGGATGACAGGCAAATCCATATCCATACCGTCTTGCATCAGAACAAGAATGATGAACATGCCCGTGGTCACATCGGCACGGAACTAAACAATAAAGCGGAAACCATCATGCAGGTCGAAGTGGACAAAGAGGACAAAGCTGTAAGCGTGGTCGAAGCCGTCCATATCCGTGACCGTGAGTTTGAGCCTTTCGCCTTCCGCATAAACGAGGAAGCCATGCCCGAATCGGTAGAGTCCTATCTGCCCAAAGAGAAGAAGACCGGACGACCAACCAAAGGACCGTTCGATCCAGACAAGGAGATTCCAAAGAATGTACATCGTCCAGCATTGGATACCGTTTTTGCCAATGGCAACATCAGCAATTACGATGATTATATAGAACGCTTGAAAGAGGGTTACGGATTGCAGGGTATAAAACTCGGTTATAACAAGGCGGTAAAGGTCGCAACATTGCTCAGCGACGAACGAATGGTTATAAAAGAAGGGAAAGATTATGCCTTCAATCCAGAATACCATTATTGAGTTCAACTTTACTTTATTGTCGGGGCATATACATAAGAATAAAGTAAAGTTGGCAGGAAGACATCATGTGAGATATTCATATTCTCCCCTCTTTTAGAGGCTCATTTCATTCTATGTTTCCTATCCGAGTGCCAGTTCACTATACACATCCGATATGGCTTGCCGTGAAGCATCAACAGGTAACTGTTGCGAGATATGCCAAGGTATAACCTCACTGCGTTACGGTTGTACATTGGCGCTCTCGCCTGCTCAGTTCCCTCGCCGGTGCGGTACTCGCAAGCTCGCACCTATTCAACCATTATAAAACGATTCAAATGAAAGAAGATATTGAAAATACATCGGACTCCTCGAAAGAAACCAGAAGTGTCTTTATCGGAGCTAAAGTCACTCCTACTCAGAAGGAGCATATAAAATCACTGGCCGGGCAATGCGGCATGACCGTAAGTGACTACATATTATCACGTGCGTATAACTTCAAGCCCAAAGCAAGGCTTACGAAAGAAGAAGCTGCTCTGTTGCAGAATCTGGACGATTGTCGGTCAGACCTCATAAAATACACATCCGCCCTACACGGAATGTCCACAAAGCAGCGCATGGCAATGTTCAATCAGATTCCGTTCATGGTCGGCTGGCTCAAGGAACTTGGCAATGTGGCCGAAAATGTCTGCCAGTTCCTGAATGCAGTAAAAGAGAAGAATAAAATTCCGTCTAACCCCAAATCCGAAGAAGAATGATTGCGAAAGCCAAAGCCATATCGCACGGTATAAACGACATCCGTTACATTACCGGCGAATCACAGCACAAAAAACATCCGGAGAAGATTTATCGGGTATTGGACAACCTGTTGCCCTCAGAACCGGACGCTATGGGGATATGGAACTCCATGCAGTTGACCCTATCCCAGCATCGACCGATAAAGAACTCCGTTATCAGAATCGAGCTGAGTCCTTCGCCCGAACATACCCAGTTCTATGACATGGAGGACTGGCAAAAGCTCTGGCACGACTTTGCTGAGGAGTTCGACAAACAAGTGATTATCGGCAAGGACGGAAAAGTCCGTTCTTGCCAAACCAATTTGGCTAATAGCAAATACTCGGTTTGGCTGCATACGGAATCTAAAGGCGAAGTTCCCCATCTCCACGCTGCGGTTTGCCGTTTGGATGAAAATGGCAATATCAACAATGACCACAACATTCATCTTCGAGCACAACGTGCAGCCGAGCGAGTGGCAAAGAAACGTGGCTGGACGACTGCAGCACAAATCCGAAATCTCAACATTCCACAAGTAAATCGGGACTGCATGGAGGTGCTGAAAGCAATGCCATTGTGGTCATGGGATGAGTACAAGAATGCTCTTACCCTGAAAGGCTACGTCGTGTATGAACGAGAGGATAAGAAAGGAGTTCTCCGTGGATATGCGCTCATGCATGGGAATACCAAATACAAGGCTTCCGAATTGGGAGTCGGCAGAAACCTGATGATCTCGAAACTTCCTGCGACATGGAAGAAACTGCATCACCAGCCGACCACAACCATTAGGAACAATACTACCCAAGCCATCCAACAATCAGCAGAGCATAAGGCTTCTCCAATTGACTATACCCAATATCGCACAGACCGTCCGGATATGATTCCCTATACCCTTACCCATGAAGGCAAGGGGCACAAGTTCTATATTCCAGAAAAAGTGCTTGACTGCTTCAATGACGAGTTCGATTACAGGTTCGTTTCCAACTGTCAGGAACTTACCGATATGGCGGTAGCTATTTTTGTCGGACTGCTTGAAACGCCGAATGTAGCAACCGGCGGAGGTGGCGGAGGTTCGCAAAGCGACCTTCCGTGGAGAGACAAGGACGAGAACGATTTACAATGGGCTCGCAGATGCGCTCGTGCTGCCAGTCGTTCGTTAGGGAAGAAACCGAAAACAGGACTAAAACGATAAGCCTATGAAGCCAAACATGAAAAAGAAATTCGATTTTTCCGCAGAAATGAGTGAAGTGGAATCCATAAAAGCCACTCCCAAAAATGAATATCTGGAAGAAGAAAAACGGCTACTCGATATAAATGCCAAGGAACTTGCCAGCCTGAATGACAATGTATATAAGCTGAGAACAGAAGTTGAAAATCTGTCCGGCTCTATACGAGAGTGCAAACCTATCATTTCTGAAGAAATGCAGAAGTTGGCAGTTGAATTTGGAGCAACACTTCTCTGCAATTTTCTTGGTCAGATTGAAAGCAAATGCAAGGAAGCCGAGCGGAGAATAAAGAAAGCCGACAATGCTATCCATATCCCGGCTACCGCATTCTACATTTTGATTATCATTGTAGTCGCTCTGTCTTCTTTTTTCGTGTGCATGATAGTGGCTAATGCAGAGATTTTGCATTCCGGATTGATTTGGAAGGCTGTTATTGGTTGTATTCTTATGGCTGTTTTGGGGATTGGTATAGCTGTAGTTATACAGAAGTTTTCGGATAGAGGCAAATAAACGAAAAGTCTCAATCGGATAGGGATTGCTATCGGTTGAGACTTTATTCTGTATTGTGTCAAAAGCTAACTTTTACTCCCCTTGCTCTAACACCCCTCTGATTTGCTTATCAAAATCAGAATCAATCGGTTGAGTAAGATTAAAAATATCATATTCCTGTTCCGCCTTGGCTTTTGCCTGAACAGCAGAAATACGTCCTTTATCTGGCAAAATCTGATAATCCATAAATGAGAGGAACTTAGCTACACTTTCAGAGAATTGCTCCATACTGAAAGTGTTCCGACGTCTAATAAGGTTTTCAATATATTCGAAGAATGCTGATACAGCAAGTTCCAATTCCTTTATCTTTTTCTCTGGCAGATAGTTCTTTGCAACAGTAACATCCGATTTTAAGATACGTCCATTGGGAGAGTTCTTCCAAGTAGTCAAACCCATATGCTCTTTGGTATGATCCGCATTGTGATACACAATTTCGGCTGCCGTCTGCCCTGTAATTGCATAATGAAACCGATTCTGAATCATCGCATAGAAATCGTGTGTAGTTGGCGAGTCTTTGTCATAGTCAATGCTACACTCAGCATATATATCCGTAATCTTCTGCCATATCCTACGCTCACTGGCACGGATGGAACGTATCCGTTCAAGCAACTCCTGAAAATAATCCTGCCCAAACACCGTTTCACCTTGCTTCAAACGGTCATCATTAAGAACAAACCCTTTTTTAATGTATTCATTCAGGATTTTCGTAGTCCATTGACGGAAACGAGTAGCTTGTAGTGAATTTACACGATAACCAACCGAGATAACAGCATCAAGATTATAAAATTGTGTGTTATATATCTTGCCATCCTCGGCAGTATGTGCAAATTTTGCACATACTGAATCCTGCTGTAACTCAGCTGACTCAAATATATTTTTGAGATGCTTGGAAACAACCGTTCTATCCACGCCAAAAAGTTGAGCCATCGCCTTTTGGGTACACCAAAGGGTTTCATCCCTGATGATTACCTGTACCTTGCCTTCCTTTCCCGGAAAATTGTATAATATGAATTGAATATCTTTGGGCATATACTTATGTCTTAGCCTTCACAATTACTAATATTTTGCAAAATTCTAATATTATAAAAACTACAGATGTATCTTCCGAAAGTATTCTCCAGTTTACACATTACATTCTAATCTAACGACTCCGGTTCATCATCAGCTGAGTCAGTTGTACTTGCATCAAAAGTTAAAAATACTTCAAGAAAAGCCGTTTCTCTATAAAAGTAATTCGGATTATCAATCAATTTATCTTCCATAAAATGGAATCCCCAGTTGGCATACTCTTCCATTGTCTGCATTAAAGCATCAACCGCTTTACGAGGTGTTACTAAACCTTTATCAAGAGCTATGAAATCAAAATCGGTTTTAGCGACCAGTGCTGTAAAAATAAACTCCCTTAATTTGGGATAAGCTTTACGACCTTTTACGGAATCTATATTACCCCAATATTGAATCGGCTGTCCCAAAGATTTGATTTTTGTACTGTCATCAATGAGTTTTCGTCTTTGATCATAATATAGTCCAATAAAGAATGCTATAATGAAAATCTCATAACCAGCACCAAACAACTTTCCTTTGGCATCCCCCAGATTAGTAACGCCTTTCCCATAATCGCTGAAATTTTTGATTATAGATTCCTCATAACGTTTCTCCCAGTTAGGATTACGTCTTGCCCACACATCATATAGTTTCTCTGCCATAGCTTTATTTAATTTTTTCAGTTAATGTTTGAATTGTCGACAAATCTTCTTCATCGTAACCAGAAGCTTTCTGAATGCGATATACAGAACATGATAGTTGATTTATCTTATCAAAATCCAACTTACGAGTCTGTGTTTCTCGATCAAATTTCAACAGGTCTTTTGTAAATATAATACATTGTTTATCAATATCATCAATTATATTATAGAAAATATCCTCTTTGAAATCTCCGAACGAAGATGTCGGAGCGTCGAAAATCAAAGGATAATCTTCATCTCTCTTTAGCGTAGTGATATTAGAAATGGCAAAAAGAACAGACATATACATTGTCGTTTTTTGTGCGCCACCCGGATTAGCTATTATAGTATCATTTGAGCTATAAAGATTTATTTTAGCAGATCCGTCAGCTGTTCTCTTTATTTTAATAACACCACGGAAATCATCTGCGTTAAGTTTTTTTAGATATATATTAGCCTGTTCTTCGAGGGTCCTAATAAATTCTTCTACATTTCTATCCTTTGCCGCCTCAAATGCCTTCATTATTCGCTCAAGCGTAATATGGACCTTCTGATAGACTCTTACAATTCCATTAGACGGAACTATTTGATTCTGCTTATCTTTTAACTCCTGTTTCTGCATCTCGAGTTCTTCAAGTCTGCGTTTAAGGTCTTGAAGGTCTAATGACGCTCTTTTACTACTGTCAGATAGCCCTTTGAAATCCTTAAAGTTTTTGATAAGCATTTCCTCTGTTAAATCAGGAGTTTGAATAAGCAGCTGCATTTTTGAGTCCTCAGCCTCTGTCAAGTCTTTATTTACTTTCTCCAAGTCCTGCTTTCTGGTTTGTACAAAAGATAGTCTGTCGGCAATAACAGTTGCTAACTTAGATAATTCTTGTTCTGTATCACCACTTAATTGAATACTCCGAGTATGGAGTTCATTTATATATGTGTTTTCAAAAAGTGGTTTTATCGGGGCTTCTTGTTGTTGCGCAGATTTCGATTCTTTACGAATATGCTCCAGATATTCATTAAGTTTGTTGACCATAAAGTTATAGGCCTCACTCCCTTTTTCTGCTGGACGACCACAAACTTTGCATATCTCATCATCAATCATCTCCTGCATCGTTTCTTTATCAGGGAGATTCCATGGGAGAGGAGTCGCATTATTGGCTAGTTTTTGAATCTCTTTAATCGCTTCTAACTTCCCTTTCTCAATGGCTATACGTTCATCTTCTGCCTTCTGCAATTTACGTTTCTCTCTGCTAAGAGCCGATACTTTTTTCTGATATTCACTTAAAACAGAAGGATATGCACGAAGAATCCACATATCATCAAGCAACATGGCATTATAATCCAAATTAATATAGCCCAGTAGTCTACGTTGCTCATTTTTTTTCTGTTCAATTCGGGCATTTATATCTTGTAGGTTCTCACAAGCATCTTGGTTCTCCTCCAAAATTTTCAAACGAGTTTCATAGTCTGATACAGCTTTCTCTTTTGTACTAATATCATGTCGCACATCAGAAATCTCTGACTGCACTTTACCCAAATCAAATTCAAGCTGTTTAATAATTGCCTCTTGTTTTTTGTCTTTTCTTAATTCTTTAGTAACTAAATTATCAGACTGTTGCTCAAAACATGAGGTCATCTCGACAAGATTATCGAATTGCTTGATTCCAGAGAATGTATCAACAAGTGTTTTGAGTGCCGTATTATTATCGAACACATTTAATTCCCGTTCTCCTTTAAAAAGGCAATAACGACGAATAACTGTATCAAAACATGATTCCAATAATATCTTTCCATCTCGATTATGTCTTTCCGAACCAACTATCTCATAGCCAACGAAAGAAAAATCTCTTGTTTTTAGGAGGTTATCGGATGTTTTTTCAAAAATGAATTTTTTACAAATTTCTTTTTCACCTCCATGTTCAAAGGTCATCGTGACAGAAACCTCATCACAATCACCCAGCCCTATTTCCGCTTTACGCATTTCAGAAATATTGCTTTCACTTTTATTGTCTTTGCTGGTGTCAAACAACCATTCAAGAGCTTCAAAGAAAGTGGTTTTGCCATCGCCGTTATCACCAATAACTAGAGTAAGACCGTCTGATAACTCAAAACAATTTTCACCGTAATAACTGCGGAAATTCTTAATAATAATCTTATTTAGTTTCATATATTCGAAATCAAGAAGTTAGACACCTGAGTGTATATTTCCTTTTGAGTATATTGATTTTCATTGCCATCAATAATCATCGCAACAGCTCGTATTGTGGTATTTTCTGAATTGAGAGCATCTACAATAGTCTCGTCTCCAGTTGGTATATACTCTCCTAACTCGGCCAGTTTGGGATCGGCCAATACTGCTTGCAGTATTCTGTCTCCATTTGTATAATGAGTAGCCATAATGATATTAGTTAAATATTGAAATCTGATATTGGTTTAATACATCATCTAATGCATCCAATGTGTCATTACAATTTTCAGAAAGCAACGCAAAATCTCGAACACGGTTTATTTCAGATGAAACTAAACTCTTCTCCAACTCATAGCAATCTGGATCAAAGTTTATCTGTGGAATCACTACTAAATCGTGAATAATAGCAAACCGTTTGTCGTTATGTGTTCGCAGTACACGCCCCCGACGTTGAATAAATTGTCTGGGATTTCCAGTACTTGCACAGAAGATTGCAAACTCGCTTCGCGGAACGTCAACACCTTCATCCAAACATTTCATGGAAGTTAATACATCGATATTTCCTTTTGCAAAATCAGCCAATATTGCATCACAGTCGGTGGATTCTGAGGTAAATTGACGTACAACAATATGCGAATCAACATCTCTTACGATTCGGGTATATTCGTTAATCAGATGAATGGTGTCTTCGTCATCTTTGATTCGTTCAATCGTATCAAAGACATCTGCACCTTGATCATCGGGTTGATTCCCTTCCGGGACGTATACTAACGTATATTTTAATGAACCTGTTTTCTCTCGATGTTCTTTTAAAATATCTTCAAATATGCTCTTTTTATTTTCTGCTTTATGTATAATCTGCTTCCGTTTAAGCAAAAGCCGTTTTAATATCTCGCGGCTATCATCATCTTCTCGATTGATTATTTTTGCAATCTTCTTCGACAATTCAATGTATTGAATCATCTCCTCATTTGTCAGTTCAACTAAATGTGGATAGTAATAATATTTGCACAATGCTTTATTCCTAATAGCCTCCGCCATTGAGTATTCGAAAGTATATATTCCATTGCAACCAAAGAAATCCATTAAGCGAGCATTACCTTCTTCATCAAACTGACGTTCTGGAGTTGCAGACAAACCAATTCTTCGTGAATACTTTATATCGTTAAGACGTTTAGCAATGAGTCCAGCTCCCATATTATGGGCTTCATCAGCTATGAACAATAATTTGTTCTTCGGGAACTGATTTAATTCTATGAAATTAGCCGGTCGAATAAAGGATGCATATGTGGAAATTATCACATAAGATTGCTTATTGTCTGGATTTGAGAGCTCCAACATCCTTATATTTGCCAATGAGGTTTGCCATCCACTATATTTAGAGCAGACTTTAATTACATTGGTAAAGTTAAATTTTGCACACTCTTTTTCCCATTGGTCTACAAGGGTGATTGTTGGAACCAGTATAAGGGCTTTATAATAACCTAATCTTTTATAAATTTCAAGTAGGCAGTTTAATGAGGTAATAGTTTTACCAGTACCTGTTGCCATTGCAAACAGGCCTTTCTGTTTGTTGGCTTTCCAATTCTCAAAAGCCTGAATTTGATAATCTCTTGGACCAGATGTATATGGGAATTGCGGTTCATTGCTCCGTATAACAGCAACCCTATATTCAATCTCTTTGAGCTTATCCAGAATGACCTCCAAACGCTCTTTGGAATTATCCAATGCTTTGATTATGTGTTTGGAAATACTCTGCTGACGATGGTTTCTTAATATATTGTATTCCGCTTCAAGCAATTCAGACATTGACTTATCAGGAAAGCTATCTGTAATTCTAGTTTTAACCTTATCTATTGATAAATAAACAACATTGTCATCCTTTTCTTGGAATACGTTTTCAAAATCTTTTCTAATCGCTTCAACCTTCGCAACCTCAATATTCCCATCCCAATCACATGAGACAGTCAAGCTTTCGATATTATCTACGAGTGCTGTTCGTGAGAAATTACACGAACCATCAAATCCAACTTTGTTAATACCATCGTAGAAAATGCCAGATTTAGTATGAGAAATCCCTATACCGCTTTTAGGAGCAATGATTTTAACTTCAAAGCGGTTATGACGTATAAGCCAAGCTAAACAATCAAAAAAATGTCGATCCCTTTCTGATAATGTGTTTTTAATCTTTTGAATATCAAATATGTCAAAAAATGGCATTTCAATATCACCGGTTCCTGCTGCAATGGCGTTTTTATCTTCATCTGTCAAAATATCATTGACAATGAGCCGCATTTTGCCCCCACTATAAAGGAATACAGCAAACCCATTTGCGAGTACGCTTATTGCCGACGAAGAAAAGAATCCAAGCATAAGGTCAAAATGCGTTGCGTTACATAGACAATCAGAGAAGAAGCCTATTGGTTCCCACTCTGTACGCGACTTATAACGCCGATGTTCAGGCCATATGATATCTGTCTTAAGCATTATGTATAGATATGTTATTTAATCTTGTTATTGCATCCTCCATTGATATATTATGTACTGCTGCATATTTTGTTTTTATGGCAACTTTCTCTTTATTTGTTAATATATCATGATTATACATATGCATAAATAGATATTTCACCAAAGACTGATTTCTCATAACCATTTTATGAGTTATTGGATTCCAAATTACTCTATTCCAAGGTTCTGAAGATACAGTCCTATCAATATTTCTAAATTGTTCCATAACCCTAATAATACCATGTTCTGGGCCTCTCATTGCAAGCGTTGCTATTGCAGAAATGAATGGATAGAGTGAGATTGGTCTAAAAAATATATTACCACCATCATTTGGATCTCTATATTGCTCTGCAGCATTAAGTGACGTGTCTTCTATATAATTTTCAATTTCTGTAAAGCAAGTATAAAATGCGCTCCAAAATTCTACAAGGAAATCATAAAATCCTGATATTGTTTCATCATTTGGCCGAACTCTTAGATAATCTTTTAATCTTCCATTTGAAATATTGCCTCCAAACTTATAATATTTTAGCAACTCTAAGTGGCAATCATATAGAGTCATTAATGTTGTAAAACATTTCTTGTCCCCAGATGGTATTGATTTAGAGTTACTAGCTTTTATCTTATCTCCGGTGAATAAAGGAAAATTCTCCAACATAATTCTAGTTGTGATTGCAACTATGTCATCTTCATCAAGTGCTATAATATCTCCTAATCTAACAGGTTTTGCATAGCGGTTAAGCGTTGAGAAAATCCTTCTAGATTTTTCCATACCTTCGGGGGTATTATTATGCCCTATCAAAATAACACTTATCGTTTCAGATGCAATTTCAGATTTTTCTCTTAAGGCTGCTTTTATTCCTTCTACACGATGCTGTCCATCAACAGGAAAAATTTTTTCATCTCCATTAAAATGTAAAACTCCTACATTATGATACCACTCTTCTTCTAATTCGTACCTTATTTCAGTCCACACGGGTAGACCATCATATACAGCTAGCACCAATGAATTAAAGAAATGATCATCTCTAGTCAAAATGTATTGCTTTATTTTAATATAATTATCAGACAAAGAACGCTGTATCTCCTCTTTCAGAGATGTAGACGTATGTAATTCGGAATCAACTCTTTTAACAAGTTGATTGATTTGTTGAAACGTGAGATTTGCTATATAGTATATAGTTTCTCCTATTTTTCCTTTTATTGCAGGTATCTTCATATTCTATCATTCAAATGCAGGAACACTATCTTGTATATCAACTTGATCTGGGATTACTTCGTTATATTGAGGAAGTATTGCTCTAATCAATTGAATTTCATTATTTTTTATTCTTTCATTATTTGTATCTGGATAATATCTATAATATAAATGTTCTTTCCATCTACTAAACATTTCCACTATTAAATCCCGAGTATCCTTATAGTATTCTCTTGCACGTTTCCTAATATGTTGCGTCTCTGTAAATTGGCATCTGCCAATATAGAGAATATAATTTTCTATAAATGATAAATTTAGTCCTTTTATATAAAATACATAAATACCACCAGTATCATTCGGCAAGTTCTTTATGTCATCTGACAAATCATCATTCGATTCATTTAAATATTTGATTTCGTCAGACCAGTTATCAACATTCCTTATGGGATTTTCGGTATTGATAATATTATTTCTCCACCTATTCGGATTGTGATAATAGGTCAATTCATATTGATAATTATTTGAATCTTCCGCAAGAAATGCTCTATATCCACCCATACAAAAAACTATATAAAACAGTTAGCACAAGGTATTTCATCATCTTCGTCAAACATATCGACAAGCAAGCCACTTACTGTTTTCGCCTTCAAATTCTCTTGCTTTTTGATATAGTCTAATTTTATCTGACGAACTCGTTCTGGACGACTTAATTCTGCAAGTGTCTCTCCTTGAATCCATGTATAGCCATCCTTCTCATACTCCATAGACTTTTTGTACAACTCTGGATGCTGCTCTAGAAGCCAAATCCACTCTATACGTTGTTGGAAAAAGCAAAAATAACAACCAGAACGGCTACGGCAATACTCTCCTTTCTTACCATCAACCTCAAATTCTATTGGATTGTAGTACGCAGGAATTCCGACACCACTTTCCTCCAAGATTCTGAATATATCATCCTTGACTAGGATATCCTCATTATCAATCAAAGGAAACTCTTCAAGTTTACCTACAGGGTAATCAGTTGTCTTCAAGTATTCAAACACCACTCGATTAAAAGTCTTTATGCTCAAATCTAGCAGGGCATTCAACTTCCGGCTATAAAAGAACGACTTGTTTATCAGAGTTGAGGCGATCTCAATAGCTTCTTCTTTAATGTTCTCTGGAGCCCACTGTTTGTAAAGGTCAGTAATTAACTCCATGTTTTCATTGTGTAAAGCCTTGTGTATAACATCAAGGCTCCAAATATTCCTTCTAAATGGAAATACAGCCTGTATATTCGGTTTGGTCGAAACATAACCTTCTCGGTTTTCGTCTCCACGAATACCAACATAAGATACTGTAGGCTCATCACCAACGAACTTCTCAAATTCAGCTAGCTTCATTTTTTGTGTACACCAGCGAGCCTGTGGCGATGGTAAATAGCCACCACTAATCTTTAAAAAGTGGTCAAATGGTGTTGGCTCAGGACTACCTTCAGCAGCCTTCAATCGCTCGACCTTACCTAGAAATGACTCTAGATTATCGACCAATTTCTCTGTCTCTTCCAACTCGCATCCAGTGTCTGAGTTGTAGTATTCCACCTTCAGTGTTGGGTACTTCTGCCTCATATAGATGGCTAAAGCCGCACTATCCTTTCCACCAGAAATTCCAAGAACATGTCTTACCTTAGTCATCGTTCAATCTCTTTTTAATTATACTTAAAAGTGCATAAGCATTGATTTCACTATCACTTAATAATAATTTATCAATCTTTGCTTCAAGTTTTTTTGCTTGCTCTGTCTTTGTTGCATTCAACTGAACAATTTGCTGTGAGGTTGTACCATCACTTGAAATCATCTCAAAACGGAAAAAGTTATCCCCGCTTGCCAGTCCCTTGTTACTAATCTCAACGTACTTTAAAAGCTCTTTAAACAAGTGTACAAGGTTATCGACCAAGTATGCTTCTTCCTCATCTATCAAAGCCTCTAACTGCTTATCTAAAACCACATACGCCAAAGATTGATACCAAGTTGCCCTGTCTGTATTCTTAGTCAATATACGAGTTAAGAAAGTTTTTTGTCTTTCGGTTAGCAAGTATGTTTTGATAGATGCATATCGTTGTTCTAATTCTGCTTTATATAAAGAGAATTCTTTACTCTTCAAACCAAGTTCGTCAACAAGTACACCCTCCAATCGATTAATTAGATTTGAGTAGCACATACGGAGCTCTCTAATAGCCTTCTGGAGCAACTCTACATATCGCTTAAGAACATCTGCATTACTTGCTATCTCTGCATCCTTAAATCCTAATGCACGCGGGAGATCCTCAAAAAAGGTTTTCTCTGGATCTTTTGCAGATGCCAATACAGCTCGGAACTGTACAGTAGATTTCTGAAGACGTTTGGTCTGTTTTGTGTATTTATTGAGTTTCTTGTAAAAAAGCAGGAACGGTTTGATTGTCTCGATAAGACTGTCAGCCGTGAACTCCGCATCCTGCATTAAGCCTAATGCCTCACGATACTTGTTGAATAAGTCTAGTTTAACCCCATCAACATTGAAAGCTTTAATGGAGAATCCTGCAGGGGATTTCTGCATAATGTCCAATACCTCACGAGTAATCGTAGGTATATATATCCCAGTATCATTATACAGCGAGTAATCATTCTTTTTAATGATCAAGAATGCTGGCAGCCACATGTCTATCACTCCTTGCTTCAACTTGAAGGGGCGAGAGCGTAATATCTTTACAAGATCTCCTAATTTACGAGGTTTCTCTTTGCTAGTATCAAGGAACTCCTCGCAGGCCCTCCACAAAGGCATGAAACTTTCTTCGTTGGGAGCATCAAGAAAATACTCTTTGCCGATATGCTTATGGATGCCCGTGTTATGAAGTAGCGTCAGATAGATAGTTTTTTCTGGAGGGAACTTACCATCCTCAAAGCCTAAATTGGGCTCTGAACTATTATGAAGTAAATGAGTAAGGAAGTTAACGCGAGCCATTGATATTGCACTACTGGGCTTATGCTTGTTAACCATCTCATTGATATACACCGGAGTGTCACAATACACCCTGTCGCATATCATTGATAGCCATTTGTTAAATAGGGTTTTCGAAGAGATGTCAAGGATCTCTCCTCGATATACCCAAATGACATCTGAATTATAACTAAAAAGGGTATTTAATACGCTGGTGGTTAGCAGACTTTGCTCATGTGCAATAAGAGCATTGAGCTCTTTCTGAGCTACATTATCTTTATTGTCAACATCATTCTGGACATAAGCTAGTTTATCAAGCTGCCATACGTGATCTATAATTTGGTCTGCTTTCTTGAAGTATGCATACAAAATAGCTTCTTCAACACCTACAGAGTGTTGTTTTAATGCATCTACTGTGAGATCTTCATTAAATATGAGATTGATGTAGCCATCGATTTCATTCTGAGGCTGTAGAATAATCGGGTGGTCTGTAATCTCATACTTAAAGTATCGAGGTGTACCCTTGCGGTAATAAGAGGCGTTAGCAAACTCAATGGGAAAATTGAAGTTTGTGATGAGCTTCTCCACAATATCTTTAGAGCGGGGAACAATACCTGCAGCCTTCAATAATTCGCCTTCGATATTGACATCCGTTCCTTCAAACAATATATATTGAGACTTGTAGGTCGCATATCGAATAATCTTATGTTGCGTAAGCAATTCAATAACAGACACTGGGTCGTCAATACCTAAAGCAAATTTTGCATATTCGGAAAGTTTCTCTTTGTTAAATTGCACTCCTGCCTTACCAAAGAGATTGAACATGCCAATCGTCTTAATAAGCTTCATGGCATCTGTAGCTGTTTCGCCCTCAAATAAACTCTCAACGCGCTCTAAACTTACGCGTATGGCAGTCCATGCAGTAGAGTCTGCATTTACTTCCGACAAGTAAGAGTAAAAGTTGTATATATCATAGTCATAGACATCGGCTAAGCTATATGTTGTATTCTCTTTTTCCTTAAAATGATGAAGAGAGCCTTGTCCCGTAGCTTCAAGAAAAGAGAATAGAGTTCTTTCGTTCTGACCGTACCTCTGAATGGACAGGGTTAATGCTTGTGCAGCAAAAATGTCCAACGGATACAAACTTATTGCAGTATCATAAGCAATAGATGAACTGGCAAACTTGCTTGCAATGGCTAAATTGTAAATCTGTTTAAAGTGTTGATTCACAATATCTCGTTTTGTTCTTTCTATACGTTTAGATGCAAGATAAAGTAGCTGTTCTATAGGCTCATTAAAAACAATCTCCTGAAAACGGCCCTTTACCTTTGTCCATTCGTTGCGCTGGCTCTCTGTTAATGTACGAGAATACGAATTAAAATTCTGGTGTAATGTTGTAAGTAGAATGGCATTGCGTCGTTCATCATTGATGAACTCCGTAAACTTCTGAAATAAGTACAACTCCCTTTCAGGGTTATTTTTTGCTGCATACTCTAGTAATTTACCAAACTCATCGATTACAAGAATTACAAACTCCTCACGTTTCTCTGCCCTCTTGAAATAGCTTTTCAGATTTTCAAAAAGATTGTCCGAAGCCTCTGTCGGAAAGAGATTCTCAGTGAGAACTCTTTGAAGTGAGGTGTAATCGCCTACAATTTTCTCGAACCTGAATCGAACAAAACCATTAAACTGCCCCTTGTTGGTAATGAGAATCTTACTATTATTCTTTAAGCTATCCTCAAGAGCCAGAATGAAATTGGATTTACCAGTTCCATATGAGCCAATAATATTAAATGAGTGTACGCCCGCATTGAATGAATTCACAATGTTGCCAATGACCTTTATAGCATTCTGAGTCACAATATAGCTATTGGGGTCAAAGATAGTTTGAGCGATATTTATTGATGGAGTATATTTCATATTAGTTCTCCTCGTAATATTTGTTTAGTACCTCTATAGGTGCAGGCGATGTCTTGAATTGCAACTCTTTAATACCTGCGACATCTGAAAATACAATTTCCGATGGATATTGAAGACAAAGCCGTTTGATAAGATCTATGACGTCATTGTTTGTCAAACAAAAAATCAAAGCTAGCTCGGCAATATCATCAAAGGAAACACTATTTTGACCCTTACACCTAATTAGCAATGCGTAAAGAAATATCAAACTAGGTACTTTGCTACGAGCATCATAGTTGAATATATAGCTATCTTTTTCTGCTTCATTTATCAAATTCAGAGGAGCCAACAAACAGTTGCTATCCTCCAAATTGATATTGCTTTTGCTACAATAGTTGTGAAACATTACACCAACATCTCGCTTGACAGTATTGTCATTATATAAGTTTTTATACTGTGTTCCTTCAAAGCAAGTATGCTTAATGTAGTTTTGCAGTCTGCTCTTTTCTATGATATTTCGTTGGCGATGATATTCGATAAATGTCGTTTTGTAGATTGTAGCATACTCTGTGTTGATCAGCATAAAATGCAGCAACCACAGAGTTCCAATATCTTCAAGGTAGGGATCTTTACCACTCGCATCATCGAAAATGTAGCCAGCTATTGGCGCAAGACCATCTTCCTGCAATAATCCAAACGCTTTTAGCCAAAATCTGATTGAAGCTACCATATTCTTACCAACGCCAAGATGTACAACAGCCTCATCATCGTTGAAATTATTTCCAGCGTTGACAAAATCATATCCTCGCTTAAGCCAATGAGACTTGCAAACGAATGACTCATGTCCAGAGAATATTGGTTTTGAAATATTTCTAATCATTATCTTATTCTTTTTAAATTGTTATGCCACATTCTACAAAGCATTATCATCTTATATTCTTAGCTCTAGTTCATTAACTTGATAACGTCTTCCGGCAACATTGCATTCCCAGCATCATCTTTCGGAGCATTCTTAAGGAACAGCATTGGAACGACGGTGTAGCACTTGGCAAACGGTAGCAGATTAGCTTTGCGGAGAAGTTCGGCAGTCAGTTGTTTGCCATTCTCTTGAGTAGTCCATTTGCATTCTCCGACCAACAGATACTTTTTGTCAAGCGATTCGGCCATAACATCGAACTCGACTTGTTCCGGCTTCTTGTCCTCATTGAGAACAGAACCCCACCAACGTTTTGCCTTGCCATAAACTATTCCGTTAACAAGATTTCCTGTTACGGCATCCCGACACAGTTTTTCCCACTGCATACTCACATACTCAGAGAAATGAGCAGTCAAAGCCTGTTCTATGGGCAAACGACGTCCAAGCTCGATAAACGAGCGATTAGGAACAACAAACTGATAGTAGAATGCCATAAACGGATCGGCTATCTTGTAGAGGCTCTTTTTCGCATTCTTCTCATCAATACCGAACGGAACATCTTTTTCCAAGAATCCGAGATCGATAAGTTTCTTCAACGGACGCGACAGATTGGTTGCCGGCTCATTGCATCGTGCTGCAATCTCAGAAAGCCGGTTTGCACCAGTCCCGATATAAGACATGATCGTTGAAGTCTTAACAATATCCTTGACATCATCCTGAAACAGTTTTATAGGCTCTTCATAAAGAGTTCCATTTACAGAAAGGATATTGCGCCACAGGGCATCATCAAGCGAACTTCTGTTTTCCCTCAATTCCCAATAACGTGGTACACCGCCCCATACGGCATACTCTTCAATAGCGTTCATCGCATTAAGAAGCAAAGCCTCTTGAATATACGGCAAACGTATCGGTGCAAGCCTCATTATTTCATCAGCACGCCCATATAGAGGTGCAGTAGAATCAAGGAACAACCCATACATCATATTTTGTGATGAACCGCAAAGTACCAGGTTATACTTCAACTGCTTCTCATCAACAAGTTTCTGCAATACAGACGGCAGCTCTGGTGATTGCTCTACAAGATACGGAAATTCATCCAAACATAGAGTAAAACGCTTGTCTGTTCGATAATTGACCGCACGAAATATAGATTCCCAATCTGGATATGTCAATTTGTCGAAATCTGAAAACACCTGTGCTATCACTTTTGCAAGCAATATCCTTTGGTGTTGGCCTTCAGAACGATCGGCAAGGAAATAAACATCCGTATCCGACAACACCCTTTTGATAAGTGTTGACTTACCCAACCGTCTGCGACCGTACATCACGACTAACGAGGACTTCTCTCTTGCAAGAGCATCCTTTAATCGTGCAGCTTCATCTATTCTATCAACGAATTTCATATATCTTATTTATTATGCAACGCAAACATAATGTTTTTATCGCATAACACAAAATTTTGAGCCATATTTTTTTATTCTAACAGAGCAAATTGCAACTTATGTATAGGAGGACATACGCTCTATTCCTTTTTTGAAGCTCGTTTCCTTGTCTTCAAACTCAAATCCTGCAAAGATTTTCCCAATTTGTCTTCTCTGGCTAACCACAGAATATCATCGTCAAGCTGCAAAGCATACAACACTCGCAAGTAAATTCCGACTGCTACTGTTGGTATACCTTTCTCTATTCGGGACACGGTCAACGGAGAGCAAGTAGCGCGTTCCGCTATCTGAGCCACACTCAGATTCCTGCGCAAACGAGCCAGTTTAATCTGCTCTCCCACAATTGACATCTTCTGCACCAATTTTCGGGGCAGCTTAGTCCCCATTGTATTCTTTGCCATATTCAACACATTATATAATATGCAAATTTATAACTTTTCATCTATTTAATGATGTATTACAGGTAAAAAATCACAAGATTAGAAGAAACGCTTGACCAAGTACAATATAACGGTTATACACTTTTTCAAGCGAATAAATCAGATTCGTTACACTTTTTCAAACGAATCCTATGTTTATAAAAGTTGCAGCAGCTTCCGACAACCATCTTGGGGAAAGTGTGTAAAACAAGATAATTTTGCTTTGGAGAAATATAAACGCTATTATATTGTTTATAAGCGCCAATATATCCACACAACAAACAATATGTTATTTGTTGCGTAAACACATACGATTCCTCCACACAACATATATTCAAGATTAGTTGGCTATTCAAATGAAAAACAACTTTACTTTATCCCCGTATTTATATATACGTGCATTAAAGTAAAGCTAACAGAGGGAGAAAAAGAAATGGCTTCGCCAAAGCCGAACCGAACTATATCTGCCGACTTTTTTGGAGACTGCAAAATAATCACATAATTTGCCAAATCCCTTTGACCATTATGTCTCATTTTTGAGTCGAAAACAGTTCATTTTAGAAATTCCATCGTTTATCATTAAATGTTATCGACTAAAATCAGTACCTTTGTATAAGAAATCACTTAGAGTATAAATGTGGTAAGAATTTGATTATCACTCATTTCATCTCTAACCCATAATACATTCTTCGTCTCGCACTGTAAATGATTAATAGTTCTTGGCTGAGCTAAGTGATTAAAGTTTAGATAGATGTTACTAGTAGTTCAAATATAATGTCAAAGAAGATAGGTCGTAATGAGCCTTGCCCTTGTGGCAGCGGCAAGAAATACAAGCATTGTTGTATGCAGACGGAACGGGCAATAGGAACATTGCCTAGAGCAAATCATGCTTTGTGGCCAGCTTCTTGGCTTGATACACCAAAAACGATAGCGTATTTAAGTAATCATGCAGTCCCACCTATATTGGACTATTTGACAGCAATGCAGCTTAATCCACAAAATCGTGGGAAGAATATCCGAATTGAACACCTTTTGCAAATAGCAGTTGCGAATCTCGGAAAGAGTAGCCAGACTCCTGACATCAGTAAGTTCAAGAGTATAATTGACCAGGAGTTCTCATTTGATCTTATGGAAGACTTGCCGATTAACATGTTTTCTGAACCGGTAGTATTCTATGGAGGTAATTACACATTCTTTCCTGGCATCTCGACCCATGCAACAGAAATTTTCCGTTCGATGACAGAAGCCATATTCAATAAAGGGAATATATTTACGAGAGCTTTCCGTAATGAAGTTTATGATGGAGTACTCTTCATGCTTGAACTGAGCAACCTTTTGTCAGCCCGAGCAGGGATAAGTGGCTTAGTACGCGGAAATGAGAACCCACGCGAGACGCTTAATAAACCAAATACTAACCAATCTTTTGTCATTACTTTGCCGATGATGGCAGAACTCATTAATCGAAATGGGCTGGATCCAAATGTTTTGAAATCATTTTTGTTAGAGGTTAATGCTCCTGATATACTAACCCAAGATGCAGAAAAGAATCCGTTATTATACAGGCCAATTGTTGAGTTTGACAATAACTTCTACTTGGCTGGAATCTCCAGTCAAGGCAGTGCCATTAACAACTTTATCCTGAAAACAGCTCTAAAACACCGTTGTCTCGAAGAACTAGTAAAACAAACCCACTATGGAGTCTGGATGCGCATCGGACGTTCCTGTATAGAACAGATGCGCTGGGGACAAAACTCAATGGATGAAATCCTTACCCCTGTTGAAGGCTATTACGAAGATGTATTCCGTATTGACGTCAACTGGCTTGCATACGTGTGCTATGCTCATGATTTGGCCTGTAATGTAGCCATAGATGGAAATGATAATTTCAGCAATCGAGATCTCAGCCAACATTTACAAAAACGTATTGATACCATCAGAAATGACGAAAGCTCGAAAGATGACCATATTCTGACGCTTGTTCTGTATTCTACAATGGGTGAGACATACGGATTTGCCATGGGAGAGCAGAATGTAACTGACTATTTTCTTCAATTCTCTGCCTATGATTTCTTGCAATTGATACAGACTGAGAAATGGGACAGTTTGAGTCTTGTTCGTTATGCTCGTTCCAAGGAGAACGTATCATCACTCGAGACTCCTCTGAATCAATCTATCGATGTATATGCTCTCTATAAGCATTATGGTGAGAGTTTCTATATGACAGACGACAAACCAACAGACATTCTTTATATTGAGCCAAATGATGGCTGTGACCTCATATTCAAAAGCAAAGATAAACTGTATTTCCACGGAACACTGAAGAGACTCAATGGACGGTATGCTCATATACCAGTGATACGCGATCTCGATTATGCGGCAATTTTTAAGCCCGTCCACTCAGTTATCAATGCCAAGAGTTGTGAGTCTTATAGTATTCCTGTGTGGGTAAGCTGTTGTCAAGAGGAAAAGCAGGGAATAAATCCATCCTCTATTTCCGATACTGTAATAACAGCTGTTGCATACTGGATGGATACTTTACAACCAGTAATAGCCGATATGCTCAGCCAACGCTATGAGCACTCCGTAGAGATAGAACTTGTCTTCAGTGAAAAGGTCTTGGTCGATAAAGGGATACACTATGACGACGACATAAAGCCTACGCGAAGAGGAAAACTTACCGTATCCAAGACAGAAGGCGGAGTTACCGTTACATTTGATGATGATTACATCCATTCTTTTATGGGAGCAAGCAATGATAGTGAGCGTACCATGATGCGTTGTATCATAATCGAACTCCTGGAAATAGACGAAGAGACTGCAAACCAAATTATAGATAGTCGCATCCCCTTTGGCCAAGCAAAGATGATTCTGATGATGGAGCAGTCACTCAACCCGTTGTCAATACCCTTGTGGCTTTATACTCCTATCTATATTCATGCCGCCACCAGCCAACTACTACTGGACAAATTCCCACAGTGGATGAAGGAGAATGGTCTCGATATAGCAGGCAAACTCAATACAAAAACTGAAAAAATAGACTTCCTTCACAAAGGAGTAGATGTGCTTCTTGATGAACTTGCTAGACGCCTGTCATCATTTGATACATTGCGGTTGCTGCGTATGCTCATGCAGAATCACGAGACATTAGTTTATCAGCGAGAACATAACAGAGTCTTACAACCCGCACAGATTCTTTGTTTTGGAGAAAATGAGTCTAAACGTAAAGAATTCTTCGATACAGAAAAACGACTTGCTGATGCTGGAATATCTACCCGTGCTATGATAGAATATATAGCTGCAACACAGTATCGTGGCGGTGGTGTTAAACCAGGCAATGATGATGTAGAAAGCCTATTAGCTATCATGAACGAAGTGATATCCATTGGTGGTATATGTGACGCCATACATTTAGACGTAGCTAATCATACCATTGAGAAATTAGGCTCTGGACGTTATGGTATCTACGATGATGTTTTTTCCGACAATGTAGGAGAGTTTGCAGCAACGCGCACTATTGAGAGTGTAAATGGGCAAATCGAAGATTTCGAGAGTAAGATGGCCAGGATGGCAGTACGTCCAGATACAAAAGAAAAAACCAAGGATGCAGAACTCGAGGAGATAGATGTGGCATTCTTAGAGGATTGGGGAGTATCATATTCTAACATCTTGCAGTTCCTTTATGTTTGTTACATCATAGCTATGAAGCAGCAGAAGTCTGTTATTGAGATGGAAGAGTCTCAACTCATCAAGGCTATGCAGGAGCATTGTACAGAACTAACTGAAGATTTAGCAAAGAAATGTACCATTCGCCTTTCTTTGGATAAACGGGAAAACTACCTCACTCCGCCAGTAGGATTAGCGGGCAAGGATATCTTCCCTTGGTCATACAATAGGGAATTAAGTTATCTGCGTCGCCCAGTGATTCGTTATCAATATGATGATGGCACAGTTATGTGCATGTTTGGGTTCCGCTCCTGTATTCAAGCCGGCATTCAGCTATCTGACTTGCTTTATTCTGGTCGCTTACGTTATGTGGGAAGGAAGATAGAAACCTTGCTTGGAAAATTTGAGGCTATAAAAGGGGCTGCGTTCAATGACGAGGTACGCTCTTTTTTGGCAAAGATACCAATAATGCGAGTATGGGAACATGATGTCACTATCAAATCTGGAGGTTATTTTGCGGCAGATAAAGATTATGGCGATATTGATGTGATGGCTTATGTATAATCCGCAAAACCATTCGGATGCGTTTTCTTAAACGAAGCGACTGATTTTCTCCGAAAAAGCAAAAACGAAGCGACTAATAAAAAGGCATACACAACACATAAAGGCAGTATTCAAATACTATTCTAACGGTATTTGAATACTGCTTTCTACTACAAAAAACATTATAAAATAAGAGAATGAATAGTTGCGCAATTCACAAAAAAGAACTACCTTTATACCAGTAAATTAAGCGTCTTTTATCCTTTTAGAACCAATATACTTAAATCCCTGTATTGCTCTAAAGTGTCCTCCATATCCACCTTTTGGGTCTTGATTGGATTTCTTTAGAGAATGAATGTTTCTTGCTTTATTACTTCCATACAGTGTCGCGCTCCTTTGAATCCATTCTTTGCGATTTCGTAGAGCGTTACATAATTGCGGATGTGAGGTATTGAAGTAAGTGGAATATTGTTTTCCACACCGTCCTTTACCTTCCAAATGTAATTTGCATACTTCATTCAAAAAGGCTGTTCCAATACCAATTCCTTGCCATTCCGGTAAAACAACTAATCTCATAGCTCTATATCCTTGACATTGAAAGAACGGGCTAAAAGCCACATGACATACAGGTTCTCCGTTCACACATCCAACATAGTATGAAGCAGCAACCGGATAAGGTAGCTTTAAATAATGATGCGGCTGAAAATATTTCCAGAGCTTTCCACTTGTTTGGAATATGTCGAGTTGTATCTGAGGTCGTTGCCGAAGACAGTCACGGCTCAGCCGCGCCTCCCTTGTATCATACACCCAATCGGGCTGCAACCATTCAACTATATCATAATGGCATGAAAGCAAGACAATCTTTCCTTTACCTTTTCTCCAGCTTTTAGCAAAAGCGGCAGCTCCCACCTTAGCAACTTGTCTATCAATAACAGACGTAAATTCATCCACTACCGTATTTTCCGGACGCTCGCATATTAAACGAGCTAATCCAGCCCTAAACTTCTCGCCGTTGCTTAGCACATTAAACGGACGTAGCCACGCTGGTACATCTCCTAAGCCCACAGAAACAAAAGCTTTTGTTACTTGGTTAAAGTCACCGTTCGGAACAATGGCGTCGATTATGGGCTTATCTGCCGCCCAATTATCGTATAAGTCATAAATTCCAGATTCAGGAAATACTTTGGAACCTATACTCGTTTTACCAGAACCGGACGGGCCAACTATAAGCCCAATTTGCCAATCTTCTGAAGTATCAGGAAGCTCTGCCGTATGCTTCCAGTCACACCCTTTTTCCACATTGAATAGGGATTTTACACGTGCAGCGCGATAACTATCAAAATCGCTACATTTGTGATTAACTTCCACTATCATACACAAACGACTTTTAAAGTTAATCCCATTTCATATAACTTCTCATAAATTTGTTTTTGTTCCTTTTCATCAGAACAAACAACGATTACTCCATACTGTTCTTTGTACTTAAATTCACTCATAATGTTATCCTTTCGTTACTAATTATGCTGCAAATATGGCAAAAGAAGAATTTACAGTTAGTTAATCATGACGAGAATATACTGCATGGGGCGTGCAGTTACTTCCAAAACGCTTAATCACAGTATAAATCTTCCGTTCGCTCACATTATATTTATCAGAGAGAAAGGATACGATATATGTAACCTTATCACCATCATGGCGCATTCGTTCATATTCAGAATACAAGTCTATAAATTTACAATCATCAGGCTTAAAACCTATTATAGTCAAGCGATTTAATAATTCTCTATTAAAGTTCAATATCTCAAACAGTGTCATAATCAAATATTTTTCATACATTTGCATTGCCAATCACATATTAAAAAAGCGATGAGTCGCGACAAGGGTTTTGCCCCCGGTCGTGCGGCTCATCGCATTTTTGTTAGTATGTGATTGGCGTCTTTACTAACAGGCCGGGGGCTTTTTTCTTCCCCCGACAATCTTTATTATTATCTAATATCTTGTTTCCAACGTTCTATTCCATTTTTCCACATTCTGATACGTCCAGCCTCAATTAGTGTTTCATAGGATGTACCATCACTAAGACTTTCCCATAAGCGGCACGAACCACTACGATATTCTGCAGTCTTACTGTTATTCCCTTGATTCAGTATATCGTTCATTCTGATTCCGATGTCCGTGCTTCCATCTTCATATATAAAAGCACGCATATCAATTAAAGTCGTTTTATCAAGAAACATACGAATGTGAGGGCCATACGTTCCTTCTTCTATGTAGACCCTCGCTCCGGTAGAGCCAGTTCTAAAGGAACCGCACATTGTAACTCGACCAAAATAGTCAACAATAAAATTGTCATTGATATTCAAACCATGTGCTTTAATAACATCTGCCAACAGTGTTCCTGTTATCTGAATTTTATCTCCTTTGATTTGGACACCAGACTTATCTGCATTGATAGCAGATAGAACTGAATTCGGATTACCACTTTCATCGGTACCCATTACTTCTATTTTCCACTGTTTAGCGTTTTGAGTTACCTGTGTCTTTATCTGCTTTGTTATTTCACCATTCGCATCCGTGAATGACTTCTCAAAACTATCAGTTAATCCTTCGGCGGTACGATTCAATGATGATGTGGCGGTTTCAGTAGCTTTAGTTATCTTCCCGGTTGCATCAGTTGTAGATGTTTGAACCGTTTTTGAAAAATCAGTAGTTAGTTTTTCGGCAGTCAAATTAAAAGAGGCAACTGCCGATTCTTTAGCTGTATTTATTGCACCGGTTGCATCGGTAGTAGCAGTCGAAACTGTCTTTGTAAAATCAGCGGCTAAATGTTCTGCCGTTACCTGAAAGTCACTTACCATTTTAATAACTGATTTCTCTGCTTCAATAGCACTGCCAGCCGCTTCAATCGTTTCCTCCCATTTCCCGGTAATACCATTTTCCCGAATTTCAAATTTACCGGCCAACTCTGTGATTTGACCGTTTAATTCATCCTCAATCGTTTTGTCATTTTTGAGTATGAATGTACCACGTAGAATCACCCCGTCAGCAATAAGCCCAAACCAGCGGCGCACGCTTCCCGTTATTTTTGCTGCCCACGATGGTATTAAACCAATATCAGCCTTACCAATAGCGCATTTTATCTTGTCGGGATTATCAAGGTCAATAAATGAAGTTATTGCGTCATAGAAGTATTGGCAATTTGTTCGGCTACTAATACGGATGAATGATTGCCGGTCAGTATCTTTAGTATTGCCGACACGAACAATAACCATATATTTATAGGGTGAACTTTCACTTAGACAAGTTACATTCATTGTCTGGTCATCCAACACCTCAATAACAGTCATTTTTTGTATGGCATAAATAACGCCAGCATTACCGGGACTATGATAGTAGCCCTGTATAAGATCATTAGCGGTAAAAGGATTTAAATCGCCTTCACGTAAGTCAAGTTGCACATTATAACTACCGTCATCATTCAAAGACGATGCAAGTATCTTCCCGTTTGAGGTTACTATCTCTTCGTCTTCAGTAACTCGAATGCGGTTATAAACATACTCGTTAGTGACAATCTTGTCACGGGCATAGACACTTTTAAACTCCGCATCGCCATTATTCTTGATTATCCATCCGGTCGCACCTGATATGAAAGTAGCCGTTATTTCACCTGCTTTCATTGTTGCGGAGCAAATAAAGCCCCATATACCTGTACTTATTAATCCTGCCATAATTTTAGTTTTTATCCATATTTTGTTGCACTTCAATATTTCTTATTCTCATTTCTAACGCCCGGTAATCTGCCATCATTACACCGCTAACCTGCACTGGTGGAACATATTCCGCAGCTGTACCACCCCAGCTGACAGGAACATCTGACCAGTTATCAGCATTTGTACATCCCTTAAAACATTCTTTCTTAATAATATCTTTTCCGTAGTATTGTACCCATAGCGTTGGTAGATATGATGCGGATGAGCAATTTATAAAACACCATTCAAATGTTGATACATTGGGACAATTCTTAAATAATTTTACAGGGATATTATCTAATTTAGAACAACCATTGAAACAATAGGCAAAGCTCTCTACATTAGGACAGTTATCAAATATCCCTTCAGGAATACGCTCCAACCTACGGCAAGTCCAAAACAAACCCCAATAACTTGTCACATTCGGGCAGTTGTCAAATAATCCAACAGGAATCGTTATGATTGATTCGCAACCAGTAAAGCATGAACTGAAAGTTGATACGTTTGAACAATTCAAAAATAGCCCTGAAGGTATAGCAATCAATCCTCTACAATCACGAAAACAAGCGCTAAAGTCCGTTACTGCGGTACACTTGGAAAAGAGTTCTTCAGGAACAGCAACAAGAGAAGTACAACTCATAAAACAATATGCAAAAGTTATGGTATTCATACATTTACCAAATAAATTAGCAGGAATTGTTTTGATTGATCTACAACCAGAAAAACAATACGAAAAAGTTGTAACTTCCGAGTTTTTATCAAATAGTAATTCAGGAATATCCATCAGATTTTCGCAACCACTAAAAGCACTCGCAAAGGAATTGACTTTTGAGCATTTGGCAAACAGATTTGATGGAATGCTCATTAAAATAGAACAACCATTAAAACATCTTTGAAAAGACTTTGCATTTATACAATCATCAAATAAGCCGAGAGGCAAATTGGGCAAGACTTCACATCTATAAAAGCATTCATAAAAACTTGTTCGTATAGTATCATTCTTAAAAACCTGCCCGACATAACATAATCTTGAGAAACTTTGAAATGATAAATTTGTAACTTTACTATTTCCTATACTCCAGTAAGCAATAAGGCAGGATGAAGTGCCGTTACATGAAGTGATATTTTCACAGTTTCTTATTTCAACCTGATAATTATCAGCATTTCCGTAATTATGTGTATAAGTTTTAGCACCTGTACCAACTGCACTGTCTATATTACCATCGCCCCATATAATATTGTAATTGCGACTTGTTGAGTTTATATTGATAGTGGCGGTACCACCATTTAATAACATCTGAATATTTCCGTTTTCTTCCGGTTTGAATATTTCTGCATTGAATATCATGGAAACACTTGTCGCTATATTGTAGATAGTGACAGTATAATTCCCAGTATAATCAAAATACCCATATTTAGTGCAGCTAAATTCATACGTCTGTTTACTATCAACGGTTATGGTACATTCACCTTTATCGTCCGTTATGGCACTTTTTCCGGCACATTGAACTGTTACTCCTTCCAAAAGTGCATTGAATTTGTCTTTAACAATAAATTTCACATCGACTTTTGCAGGTTCAAGGGAAATATTTACCGTAGAAGCCGAAGTCCCTACAATAGTGCTTCCTGTTTTTTCCAAGTAGTCCGAATACGCAACGGTATAGTTGTAAGTGCCTCTCCCTAATAATAAAATACATTCTCCATACAGGTTAGTGGTACCTTGTTCATCTCCACACTGTATAGTTACTCCTTGCAGCAACGCGTATGGCGAAACAGAAGATTTAACAACAAACTTGACCTCTACAGCTGCATATACTTCAACTGTGTTGGTTGTATCATTTGTTATGGCACCGAATGAAAATGTATTGCCTGCATACCCAAAAGCCGAGACTTCACCTTTAATAGCTTCACCACCACGATAAGTTATGTATCCATCTGCGTCAGAAGTGTATTTTTTCCCATTGAATGTTACTGTTGCCCCTTGCAAATAAACTGATTGATTATAAACTTTTACCCGAATCGTTCTTAAAGGAATATAGGTAATACGATAGCTCTGTGTTCGGGTTCCGGCAACCAGATATGTATCACCATAGCTTTCGTGATTGTCACACTTGAAAGTAAATACGATTGTCTCGTTATCCTGTGCTGTTATCTTGTAAGTGGTTTCACTCACTTTGTCAAAATCAAAATTACATTCAAAAACGGCATTTGTTATCGCTTTACCTTGTGATGAACCGAAAACAAAAGTTGTAACAGTTTCCGGTTTCAATTGCGTGTATGTAATAGTCAGTTCCGGGAATGCGGCCTGTACTTCAACCAACTTCACGGAAGTGGCTATAAGCACATGACATATTCCCGTAACAACTGCTTTATCAGTGTTCATACCGTTTACATCAAGTCCCTTCAATTTGGTGAGCTTTACCAGCGGATCAAGGCTATTCAAACGCCAATCCACGCCGATCAGCCGAATACGTTCCAATGTAGGTGCACTACTCGCAAGGCATCTATTTATTAGCGTTGCCGAATCAATTCCGTTTGTATTTTCAATATATACGGTAGAAAGGTTACTGATACCTGCCAACTCAAAACCGTCCTGCGTTAAAGTCTGGTTTCTGATTGTAAGGCTGGTAATTGTATCAGGCAAATATAACTGGCTCAACCGTCCGGCTGTCGGCAGCTTTACAGAAGTAACGGAAGTACCTTGCGCATAAATCTCTTCAATGTTCTCGCATCCTGATACGTCGATAGGCTGCGTAAGCTTGTTACAGTTCATCACATTAAGCCGCCGGAACAGAGTATTATTACCGATTGCCAATACAGTTAAATTACTATTCTGATAGCCAACGGCACCACTACCTACTATCAATTCAGTAAGTTTGGTTGCTTTGGAAATATCAACCGTGCCGGGGTACATGGCTGACAAGTCACCCAAAGAACCGATATAGGCGGCACCATATACAATGGTTTCAGTATCATTAAAAGCTATCTCAGGGGCTTTTATCACAATTGGTTCACCTTTATGCCCACGTCGGGAAATCATATATGAACCGTATTTGACCGCTACATAAACATCACCGGCAGGTGTAAGGGTAAAGTCCGCGTTAGGCTTTACTCCTTGCCATACGTTCGGCGTATAGAGACGCATGGTTACGTAATCGTTCTTGAAGTCGCCGGCAACATATTTTGAATCAATGTACCGGAAACGATTGTATAGCCACCATTTGCGGTGTTGTGAACGGCTTCCCTGTAAAGCATACAGATAAGAGCCGTTACCTTCATTCAGCAGCGGGTCAATGTATTTAAACTTACCGTCAGCGTTGTAGATGGCTTCACACCATTTATCGGACTGCTCGCCATTAAGTACGCCTATACACATGTCGTAGGAAATAGCCCCGGAGCTACGCATAAGTTGATACATCGTGGTGATCTCAGACAGATAGGCGGATTCAACATTGTTCCATAGAACAGACTGTTCACCATTCCATACTTGGCCGCTACCTTCGGTATCATGGTACTCTACATCATAGCCAAAAGCAACGGCACCTTCATTATTAATACCGCATACGGTATCATTATCATAAAAGATAGTAACCCAATGCACGCCGTCGTAAGTGGTAAGGAACATGTTTTTAGCACGCTGATCTACCATCGCAAACAACTCCGTAATGGAATAGTACGAAAGAATAAAGTCCAAATCAAAGTATTGGCTTGCTTCTGCTTTGAACTTTGTCGGATTTCCTTTGGTAGATACCAGCCAGTCGGTAAGACGTTTTAGGTTTACAGGTATCTTCCCTGCTTCATATTCAGCGTTCAAATCATCATCATCCGGATAACGGGCTTCAAAGTCATTCAGCCAGTCCGGTTTACCTTCGGCATCTTTGCTTGTATAATCCGATTTAAGGAATAATACCCGGTCGGAAGTGTTGTTCTTTATTTCCCAACATTCCATCGCTCCGATAAAGCCGAAGGTTTCCTGTGTGCTCTTATCGTTGTTAAAATTGTACTTGCCTACAAACTCTAACGGGCTTGATTCGGTGGCCCGGTGGAAGATCGTAAACGGGTATCCATCGACTGTAGTGCGGACACGAGCATCTAACTTTTGCGGTGGAACAAGATAATTCATCGCACGCAATACGCGGTCTATGACTTTTGCCATACCTGTATTGTGGGTACCAGAGCTTTCCGCAAAATCCGCTTTAAAGCAAAATGTATTGACAGGTATTTCTCCTTCACGAAGAGCGATCTTTCCTACCGTCTCACCTGTAACGGTCATTATAAAACCATTTTTGCACTTTACTTTAAAATTCTTTCTCGGATAATATTGGGAAGAAGTACCTTGTACGTCAAGCTGTACGTTTTCAGCACGCCAGCTATGGGTCGGGTTCTGCTTATCTTCATAGACAAGGATTACCGTTTTCTTGTCTCCCTTAAAAGTAGGCAAATCCCCGATAATGGTAAGACCCGGTATTTGTTCAAGAACCTTCGGATATGACACGTCACCGTAAGCATCAAATATCTGGTTACGGGTGTACATGGCTATCTTTTTCTGCATATCATCCATATCGGCAATACAGTTATCAAGCATCTGGAATTGATTTAATGCGGCTTGATACACTCGTATATTGTGAATACAGACAGTACAGTCATTACTACCGATAACGATATCGGCAGGTTTGGCTTGCATAAAGTTATCATCCGTAGGGTATTGAATCACACCGGAAGCGATACCGTCAATATAGGTATATATCAAGCGGCTACCGCTACGGTCTTCAATAACGAATGCTACCCGGACGCGCTCGTCTTCTTTAAATCTGGTATTTATAGCAGACTGCTCGGAACGCAACGAGGCACTTTGCGCTGTGATTTCAATACCGCGACCACCGTTCATGCAGCTGGCTACAATGGCATTATAGTCCACTACATCCGTAGTAGATAATTCAAATTCGATTGTCTTACCGGTGTTTCTAAAATCATCACCGAAAACCTTCATCGGAATGGTTACCCGTGCATCACCGGACACCTTTAACGACACAATACCTTTTTCGTCAGATATCCAGCCGTTTGTTACAAAGTTGAACCCGGTTAATGCGGCTGATACTCCGCCATTAATCCATTGTTCCGGATGCGCTTCGTTATTGCTTCGTCCGGCAGCCGTAAGGTATAATTGCAAGTGCTCCGTTTCGGCACTGACATCAATCTCGGAAGCAGTAATATTAAGCGTGAACGATTTAGAAACGGAACCTACAGCAATATTAAGCGTCAGGTTCCCGGCCTTATCAGCGCGATAATTCCATACCTGCCGGGTGCGGTCAACAATACGTTCACTTACTACCGCACCGTTTACTTTCAATGATACGGAAGCCGTTGAAGCGGTTGGATTATACACAAAAAACGGAATGCTGAGTGTATTATATTGCTCTGCTGTTGTGCCGTTATACGCCGACGCAATGATTACCGTATTATTTCCGGATGCATAGCACGCAAGGGCATAACGCAGCACATTGCTTTTTACCGTTCTTCCACCGACTTCCGCTTCAATGTAAACTTCCAGAATATGTGCTCCATGATTTTGTGCAGGAATAGTTTGCGTTAATTGCCTGTTATTTGCTGTTGTCGGTACTGCAGCAATGGCTTTATTATCCAGTTTGAAAACAACATTCTTGGTAATCGCACCGACCGGCGTGTATCTAAACTGAATATCACCTGTATATGGCTGGAATTCATCAAACGTTGAAGAAATGGAAAGTGTAACCACCTGAACGGTAAATGTCAGCATACGGCTCACATTATACGCGTCAGTAACACTCACAGTAATTGTATTGTCACCGGGTGTCAGGTGTTTGGTACAATTCCATTCCACAACACCTTGTTCAACCGGCATAGTTGCTACACGTACGCCGTTTACGTTATAGTAAACAGTACCCACTCCAGTAGAACTACCGTCGTTAGTATCAAAAGATGTAAATTCATACTTCAATATTGTAGTATCATCAGACAACACAATCATAGATAAATCAGACTTTGCGGTCAGTGTCACCTTTGAACCTACACCAAGACTCGTTGCCGGTACCGGTCGGATAATACCGTCTGCTTTTACTTCAATACCATATTTACCCGGCTTCAACGTGTCAAAAGAAGAATCTACATTATCCAGTTCGCCCAATGTACCACCGCCGAAACCGCCATCAATGGCTACTTCTGACAAGGCAGTGGATAACATCTCAGGGTTACCATTCCCTTCTTCCGTCATGGACAAAGACATTATTTCAGGGTTATTATCCCCCGGTTCCGTAAGTGCATCAGATATAACAGACTTTAACTGCCTTACGGTCATGTCGGATTTAACCGTTATACCATTCTTAAAAGTTATGTGTCCGGCTGTACTATCATCATAGAGCCTACTCAATGACTTTTTAGCTATTTCCCTATCAACTTTCTTGGATGAATAAAGATTGTAGTCACTTGCCGGGGTATTCTCCCAACTACGTATAAGGTCAGGAAGACCTGCAACAGCCGTTTGAGTGAGGTTTTTTACCTGTTCTATATTATCTGCCATTTTAGTGATCGTTCCTTTCGACAGAACATCACTAATTTCGATATCCGCTTGATTGGGACGCTGTAAATTCCGGGTTATACGAGTAATACGGCTATCACGATATCCCGTCTTAGGGAAATACAAATCACTTACCAGACGAACACGCTGCCCGATTGTAAGCACAATACCACGCTTATCTAAATCTATATAGTCTGTGCTGCACTTGAAAACAGAACGGTCAGTCATGTTTGAATGATTCTCTAAAAATACCTTTACCGCTGTATCGTATTCCGTTTCTGCCGCTGTATAATATTCCTCAGGCATACGAATATTATACAGGATATAAGCGTTTCCCGTTTTAGGAACCAATAATCCACCCGGTACCTGCGTTCCGTCATCATAAGGAAATGTCGTTATAATCTCAAATCTTTTCTTTTCACTATCGTAATTAACCTCAAAGTCACGTCCGGCCAGTTCGCCATCCTGAAAGACAACACGTTTCACAAGTCCGCCGATCTCGTAATCATTCGGATTAAAGTTAAGGCTGTCATCCGTAAAGTAATAGATAGTAAATTCTGTACCGTCATCGTTTTTTACCGGTTCGCTACTGACAACAGAGACATGACCGGTACGGCGTGGAAAGATTGCTTCAAAGGCTTCCTTTTCATAATGCTCAATAACTCCGAATTCTTCCGTATTCCTTTCCACATACTTCTCACCTCCGGGAAGTTGCAAATGCGAATAACCGTATTTATCGGGGTCAATGTTTCTCGTACTTCCTACCGGAAATAAGCGCGTGAAAAATTTCACATTATCCGCGTTATCCCGTTCAATGGTTAGAAGCCCGTTGTTATAGCCTAAATCTATCGGCGCATCCCGTTCGCACCGTATCATGTTGATAGTCATACCATCCATCCACCATTCAACGCCTGCGGCTTCGGCAATTTTACTTAATGCTTCACCGACATAGGTACCACCGGAGTAGTCTATTACAAGGTTTTCCGTTGCCACACATTCACCGGCTTTCCAATCGGTTACACCCATCCAACGGTTGATATTCTTCACAACCATTACCAGTTGTTCGCGTGCCGGGGCAGTATATGCTTCAAGAGGTACATTTTCCGAACTCAACATCAATGCCTGTTTTATAATACTTTGGGTGCCATAAAACCTTATTTCATATTGCCACTCAACGGTGCTGACTTGTTTAGGGGTGTAGGCTTCGAGAATCCAGTACCGGGAACCAAGAAAATCCATGTAATCACCCGGCTCCAAGCGGACACACTCAAAGTAAGCCATTGACAGGCTTAATATATCATCTTCCTGTATTCCGATCTGGTGACTGGAACTATCTGAATCATGCAGGATGATACGCGGTTTCTTGTTATGGTCATATACTTGAAAAGTCATTTCCTGAATCTATTTTTATAGTGTTAGAACATCATTTGAATAGCGTTAAAATTGCGGTTTAGGCTCCCGGAATGTTACCTGAAAACGTGCACCGGAAAAATCATCAGCAAAAGCAAGTTGCTCCCAACTCGGAAAGTCTTTCACATAAAAACGGAAAGTCTTTTCTATTTCCGTCAGGCGAAATTCCAACCAGCCTTTATTTCCAGTACGAAGGAATTGTATAAAATCAGTACGGCGTTTTAGAAAATCCGCACGACTGGATGCTTTTATAGCGAAAAACAACACAACATCGCGTGGCTTAAAAACAATATCCAACGTATCAGGTAGTTTCTCGCCATCTTCTTCCCGAATATCTATTGACACTTGCTCCTTTATTGCAGCTGGAGCAAACAGGGTATCGTAATTTTCATGGCCGCCATTGGTTTTTTCAGCCAGAAACGCACCGTATTTTTGATATATGTCTACATTATTAATGTATAAAAGTCCTTCCAATATGTCCATTACCGTGATTTTAAACCATCCCTTTTAATGGTTGCTATATCGTTTTTCATTTCACCTATTGATTTTTCTATCTTGCCTAAATGTTCCTCACTCTTGGAGGTGTTTTCTTCAATCTTTTTTAGGTGGCCTACTGCAATACTCAATCCTTCTGAAATATTTTCCACGTTTCCGTCTATGCTAATTTCATGCTCCAGCATGGAACTATACAAACCTTCCACACGGGTGACACTTTCCTGTGAAGCGGTAGTTTCATAGGCTCCGCTCTTACCCGATTGTGTAACCGCGTCTTTTTCCCAGAGGTTAATGCCTTTTTCGGCGGCATTTTTTTTGAACTTTTCCAATAAAGCGTTATAATTTCCCTGTTGGGATAAAATGCCATCCGTAAGCCCATCCAGAATGCTCACATAATTACTGAACTTCTGTTCATCCGTCAGACTGTCATTTTTCATAATGTTCAGCATATCATCCTGTGCCTTTGCAATGTACGGGGCAATAGTAACAGAATAAATCATCTGTTCGGCCAGTTGCTCCAACATACCGGTAACAGCACTTGTAAAGGCTTTGGCGGCATCTGTACCGTTTCGGAAAGCATCAACAAGGGCATTGCTCAAAGTAGTGCCCAATTCTCCAAAAATGCCCTCAAAATAATCCCTTACTGACTGCCATGCTTCTTCGGCTTGCTTGGAAAGGTTTATCATATTTTGCAATGCCGCTTTATCTTCATCGGACATTGTTTTTGTATTTATGATAGTTTCCGCAAGAGAAGCATTAAACTCACCATTGGCTTTGATTAAATCGGGATAAACACCCAAAATGGAGGAATATATATCCTTTCCTTTGCCCCAACCAAAAAGCCCGGTTTTCTTGTGTCCCGTCTTTATCTCAATGTCGGCAAGTCCGGCATAAGCGTTCATCAACGTCCGTTTTGACTGGGAGAATGTATCAACAATTCCTTTCTTAAATGAAAAAGCATACCCACCCGAATACTTACCACTTCCTTGCAGTTCTTTATTCAGGCTCTCCACCGCTTGTTTCATTACGGTAACAGCATTGGCTGCTTTACCATAAGCGTCAGTTCCAAGGATTGTAGTTCCCTTCTCATACTCCAAATTTTGTTGCATAAGAAGAAGATTGTACTCACGTTGCTGCGCAATGGTTTCGTTCATTATTTCCTTTAATGCAGCCTTATGCCTGGCACTGGCTGCAAAAGCCTGTCCAATGAAATTAGCGGCTTCACCAACAGCAGCGGCAATACCGCCAACAATGCCACCTTTGGCAAAACCTTCACCGATATTCGAAACAGCACTCATCACGTTTTGAACCGTGTCCATTGCTTCGGCAGCACCCTCATTTCCGGCGGCTTCAAACATCTTTGAGAGATTTCCGGCCATATTCCCGACCATACCGGCGGCTTCCGCTGCGGACTCTCCAATTTTGGCAAGTCTGGCCTCTGTTGATTTATTACCGTCGTCATCGTTCCCGGATTTGAATAAATCTTTCAGCCCCTTAATTAATGCGGTAAACGGGTTCTTTTTTACGCCAGCGGAATACAGTTCATTGACTGCTTTCTGTATTGCTTTTATCTGTTCCGGTGACGCTTTCAGTGTCTTTAATTGTTCAGCGGTGAAACCGAATTTTGGCGTTATGTCTTCTGTCTTTGTCTGGGAAAGGTAAGACAATAACTGCCCCGTTTCAGACATAATTTTGTTTATCTCTGATACGGATTTATTGGATGCGTCCTCAAACAATTTAACGAGCAAATCCGAAGATTTCTGCATAGAGGCAACCTCTTCATCATTTACTCCTTTCATTGCTTCCTTGCGCTTCTTTTCAAGTTCTACAATGGCAGCATCTTTAACGTCCTGTGCAACATCTTTCCCGTCAGCCGTTTTTCCGTTTTCGATTGCCTTGCGTTCTGAATCAAACTTCTTATTCAGGTCGGTACGGCGTTGCTCAAAGTTCTTGTATTTATCGAACAAGTCTTTTAGTAACTTGTCATTAGCCGTCTTCTGGTATTCATTGGCAACGTTGGTATATTCCTCCAGTTGGTTCTTCTGTCCGGCAGACAGATCGGCCACGGTTGAAACAGAAGTAAACACTTTGCCCTCCTTCTTATAATCAGGGTTTCTGTTTATCCATTCTTCACGTTCCTTTGCCTGTAACTCTTTCACCCATTGTTCCTGACGAAGCCTGTTTTCTTCAATCAGTTTATCATAAGTGAGGTTAATTTGTTCTTTTTCTTTCTCATAGCCTTCTTTTAGCCCATCAATACGGGACTGGCGAATATCAAACTCTGCCTGTTTCTCTTGGTTTGCACGTTCCTTGTTATATGCGTCGATTTTTTGCTGGCGTTCGGCTTGTTCGACCTTTAATTCATTAGCCTCTTCTTGCGTTTTCTTGGCAGCATTTTCTTTCTTGGTCAATTTGGAACCAGTTTCACCGCCTAAATCCTTGTAGGCTTTTTCAGCGGTTTCCTCACGTTTCTTTGCGTTGTCATATTGGGCTCTGGTATATTTATCCTTATCCTTTTCTATGGCAGCAAGCTCTTTTTTAGCGGTTTCCCACTCCGTTTTAGCAGCTTCAAAGTCACTCCCATAAGTTACAGCGTTCGCTTTACGGACATTTTTTTCTTCATCTACTGCCATTAAATATTTTCCAATGGTGGCAAGACGAGTCTTGTTGCCATTGGCAGCTTTCGCCCGTTTAACCAATGCGGCACGCATTGCTTCAATTTGCTTATCAGTTTTCTTAGTTAAATCAACTTTCCACTGGTTGAAGTTATCTTCCCGGACATCTTTTTCATATAAATTAAGTTCACGTTCTCCGACCTCAATCTTTTTTTTAAGCCGCCCCAGAGTTTCATTACTATATTTGGCAGCCAAAACCTTTTCGTTATCTGATAAACCGTTTTTATGGAAGTTAGGGTCTTCTCCATACCTTTCCCATAAAGAAACCATTTCCCGGTACTCTTTCAGTTTTTTCTTTGTTTCGGAAACATTCTGTTTATTATCATTAGCTTTATTTCTTGCTACTTCTTCATTATATGCCTTCCACGCTTTTGTTAAGTCTCTAATGTGTCCTTTTTCGTCAATCATCAATTTAAAGAAAGCAGGATATTGAGCCTTAATGATAGCAAGAACTTCCATTCTCCGGGTTTCTGCTGTGCATTCATTCTGTAATTCAGCAACAAGGCTTTCGAGTCTTTCCTTACGTTCCTGCTCTTTATCGCTCGCATCCTTTATTTTTTTATTATAGTTGTCCTGTGCCTTTTCTGCGGCAGTTGTAGTATCACGGAAAGCAATTAAAGCGGTTACTACAACTCCCAGAGCAACAGCCGCCAAAACATAAGGATTGGAAAGTACTGTCTTATTGAGAAGTTTTTGAGCTTTTTCGGCAAGTGTAAGGACTTTGATATTCAGTGTTTGCGCAATGGTGTACCCTTTTTCGGCTTCAATGGCAAACATTACGGCAGTACGATACAGACCGTATGTCGCAATCATCCCGGCCAGAATTGTACCAAGTTTATCGTAATTCTTAACCGCTGTAGTGGCAAGCGATATACTTTCTGTAATAACACCCTGTCCGTTTTCACCTATTTCGTTAAGTACATCCTGTATTGCTCCTTGCAAATTGGAAATATTACCTTTTATTCCTTTGCTTTGCTTTTCAAGCATGCCGTTAAACTTGCCACCCTTGGCCGTAGCTGCCTCAAACGCATCAGCTACCATATCGGCAGAAATAGCCCCTTTGGACATTTCATCTTTCAGTTGCGCAACAGATTTACCCGTCTTTTGAGATATGACGGTAAGAGGATTAAAACCGGCATTAATCATTTGCAAAAGGTCTTGACCCATAAGTTTACCTGTAGCGGACATCTGGGCAAAAGCGAGTGTCAATGAATTAAAGCGATCAGCGTTTCCCATTGAAATATCACCTATCTGTTTCATGATTGGCATCACCTTGTCTAAATCGACACCGAAGCCAAGAAGCAACTGTCCACTTTTTGCAAGGTCATTCAACAGCAATGGGGTATTTACGGCAAAATCTTTTAACTCCCCGAAGAAAGAGGCAGACTTATCTTTATCTCCAATAAGGGTATCAAAGGATATTTGAAAACTTTCTATTTCACCACGTGCATCAATGATAGCCTTACCGAATTCAATAATTTTTTCAGCCGTAAAAGCGGCACCCACCGTCAGGGCTACGCGCTTCAACGCTGAATCAAGCAGACCGGCCTTTGTTCTTGCATTGTCAAGGCCACCGGACAACCGGTCTTTCATTAAAAATTCGATTTCTACGGGCTTCATGTAGGATTATTTAAACGTGATTGAAATAATTCAGCAATACGGCTTTTCTTTCTACCGGAAGCCGGTGCCGGTGCTTTATCTTTTTTATTGTTACCGGGTTTATCACCCGTTAGCTTTTCTGTCACATAATGCGGTGCATCGTATAACATCATTTGCAACGTTTGCAAATTCACGTCCCAAAGAATGTAGTTCACGCTCCACCCCGTTGCGGCTGATATTTGCCAGATAAATCCAAAGAGGCTATGAGAGCTTTCATAACGGCTCATTAACTCCCCTTTATCTCGTGGCTCTGATTCAGCGGTGTCATCGGGTTTGTCATCTCCGCTGATCTGATAATATTCTCGAAAGACTTTGTTCCCATTAAGGAAGTGAACCGGGTACATGCCGCCTGTAAATAGACATCATCTACCAACCAAAGGAGAATCCATGACAACACACCTGAGAGAAGGAAGCCGGACAACTTACCGCGACAAATGGTTAGTGCAATCATCCGGCTGATAGTCTTGCCATGTTCGGCCATGAAGGTCATTTGTTCTTCCTTATTGAAATTCCGCATCTTCTCATAGGTAACATCCATTTTAAGATAAAGCCGGGCTATACGAATCTGAGTGCCCAATTTAGGACGTTTCATTGTCAGTCGTATTTGCACCGGCTTTTTCCTGAAAGGAAGACGGAAACTTCGCAAAGGAATGGAAACGCCTACATCCAGCAAGGCTTCCGCTACTTGCGGCTCCAAATCCTGTTTATTCATCGCCTTCCGCTATTAGTTGTCTTCCTGTACATTGGCCGGTGCCACGTCGGTGACATCTTCAATGGAGTAAGGTGCCGTATCTTTGTCTTTCAACATAGGTTTCAATTTGCAGTGGATTTTTGCCACACCATCCAAACCTAATTTATCCGTAGGATAAGCACCCATCTGACATTTGGGGATGGTAATTTTATGGCCGCTGTCCGTTTCAATCACGGCTTCGTCCGTTATCTGTGTCAGATTGACAGGAGCATCCCAGCCTGTTGGTTTGGCTTCGGTACCTTTTATCTTTCCACCCATAACCTTCACCAGATTTTTATAATCAATCTGAATCAGGTCAAACTCCGGGTTAATGGTACCATTCTTTTTGGGAATCACCAAGACCGGTGCCCCTTTCACTTGTGCGGCATTGACTTCAACGCTTTCGCCTTCCTGCCCACCGAGGTCAAAGGAACTTTCCTCTATATAGCCAATGTCTTCACCGGCAAAGGTGAATTTGGCAAGACCGTATAAAAATTCTTGTGCTGCCATTTACTTCTTTTTTCTGTATATGATTATTGTTATGATTATTCCGGCTACAAAGCCGATAAAAATGTATTTGAACGCTGTTTCAACGCTGGTAGAACGTTGTTCCTTTGTTTGTAGCGTTTCAACTGTCTGCCCACGGATTCGTGTCAGTTCACGCTCGTAATATTCACAAAGCATCTGTAAACTGTCACAACTTGCGTAAACGCGTATCGTATCATTATCACGCTCGACCTTCACGTTTGCCTGTCCGCTTTTACCAGTATAGGAAGCGGAAGGCGGAAGGTTAAGGAGGCTCTCCGTCGGAATTTTCAGGTTTACCTTCGATTCTGGGATTCCTATCGGTTTCATTACCCGGATTTCGGATAGTAGGCTGTCCTGACGGTTTTCTGTTCTGTTTGCCGTGGTTGTTACTTCGTGCGTTTTGCAACTCTGTACGCAAAGGACACTGAATCCAATAACGGCACACAGGAGCATGTGAAACAATCTGTTCAAGCCGGGCAAATCTTTTATATAAGTTTCCATTCTCATTTCGTAATTCAATCAAAGTTTTTTGTAAATCCTCATACATGGCCTTATAGGTATCATGTACCTCTTTGGCTGTCCGGACATTCCGGAGTGTTTTGTTTGTGAGCCAGACAACAACGGCTCCCAAACTCCCCGACGGGATAAGCCATTGCAAAATGGTTGTCATTGTTTCCGTCATTGTCTTTTGCTCTTTTATTGATTTATACCTATTGATTTAAGCCACGCCCGGACATCAAAAGACGGACAGGCTTTTGCCGCCAACTGATTATGACCTACTATTTTCACTTTCGGGAAACGACGGTGGAAGTCTTTTACATAGGCTTCCAATGCGCGAAGTTGTGCAGGTGTACGTGTATCTTTGGGGGTCTTCCCGTCCTTAGCGACACCACCGACGTACACAACGTGCCGGGAAATGGTATTGTACCCTGTTGCTCCGTTGGTAATCTCCCAACTATCTACGTTTGCATCTTCATTATTCTGCACAAGCCGTTCCGTCTTTCCGTTCAAGTGAAACATATCCGTATATCCCACCTGTTTCCAGCCACGCCCCCCCTTACTTACCGGGTTGGTATGCCATGCGCGAATCTCATTACTTGTCACTTCACGGCCTTCTGCCGTGGCGGTACAGTGGAGTACCAGATATTTCAATTCTGCCATTACTCTGCTTGCTTATCCTGTGTGACTGTAATTGTTACAACCTTCGTCTTGTCAGAATCAAGCGTTAAGGTGATTTCGCCTGTTTTAGCTTTTCCGGTTGTATTGGCTTCGGCGGTAATGGAAATTCCGTCATCGGTTCCTTTTACGACAAATCCGACTGGAGATGCACTTACACTGAACTCACCACTGGCGGTTACAATAACTTCTTCCGTTCCACCTTCTGCCGGGATTGTTACGTTTTCAGAATCAACTGAAAGAATCTTTTCGGCCACTTTGAATACTGGATTGGTACGGGCATCCAGTACAACCATTTCTTCACCGAAGGCAATGTTTGTGTCCGCTTTCATAAGTACCTTCATAAAGTACAATTCACTGGAGTTAGACCATTTGTCTATCTGGATAACGTCTTCATCATCCTGTAAATTGACTGCGGCAAACAAGTTACCATCAGCGTCCGGAGAACAAAGGGTGGCGATAATCAAGTCATCAGGCCATGCCGCCAACGTTTCGATAGTGATACCTTTGTAGCGTTTGCTGTTCACGTCCGTTTCACTGGAGTTCTTGGATTCGCGTTCCGTCAATTCGTCATCGTATTTGTCGAAGTCATCCACGCTCATAACAATACGCAAATTCGGGTTGCTACGCATAGCCTTGGGAATGGCTCTACGGATTGTCTTTAATTTACCCAGCATGGTATTTCCCGGAGAAGCAACTACGATAAGCTCCGTATCATTTGCGGCTTGAGTAAGAATACCGTTAAACAGGTGGTCATCATCATTGCCAAACTCACCATTCACATAGTGATCGCCCAATTCAAATTTGACCTGTTTTGTCAATTCTTCAAGCAACACGTTCTGACCTTCGGGCGGCAGTTCTGCAAAGACAAGGTTGCCTTTCGGTTGCCACTTACGCCACACATGTTCAAACGTGCGAGGGTTAAATACGGTAAAGGCCATGAAGTCCTCTGGTTCCAAACTTTTCTCCGAATAGTTGAAATTACCTTTTGAATCTTCAAGCGAAGGGTTCTCCTTCCGCTTTTGGAGCATTTTACCTGTTTTAATACGAGGAATACTGATTTTCTTTTCCACTCCGGGAATTACATAAATCAGTCCCTTTTCTACAATTTCATTGCCGGTGGAAGCAAGAACCAAAAGTTTCTCAAGTACTTCACCGTTGTAATTGGTGTTTTTTACTACTATTGCCATATTATGCTATTTTTTACGGTTTTCTTTGATTTCGCGCATACGCTTATCCCACGGGCTTTCGTTTGTAGGATTGATATGCAAATCGTTTGTCACTCTCTTTTTAGGCTTCAAGTTCTTCAAAGCGTTTTCTCCGTTCTCACGGTCACTGTTCAGCAGGTTCTCATAAATCGGACGTGTTTTGGCATCGATACGGCCATCATCCTGAGCGTCATCCAACAGTTTCTTTTTAGCCGCTACCTCTTCCGCTTCGGCCTTGTCTTTGAAAATCTTGTTTTCCTTTTCCAAATTTTCCACTTTGGTATTCAGGCCGGGAACTTTACCGGCTTCTACCTCCAGCTGATCCATGACGCGGAACACATCCGCATCCGTCGCACAATCTTTAAAGCGCGGACGTTTCTTTACTTCCTCTAAATTCATTTGATTATCGTTTTGTGGCTGTTTAAGCCGGTTATTGAATATCTTGTAAATCTGTTCTGGCGTACTGTCTTCCGGTACCGGGTCTGCGTCATAGATGCCGTCAATAAATCCCAGAGACAAGGCTTCATCCGCTTTCAACCAGTGTTCGGTACCATCAAAGTAGGCGGCTTTTATCTCTTCTTCTGTTTTGCCGATGCGTTTGGCATACATCTGGCAAAGTGTATCTTCCAACGACTCCACTTCGGAAAGACACTGCCGCAATTCATTCTTGTTGCCGTAGCAACCACCGGAGACACTATGAAGCATCAGGCGTGCGTATCTGCTCATTTTTACAGGCTTTCCGCACAAGGCTATAACAGATGCCATACTGGCGGCAATAGCGTCCACATAAATAGTTATATCGGCTTCGCTGTTGCGGAAGGCGTTAAAGATGGCGATGCCTGCATATACATCACCACCATTACTGTTAATCCTGACATCAATCTTTTTATATGCAGCTTCCGCTTCGATCAGTTCCCGTGCTATGTCACCACTGCGTACTTTATCATAATCTCCAATGTCACCATAGAGCAAAATACAACAGGCATCGGTGCCGGGTATCATGTTGAAAAATCTATTCATTGTCTATCCTTTTATTGGGTTATCCCGTTCGTTTGATGATGCAAAAATGTAGCTATTTAAGGGGGTGTGCAAATTGAAAATCTATCATACAACGTTTCAAATGATGTCGTTGCGTTGTAAAGTTGTATCATGTGGCAAGCATTTTCCTACACTCCATTTTTCCTTCACCTTTGTATAAAAAAGGTATTAGTTATGGCAGAATTAAGTATTGTGCAAAAGAAGGAATGGGCAAAATTGCTCTTTACCAAAGAGAACCTGACACAAGGTGAAATAGCCGAACGTGTAGGGGTTTCGCGAGTTACCATCAACAAATGGGCTAATACGGAGAATTGGGAGCTATTGAAAGTTTCCATTACCATCACAAGGGAGGAACAACTAAAGAGCCTCTACCGGCAACTGGCTGAGCTGAATACCGCGATCAGCGACAGACCCAAAGGGGAACGTTTCCCAAACGCATCGGAAGCGGACACTATTTCAAAATTGGCAAATGCTATCAAGAAGATGGAGACGGATGTCGGACTATCTGATATTACATCCGTTTTCGGTGACTTCCTTAAATGGCTGAGAACCTTTGACCCCGAACAGTCAAAACTCATTTGTCCGGTCATGGATGCTTTTGTAAAATCTAAACTGACTTGATATGGCAAAGAAAAAACTAACGCCAAAGGACAGGTATGCTTTAGATGAATGGAACGATCTGGTAGCTTCCATTAAAGAGAGCTCGGATATTAACGCATCCGATTCGGTAGCTGACATTGAGGCGCGTAAAAAAAGACTGGAAGCGGACGACGAAGCATGGTTTCAGTATTATTTTGCGCAATACTATTCTTGTGAACCGGCTCCGTTCCACCGGAAAGCAACCAAACGTATCATGTCAAACAGCCGTTGGTATGAAGTACGTGCATGGTCGCGAGAATTGGCGAAATCAGCGCGAAGCATGATGGAAATAACCAAACTGTCATTAACGCGCAAGGTTCGGAATGTATTGCTTATCTCAAACTCTGCCGATAATGCAGAACGCTTGTTATTGCCGTTCATGGCTAATTTGGAAGAGAACCAGCGTATCATTCAGGACTACGGCACTCAGAAAAAGATAGGCTCATGGGAAACCGGTGAATTTACTTGCCAGTGCGGTTGTTCGTTTCGGGCTATCGGTGCCGGGCAATCTCCGCGCGGTACCCGTAATAAGAACTTCCGTCCCGACCTTATCCTGATTGATGATATTGATACCGATGAAGAATGCCGTAATCCCGAAAGAATAAAGGCAAAGTGGAAATGGCTGGAAGAGGCATTGATACCGACCATGTCCGTTTCGGGAAACTACCGCATCTTATTCAACGGAAATATTATTGCCGCCGACTGCTGTATCACCAGAGCCATCGCAAAAGCAAAAGAACTGAAAGTCGTAGGTATCGGTCATGTGGATATTATCAACATACGGGATAAGAACGGGCATTCCGTGTGGCCGCAAAAGAATTCGGAGGAAGATATAGACCTATTCCTTTCACTTGTAAGCGTCTCAGCTGCGCAAAAAGAGTTCTTCAATAATCCCGTTGCCGAGGGTGAAGTATTCAAGGAAATGGCCTACGGAAAAGTTCCGGCTTTATCCAAATTCAAATTTCTGGTTATTTATGGCGACCCGGCACCGGGTGAAAATAAAACAAAGAAAAGTTCAACGAAAACGGTGTGTCTGCTCGGAAAATTAGCAGGAAAACTATACCTGATTAAAGCCTTTCTCGACCGGGGTTTGAATGCCGAATTTATCGAATGGTATGTGAAGTTACTGGAATTTGTAGGAGGACGTACTACCGTGTATTGCTACATGGAAAACAACAAACTGCAAGACCCCTTCTTTCAACAGGTGTTCCAGCCCCTTGTCCGAAAGGTCAGAAGGGAAAGAAACCTTTCCCTGTACATACGTGGGGATGAAGAAAAAAAGACGGATAAAGGCACGCGTATTGAAGCGAATCTCGAGCCGATGAACCGTGAAGGAAACCTGATTCTCAATGAAGCGGAAAAGGACAATCCAAACATGAAGCGCATGGAAGATCAATTCAAGTTATTCAATCTGCAACTTACATTCGCTGCTGACGGGCCGGACTGCGTGGAAGGAGGGAACCGGATAATAGATAAGAAACTGCGTGATACGGAGCCGGCAAAGAAGATTTCCCGGAAAACGTTGCGCAAAAATAATAAATTCAAACAATGAGCCAATTTATAGATTTAAAAGACTATGATGCAAGTATCCATAGGGAGATACTGGACGCATTGACAAGGGATGATGATTCCCTCGTAGAAATTTGCGAAGACAGGGCTATTGCGGAAATGCGAGGCTACCTGTCCCGGCGTTACGATTGTAACAAGGTATTTAAAGCTACGGGTGACAACCGTAATCAGCTTATTCTAATGATGGCTATTGACATAGCGGTGTATCACATCTTTTGTATTCACAATCCGCGCAATGTGTCCCAAATACGAAAGGATAGGTACGACCGGGCAAAAGAGTGGCTTATAGGTGTAGCAGCGGAAGAAATAAGCATAGACGGGGCTCCTTTGCTTCCTGCGGATGAACGGAAAGCAAAAGCAAACTTTCTGATTAAAAGTAATCGTAAACGTGTAAATCATTACTAATATGGCAGGAAAGAAGAAAGAAAAAATAACGGTCAGCGGCAATACACCCAGACCGGGACAAACAGGTGCACGAACCATTGTACTGACACAGCCCAAACGGTTCGGTATTGATATTTCGGATTATACCACATCCGTACATGCCGCCGAAAATGTGGATTATTCACGCCGGTATAAACTATATGACCTGTATAGTGATATTCTAATGGACACACATTTATCCAGCGTTATTGATAAGCGTGTACGAGCCGTTTTATCTTCCAATATTGAGTTTAAAAGGAACGGTAAACCGGATAAAGCCATCAATGAACAACTGCGTTCTGCTTGGTTCCGTCGCTGCGTGGAAGATATTCTGGCGGCTCAATGGTGGGGTTTTTCCCTCATGCAGTTCTACAAAAAGAAAGAGTGGATAGATTACGATCTGATTCCACGCAAACATGCTGACCCGGTTCGGAAACTTATATTAAGACATCAGACAGACCTTATCGGTACGCCGTGGGATGAATATGCCGATTTACTGTTTGTAGGAGATGCCGAAAATTTAGGGTTATTGGCTAAAGCGGCACCGTGGGTTATTTACAAACGTAACACAATAGCGGATTTGGCGCAATTTTCCGAAGTATATGGGGCACCTATACAGGAGTATATATACGAAACGGATGATGACGAAGCCCGTCAGCGTGCGATTGATGACGCGACCAACGCCGGGAATCTGGCTGTATTCATTCATGCAAAAGATACGGAGTTACAATTAAAGGAAGCCGGGAATAAAAGCGGTTCCGCTGATCTGTACGAAAGGTTCTGCGAACGATGCAACAACGAACTTTCAAAGTTGTTTCTTGGCAATACACTTACTACTGAATCATCCGACAAAGGCACACAAGCACTCGGAACGGTACATAAAAAGGTAGAGGACAAAGTAACACAGGCCGACCGCCGTTATGTGTTGGACGTGTTGAACTATAACCTGACGGATATATTCATATCAATGGGTATCAATACGGAAGGTGGTGAGTTCTTTTATCCCGAACCGAAAGATATTGATTTGACGGCCAAAATGAATATTCTCAGCCAATTAAAAAAGACGTTCGACTTGCCTGTATCGGATGACTATCTCTATGAAGAATTCGGGGTGGAGAAGCCTAAAAATTACAATGAATTGAAAGCCGAATCCGAAAAGAAGAAACAGGAGGTTCAACTACAACCGATGGCAGCAAAGGAAGAACTGGAAGATGAACCGGAAGAAGACCCGGACAAACAGCCGGAACCTACTCCCAAACAGAAAAAGAACTTTGCTAATTGGTTATCCGGTTTTTTCGACCGCGCCCCGAAGGACAACGACGGGGCTTTAGGTTGGTAATGTATAATTTGTACAAAGATGCTTCCCCCGTTTCTTCCGACTTCACGTTTGATGATGAAGTTTTAAAAACCTTCCTCAAACGTATCTACGGCAAAGACTTTCACCCGATGGATAACATTGAGGAAGGAATGTTCAACGCTGTATGGGATAAACTGAACATTGCAACCGACAAAGGTTTCGGGGCACGTACACCGCATGACCCGGACTATGATTTCTATCAGGAGTTACGCTATAATAATGCCGTATTTTCTGCATTCAAGGTTCACCGCATGCAGAATGACATGGCCGCGTTCTTATTGGATTCGAACGGCAATCTAAAACCATTCGAACAATGGGCAAATGATGTTATGCCCATTGCCGACCATCAAGTGTACCGGTGGTTACGCACGGAGTATGATACGGCCATCATCCGGGCGCATCAGGCAGCAGACTGGAAGCAATTTGAAAGGGAAGCGGACGTACTTCCAAATCTGGAATGGCTGGAATCAACGAGTCCCACACCCGGAGAAGATCACCGGTTATTCTGGGGCATTGTCCGTCCCATAAATGACGGTTTCTGGAACATACACAGGCCGGGTGATCGTTGGAATTGCAAATGTGGTCTAAGAAATACAGACAAACGGGCTACCCCCAAGAACAGGTTGCCTAATGCCGGAGGAAAAGACGACCCCTCAGATGGTTTGGACGGTAATCCCGGCAAGACCGGTTCTATATTCGGTAAGACACATCCGTATATTAAGAACGCACATGAAGGGGCAAAGAAAGCGGTCAGGAAGTTGATGGGGGAAGTCGAGAAAGAGGAATTTTCAAAGAAAATGCCAAGTGCCTTGCTGCCGGATAAAGAGTACCTGAAAGGAAAGAAGATACGGTTTAAAAAAGATTTCTTCGACCTGATTGATGACACGCCGGGTAGAGATGTACGCTTTCAAATCGACATAGACGGTTCCGGTTCATATTATATGCCGGACACTTCCAAAGTAAGGGATGGCAGAAAGATAGTTGATGTACCAGAAAATAAACGACGTATGGTGCACATTGCCGAAAACAAACGGAACAAAGCAAGCGACTGGCACCGGGAAAGTGTTGTTTACCATGAGTTCGGGCACGCTATTGATGCACAAAGAAACCTGTACACAAGCAATGACCTGATTGACCTGATGGATAGAAACAGGAAACGCCTGAGCGAACGGAAGATGTACAGCTATCGGGATATGCAATACAATGTTTCAAAAGGGAAATTTGTATCGGTAAAGGCCGAAAGTAGAATGAGCCGCTTTGAATATACAGAGAAGCGCATAAACGCACTTTACGACAAAGTATGCAACATGAAAGATGAAACATTTGTCCGTTTAGGAATTAGTAAAAAAGACGTTATTGAGCAGATTGGTTCAACAATGGACACAGTTATGTCGCTAAACAGCCGGTTCGGTTACGGACACAGCAAAGAATATTTCAAGATTAGCGGAATGAGCGAAAAGGAATTTATTGCCCACTGCTTTGAAAATGCGTATGCAGGAAACAGGATTTTTAAGAAATACCTGCCGGAATTGTATAATGAAATGGTTGAATATATAAAAGGACTCAGCCTATGACAACAGTAAAAGGACAATCCATGACCCCAGCTTCCAAAAGGGTTTTATCGTATTCCAAGCGAATACGTTTACCCTCACGCTCGCATTGCTCAAGCATGGAGAAAAGGGAATCACCGACTTGAAGATGGGCAGTTTTTAGCGTACTGCCATATTCATGGTCTGTACCTGTCATCGTATAGTACCGGAACAGGTCGCTTCCCTTCATGTGTGAAGTGTCTATCATTTCGCTCATAAACAGGATTTTCCGCAAATATACAATATTAAAATGAATAAAAGAATATGGATGTAGAAGAATTTACCAAATCGTTAGCATCTAAAAATAAACAACTTGATAACCTCATGCGTCGGAGATTACCGATACTGGTCGGAAACATGGCAAAAGCGCACTATCAGGAGAACTTCCGGCAAGGTGGATTCGTGAACGGTGGGCTGCATAAGTGGCCGGATGCGCGTAGGCGGTCATCGGGTTCAAAAGCAGCAGCCGCAAAATATGGGACGCTGCTTAGTAGCCGGAACCACTTGTATAGCAGTATAAAGTATATTCCGGCTGATTACAGGGTAAAGGTAGCCAACGATGTGAACTATGCACCGTTACATAATTGGGGTGGGAATACACAGCCGAAAGTTACACCCAAAATGCGGAAGTTTGCGTGGGCTATGTATTACAAGACCGCCGGGATAAGGAAAAGCACCACTAAGGGCAAAAGAAAGGGTAAAAGGAAGAAAAGAAACATACCTCCTGAGGCTGAACGGTGGAAGCGTTTGGCATTGACAAAAAAGAAGAAACTGAATATCAAAATCCCTCAACGGCAGTTTCTTGGAGAAAGCCGGGAATTATCCGAAAAGGTAAATGGCAAGATAGAAACAGAAATCAGAAACATAATTTTTAAATAAGATGGAAGAACTTTTAATCGCGTTATTGGAACGCATTTACAGCAAGGTACCCGAAATTTCATTGATTGATGAAGATTGTGGGCAGTTAGAATCTCTGGATTCGGAAGAAGAGGACACATACCCGGTTACATTCCCGTGCGTCCTGATTGGGAACACGGATATCAACTGGACAAACATCGCTCCCGGTGTGCAGAAGGGAGAAGCGCAAATAACCGTTCGCCTGGCAATCGACTGCTACGATGACACGCATGTAGGCTCAGGAACAACCGATAAGATAGCGGAAAGGCAACGTTTAAGTAACGAGGTATATAAGGCCATACAGGGCTTTAAGTTGAACAGGAACGCCGGTTATCTTACGCGTATAAAGAGCAGGGACTATGCTTTACCCGGAAACATAAAGGTTTATGAAAAGGTGTTTAGCTTTTACTATCACGATGAATCTGCCCGATAGAATAACCGGCATCGTCGGAGAATAGAACCAGTTGTTTGTAGGTTAAACGGGGCGTGCGCACTCTGGGAACCGGCATAATATCCGGGTCTGTTTTGCTGCGTTCACGAATAACCGCCATGATACGGTCTTCTGAGATAAAAAACTCCTGTTCTGAAAGTATTTTCAGAGCACGGTCGAAACGCAACCCCTGTGTTTCCGTCCAGTAATAGTACCGGCGGCATAAGGCATCATCACGTTTCTTTATTAGTTCTTTATCTCGACCTTTGGGCATAACTAAAGTTTTTGCAAAAATAAAGAAACTTGTGATAAAAAGAAAATATAAAAGCCCGTATATTGCACATATACAGGCTTTTGTGTTAATAGGTTAAACAAACGGTTCTATAACCGGCAAAAAGAGGGTTCTATTCTCTTCCAGACACCGTTATTGTCACGTCGATAGAAGTAGTAGTTAATAGCCGTTTTGTACACTACGTTACTTTCCCGGAATAAATCCATAATTTCTTTGTACTCTGCATTGAAACGGGATTCCAGTTCATATAGCTTACTTACTGACTTATAATCCAGATCACCCTGCCGGTTACGTTCTATCATTGTCATACCAAGTTGATACATGGGGTCATCGGTACCAAGTTCACGGCCTAAAGCATAGTTTTTCAGATATTCAACCAAACGTTCAGCTGCCATGTCCGCACGTTCATCGAAACTCTTTACTTTGTTGCTCTTGATTTCGACCTTAAAATCTTCATCTACAATAGTCAGGCTGGCCTGATCGTCTTTTCGGAGTTTGCCGTATTCGCGCATCACTTTTCTAAAGGCATCCGTTTCACCCTCTATCCAAGAACGGAAAGAGGCTACATCTTCGGTTAAAGGTATCAGTTTGCTTTTAACGTCAAATGCAAATTGATGTCGTAAACCTTCATACGCTTCGCGTCGGTTCTGTTTGTCTGCTCTTTCTTGCTCTTGTGCAGCGGCCAGTAAATCCTTTAACTCCTGTGCCGACATTCCTTTTAATAATTCTTTTGTATTCATTTTTATCCTTTTTAATGGTTTATAAATTGTCTTATTTGTCTCTTTTCCGTTTAATCATGCGAAGTTTTACCAGCGTGCTATCAAGTTCATCACCTGACAAGTCCCGGAACTTCTTACCGGCTATTCTCGCGTCCATACAGAAACTATCAACCGCTTTCCAATCTGCCGTATTGATGCCCATTATCTGCATTTGGTGAAGAACGTCGGAACGCTTCTTTTTTAGTACCTTGATTAATTGCTCTTGGTAAGTAGGAACTACAAGTTTCTCCATGCCTGAGCAAGCGGAATTATACTCCTGTATTGTCATTTCCCGTAAACTATCCGTCCGGTTAAAGGTGTATTGCAAAACGATATCCTTTTTCAAGGCTTCACGGTCTGAGGTTGCCATCCGGTTTAATAGTGTATAAAAACGAGCGTAATTTTCCGGTTTATTCATGGTTAATCAAATTCAGGGGTTTCACTTTCTTTCAAAGAATGGCAATTATAGATTTCCATAATTTGAGGGTTACTATTCAGGTCTGTGCCTTCACTTTCGTATGCCGTTTCAAATTCAAACTGACAGATACGGCGTTGCTCGCGACATTTAGAATCCGCATAATCCTTCATTGCGGTCTGTATTCGTTTCAAAACTTCTGGTGGGAACTTCTTGCCAAGTTCATCCGGTTTTTTAAGCCCGAAGGCTTGTCTGAGTGCTGCTAATGATTTCATAAAGCTACATTTTTAACGGGTGATTTTAATTCTTTTAATTTTGCTACAGGAATATCCCTGACGATAGCTGCCGCAAGTTCCAAATGTCGGGTTTCCACTACTGCCCAACCTTCGGTCTTTGTGGAAGGGCTGACAAGCATTTTCTGCCTTGGCTCATAGCAAGTCCAATTTAGATGAACATTACTCAAGTTCTCTATCGGTAATCCGATCTGGTAAAGTATTTCATTCATATCATTTATAGTGTGTTAGTTCTTTATTTTTAGATTCGTAATCAACGAAACGGGATAGCCGTGGGGAAAACCATTTCTCCGTATAGTTTTCTACACATTCGTTCAGGTCATGCAACGCATTATATACAAAAGTTGTCCGTGGAGTTTTTGTATCATCACAATGGTGCAAATAACCTTTAATACCTTTCAGTGTGCGAATAACTTCCTTGCGTTTGGGCAATGCTTTGAAATCCGGTTCCAAGGCCGTTTCAAACATTACTTTTAAATCAGTATCACCGGCCATAGCTTTTTTAACGGCTTGCATAACTGTTTCAATCAATTGCTGATATTCTTCTTTTTTCATAATAGTTACATGTTTAAAAAAGCATATACACCGGCATTGCATAACACGGAAACAAGCAGTTCACGATCACCCGGTACAGGACCGAGTTGTAAACTTTCACTTTCATCCGGAAGTACCGTTACCAATTCGTCGGTACCAACCAAGCAGAACCCGGCAGAAACAGGTTTGACACCCTCTATTTTTACTTGACTATGGGTAACATGGTCTGGAAATATAACCGGCATTTTTAATCCGGTTGATTCCTGTTCAAATACGACATATTTCATATTTATATTTATTGTTAGTAGTTAATATTTTAATTCCGTCCAATGAATGATATAGCCATTAAAATGCTCGTTAAAGAACAGCCAAAAGCCTATCAGACACGAAAAACCGTCATTCCACGCCAACTGTTGCATTTCAGAAAGGGAAAGCTGCCTACCTTCAATATAGATCTTGCCCTCGTTTATACTTTCGGCAGGTACAATTTCAATTTCTTGCGTGCTAATACAGGTGTTTTCAAGAACACACGTCCGTTTGTTAGGGTGATAAGGATAGATAACATGGTTAAGTACACGACCGGCCAGCACTTTCCTTTTCCGGATGGTATGCTTTTTGGCACCATTTTGCAAGGCTTCTGCAAATTCTTTCTTATAATGGATATTCATACTTTCTTAATTTTAAACATATATAAATCACACTCGTTGTTATCAAGAATGTAGTAATCCGGTTTAACCAAATTAATCCAAGTTTCAACCGAAAGTAAACGTTCATCGCCAAAAGACGGTGTTTCGTAATGGTCGGTGGGTACATAATGAGCCTGAAACAGCACATTGTCATCGTTGTAGGTTGATATGATCTTTGTTATATCATCGTCGGAAAAGTGCTCTAAAACCCCATGCGTTACGACTAAAGTGGCCATTTCAAAGAATTTGGTTTCACAAATGTTCTCTCTGGAGTAGAAGAAAGGAACCGTACCCAGATAGTCACCTGAATAAATTGGACGCGTATTCTTGTAGCATAAATTCAGCATGGGAGTAGCTATGTCGGCAAATATCACTTTTGATACTTCCTTCATTTCTGAATCTTCGGCCAGCCCCAAAGAATCGACCAGAGATTTTTCCATTTCAGAAATGGCAAGACTTACCGTACCTATTCCACAACCTTCTTCTTTCAATATTACAGGTGTTTCCAAGCGATGGGATATCCGCTTTATATTGATAATGATTTCTTCCATAAAACGGCTGTATTTAGCTCTAAATACACCTCTATAATCATTGTTCCGGACGCGGCTTTTATAGTATTCGTCCCATGTACTTAATTGTTGTTCCATATTATTCATTTTCAGTTCTTTTTCCTGCTTTTAATATAAGCCCTGTTCCTCCGCATCTTTGGCAAACGATCAATCCAGAATTATCGTTAAGAACATTACTCCAAAAATCCGGTATTAAACCTTTCCCGAAGCAACAGGGACATAAACAAGGGTAAAAATCCATTTCGCTTTGATATTACAGACTACCTACATATTCTCGTAATTGACTACGATATATTACCCTTTCCTCTTCTTCCTGCTCATTCAATTCATCATAAAGGCCGTCATCGAAAAGTTCACTAATTGCATCCATACACATTTGCTGTAACTTTTCGGGTTTGACTGCATCAAGTTCTACCTGCCCTAATCCGTCCCAATTTGCAGTACGGCTATCTGTTTCTTTAGCAGGAGCCGGAGGCAATTTCCATTCGACAACCTGATGTTCCATTAATGCGATGCGGTGTACTTCAATACTCTCACATCCAAGTCTTTTAATATTTTCTTCAATGGCTCTCGGAATATCTTCACCGGAGGGGTCATAGTCTCCGAAGTAAATGATAACAGGAATTTTACCGCGTTCCTCGGCTTCTTTAAATCGCTGCGTAGCCTCATTCAAGAAAGTTAATGACGGATATCCCTTGCAGGCTCCAAGCGCAACATTATTACGGGTACAAGGGCTTTGGAATACACCCTGTAACGCTTTTTTCTCAATGAAAACTTCGGGATAATAAGGTTGGTTTTCCCATCTATTCTTGTAATATATATCCATCCAACTTTTAATGGCTTCTTTCCCTTCCTCAATTGAATTATAAATGTCAGTTTCTTCGTATTTTGTTTTCCCTACCATTGTCCGGTCAAGGTCTGAAAACGTATCAAAATCTACTAATCCAGCCCAGCGCGCATCAATCATCGCAGATACAACTCGTTTATAGTGTTTAATACTATTTGTCATTCCAATGGAAACGAGTTGATAGTGAAGCCCACGAAGGGTTAATATTCCTTTTTCATAACGGCTAACTATTTCTATTGAATTATCAGTTATCCATTTTCTTGTAAACTTATCTTTTGTCATAAATTATTTCTTTCTATCATTGTTATTCATTAATTTTTTGCCACTTAACAACCTCCTTATTTGTCTGGTAAAACTCGTCACCATCCCTCAAATACCATTCGCCATCAATTTGGCTATATGTTCCAATAGTATAGTGATACATATCGAATTTAAGTTTCACTACAACTATTTCTCTATGCTCCGGCAGGTCATTAGGGTTTAAAGCTAAATCATGCCAAGCGTATTCTTTTTCCTGTATTTCAAGTGCTTTTAGGGCGTTATGTTTGGATATAGCCTCGTAGTCACCCGAATGTTTAGATAGCCTTACACTATTGCTTTCTATAAAAATCCTTGCTTTATTCATTTTTGTACTGTTTTGAGGGTTATTCACTATCATATTCTGACATGATTTCCAAAACATCGCTTTGTATTTTTTCATCAGTTAGCATGTGCTCAACTAATTCTTTTCGATGCGAGGGTCTGGCTATAATACACTTCGCTATGTCATTGTTATCGGTAGCCATTATTATAATTCCACCTTCGTGAGTCTTTGGTAGGCGTACTGCCATTTCTTTAGCAAATGCCTCTACGTCTTGAATAAATTGACTTTTCATATTAGTTCCTTTCTTTGTTATTTAAAGTAATCTTTTACTTCCCCATCCGGTACCCAATCAACCGTTACAATTCCTTTCACCTTCCCTGTACCGCCACATTTAGGACATGGCATTTTTACCTGCTCATGTATAATTTCCGGGTTCCAGAAGTAACCATTACCCTGACAATACCCACATGAATAGCCGGTAAAATAACCTACCGTTTCTTTTCCCGTTCCGAATAATGGGGCTGATATCAATACCCCGTTCTTTTTCTCACTCATAGTATTCAATGTTATTTATTAGCATGATATTTTAAAGCCCCTTCCTCCCAAATCGTGAAATAATTACCGGGTTCCGTAATGAACCGTCCTTTGCAGACAGCACGGAATCCTTGAACAAAGATTTTCACGTCCGCATCATAAGCCACCTTTTTTGCTGCCCGGCCTTCTGGGTTCATACCTTCGGCATGACTGATAAAGATTAGTAATTTGTTGGGGTGCTTTTCTTTCATGGCCTTGTAACTGGCATAAGTCAATCCGGTGTATTGGAAGCTGTCAATTATTACCGCTTCTGGACTCCGGCGTTTCAACAATCGTTCCGATAGTTCATCCATTGGCTCACGGTCAAGAATAAGGAACTTCCTGTTTACCTCTTCCATTTTATGCCGTATTAGTGAGTTCTTTAAAGATAGTCCGGTACTTTCTTCCAGACTATCTAAAGCAACTTTACTGCAATACTCACATAATTTTTTCGCCAATTTCATCACAAAAGAAGTTTTACCGTTCCCACTTTGTCCCCAGATAATCCAAACTCCGGTTCTATCCGGGTGCCCGAATGCTTTTTCCCATTCACCATCAAACGGGAAAGAAGGGATGTTCATAGCTTGAACCTGTGTAGGTGAATATGCGCGTCCCATAGTTTATGCTTTGAGTTTTTCGATTTCGGTATAGAGGCGGCGAAGGCCACCACCGGAAAGGTTTACAAGTTTCAGAACGTCAGTACCGGCAGGTGCATTGACTTTGGCTACGATAGCCGCCTGTGCCTTTAGGAATTTAGTGCGTTCCTTACCGTCATCGGGTGTGACCTTACTGTAACTATCACCGTACCGGGAAAACATTTCCGTATATCCTACTTTCTTGCCTTCTATGGCACGATTTATCTTTTCCTTTAGTCCATCAGCCCCCATCATGTACCAAGCGCATGCGCGTTCTGTTGCATTCCACAAGGCTTTCAATTCCAGAAAAGCCTCATATTGCAGGTCACCGGCTTCGTCCAGAATAATTAGCGGATTATCAATCGTTCTTAAATAATATACAAGGTCTTCATAAACGGTGTAATAGCGTCCATTGCTATCTACACCGAATTCTTTGGCTATATAACGAATCAGCTTCAATTTACTCTTAACCTGTGAGCAGTCCACGTAAATAGCATTCTTATGGCTCTTTACATAGGCGCGTGCCGTAAAAGTTTTACCTAAGTTGGGGATATCACAAAGTATGGCACTTAAACCGCTTCTTTGACATAATTCCAACTGCTCTGTAATAAAGACAAAGGTGGGGGTTTCAGCAGCTACCCATGCCATTTCATTCTTTAGCTGAACACCTAAACGGCGAGCCATACAAATCCAATTCGCGTCACTGACCTGTTTATCAGTTACCCCTTTTTTCAGATTGTTATATACACTTGCAGATATTCCTAAAGCAACTGCGTGCTTGTTATCTGACGGATAATTCACTCTGTCGGCCTTGATAGCTTCCAGTATTCTATTCTTAATATCAATAGTTAATTCCATTGTTATACTGTTTTAATGTTATTATAATGCGATTGAGGCTTGTTGCCTGTAACGGCTAATATCCATGAATTCGGAGAAGTCATCTTCTGATTTTCGTTCTGGGATGATTACCACCGGACGGGCTTCCGCATGTTCTATTTCTTCTTTCTCTTCCGGTTTCAGAATGCCTATCTTTTGTATTTTTTGCTCTTTTATCATGCTGTCAAATTGAGACACATATTTGGCTTGCTTGGTATATGCTTCTCGATCATCTTCCGTTTGTTCCGCTGCCGCTTCATTATAGCGGTTTATCAGGCCGCAGGTCGCAATATAAGTATCGTTCTGGTATATATGCACCTCTGAAATATTCCCGTCCATATCGGGCAAGTAATAGGCTTCTATTTCGTAGTTACGCGGTTCCAAACGTTCTATCAATTTCGGGTCAGGTAAACCATACTCGTGATACATGACGGTGCAGTACATATTTCTACGAATGCTCGTTTGTGTCTTTTCACCGATAAACCGCGCTAATATTGCTTTATCGTAAGGTGCCAGATTCGGATTCTGATTTTCACAAAGAACATCCCAACGTGTCATTCCCGGATATAGCTTTTGATTAGGGTGCTTCTGATTGTTGTAGATTCTAATTGCAGCCATATCATCAGCGACAAGTTCTTCATAGCTGTAAGTCTTTTCCTTGTAGGTATTGTTATACTCGTCATAGACTTTATCCGTTTTTGGTCTATTGGCTTCCAGTGAAGCGTACCAGCGGCCTATTCCTACTTGTAGATTCTTTTCTACACCGTACTTTTTGGCGCGGTTACCATGCTCTGCACGTTTCTCCTGTGAGTTTCCGGGATTACACCAGCGGACAAACGGGAAAACGACACCGGCTTTCATCAGACCGTCAGCGAAGTTATTGACAAGATGGTGCTCCACTTCAACCTGAGCTGGCATATACCAGCCATTACATTCTATCGTTTGAAACATATTCCGTACACAATCCAAGAACAGGTCGGTCGTTTTCAGTCTGTTATAGGCATATCCAACAACGCAACCGGAAGCTACATCGTATGCATAGTACGCTTTCACACGCTGCCCGTTGTGCATTTTACGAGGCAAATCCCTGTCATCCATTGAAATCTTACTGAAAGCGAAGAAAGGGCTATGGCGTAAATGATGCGGACGATACTCATTATTAAAATCCCACTGATTATCGTGTAGTTTAGCGCGTAAAGCCTTGTTTTTAGGGTTATTAAGATAGTTGGCTATTGTTGCATCACTCAATACAATTGGATTGCCTTTTTTGTCGGTAAATTGCAAAGGGTTATATATTTCACCTGTTTCCGGGTCGAAAACTTGTAACTCACCGCATACAAACTGATTGTACATTTCGGCCACCGTTGAGTTATATGGCCTTGTAGGTAGGCTGTCAAGGCTTAAAATAAGCCGTTCTATCGGATAACTGACCTTACGGGTATTCTGGTTCTTGAACTTCTTACTGATAAGACTTTCATAACCTTCCGACTTAAAATTATTTATTCTCTTTTGGAAGCGTGTTGGTGAAAGTGGAAGCGTATGCCCAAATTCAGCCTGATAAAAACTGATAGCTCCAGACATTTCTCCCCAGTTAATGCGGTCGTTCTGCATGGCTTGTCTCATGGTTTTCGTGTCATTCATAACAGCTAAAACAGCCTGAATAACAGAAGCATTAACCGTATATTCGTTAATATGCTCCGGAGGTAGGGCTGTACCGTCAGCAAATCTAAATCTCGTAAAAAACTCACGAGCTTTAGCATCTATCTCATAGTGTGCCGCAAACCAATCACGTAATATATTACTACTCATATCTCCGTATTTTACTTTTATTTTCTCTTTGAAACGTTGTGGCAAAGTTGCCACCTCAATAAGTGCATAACTGCCTAAACCTTTACCCGGACGTACTACGTTTATTTGACCGCGTTTTTTCAACTGCTTATAATTTGCTTCGGTCATAATCGGGGCAAGAACTTCATCGGACAACTTTGATGGGTGTATTCCATTCAGTGTCCGGCTATTCGTATAATCCCGTTCCCCGTCAGTTATGACTGGCCGATCATCATAGGTCAAGTCCGTAGCCGATATGCACAATATCTTTCCGTAGTATTCCATTTCTTAGGCTGTTAGAGGGTTGCCGCTATCAGCGACACTTCACGTTGTAGGTTCATAAAATCAGGAATTGACAAATGGTGGGCTCTTCGTTCTTCCTTTCCATCCACGAAGACAATAACCGACCCATCATTCATGTTTACGACTATTTTAACCCGGTTACCAAAAGTTTGGGTCATTGTCTTTTCAGAGGTTTGATGTGTTGTTTCACATTCCGGGATTGTAGCCCCAGAAAGTTGGCCGCCACGAATCATTGCCGCTTTGCGAATCTTTCTTGCTAAATCACTGTCACTCTCAAATGTAAGAGCCTTCCATATCATTACATTGGTACAACCAAACAACTTACGGAGATAACTCTTTTCTTCTCTGTCTGTTAGAATTTGCTTTTTCATATCTCAATCTATTTTATAACTTCAATACTACAATCATCGAATTTTGAGATTATCACGGCTTTTGCCCATGCCATTGCAGTCTCACTGGTGGCAGCGACACAAAACTCATCCGGATTCACAATCATGGCCGCTATATTTTCCTCCTGATTTATCTGAGGAATGAACTCTACCATTTTTATGGTCTCCGACTTGTCGATAAATACTTTAATTGCTTTCATAATCTTTAGTCCTTAATATTCTTTAATCTGGACGGCATTTTGTATATTTGGCCGCTGTTAATATCTTTAATACGCTGCAATATTACAAACATATTTGAAATAATACAAGCGTTGGGTAATTTAATTTCAAACATATTTGAATTTTAACGTTTATGGATAATAATATAGTGCTCCGAATCAAAGAGTTTATGGACTATAAATCACTGAATAGTCTAACATTAGCTAAAGAATTAGGCTACAAAAGCTCAGAAAAGCTCTCCAGACTCTTTAGGGATGGCAATGCTAAGCCCTCGTATGATATAATCTACGATATTTCAAATATGTTTGAAATAAATGTAGATTGGTTAATAACTGGCCGTGGTTCAATGCTACATACAGAGCAACAGGAGGTTCAGTCGGAAGTACATCTGGTTACAGAAACAGATGAATCTATCGTTTACAGAATGTATAAGGAGAAAGATAGTGAAGTAAAAAGTTTAATGGAAACTATTGGTTCATTAAAAGAGCAAATAAGACAGCTGAAAAGGGAAAAGGAAAATTCTGCATCGGATGCACCAGATTCGACACATGCAAATGCAGGATAGAGCCCGGAAACACATTATTTATCCTAAAGAAGCTATGATTTGAGCCACGCACGCAATTTTGATAGAATTAAGCTATATAAATCACATAAAAAGCCCTATTAATGGGCGTTACAAGTATATATAATAAGGTGTGACGGTTCTTTTAAATGGCTTTCTACTCTGAATATAACATATAAACATGCCAAAAACATGTGTGTTTCATACCGCTTACCTATTTGTTCGACTGGTCGAAATATTCAAAATGTAACCCTAAATGTAACCCTAAACTTTGTAAATATGTAACCCTAAAGTGTAACCCTAAGTGTAACCCTAAACTAAAAAAACGATGTGAAACGGCACAAAAAAAGGAAGAAAACCTCTTCCTTATCTGATATTGGCAGAATAAGCCAATACTTTCGCTTTAAGCCCGACTTATCCAACTTTCAAATTATCCCTTACGTTTGCCTCTTATAAGCGTAGATTGCTTAATTATAGCGTTTTTAGTGGTTACTGTACCATTCCCTGATAGCCCGGCATGAAGCAGATAACTCTTCTTTACCCCGACCTGTTCCTCTGTCAGTGTATCATAAACAGCGGAAATGCTTGCAAAATAGTAATCCTGCCGCTTTCCCATCAAATGAACATGTATAACTTTTGCCATAGAAGTATATTTTATACTGCAAATATACCAAATAATAACTATTTGGAATAAAATAGAATATCAATTTTCATATTGAGTATAAATAAAACGGCTCAATGTAAGCCGCTTATATAAATAATCCTCATCACTCTCTTTTAACCGGTAAACTTCCATCAGGTGTAAAGCCCTCTACTGAATCCTCCCGTTCTATAAAGCAAAAAGATAAGCGGAAGATAAGCATTGTAAACGCTTCGTTTTTTTTTGCCTCATTCCTTCAATGTTCGCAAACCCTTGATAACAAAAGGTTTTCGCCTCATTTTATCCATGCTCTATATCAACGCCTCGTTTTATCCCCCTTATATGATACATCACGTGATATACTCTACTTGATAGAATGTAAGAATACCAATCCAGCCAAGAATATTAAGGAAATGAAAACCGAGATGGATGAATATCTTGGTCGTGGTGATAATCCCGAGAGAGACAAGAAGAGAGCTCTTGTTCTTAAACATTTGCGTCGTCATCGCTGGGTAACGGAGCATATTAATGAAGTTGCGAAACACATTGGTGTAGCAGTTACACCCCGAGTCAAGTCAATGATGCTGACAGCTACAGTAATACCAACATCCTATCTCAAAAGAGAGAAAATCCCAATGTCAATTCTGAATTACCCTGAATTAAAGATAAAGGGCGTGAATTTACTAGATTCGTGCAAAGAACCAGATTTAAGCGTACTTGATATATGAGACTTTTAGAGGTGCTGACGCATCACGCCTTCTAATTTTTACCTACTCCTAAAGGTAGTATGGAGCAATCGCTGACGGTTTATCATCTCTGCAATCTGTTCAGTTCGCATTCCCCTATTCTGGCTTGCCAAACAGTAGAGTATAGCCTCTTCAATCTTCATATTGTCAATAATTTAAAGTGTGCAAATTTTGCACAAGTTGTTACAAAAGTACGGAAAAATACGGCAACGGAGGCTCTCTGAAAAAGAATCATATCTGAAAACTTTCTCTTTTGACTGCAAAAGAATACGAAATCCCGACTAACAAGCCTGACAAAATTTCATATATGAACTTTTATACATATTTTCGTCCCCCAAAGAAACAAAATTATGGAAACATCAAAAACATACAATAGAACAATTAATTTATTAGATAAGTACACAAAGTTTATCAAGTCTATTAACACCGAGGATATTGGTAACAATCTTACACTAGATAAATTAATAGAACTAAAATCAATACTGTCCGATATTAATAACATAATGACATTAATATCGACTCGTTCTATTGCAACAAAGTTATCAGATATATTATCATTTAAAAATGAAGATAGAGAACGGATATTTAATGATATTGATAAACAAAAGCCAAACACAAATGGATTCGACATAAGAATTGACTCTCCTGTAAAAATATTAGTAGAAGTCAAATGCAATTCTCTAATCCGCAACAAAAAATTTGGTGCTGCACAAATCAATGCAATTCTTGAAGATGCTAGAAAATTACGGTTAGAATCATCTCGACATATAAAGGCAAGTAAAAGTATTCAAGACACAAAAGATTATATTAAGATAATTGCTATTGTCAATTTTGGCAATAGGTCTGACGAAGATTTAACGTCTCAACTACTGAGAGAAACCAAGTGTAAAGAATCCACTAATTCTGCAAGAAAAGAACGAATGAAAGTGAAAAAGTTTTTAAGACCATTATATTCACTATCGCAAATACATGAAATAACAGATCTAGAAAATGTTTATCTAACAATTTTACATATAAATGATTTAAAAAATGAGTTAGAGCGAATACGATGTGAGTACAGTTTATCACTCAAGTAAAAATACAACATAGCTTTACTTTATCCCTGTATTCATATATACGTGCATTAAAGTAAAGCTAACAGAGGGAGAAAAAGAGATGGCTGCGCCAAAACCAAGCCGAACCATAACTGCTGACTTTCTCTTTTGGCTGCAAAAGACACAGAAATCCTGCTCACAAAACAAACATGATTCGAGCCCTTGTCAAGCCACCAAAAGCCCATCCGAAAATCCGTAAAATTACCCTCTATTTTACAGCCACAATCGGCGAAATAATCACCGATATGCCTTATCTTTGCGAAACAGAGATTTAAGAGCAAAAGAGAGCCATTTTTCTCTTTTCCCCTTCGTTTGAAGACAAACTAAGGTTAAAAACGTTAAATCTTCGATTTTTGGCGAAAAAACAAGTAAATTTTCGTGGCTTCTATCTTTTAAGTCATAAACTATTGATAATCAATTAGCATAATATGCTGCATCGGCAAATAGAAGCCGATAAAAAGCAATTAATCCTTATTAGTGACGATAGTTTGAGATTGTACCAAAACTTATGTAGGCTAATTTTTGCCTACATAACAGCTTACATTAGAATAGAGGTTATCCACTATTTTGTTTATCCCTGCCTTTCACCCGGTTAATTCCCTATTCACCAATAATTTAATAATAAGTATTTTAATGCTAACCACTTCTATATGGCAATAAAAAAAGGCTATCTATCCCAGACAGCCAATCTTTTGTTAACCTTAAATCTAATACTATGAAAAACACATTGCAAAGATACGGACTTCTGGTAATTTTGCAAATTTGCAAAGCAAAACAGGATATCTTATAACATGGTTTAATAGAAGAGCCATAACGTTAACATTTAGCCTTTCTTTTGTTAACATTTAACAGACTTATAAAGATTTAGCGAAATAGAAGATACATAGATGCTAAAGTCAGGCAAATGGTGCTAAAGAGGGTTTATTCGGATAACAAATTCCCCAATAAACTGTTTTTGAGGATAATAATCCTCAAAAATAATCCTATATGAACAGATTTGAGAATAAAACAGCCGTTATCACGGGCGCTGCCGGTGGAATTGGCGAAGCAACCACACGCCGCATTGTATCCGAAGGTGGGAAAGTTGTTATAGCCGACCATTCAAAAGAAAGAGCAGAACAACTTGCTACCGAACTCAATGCTTTAGGAGCAGATGTACGTCCGATCTATTTTTCTGCAACAGAATTGCAGAGTTGCAAAGAGTTGATCGCCTTTGCCATAAAAGAATACGGGCAGGTAGATGTATTGGTAAACAACGTATGAGGTACAAATCCTAAACGGGATACCGACATTGAGACACTGGACATAGATTACTTCGACGAAGCTTTCCATCTTAATTTATCTTGTACCATGTACCTGTCCCAACTGGTTATCCCCATAATGAACGCACATGGCGGTGGCAATATTGTGAACGTAGCCTCAGTCAGTGGAATTACAGCTGATGCGAACGGCACTCTTTATGGAGCAAGCAAAGCAGGAGTCATCAATCTGACCAAATACATTGCGACACAAACAGGAAAGAAAAACATACGATGCAATGCTGTAGCCCCGGGACTAGTTCTCACACCTGCAGCATTAAACAACCTGAATGAAGATATACGGAACGTATTTCTCGGACAATGTGCGACACCATATTTAGGAGAGCCGCAAGACATCGCCGCAACAATTGCTTTTCTGGCTTCCGAAGACGCACGATACATTACCGGGCAAACAATAGTAGTAGACGGCGGGCTGACCATACACAATCCAACGGTAAACCTGGCATAAAAGATTCTCCTTTTACCCCAAACATATTATATCCCAAACAGTAGAAAAGTGCTGTTTGGGAAAAATATTTCTCTTTTCCTCTTGATGTTACCGATAAGAAACATATTTTTGTGACCGATCAGTAACAATAATATAAAGCCATGGAAAAAGAGTTTATCAAAAACAGACAGGTAACAGAGCTAATCCTCATCAAAGCAGTAGACGAATTAATCGAAGAGAAAGGTTTCGAAGGATTAGGCATCAATGCAGTAGCAGCAAAAGCAGGAGTATCAAAAATGTTGATCTACCGTTATTTCAACTCTTTAGAAGGTCTGATAGCAGCATATATCGGCCAACATGATTATTGGATTAACTTTGACGGAGCACTACCGGATAAAAACCACCTTGGTGAATTCATCAAAGAGATGTTCCGGAAACAAATCATGATAATGCGAAAAAGCTACACTTTGAAACGGTTATACAGATGGGAACTCACGTCAGACAACAATTTTATAAAAGACCTCCGCGAGAAAAGAGAAGCCAAAGGCATTTGGCTGATAGATGCTGTAAGCAAACTGTCAAAACACCCGCAAAAAGAAATAGCAGCCCTTGCCACTATCATTACAGCAGCCATCAGTTATCTCACGTTGCTGGAAGAAAACTGTTCTACCTTCAATGGTCTCAAACTTCAGGAAGAGAGCGGTTGGAAAGAACTGGAAGACGGAATCAACATATTAGTGGACCTATGGTTAGAAAAGCAATAACAAAAAATGAAAAAGATGATAACGATTGGAATTTGCATACTGGCAATATTACTCAACGGATGCAATAAAGATATAATAGAATACAGCAATAACGATCTCAGATCGGCCTATTAATTATGGAAACAATAACAGATGACTATCTATTCATGATAGAACAAGCCACAAAAGCTCCTTCGGGACATAACACCCAACCTTGGTTATTTCGTATCGTAGAAGCAGGTATTGAGATTCATCCGGATAAAACTAAAACACTATCAATTGTGGATGGAAACCGGCGTGAAATGTTCATCTCCCTGGGATGTGCAACTGAAAATTTGTGCCTGGCTGCACAAACTAAAGGATATTCAACCCAAGTAAACATTGCAGATAATGGGAATATCACAGTAAAACTCCAGCCCAATGCAGGCGTAATTACCCCTTCTTCTATCATTGGACAAATTGGCAAGCGGCAAACCAACAGAAGTATATATACAGGACAACTGATTCCGGAAGAAATGATACATAAGTTGCTTTCAATACCGAAAGCAGCAACAGCACACCTCCATTGCTGGAAAATCGGAACGCCTGAGTTCGACAGAGTTCGTTACTATGTTCTGAGGGGGAATACAATCCAGATGACCGACTTCCACTTCAAGAATGAGTTGAAAAACTGGATGAGGTTCAATAAGAAGCATGCAGAATCGACCAAAGATGGCTTAAGTTATGCTGTTTTTGGTGCACCTAACTTACCACAATGGTTATCTCGCCACATCATGAATGCTTGTCTGACTCCCAAAATACAAAATAAAAGTGATGAAAAAAAGCTCCGATCGTCTTCACACATCATGCTGTTCTGTGCCGAGAAAGATACTCCGAAAGATTGGATTAATCTGGGAAGATCTTTAGAGTGCTTTCTGCTGAAAACAACGGAAATCGGTGTGTCCACCGCTTTTATCAATCAACCATGCGAAGTGGAAATCCTCTCTGAACAAATGCAAAGAGAACTGCTAAACAATAAAAAAACTGAAATACCGTGTGTTTTACTCCGTATGGGATATAGCAGTCCAATGCCCTACTCGCCAAGAAAAAATCTTCATGAAGTGCTGATGCCCTAAAAACTTCCTTTTATAAAACCTAAACCTTTGGACAATTGTTAGTATCTTCGCCCTACATTTTAAATCTGAAATATCGTTTTACCAATTAAAAGAATCCAATGATTATTCGTACCATACTCGATACAGACCTTTACAAATTCACTACCTCGTATGCTTACATTAAACTATTCCCGTATGCGATGGGCACTTTCAGTTTCAAAGACAGGGATGAAACTGAATACAGCGACGAGTTTGTAGAAAGACTGAAAACTGAAATCAGTCGCTTATCGCATGTAGCACTGACTGGAGAAGAACTGGAGTACATGGTGAAGAACTGCCGTTTCCTCCCCAGAGTCTATTGGGAATGGCTCTCTTCTTTCCGTTTCCAACCGGAAAAAATAGAAGTCCGTTTGGACGAAGATCGACACCTCCACATAGAGATCAGTGATTACCTTTATAAGGCAACGCTTTATGAAGTACCTTTACTTGCCATCGTTTCCGAGATAAAGAATCAATCATCCGGCAATATCGCCAGTATGGGAGATATCTTGTGTAAACTATCCGAAAAGGCAGAACTATCCAACAAGCATCAACTGTTTTTCTCTGAATTCGGAACACGAAGACGCTTCTCATTCGACGTGCAGGATCAAGTCATCGGACACCTGAGACAAACAGCCCGCTATTGCATCGGCACCTCCAACTGCCATTTCGCCATGAAATACGGCATGAAACCCATGGGTACACATCCGCATGAATGGTTCATGTTTCATGGAGCACAATTCGGTTATAAACACGCCAATTACATGGCTCTTGAAAATTGGGTAAATGTATACGACGGGGACCTCGGCATCGCCTTGTCCGACACCTATACATCTGCCATCTTTTTAAGCAACCTGAGTCGTAAACAAGCCAAATTGTTTGATGGTGTAAGATGTGACTCAGGCGATGAATTCAGGTTTATCGACCGATTGACTGCCCGTTACAAAGAGTTAGGCATTGACTCGACTACCAAGACAATCGTATTCAGCAATGCACTGGACTTTGACAAAGCACTGGACATTCAGGAGTATTGCCGGGGAAAAATCCGCTGTTCATTCGGTATCGGCACAAATCTGACTAATGATACCGGATTCAAGCCATCAAACATCGTCATGAAGCTATCGCAGTGCAAGATGAACCTGAATCAGGAATGGCGCGAATGCGTGAAGCTATCAGATGACATAGGGAAACATATCGGCAGCCCGGAAGAGGTACGTGCCTGTTTATACGATTTGCGGCTGGAATAAACTCCAACCGCAAATGCATTTTATCATAACAGTGCTTTGATAGCGTCCGTTATCTCTTTATCGGTTTTCTCCATTCCATATCCCTGAATGACTTTTCTAACCACCCGGTCCTGATCTAATATAAAGAAGAAAGGTGCCGCGCCATATGTCCGGTATGACTTGACAATGCCTTCATCACCACATAAGAATCTATAGTTTATCTGGTTCTTATCCGCATAAGTCCGCAGCGAATGAGGTTTGCGTCCCCAGGTTTCTATAGAAACCACTTCAAATTCATCGGCATTGAACTTCTCTTTCAGCCCGTTCAGAAAGGGAATGGATGCATGACAAGCACCGCATCCGATACCGGTCAGATTCACTAAAAGCACTTTACTCTTAAGATTAGATAACGACACCGGATTCTCGTACATATCTTTCAACATCCAGTCGGGAGCTTTCTTCCCTATAAGTTCTCTTGCCGAAAGTTGGGTAGTCTTTCCTTTCTCACCATACTTGCGGATTTCATAGTCTTGGGGCAAATAATCATATAAGTTAAAATCGGCCATTGACAATTGATTCAACACTACATCCGAACATATATTGGCAGAAATCTGATGCGACATTTCCCTGCGGACTTTATAAGGCAAATCATCCGATTTATTAATCCACAGTTCGTAAATCGAGGTCGGGTCCCCCAAGTCAAAAGGAGGCTTCGGTATGTAGTACGCTTTTCCAAAAAATTCAACCTGTCTGTCTTCATGTATCACCAACTTGAAGTAATACGCTTCTCCTAAATCCTTCCATTCGGTTGTGATGCTATCCCCCGTACTCAAAGCATATCCGATGATATTCCGGCTGTAACAGAAAAACGGAGGACCCACCAACCTGAAAGGAAGTTTTCTGGTCGTGAAATCATCGATCATAATCCCTTTATGCTCATGAAAACTTATCATTTTCACTTTTACATCATAACCAAATTCAAATCGCGTCGTATCTTTGGCGTTAAGAGCCACATAACTTGCACCGATAGTCGAATCAGAAGGATTAGTGTATTCTTTAATAAACCGAAAAGAATTAGTTATAGCAGTCGTATCACCGGGTTGCCAGGACTGAGATTGTTCATGGTAAGAAGCTGATTCTACCTTATCAAGATTACTTAGAACTTTTTTCAAATAAGTTCTCATATCCACATCATTCTTACCACAGACATTCATGACTAATAAGAATGAAATAACAGATAATAAAATGGACTTCATAGTACTTTATATTTTAGACATACACAAATATAGCCAATGAAAGTAGAAATCAACAACCGGCATCTTAACTTTTATACTTAATAATAATATTATAGTATCTACTAACTTTTCGTAGAAAGTCAGAGTTTTAAAAGCCTAAAAACAAACAGATGCATATATCTCTATTTTAACATCAAAAAGAAACTATTTTCCCTTTTTGAACAACACACTTTATATTAAAAACCGGTGCAGCAGAAGAATACAACGCATAGATATGACATTTACATACAGAAAGTTGCATCATATTGAGTAAATATGCTATTTCATATAACAAAAGACCTTACTCTTTTCCAAAAAGAAGTAAGTGTTTTCCCGAAAAGAAGTTAGTCTTTTGTTCGGAAGAAGCTAATCTTTTGTCCGAAAGAAGTTAATAACGCAAAAGAAGGCGTAAAATACAAGTTTCCTGAAATTATCGGAGGCTTCAGAAGGGATATGTGTCAACTATCATTTTAAAGGTTCAATCCGATCTACAACGACAGAAGATGTCTAAAAACAAGGATCACCAACCATATGCTTGATAAAAAGGTAAAATCACATCATTTTGATTCTGTCTGATGGGAAAATAAGAGCCTTTTCGGAAGCAGTCGCAAACGAGGCCGGAAAGAAACGAATACAGACCGTATTGAAAATACAGAATGATACTTCATTGTGTATCTGTCAAAATGCAAATTTTCGCCTCAGCCGTTTTCCTTTCCTCTGCTCTTTACCACTCTTACTTCTTCCGCACCAAAAACTGCCTGATCTTCTCCCTGTCTCCTACCACCCAAACCAAATCTCCCAATTGGAAAACTGTAGCCTGATTCACCGGAACCAATTCACCCTCCCGTTCAAGGGCTACGACGAGACTATCATATCTTTTTCCTAACCGGGACTGGGCAATGCTTTTGTTCAGAAACGGAAAATCTTCATCTACCGTAAATGAATGAAGCGTCACATCTTGTTTTATATTCTTTTCATCCGGCAAATCCTGTCTGTTCTCAAGTTCCGTCCGGAACTCTTGCAGCTGTCCGTCTGTCCCGACCACCACTAACTTATCCTGCGGATAAATTCGTTCGGAACTTTGTGGAATGTATATTCTCCGCTCCCCTCTGACAATACTTACTATATTGACACCAAACTCCCGCCTGAAAGGGAGTTCATCCAATGACTTACCGATATAAGACGAATAAGGAGACACCCAAACGGAGGTCAGCTCAACATCTTTGTCATTAAACTCACTGTTAAAACGACTTTTCAGAGGATAACGTTTGCGGGCAGCTTCTTCCCTTCCGTTCAGATTGGTCAGGAAGTGTGTTTCCAGATGCGAATATTGCGTGAGGTTCTCCCTGAAAATAAGAATCAATGCCAATACGGCAACGGCTATCACAATGCCTATCCCATAATTGAGGCTGAAGTAACTGATAACGACCCCTGCAATGAAAAAGACGGCAACCGACACACGGAACAAAATCAGCGCGACCAACCGTCCGTGATTGTAATTATCATCATTCCACAACTTTAAAAATACATCCGGGGAATTATACTTATCTGAAACAAGTGCCCACAGGAAAGGTGTCATCAACAGAAGTGTGACCAGACACATCCCTATGTTTACCCATCGCCCGGGAGCATCGAACATCTCGTTTATCGTGGGATAAACAGTTTGCACAGACAATAACCAAATCGCCGTGAGAAGAACACTATAGATAATCACTCTTCCGACAATCGTCTTCAACAACCGCTTCCAATCGCTGTCATGATTGACCGTCTTCTTACCGGAAGCATAGCGGTCCAGACTTTCCCTGGTTTTAGGCGGAAGTATTTTATAAAGCCATTCGGCCAACGGATTTGCCAACCGGATGAAATAAGGAGTTGTGAATGTAGTAATCACCGATACCGCAACAATAATCGGAGGGATAAAACTATCCAGTACTTTGAGTGAAGCCCCCAGCCCTGCGATAATGAAAGCGAACTCCCCTATCTGGGCAAGGCTGAATCCTGACTTGACGGAAACCTTCAACGGTTCACCGGATAATAAAACTCCCAATGAAGAAAATATGGATTTACCCACAAGAGTTACCAAAGTAATGATGACCACCGGCCAGGCATACTGCACCAAGACAGCCGGATTGACCAACATACCGACAGAGACAAAGAAAATAGCTCCGAAAAGATCTTTCACCGGCTGGATGATATGTTCTATGTGTTCGGCCTCAACCGTCTCGGCAAGGATAGATCCCATAATGAAAGCACCCAGTGCAGCCGAGAATCCTGTACGGGTAGCCAACACAACCATTCCCAGACAAAGTCCCAGCGAAACGATCAGTAAGGTTTCGTTATTCATCAGCCGTTTTGCTTTTTTCAAAAAGAACGGAAGGATAAATATCCCAATCAGGAACCATAGGATCAGAAAGAAAACAACCTTCAACACACTCATCAACAGCTCTTCACCTACAAACTCCTTACTCACTGCCATTGTAGAAAGGATGACCATCATCAGGATAGCGATCAGATCTTCAACTACCAATGTCCCGAATACAACACCCGTGAAGCGTTGGTTACGTAAGCCGAGATCATCAAACGCTTTGATAATAATCGTTGTTGACGACATAGACAACATACCCCCCAGAAAAATAGAATTCATTGTGCTCCAGCCTAACAGATGTCCTACCATATAACCGATCAGCAACATGCTGATAACTTCGGTGGTTGCCGTGATAAAGGCAGCTGACCCGACATTTATTAATTTTTTAAAACTAAACTCCAACCCAAGGGCGAAAAGTAAAAAAACAACTCCTATCTCAGCCCAGATATTGATGTTCTCAATATCACCTACAGTCGGGAAAATCTGCACGTAAGGTCCCGCCAATAATCCGGCGACGATATATCCCAGTACCAAGGGTTGTTTCAACCATTTGAACAAAAGGGTAATGATACTTGCGGACATCAGTATTAGGGCAAGGTCGGCAATTAAGGTAGGTAAGTGTGACATGGCATGTATATTTCGTTAGTAATTCATTCCGTTTATGCTCTTTTATTTGTAAAAAAGAACAATCGACAGTCTATTTGTGTTTCGTCTATATGACATTTATTTTGAAACAAAGCACCGTTGGTTATTGCACAAAATTGAACTTTTCGTGCAAAAAGTATCCACTCTATCCAATATTTCTCTATATTTGTCCCCGAATTGGTTCGGAATCCGTGGTCAACGGACGAAGATTAAAAGGGAATCGGGTGTAAATCCCGGACAGTCCCGCTGCTGTGAAGCTCTATATAACATCTTATCAATAAACCAATTACAAACCACTGACGGAAAAGGAAACGTCGGGAAGGTCCGATAAGATGTAGAGTCAGTCAGAAGACCTGCCATTCAATGAATAAGAGCTTTTTTACCTCGTGGGTTAGGAAAGAAAGCATCGTTGTTAAGCCCCAAATCGTAGAAATACTGTGTTTTCATCGGGTGGACTCATGTCCGCAGGGTGGAAAGCATGAATATGTGTATTCCATTTAATTGAGAAATGAATATGATTAAAAGAATCTTAGTCGCCAACCGCGGCGAAATAGCCGTGAGGGTGATGCGCTCCTGCCGGGAGATGGAAATAACGAGCATTGCCGTTTTCTCGGAAGCGGACCGAACAGCGAAGCATGTGCTCTATGCCGACGAAGCTTACTGCATCGGCCCGGCAGCATCGAAAGAGAGTTATCTGAATATAGAAAAGATTATCGAAGTGGCAAAGTCGTGCCGCGCAGACGCCATCCACCCGGGATACGGGTTCTTGTCCGAAAATGCAACCTTTGCCCGTCGTTGTCGTGAAGAGGGAATCATCTTCATCGGTCCGGACCCGGAAACCATGGAGGCGATGGGAGATAAGATTTCGGCACGTATCAAGATGATAGAAGCCGGTGTACCGGTGGTTCCGGGTACTCAAGAAAACCTGAAGAGCCTTGAAGAAGCGGTAGAACTCTGCAATCAAATCGGTTATCCGGTAATGCTGAAAGCCTCGATGGGAGGTGGCGGAAAGGGTATGCGGCTGATTCATCGTGCAGATGAAGTGGAAGAGGCCTACACAACCGCCAAGAGCGAATCACTTTCGTCATTCGGCGACGACACAGTTTACCTGGAGAAATTTGTAGAAGAACCGCATCACATCGAGTTCCAGATTCTGGGCGACAAGCATGGCAACGTGATTCATCTGTGCGAACGTGAATGTTCGGTGCAACGCCGCAACCAGAAGATTGTGGAAGAGAGCCCTTCGGTGTTCGTCACTCCTGAACTACGCCGGGATATGGGAGAAAAAGCAGTGGCCGCCGCCAAAGCCGTGAACTATGTCGGAGCGGGAACCATCGAATTTCTGGTGGACAAGCACCGCAACTATTACTTCCTGGAAATGAACACGCGCCTGCAAGTGGAACATCCGATTACCGAAGAGGTAGTCGGCGTAGATTTAGTGAAAGAGCAGATTAAAGTGGCCGAAGGACAGGTGTTGCAACTGAAACAGGAAGATATCCAGCAACGCGGACATGCCATCGAATGCCGCATCTGCGCAGAAGATACAGAAATGAACTTCATGCCCAGCCCGGGTGTCATCAAGCAGATTACGGAGCCAAACGGCATCGGGGTGCGCATCGACAGCTATGTATACGAAGGTTACGAGATTCCGATTTATTATGACCCGATGATCGGCAAGCTGATTGTATGGGCAACCACACGCGAATACGCCATCGAACGGATGCGCCGTGTACTCCACGAATATAAGCTGACAGGAGTAAAGAACAACATCAGTTATCTGCGCGCCATCATGGATACTCCCGACTTTGTGGAAGGGCATTACGATACGGGATTCATCAGCAAAAACGGGGAAGTGCTCCAACACTGCATCACCCGTACCAGCGAACGTGCAGAGAATATCGCACTGATCGCCGCTTACATGGATTACCTGATGAACCTGGAGGAGAATAACAGCGGACTGGCTGCGGACAACCGCCCGATCAGCAAATGGAAAGAATTCGGACTGCACAAAGGGGTATTAAGAATATAGAAGAGTATGGAAATACATATAGGGAATCGCGTGGCCGAGATAGAACTGGTCAGCAAAGAAGATAACAAAGTGGTACTCACCATCGACGGAAAAACGTTCGAAGCGGACGTTGTCATGGCAGAGAACGGGAATTGCAACATCCTGATGGACGGACGCAGCTCCAACGCCCAACTGATTCGCAAAGAGAACGGAAAGAGTTACAAAGTGAATACACACTACAGCAGTTTCAATGTCGAGATTGTGGACAGTCAGGCAAAATATCTGCGGATGCGCAAGAAAGGTGAAGAAACACAGAACGACCGCATCATTTCGCCCATGCCGGGCAAGGTAGTGAAAATCCCCGTCAGTGTGGGACAGGAGATGAAAGCCGGAGAAACTGTCATCGTCATCGAAGCGATGAAGATGCAGAGTAACTACAAGGTGACTTCGGACTGCCGGATTAAAGAGATTCTGGTACAGGAAGGTGATAATATCGCCGGAGACCAGACGCTGATAACATTAGAATAACGAATAATAGAAAGACAATGGAAGAAGTAAATAAAGCCTATGCCACGTTCGAAGAGCGTGACCGTATCGCTTCCCAAGGCGGAGGCGCTGCCAAGATTGAAATACAACATGCGAGCGGAAAGATGACTGCCCGCGAACGCATCGATATGTTACTGGACAAGGGAACATTTGTGGAACTTGACAAGCTGATGGTGCACCGCTGCACCAACTATGGCATGGACCGTAACAAGGTTCCGGGCGACGGTGTGGTGTCGGGTTACGGAAAGATCGACGGCCGTCAAGTGTTTGTCTACGCTTACGACTTCACCGTTTACGGTGGTTCACTCTCGGCATCGAATGCCAAGAAGATAGTCAAGGTACAACAACTGGCTTTGAAGAATGGCGCGCCGATCATCGCACTGAACGACTCGGGCGGTGCACGTATCCAGGAAGGAATCGAAAGCCTGTCGGGCTATGCCGACATCTTTTACCAGAACACGATGGCAAGCGGCGTGATCCCGCAGATTTCGGCTATCCTCGGTCCATGCGCCGGAGGTGCCTGCTACTCTCCGGCACTGACGGATTTCATCTTTATGGTGAAGGAGAAAAGCCATATGTTCGTCACCGGACCGGATGTGGTAAAGACGGTGATCCACGAAGAAGTCAGCAAAGAAGAACTGGGCGGTGCCATGACGCACAGCAGCAAGAGTGGTGTAACGCATTTCATAGCAAACACCGAGGAAGAATTGCTGATGTCGATCCGCGAGCTGCTCTCCTTCCTCCCGCAAAACAATATGGACGAAACGCGCAAGCAGAACTGCACCGATGACATCAACCGCGAAGATGCATCACTCGGCAGCATTATCCCCGCCGACCCGAACATACCGTATGATATGAAAGAGATCATCGAACGGGTTGTTGACGAGGGCTACTTCTTTGAAGTGATGCAGAACTTTGCCAAAAACATCATCATCGGTTTTGCCCGCTTAGCCGGACGCTCGGTAGGTATCGTGGCCAACCAGCCGGCATACCTGGCGGGTGTGCTCGACATCGATGCCAGCGACAAGGCAAGCCGTTTCATCCGCTTCTGCGACTGTTTCAACATTCCTCTGATTACGTTCGAAGACGTTCCGGGCTTCCTGCCGGGATATACGCAGGAGAACAACGGCATCATCCGCCACGGTGCCAAAATAGTGTATGCCTTTGCCGAGGCCACAGTGCCCAAGCTGACTGTGATCACCCGCAAGGCCTATGGTGGCGCTTACATCGTGATGAACTCCAAGCAGACGGGGGCGGACGTGAACTTTGCCTACCCGAGTGCGGAAATTGCCGTGATGGGTGCCGAGGGAGCCGTAAACATCCTGTTCCGCAAGGCGGACGCAGAGAGCAAAGCCAAAGAACTGGATGCCTACAAAGAGAAGTTTGCCACTCCATACCAGGCTGCCGAACTGGGATTCATCGACGAGATCATCCTGCCGAAGCAAACCCGTAAACGCTTGATACAGGCATTGGAGATGACGGAAAACAAAATGCAGACGAATCCGCCGAAGAAACACGGAAACATGCCGCTGTAGGCACAGCAGGCGGACCAAGCAGAGAGAGGGTATATGCGCGGGGGCAAGGCGACCAGAACAAGATTTCGCACGTCTCCCCGCATTTTTCAGGAAGTTTTATCCTATATTTGCGTCAGCTAACTCCAAAACCTTTCATCTTATGCCCACTAAGCGCCTTTTCGTCCCCGATGACATTCTCCGTCCGGCACAGCCGGGTGAAAACAAGAACATACGCCTGCTCCAATACGTCAACTCTACCACACAGGAAAACTTCGACGCTTTCCTGACGCACCATGCCCTGGTATACATCCTCTCCGGGGTGAAGCAGATCAAGGTAGGGAGCAATCAGTTTGACATCCGCCCCGGAGAACTGTTTCTGATACCAAGGGGAGAGTACGTGATGTCGGAATACATTACCGGCGAACATGGGTTCCGCAGCCTGATGTTGTTTTTCAGCAAACGGGTTGCGCAAGGACTGGCCGAACAACTGAGCGGATGTTTGCCGGAACGTATATCGGAAAGGATGCCGACAAAAAGAGAAGCCATAAAGATCATTCCCCACAACCGGGAAATAGAGAAACTGTTTTCTTCGTTGGAGGAATACAGCAAGAGTAAGAGTCCGTTTATGTGCGAACTGATCCGGCTGAAATTTACCGAACTGGTATACCTGCTTCTGGACAGTCCTTACCGGCAACTGATAGCTTCCTTCCTCCTGGATGCGGCACGAAGCGAAAGCCCGGCACTGTCAGCCGTGCTCGACCGGCATTTGTATTCCCCGGCCACCGTCAACGAACTGGCTATGCTTTCCGGCAGAAGCCTGTCGAGCTTTAAGCGGGAGTTTGCCCAGGAATATGGTGAAGCTCCCCGCGGATGGATACGCAGAAAAAAACTGGAACGCGCTGCTTATCTGCTCGACACGTCGGACAAAACGATCGAAGAAGTAACGGACGCGAGCGGATTTGTAAGTGCGGCACACTTTGCCCGGCTCTTTAAAGAGCAATATCAGATGACACCTACTGAATATAGGGGGAGGAATGATGAATGATGGGCGAAAAGCGATGAACGATGGACGAGAAGTGAGGAACGGAGATGATCGAAGACCTATATATAAGGTGTGGGAAGCTGCCGGAACGAAGCATTCGTAAACGTACCCTGAACCAAACAGACCGGAGACTGAACCAAACGGGCAACAACCCGTTCTCTATTTGCCTGTATCTTTGCTGCATGAAATTCATCTTATGAAATACAAGATCAGCTTATGAAAACTAAATTCTTTACTCCCATCCTATTGATCACCTTCTCGGCTACCGCTCTGTGTTGCCAAAGCAAAAAACAAAACCAGCCGACGGAAGAGGCACAGCAACCGGAAACAACGATCATCAGTGACAGCATTCGTTTCTGCGAAAGCACGTACCCCTATCAGGGAGGTATCCTGATCGCCAACTTCGGAACGGAGCAGCTCAATCCACTCAACACGGAAGGCAGGGGATACATCGCCTACCATAAAGATAACCGGACGGAAATCCTGATTCCTGCCGACGGCAACCTCTCCGGACCGAAAGGAATGTTTGTTCGTGACGAGCACCTGTTCATCTGCGACGTCAACAAAATCGTAGTCTACAACCTACAAGCACCGGAGAAAGCACCGCAAGTCGTCCTGCTGCCCGAAGGCAACCTTTTCGTAAACGACCTCGTAGCGGAAGGGAATACACTTTATGCTTCTGTCACCAATACAGGAAAAATCTTCAGCATCGACATCAGTGACCCGGGCGCAGTAGGGATTCCTGCCGAATGGGTGAGCATCGCCGGACCTAACGGGCTGATTATCGAAAACGGAACCATGTACGTCGCCTCTTATCCCGCTGACGGGAAGACAACGGACAACAATGTCATCTATCAGATTACCGACCTGAGCAAACCCGTTCCGGAGAAGTTCATCACCACCCCGGGACAATATGACGGTATCGCCCTCTCTGCCGACAAGAAAACGATGTACATCACCAACTGGACACCCGCACAAGTTTGTGCCGTCAACATGAATACCCGAAAGATCACGCCACTCGACATTAACCCGGAGAAACCGCTGTCCGGCCCGGCAGATATCACGGTAGCCTCCGGAACGATGTATATTCCGGACCTGCCCAACAGCAGGGTCATCGTTTATCCAATGTAAGATTCGGTTCATAATCCGTCATTACTTATACTAAGAATTCCCTTATCCCAGCTTTTCCCATCCATTGAGAAAGTTGAGATAAGGGAATCTTCCGTCTATCGGAAGGCCGTTTTCGGGATGATTATCCTTTCAGGAACTCCGTTCAGAGAGCCCCCCCGATTAACGGTCTATATAACCCCGCGCTCACCGCTCCCGCATCTCTGCCACGAACTCGTCGGTGGTGTAGACCTTCTCTGCCAGCAGGGTGAAGTTGATGAACGCTGCCGTATCGGCGTCCAGTCCGGGGAGCTTGGCAGAGGCCGTGGCGTCAAAGACGACGGCTGCCTCAAATCCGCGTTCCTGCAACTCGCGCAGATGGGACTCCGCGCAGAGGTTGCCGGACATGCCGCACACCACTACCTTGTTCACCCCACGCTTGCGGAGTTGAAGAATCAGGTCATTGTTTTCCGGCCCGTACAGTTTGTGGGGTGCCGTGACGATGATATTCGTGCCCCCGTCGATATAGGGTTTGTAGAGTTCCAGCCAGTCGGCACCCGAACCTTCGAAACCCTCGCCGGTCAACTGTCCCCGGCGTTCGAACATGCCCGTGTCGTGCATCAGTTTCTCGATGGGACCTTCGAAAAGCCATTGGTGATCATGCTTATAGTAATAGTGCGGGGAGATGAATACCAGCATGCCTTTTGCGGCTGCCACCTCGAAGATGCGGCGGAGGTTTTCCACCGTACCATTCTTCTGTATGTTCTCTCCGAAAGCGCCCCAGCCCAGACCGTTCTCGCTCAGGAAATCGTTCTGCGGGTCTGTCATTACAATCGCTGTGTGTCCGTCGATGACGAACGGGGTGTTGATACCTTCCATAATCTTTTTTTGTTTTTAGACGTTTATACTCCTTTTAGCTCAGGGTGCGGCGTCGGTGTACCGCTTGTTTTCCGACTTTGCAAAGATCGGCATTCCACACAGGACAGGAAAGGGCCATATGGCCGGATAAGTTAGCAATTCTTCCCGAATAAGAAGAAAATCATGCTATCTTACCCTATGAGGAAAGGAAATGGATCAGAAGAGGGAACGGAGACACCTATTTATATATAAAAGTCTTATAACAAACAGGTTTTAGAGAGTGGAAACGCCACTCTTCCCCGCCTTCGGGAACAATTGCCTATTCAATGTGTGATATCGCTCTTTCCCGAGCAGCGATAAGCACCGATCTTTGCAACATCAGATTTAAACAACTAAAACAATCCCGCGAACGTTATGAAAAAGAATTTATTAATTTTAGTCGCACTGCTGACTTCGGCAACGATCTCGGCACAGAACGGAGGAACCATTATGAAGAAGTATGAGAACCAATTGCCGCAAGCCGGCAGGGGAAATGTGCACGTTGCCTACCAGGGCAAGGCCATCGACCAGATGATTTACGATTTTATGGAAGAACAGGGAATACCGGGCATGACGCTTGCCATCGTACAGGCGCCTTACATCCCCCGGGTGGTGGGCTACGGAGTGACTGACTTCACGAAAGGAAACCTCGCCGCCGCCAAGACGCTCTGGCCCATCGGTCCCATCTCGCAAGGATATGCTGCCGTGGCGGTGATGCAACTCTACGAACGGGGCAAACTCGACCTGAACGACCCCGTCGGCAAGTACCTGAAGGATGTGCCGGAAAGCTGGAAACCGGTCAGCATCCTCCAGTTGATGCAGCACAGCTCGGGCATCGCCGACTACCGCGCGCAGAAGGGTTTCGACGTCTCTGCCGATTATCGTCCGGAACAGTTGATCGAGACCGTAGCCGCACTGCCACTGGCCTTCGAACCGGGAACGGATGTGAAGCAGAGCGCCACGAACTTCCTGCTGCTGACTTCCATCATCGAGAAGGCGGGCAAAATGCCTTACCACGATTTCGTGAAGAAGTATCAGATTGACTACCTGGGACTGCGGCAGACTTTCTTCGGAGAAGACCTGGCGAAAGTAAAACAGGAGGACGTGACCACTACGGGCAACGTGCACCAGACATTCAAGAAGGACCGGGACTATATCAACCCCTCGGAAACAACGACCGGATACGTTGAAAAAGACGGCCGGCTCGTCGCAGCGCCTGCTGTCAGCCCTACGGCACTGAAAGGTTTCTCCGACATCTGGGCATCGGCGGAGAACGTTTCCCATTGGGACATCGGACTGGCGGGAAGCGCCTTGATCGAGAAACCGGAAAACCGTGACATCGTGTACAAGCCCACCCGGCTGGCCAACGGCAAGGTGGTCCCCGCCATGGCAGGCTGGCAGTTCTATAACCACAACGGGCTGATGGACATCAAAGGCGACGTATCGGGACATTCGGCTTTCCTGAGCCGTTTCACCGACGCTTCGGAACTGGTATGCGTCACCCTGCTCGCCAACAAGGAGGGAGTGGACCTGACGAACCTGGGACGCCGCATTGCCGCCGCTTTTGACAGCGCCAAGATGGGCACGGGAGCCAACGATAACCTACTTTACACCTACGAGAGCCAGTTCAGCGTAGACGAGACCATGGGACGCATTGAGCAGACGCTCCGGGCAATGGGAATCCCTGTCTTCGCCAAATTCGACCACGGAAAGAACGCAGAAGAGGTAGGCTTGACGCTTCGCCCGAACCAGGTGATTGTCTTCGGTTCGCCGAAAGTGGGCACAAAGCTGATGCAGGACAATCCGAGCATCTCGATCGAATTGCCGCTGAAGATCTCCGTTTGGGAGGATAAGAACGGCAGTGTATGGGCCACTTTCCCACAGATGCAGGTGATGGCGGCCGAATACGGGCTGGAAGCGGAACCGGTGATCGGAAAGATGCAGGAATTGCTGGAAAAGATCGTGATTAAGGGGGCAAGCGTGTATTGACTCCATGCCCGAGGGCATTCTTAAAATAAACACAGAAACGGGGAAATCACAAGCGGTTATGGGACAACGCGCAACGTGACTTTCCCCGTTTCATTCGGGTCCTCCCCGTTTCTATTTTCCTCCTACCGGCAGGCAGACTTCAAACCTCGCCCCCTCACCCGCTTCGGACTCCGCACGAATCTCTCCGCCGAAATGTTCCACAATCGTCTTGCAGATGGCAAGTCCCAACCCTGTTCCTTGAACAAAAGAATCTCCTTTATAAAAGCGCTCAAAAACATGCGCGATCACCTCCTCCGACATTCCCTTCCCGGTGTCTTCGACAAACAGCTCTACGTCCTTCTCCCCCCTCCGGCGATAGCCTATCCGGATGCTGCCCCGGCTCGTAAACTTTATCGCGTTATTGATCAGATTGTTCACCACCTGCTCCAGCCTTACCGGGTCCGCAGTAATCGACACATCCTCTGCGGGCAGATCCGCAATCAGTTCTACACCGGGCTTCACATTCAGACGCTGCATGCGGGCTATGTCGGCAAACATCTTGTTCAGTGAGAAAACCGAAACGTTAAACTCCATGGTGTTCGATTCAATCTTCGAAAGATCCAGAATATCCGAAATCAGGAACATCAGCAACTGCCCGTTCTTCTCTATCAACGCAGCATACTCCTCGATGTCCTCCGGCCTTAAATCGGACTGCTCGCTCACCAGCAGTGTGGAAAAACCCACGATGGCATTCAGCGGAGTACGGATCTCGTGACTCATATTGGCCAGGAAAGCACTCTTCAACCGGTCGCTCCGCTGTGCCTTCCGGAGGGCATCGTTCAGCCTGTCCTCTATATCTTTATGCCGCTGCGTACTCATGCAGATACCTACAATACGGAACGGCAGATCTGACAGTTGCCCCACATAAGTAGACTGCCCCTCGAACCACTCCCAGCCCCCGTCTCCCCGGCGCAGACGATAAGGTACGGGTGCCTCGTACAAGTTTCCCGTCAACTGCCCGGCAAGGGCGTCGAAAAGTACCTTCCGGTCATCGGGATGCACCAAGTCGGAAAACTGTTCCATGGTCAGCGTATAATCTTGAGTCGGAATCTTCAGGTAGTCGAAATAACGCGGGTCAATCACCATCAGGTTCCGCTCCATGTCGAACGACCAGGAAAAGATATGTGTTTTGCTCAGGGCGATATTCAGCACATGCCGTTGCGTCCGTTCTTCAAGCACATTGCGCAGGTAGACGATCATCTTGATCAAGCGCCCGCTTTCATAAATCCCCACAATGCCGCCTTGAATCAGGAAGCTGATATTGGAACGGGGTTCGCGAATGAAGCAATTGGTAGAAAACAAAATGTTGCGCTTTCCGCTCTGTATCTCTTCCAGAAACCGGGGCAAAAGGTTCTCCTTGTCCTGGATCAGTTCGATGATGTCAACTGCCTGCCGCCCGGCAACCTGCCTCAAATCCAGTTGCAGTTCTTCCAGCAACAACTTGTTCATCCGTTCTATCTTCCCGTCAGCGCCGAGGACAAGAATGCTCAGCGGCCACACATCAAACAGTTGCCTGCATACGGCATCTCCCACCAGCGCCTTTTTGAGCGCCCGCCTCTGCCCGTAGAGGCACTTCACCGCCACACACAAGGCAAACACGACAATAAGCAGCAAAACAATAACCGTAATCAGACTATTGTCCCCAATGGCCAAAGAAGAAAAAAAGACAGGAAAAACAAAGGTGTTGAATGAAGATCGGTTCATATAAATTCAGTTGTGTCAAGGCACAAAGATCGTACTAATATCAGTTATCGGCAACGGATCGGGTTGGAAATAATATTCTATTATTCTCACAAAATATTCCATCGTGTACGGATTGACCACTTTTAACTATGACAGGAAAAGCCCCGTACAGAATTAACAAGTCATTAACTATATTAGACCGTAATATAATGACTTTTGCAACCAAAAAGGGATCTCAGCGTTATAGCAAACAAAAGAACATGCTTACTCCAGAATTAAATATATCGGCCAATTTCACCACTGCCGACTGCATCAGCAGCGAAACACTGTGGGCATATTGTGCCGAACTCAAAAAGACAAAAGCCGTCATATTTGCCCTCTGCATACGGGGGCGTGTCAAGGCAATGATCAACCTGGTGCAATACAATATCGGTCCCGGTACGATGATCGCTATCCCCTCAGAAAGTTTCGTACAAGTGCTGAAGACATCGGACGATGTGCAGCTGCATGCGGTACTCTTTTCACTTGCGTTCATCCACGAAACCCACTTGGACAGATCGATCATCCATACGTTCTACATCATCAACGAACACCCCTTGCTCCCATTGTCCCCGAAAATTTTCGGCATCTACGTCCAGACTTTCGCGCTTTTGACACACATCCATAAAGACGCTCCGTTCCTCTTCAGTCATGCCACACTGAAGTCTATGCTTGAAGCACTCCTACAGGGGTTCACAGAGCTCAGTCAGCGAAAAGCGTTGTCGCAGGTAGCGCCCGCCAACAAACATTCCGCCGTCTTTCGCCAGTTTGTCCGACTGGTACAGGAGAATCATGCCCGCCAACATCAGGTACAGTTTTATGCGGCCGAAATGGGAATGAAATCAACTACCCTCTGCCACATCATAAAAAAAGAATCGGGCGGACAGACAGCAATGGAAATCATCAACAGTATCCTGATCCTGGCTGCCCGAACCCTGCTGCGAACCACACCCACTCCGGTGAAAGACATTGCCTTGAACCTGGGATTCAACAACGCGGCGTTCTTCAATAAGTTTTTCAAGAAGCAAGTGGGGATGACCCCACAGAAGTTCCGGAACGCAGAGAAATAAGGTCAGACCTACGAAACTGGCGGACCGAAACGAGTTTCAACAACTATACAGTCATCTCAAACCCCGTATCCGTCCGCCTGTCCTATATTAGTCGCACTTATTGGATGGTCTGTGTGCGGATAGTGAAAAGTTTATTATCCTTTTTCCTTCAGAATCACGTCGTGTGCCCCGCCTTCTACGATACTGGTAGACGAAACCAACGTAATCTTGGCGTTTTGCTGCAAATCGGGAATGGTAACGGCACCGCAACTGCACATCGTAGCTTTGATCTTGCTCAGTGTGGCAGCCAGATTATCTTTCATCTTACCGGCATAAGGCACGTAACTATCGACTCCCTCTTCGAACTTCAAAGATTCCGTTCCGCCCATATCATAGCGCTGCCAGTTCTGGGCACGGTTCGAACCTTCTCCCCAGTACTCTTTCACATAATTGTTCTTGATGCAGAGCTTCTTTGTAGGCGATTCGTCGAAACGGGCAAAGTAACGGCCCATCATCAGGAAATCGGCCCCCATGGCAAGGGCAAGCACCATATGATAGTCGTGCACCAGTCCGCCGTCGCTGCAAATAGGCACATAGATGCCTGTGCGTGCCTGATATTCGTCACGGGCACGAGCCACGTCCTGCAAGGCAGTCGCCTGTCCGCGTCCGATACCTTTCTGTTCACGGGTGATGCAGATAGATCCACCGCCAATGCCCACTTTCACGAAGTCCGCACCGGCTTCCGCCAGATAGAGGAAGCCTTCTTTATCTACCACGTTACCGGCACCTACCAGTACTTTATCCCCATACTGCTGCTTGATCCATTGCAGAGTCTCATATTGCCATTCCGAATAGCCGTCCGAAGAATCGATGCAAAGCACATCCACTCCTGCTTCTACCAGAGCAGGTACACGTTCCTGATAGTCACGGGTATTGATACCGGCACCCACCAGCAATTTCTTATCGGGGCTTGACACCTCGTTAGGGTTTTCCTTGTGGCTGTCGTAATCTTTGCGGAAAACGAAATAAGCCAGACGGCCGTCCTTGTCGATGATGGGAAGAGTGTTGAGTTTGTGGTCCCAGATAATCTGGTTCGCTTCGCTCAGTGTCAGTCCCACTTCGCCTACAATCAGCTTGTCGAAAGGGGTCATGAAGTCTTTGATCTTTTTGTCCAGCGGATCTCTGGAAAGGCGATAGTCGCGGCTGGTTACCAATCCCAGAAGATGTCCGTTCGGTGTGCCGTCATCCGTGATTCCGATGGTAGAGTGTCCGGTCTGACGAAGCAGGCGAAGTACATCATCCAACGTATGTTCCGGTGTCAGGTTCGAGTCACTGGTCACGAAACCGGCTTTAAATTTCTTCACTTTCCGCACCATTTCCGCCTGACTGGCGATGGGTTGCGAGCCGAAGATAAACGAGAGTCCTCCGTTGCGTGCCAGCTCGATAGCCAGTTCGGGACCGGAAACCGACTGCATGATTGCCGAAACGAAAGGAATGTTCAATTCGATTGCTGCTTGTGTGCCTGCCGCATGTTTCACCAGCGGGGTGCGTAAAGATACATTGGAAGGTACACACTGTTTGGTGGTAAGACCGGGAATAAGTAAATATTCACCGAAAGTTCTTGATACTTCTTCTACGTAAACTGCCATAAGATAAGTTGTTTTTTGGCATGCAAAATTACATCTTTCTTTTTAATTATGTGACAGGGACAGGGGTATTTTTTTCAATTATCCCTTCACAGCATCCTATTCTTCTGCCGTCCGTCCATTCAGGCACGGATATTATTGATAAGTCTCAAACGTATGTCCCCCTTTCCGGAGTTGGCCGGCATATTGCTGCAAGGCGGTATCGGATATGCCCAAAGGTTCTGACAATACAGACATAGCCTGATTTCTTTAGTTCACCGGCAAAGGTAATACAAACCGGACTACGTCATGCTTTCCTTATAGATTTAATCCGAAACCGGCATCCCTGCTTTTAAATTAACAGAAAACAACGCCATTTAGCAAACACTTTCGTACCTCCGGTGTTATTCATTACCATACTATAAATAACTACCGCTTATGTCACAAGAAATGAAAGCATTCTCCGGAATGAAAACTACACGGAATTTCAGTTTCAGTCATTCCGAAGTCATTATCAACAGCACACCGGGCAGAAAAGTTGTTCTGGAATCGACTCTGTTGGAACAGTCGCCAATTGAAAAAGGATGTGGAGATGCCTCTTCACAGGTATGGAAGGCGACTCCGGCAGAAAGCCGGACAAGGCCTGTGTATAACGAGATCTGGTATACATAAGCAACCGCCTTTCCTGTTTTTATTCAATCACACACAAGAGCCGGATACTTCGGTTCCATCCGGAGAATGCGTCGTTTGGATACGCATCCTACAGGGGGACATCTGTTACCTTAAATGCCGACTTCATTTACGTGCCGGGATAACCGGTTTTACGTGCCGGGGTAAATGGTTTTACATACCGGGGTAAACGGTTTTACGTGCCGGGGTAAATGGCTTTACGTGCCGGGGTAAACGGTTTTACATTGAAAGAAAAATATAGGTAAATACAATCTGCTGATTATCAAGATTACCGGGACGGATGTCGCAACTACGCATTTCCCAGAGAACTCCTATTTTATACCCGCCAACCTCGCCCTGTACTCCATCGGCGAAACCCCTTCGTGACGTTTGAAATACCGGCCAAGATAAGATTGGTCGGGGAAGCTCAGGCGGTCGGCTATCTCCTGGATACTGAGATCGGTGGACTGGAGGAGGACTTTGATCTCCAAGGCCGTGAAATCATCAATCACTTTTTTGGCTGAGCCGCCCATAAGGGAGCGGCAGATGCTCGTCAGGTATTTGGTAGAAATGCAGAGACGGTCAGCGTAGAACACAACGTCGCGCTGCGAACAACAATGCTCGTGCACCAAGGTGACGAACTTATGAAAAAGCTCGTTCGGACGGTTGCCGCCTTCGATCTCTTTATGGGTGAAAAGGCGGTGCACTTTGTCGTATACATCGAGCAGGAAGCTTTGCAGGTGGTTGCGGGCTATCTGGTTGCGGAAGCGGTGGTCGGTGTCGGCGAAGATGGCGCCGGTGGCGTGCAGAAGACCATTGATGGGGGCGGTAAATTCGGGAGGGAGCGTATAGCAGGGCTTCTCCTTGAGGAAGCGGAAGAAGGAGGGTTCGAAGCGGATGCAGGCTTCACGGAACATCTCGATGTGGGAGGCGAAAAAGGAGATCTGCAGGTCTTCGCTCTTCTCTTCAAGGGTGATGACGGAGCCGGGCAGGAGGACAACCTGGGTATTGGGGGTGATCTCGTATTTCTTCAGGTCGATGGCAAGCGTGGCATGACCGCTGCGGCAGTAGAGAATGATGGCACAGTTGAGCTTGTGCAACCGGTTGTAGAAAGGGGCGAAGTCGTCGGTTCCTGCCACGAAGGGCTGGTCGAGAGTGAGAGTGAGCAGATTACTTTTTTCCATATCGTGTTCTTTATTTCGCCTGCAAAGGTAGGTCTTTTTAGTGAATTAGGCGAAAAGTTGTTCCGATTATGAACAATAGTGGGGCGGGTATGAAAAGCTGCCGAAGGGGAAAACGCTCTACCTTTGCCGCGACAAAATTAAATAGGAACTATGATTGAAAAGGTAAGTAAAGTGAAACAGGCCGTGATACTGGCCTGCTGTCTGGCCGTCGGGGGATGCAAGCAAGCACCGCAGGCAAACGTGGAGTCGGGATACAAAGTGATGACCCTCGCGCCTGCCGACCGGACGCTATCGAGTACGTATTCGGCAACGATACGCGGACGACAAGACATCGAGATCTATCCGCAGGTAGGCGGTACGCTGACGCAGGTGTGTGTCAGCGAGGGGGAACGGGTGAAACGGGGACAGTCGCTGTTCGTCATCGACCAAGTGCCTTACGAAGCTGCCTTGCAGACTGCCCTGGCAAACGTGGAGGCGGCAAAGGCGTCGCTGGCCACGGCACAACTGACGTATGACAGCAAGCAGGAATTGTACAGGCAGAACGTGGTGTCCGCCTTCGACCTGAGCACGGCAAAGAACTCTCTCCTGGCAGCGCAGGCACAACTGGCGCAGATGAAGGCACAGGAGGTGAACGCACGCAACAACTTATCGTATACGCTGGTGAAGAGTCCGGCGGACGGAGTAGTGGGCACGCTGCCCTACCGGGTGGGAGCACTGGTGAGCGCCAGCCTGCCGGAACCGCTGACTACCGTTTCGGACAACTCGGACATGTACGTCTACTTCTCGATGACGGAGAACCAGCTCTTAGGACTGATCCGCCGTTACGGATCGAAGGAGGAAGCCTTGAAACAGATGCCGGAAATCGGCCTGCAACTGAACGACCGTTCGGACTATCCGCAGGCGGGACGGATCGAGACGATCAGCGGGGTGATAGACCGCACGACGGGAACGGTGAGCCTGCGGGCGGTGTTTCCCAACCGGGAAGGGCTGCTGCATAGCGGCGGCGCCGGAAACGTGATCGTGCCGACGGAGAAGACGGGAGCGCTGGTGATTCCGCAAGCGGCCACATTCGAAGTACAGGACAAGGTATTTGTATATAAGGTAGTGGACGGCAAGGCGCAATCGGCTCCGGTACAGGTGACGCGCGTCAACGGCGGACAGGAGTACATCGTGGAGAGCGGGCTACAGACCGGTGACGTGATCGTGGCCGAAGGCGTCGGACTGCTCCGGGAAGGAACGGAGATCAAAGCGGTGAACGAGGAACGGTGAACGCTCATCGTATGCAATAAAACAAAGAACAAGGCTCACCACAGAGTGGCACAAAGGAAACATATAACCCTATAATTATGAACTTACGAACATTCATCGAACGGCCCGTCCTATCGGCCGTTATCTCCATCACCATCGTCGTGGTCGGGATCATCGGGCTGTTTACGTTGCCCGTCGAACAATACCCGGATATCGCCCCGCCAACCATCATGGTCTCCACCAGCTACTTCGGAGCCAGCGCGGAGACGTTGCAAAAGAGTGTCATCGCCCCGCTCGAAGAGGCCATCAACGGAGTGGAGGACATGACGTATATGACCTCCAGCGCCACCAACGCCGGAACGGTCTCCATCACTGTCTACTTTAAACAGGGAACCGACCCGGACATGGCGGCGGTGAACGTGCAGAACCGGGTCTCCAAAGCCACGGGACAGCTCCCCTCGGAGGTGAACCAGGTGGGTGTCACCACCTCGAAGCGGCAGACGAGTATCCTGCAAATGTTCTCGCTCCACAGCCCGGACGACTCTTACGACGAGGCTTTCCTGGCTAACTACATCAGTATCAACCTCAAGCCGGAGATTCTCCGCATCTCGGGCGTGGGCGACATGATGATCATGGGAGGCGACTACAGCCTGCGCATCTGGATGAAACCGGACGTGATGGCGCAATACCGCCTGATCCCCTCGGACGTTTCGGCGGTGCTGGCGGAACAGAACATCGAGTCTGCCACCGGATCGTTCGGCGAGAACTCCGACGAGACGTACCAATACACCATGAAGTACAAAGGCCGCCGCATCACCCCGGAGGAGTTCGGCGAGATCGTGATCCGCTCCACCGACGACGGGCAGGTGCTGAAACTGAAGGACATCGCCACCATCGAGTTAGGACAGGAAAGCTACGCCTACAGCGGAACGACGGACGGGCACAACGGTATCTCGTGCATGCTCTTCCAGACTGCAGGCTCCAACGCCACAGAGGTGAACAACCGCATCAACGACTTCCTTGAAGAGGCGCGCAAAGACCTCCCCCGTGGAGTGGAACTGACGCAACTGATGTCCAGCAACGACTTCCTCTACGCCTCCATCCACGAGGTGGTGAAGACGCTGCTCGAAGCCATCCTGCTCGTGATCCTCGTCGTATACATCTTCTTGCAGGACATCCGCTCGACGCTGATCCCGCTGGTGGGCATCATCGTGTCGCTCGTCGGTACGTTCGCCTTCATGGCGATGGCGGGATTCAGTATCAACCTGATCACGCTGTTCGCGCTGGTACTGGTCATCGGTACGGTGGTGGACGACGCCATCGTGGTGGTCGAGGCCGTGCAGGCACGGTTCGACGTGGGCTACAAATCGTCCTACATGGCGAGCATCGACGCCATGAAAGGCATTTCGAACGCCGTCATCACCTCGTCGCTGGTATTCATGGCGGTGTTCATCCCCGTATCGTTCATGTCCGGTACATCGGGGACGTTCTACACGCAGTTCGGACTGACGATGGCCGTAGCGGTAGGCATCTCCGCCGTGAACGCCCTGACACTGAGCCCCGCCCTCTGCGCGCTGCTGCTGAAACCGTACATCAACGAGGACGGCACGCAGAAGCAGAACTTCGCCGCCCGCTTCCGCAAAGCGTTCAACGCGGCGTTCGACGTGGTGATAGACCGTTACAAGGGCATCGTGCTCTTCTTCATCAAGCACCGTTGGCTGACGGGCGGACTCCTCGTGGCAAGTATCGCCCTGCTGGTGGTGCTGATGAATACGACGAAGACCAGCCTCGTGCCCGACGAAGACCAGGGCGTGGTGTTTGTCAACGTCAGCACCGCCGCCGGCAGTTCGCTGCGCACGACGGACGAGGTGATGAAGCGCATCGAGCAGCGCATGGAACAGATCCCGCAAGTGGAACACGTGCAGAAAGTGGCGGGCTACGGACTGCTGGCGGGTCAGGGAAGCTCGTTCGGTATGCTGATCCTGAAGCTGAAACCGTGGGACGAACGCCCCGGAAAGGAAGACAACGTGCAGTCGGTCATCGGCCAGGTATACGGACGGACGAGCGACATCAAGGACGCCACCGTGTTTGCCATCTCACCGGGAATGATCCCCGGCTACGGTATGGGTAACGCCCTCGAACTGCACATGCAGGACAAGACGGGAGGCGACGTGAGCACCTTCTTCCAGACCACACAGCAGTATCTGGGCGCACTGAACCAGCGTCCGGAGATCGCCATGGCCTACTCCACGTTCGACATCCGCTACCCGCAATGGCTGGTCGAGGTAGATCCGTCGAAATGCAAGCGCGCGGGCATCTCCCCCGACCAGGTGCTGAGCACCCTCTCGGGCTACTACGGCGGGCAGTATGTGTCCAACTTCAACCGCTTCTCGAAAGTATATAAGGTGATGATCCAGTCCGACCCGCAATACCGCCTCGACGAAGCTTCGCTGGGCAACACCTTCGTGCGGATGTCCAACGGTGAGATGGCGCCTCTGAGCCAATTCGTGACGCTGACCCGCACGTACGGAGCCGAGTCGCTGAGCCGCTTCAACATGTACAATTCCATCGCCGTGAACGCCATGCCGGCCGACGGTTACAGTACGGGTGACGCCATCCGCGCCGTACAGGAGACAGCCTCCACCGCACTGCCCAAAGGCTACGGCTACGACTACGGAGGCATCACCCGTGAGGAGACGGAGCAGAGCGGCACGACGGCGATCATCTTCGGCATCTGCTTCCTGATGATCTACCTGATCTTGAGTGCGCTCTACGAGAGCTTCCTGATCCCCTTCGCCGTGCTCCTGAGCGTGCCGTGCGGACTGATGGGTTCGTTCCTCTTCGCACGCCTGTTCGGGCTGGAGAATAACATCTACCTGCAAACGGGACTGATCATGCTGATCGGCCTGCTGGCCAAGACGGCCATCTTGCTGACGGAATACGCCGCCGAACGCCGCAAAGCAGGCATGGGGCTGATTGCTTCCGCATTGAGCGCCGCCAAGGCCCGTCTGCGACCGATATTAATGACGGCACTGACCATGATCTTCGGTCTGTTCCCGCTGATGGTAGCCAGCGGCGTAGGTGCAAACGGTAACCGTTCGTTGGGAACGGGTGCTGTAGGCGGCATGGTCATCGGTACACTGGCACTGCTGTTCATCGTGCCGTCACTCTTCATCGCTTTCCAGTGGTTGCAGGAACGGATACGTCCCGTACAGGCCGAACCGACGCACGACTGGCAGATCGAGGAAGAGATCGCAGTGAGCGACCGGGAAAAGAAAGAAGCGAAAGGAGGGGCTTTGAAGGAATAAAGGGTTCTTTTCACCACAGAGGAACACAGAGTGACACAGAGGAAGACAGGTTATTGGTATGAACGATCAAAGGAGCAAGATTCACCCGGTGATACTCTACCCGGTGATACTCTGTACTACTCCGCCATACTTTACTTCGTATCGCTCTGTATGACTCCGTACCACTCCATATCACTCTGTGATACTCTGTGTTACTCTGCGGTGAAAAGAGTTCTTCCCCCGTTCAACCCTATTTATCATTAGCAGCCCCCTCCCCTCCTCTTCCACCGGAGGAACCGGGGGAGGGAGGCTCCCATAAAACAAGCAATCATGAAAAAGTTAATCATATCCCTTGCCGCCACGCTGGCACTCAGCAGTTGCGGCATTTACTCCAAATACAAACCCGCTACCGAGGTTCCCGACGGCCTTTACGGCCAAGAAGGCGCGAATCCTTCCGACTCCGCCTCCAACCTCGGCAGCCTCCCCTGGCAGGAGGTCTTCACCGATCCTTGCCTCCGCACGCTGATCGACACTGCCCTCGTGCGCAACACCGACCTGTGTACGGCCCACCTCCGTGTGAAAGAGGCCGAAGCCACCTTGCTCTCCGCCCGACTCTCCTATCTGCCCGCCTTCTCCCTCTCTCCGCAGGGAACGGCCAGCAGCTTCGACGGCGGGAAAGCCTCGCAAACCTACTCACTGCCCGTCAGCGCCAGTTGGGAGATCGACATCTTCGGCCGGCTGACGAACGCCAAGCGGCGTGCACAAGCTGTCGTGGCGCAGAGCCGTGACTATGAACAGGCGGTACAGACGCAACTGATTGCCGCCGTCGCCAACAACTACTATACGTTGCTGATGCTCGACGCCCAGATCGAGATCTCCACCGCCACCGAAGCCGCCTGGAAAGAGAGCGTCGCCACCACCCGCGCCATGAAAGCTGCCGGAATGGTGACCGAAGCCGCCCTCTCGCAGACTGAGGCCACATACTACAATATATGTACCACCCTGCTCGACCTGCGCGAACAGCTCAACCAGGTGGAGAACGCCCTTTCGCTCCTCCTTGCCGACGTCCCCCGCCCCCTTCCCCGCGGACGCCTCGCCGAGCAGCGCCTGCCGGAGAACCTTTCGGTGGGCGTGCCCTTGCAGATGCTTGCCAACCGCCCCGACGTGCGCAGTGCCGAACAGTCGTTGGCACAGGCATTCTACACTACCAATGCCGCCCGTTCCGCCTTCTACCCCTCGATCACGCTGAGCGGCAGCGCCGGCTGGACAAACTCGGCAGGTGCGATGAGCGTCAACCCGGGCAAGTTCCTTGCCACCGCCGTGGCCTCGCTGACGCAGCCTTTGTTCAACCGGGGAGCGAACATCGCCCAGCTCCGCATAGCCAAAGCGCAACAGGAGGAGGCACGCCTCAGCTTCGAACAGACGTTGCTCAACGCCGGAAGCGAGGTCAACAATGCCCTGGTGCAATATCAGACGGCACGGGACAAGGCAAACTACTTCGAGAAGCAGGTGGCTTCCCTCGAAAACGCCGCCCGCAGCACACAACTGCTGATGAAGCATGGCAACACGACTTATCTGGAAGTGCTCACCGCACAGCAGACGTTGCTCAATGCGCAACTCTCGCAAGTGGCCAACCGGTTTACTGAAATCCAGGGGGTCATCACCTTGTATCAGGCATTGGGGGGAGGAAGAGAGAGGAGTTAAGAAGCGGAACTCACCACAGAGTAACACAGCGTAACACAGAGGGAGTCAAGCCGATAACCAACGACTTGACATCCACTCTGTGCTACTCTGTGCCATTTTGTGGTAAACCCTTATCCGCTCAACGGCTTCCTGCCATTGTGCTTCGGCTTTGGTTTCGGTATCTTTCAGCGAGTCGAACATTCCCGGGTCACGTTTCAAAGACTCTTCTGCGAAGCAGTAGTTATCATACCAGGGTTTCATTTCCATTCTGACTGAAAGAACAAAGGAAAGGGAAGAGGAGTTAAGAAGAGGAACTCACGAAAAAAATACGGGAAAAACAAGAACGAGGGAAAGAAGCTGATGGAGCCGGGCCATGCGAGAGGAAATAGACCGCAACGTTCCTGTCTCACGACAGACCAAACCAGATGAACGCGGCTTTCGTCCCTCTCAGCCCTTTGCCCCACCTTTGCAAATCGACACGTACTTCAGTCGCTTCTTCCCTCGTCTCTCTTTCCGCTCGCTCGCTTCAATTAACTATATCATTATTAACACTTGTCTCCATAGGCTCGCGCAGGTACTTGCCCAGCACCTTGTTCAAGGCTTTCTCATTGATGGGCTTCACCAGATAGCCGTCGCAACCGGCGGCTATCGCCAGTTCCTTGTCGGCGTTGAAGGCATGGGCCGTGAGGGCGACGATAGGCACTTCCCGGTTGGTCTTCCTGATTTCACGGGTAGCTTCCAAACCGTCGAGCCGGGGCATCTTGATGTCCATCAGCACCAGGTCGAAGTGTTCCGACAGCACCTTTTCCACTGCCTCGACGCCATCTGCCGCACGGTAGCACCGGTAGCCCTTGCCTTTCAGCAGGATCTGCATCAGCAGGTAATTGCTTTCTATATCTTCCACTATCAGGATCCGCTTTTCACTTGCGGGCGAGGGCTCGCGGACAAGTCCCGGACATTCCGGAACGTCCACCGGCTCCGGAAGCGCCGGCTGCTGTCCGCTCACGATGGCAGATGCCCGCATACTTTCCGGCATCGCCATCTCCTCCTCGTTGAGTTCGGCGGACATGCAGGAAGCAGCGTCGGTAGTTGCACCGGCCGCTTTCTCCACCTCTTCCGGACGTTTGTATTCGCAGGGAACCCATGACCAGAAGGTCGATCCCACGCCCTCCTCGGACTCGAAGCCTACCTGTCCGCCGGAGGCTTCGGTGACCACCTTGCAGATGACCAGCCCCAGCCCCGTGCCCTGGGCAAACTCGTTGAGCTTCTCGAAGCGCTGATAGAGGCGGGACTTGTTCGCCTCCGAGATGCCGATACCGGTATCCGAGACGTAGAAGCGGATGCCCTCGCCCTCGCAGCGGTAGCCCACGTGTATAGTCCCCTGCCGGGTGCATTTGATGGCGTTCGTGGCGTAATTGAGCATCACTTGCGCCAGCCGGTTGTTGTCCAGCAGCACCATGAAACGCTTGTAGGGGTTGTCGCAAACTAACTTTACTTCGGGGCGGACTACGAGCGGGCGGATGGAGTTGCACAACTCCTCAAAGTAGATGGCCAGGTCGAACTCGGCCAGTTTAACGTCGATGGTGCCGGACTCGATCTTCGACAGGTCGAGCACGTCGTTCACCAGCCGGAGCAGCAAGTCGGTGTTCGACGTGATGATCTGCTTGTATTCGTCCATCTCCTCCTTCTGGTCCGTATTCATCAGCAGGCTTGAGAAGCCGATGATGGCGTTGAGCGGTGTGCGTATCTCGTGGCTGATGTTGGCCAGGAAAGCGGATTTGAGCTTGTCCGACTCTTCGGCGCGCTCCTTGGCGTCGCTCAGCTCTTTGAGCAGTTTTTTAGTAGGCGTGACGTTGCGGCGGAAGCCGGTGTAGAGCACCACCTTGCCCGTTTCGTCGCGCAGGAAAGGGGTGGCGTTGACGACGCAGTCCTGCCAGTCGTCGTCATAGTCCGATTTCATGCGCACCGAGGTTTCGTCGACAAAGTCGGCTCCCTCCTCCATCATCCGGATGTAGCGGCGGATGCACTCCAGGTCGTCCGGATGGATGGCTTGGGTATAATCGGCCGGGCTGACCAGGAGGTTGTCGTCGTAATGGGTCAGCGGCTCGTTGTGCGAGGTGAAGAGATGGGTGCGGTTGTCGTACCGCCAGTGCACCAGGTCGGCGGCCTGTATGGCCTGCCGCGCCAGTTGGATGTTCTCCTTCAGTTGCAGTTCCTGCTCGTGCTCACGGGTGATGTCGTTCATGATGAAGACATAGTTTTGCATGGCTCCGTCAGGGTCGAAAATGGGCGCTCCTTTGCTGCTGATCCGCTTCATCGCCGTGCCGCAGGTGGTCTTGTAGAATCCCGTCTGCCGCACGACGGAGAAATCGTAGTAGGACTCCGCCTCCACCTCCTCTTGCTGTTCGAAGGCCTCCTTCAATTCTTCCGGGATGACGGGATTCTCCCTGATGGAAGCCGCTCCGATCACCTCTTGGCGGTCCACCACGCCGAAGATCCGGCAGGCACAGTCGTTGATCCCTACCAGGATTCCTTCTTTTGAGTAAATCTCTATACCGACGGGGAGGTTGCCGAGGATGGTATCGGTGCGGAGTTTTTCCAGGTTCATTGCGTTCCGGGCTTGCGCCAGGGTACGGACCATATTCCGCCGGCATCTGACCATCAGCACCAGGAAGACAGCCAGGATCAATACGAGGCTGAGAATAATAAAAGCATATAGGGGGGATAAGTGTATCATGTTTCTATTAGTGGTTTCATATAAAGATAATTAATGCCAGTGCTTCGCATACCCGGACGAGGGTGCTTCGCATACTCGGACGAGGGTACTTCGTATACTCGGACGAGGGTGCTTCGTATACTCGGACGAGGGTGCTTCGTATACTCGGACGAGGGTGCTTCGTATACTCGGACGAGGGTGCTTCGTATAAGAAGACCGGTACTCCCCGGCATCCGCCTACGGGAGGAAAGACTAAAATACCATTTTGAGGGAGTACCGGATTCCCGCCAAAGAGTTGAGCGGTCATTATGCTGTCGGATCATCTACAATGCCCCCATCTCCACTGTCGCCTATCGTGATGGGATGTGGCAACTCAAAGGTACGTGGAGTTTTTGTCAGAACCTTGCCGCCTTTGCTATACTGGGTGGTCACCTTCACCCGCCAATCGCCGTCCGTTATTCCGGCGGGAAGGACGAATTGCAGCTTCTTTGCCGTGTTCGGGCTGATATCCCCCGGCGCGATGGCGAACGATTTCGACGGGGTGGAGACGGAAGTCAGCGTGATGCCCACCGACGGGTCTGTGCCCACCACCTTCAATCCCTCTCCGGTGATGACCGCCATCTTTCCGGCTGCCATCGGCGCGCGCGTGGTGGCGGCGGCATCCGTATAGGCGGTGCTCGTCATGCCGGCAATGTACGGCCCGGTCACTGCCGGCTGGGTGAAGAGGGTGATATGCGCCTGAGCCATCGCCTCCTTCATGGCGGAACCCTGGCTAAAGCTGGCGTAGACTTTCACCTTCTCCCGGTCTACCGGAAGCGAGAGTTCCTCTTCCATCACCACGCCGCTCGCCATGGGGCGCACGTAGCAGAGGGGGGTGGAGACGCAATAGCCGCTTGCCACCGCTTGCGCCATGGCTTCGAAGCCCATCTCAAAAAGGCTCTTCACCTCCGAAGCCTCAAATTTTCCGGAACGGGCGGCCACGTCCGCCGCTATCTCTTCCAACGTCAGGCTCTGGCTCTGGGTGTTCACTTTCACGATATAATCCGTATCGATATCGGGAGTCAGTTCGTTGGGATAGGCCATCAGGGCCAGGTCCATCTTGTAGTTTCTTGTCTTCATAAGCTTCAGTAGTTCTTTAAATGTTCATATATTAATAAGATGTGCGTATGTCAGAATTCAGCCGGAGGGGGGGGAAGTAGGCACCGATGGAATGCAGGGGGGACGATACCGGCAAGCGGTTATGTTGATAGACTGTTTGATCTGGTTCATGATTCTAAATCTTTGACCGTTCCGGAAAATTACTTTCTAAGTAACGGCAGTCGGGGAGGCCGTCGTGCGGGAAAAAGCGTTTTCCGGCGGCACGAATGAAGCAGAAATGAAGAGGGATGTATCGAAAATACCGTGCATCCGGAACCGGTGCCGGTTCATCTCCACAATAAGGTAGCTATCCGTTTTTAAGTACTGAAAATGGAAGGAAGTGTCTACGTGCTTTCGCAGGATAGGTGTTGTGTCAATATGTGTTTGTATAATCTTAAGGTTGTCTTTTCCAATAAATTTTAGTGGTTCGTGGCAAAAACTGTCGATAATATTTGTGTATCTGCAATAATCTTAGCACTTTTGCGGTCAATATCTGCCGTTACTTAGAAAGTAATTTTTGTCCAATCCGTTGCTTTACAAAGCACTGCGGGTCTCTCTTCCTTTCTCTTTCCACCGGACAACAGAAGAAATTAATTTATTATTCTCCCTGTCGATGCGCTTGTTCCCGAAAGGTTTCAGATACGTCTCCGTCACCCGGACGGAAGAGTGCCCCATCGCCTCACTGATGATCCCCACCGGCGTGCCCTGATAGTAAGCTAACGTCGCCCACGTATGCCGGGCGGTGTACGAACTGACCTTCGTCCCCGGCAGCAACTCCGCCGCCAGCCTCGCCAATCCCTTGTTGAACTCCCTCAGCGCCAGCAGATAGCTCCGGTAAAGCTCCCTGCCCTCCTCCTTCGCTCCCGGCAGTATCGGGAACAGGTAGACCGACTCGTCCCCCGTCCCCCGGAACCTCTTCATCAGCGGCACGGCCTCCTTCGGTATCCTCACCGTTATCTGCCGCCCCGTCTTGTGCCGTTGGTAGACGATCACGCCCCCTCGCACATCCTTTTTCCGTAAGTGCGCCAAGTCGATGAACGGCATCCCCCGGAAGAGGAACATCAGCAAGAAATAAGCCAGCACGCGGCGCTGCTCCTCCGTCAACGTCTCAAAGTCGGCATTCATCAACGCATGTGCCTGCCGCCCCGTCAGTGCCCGCTTCGTCCTCGACTCCACCTTCGTATGTACGTCGGCAAACAGCTTCGGGTCGTGCCCCGCGCTTCCCGGCGGCGAAATCCGGTTGTACACCGCCCTCAGCGTCCGCATATACGTCGACACCGTGTTCCAGCTCCGCTCGTTCACCCTCACCAGCCACTCCTCGTAGCCCTTCAGCCGCCCTGCGCTGAACACGTCTTCCATCGGCATCGGCGTCCCCTCCCCGCCCGCAAAGCGGGTATACGAGTTCAGCGTGCACTGGTACGTGTGCACCGCCGCATACTTCTTCTTCTCCTCCAATCCCTCGATCACCGCTTGCATGTAAACCGGCAGGTCGGTTACTCCCGCTGCCGGGAGCGTGCAAACCTCCGGGGCAATGCTCCTCGCTCCCGTTCGCGCGGCAAACGCTTCCGCCTGGCCAACCTCCGGCGACAAGCCCTTCTCTGGGGAAACAACCTTCCCCTCTTCTCCATTCTTCTTCATTGCATTCATAAATCAATTATGTTTTTTTAGTCACCACGCCATGTGGTCTCAGAACAACGGCACTGAGATAAGAATGTTTGTAAAGACCCGATAAAGAAAGTGAGAAAGCAGTAAAAAGGAAAAGGAAAGAGAAGAAGAAACAAAAACATCCTGTTTCATCGGACAGGGATAAAACAGGATGTAAAAAAAGACGAGGGAAAGGGGTTATGCGTTCAGTGCCTGTTCGATATCCGCTATAATGTCATCCGCATTTTCGATTCCTACGGACAGACGGATCAGGTCCGGACGGACACCGGCTTCGATCAACTGCTCGTCTGTCAGCTGCCGGTGCGTATGGCTGGCGGGATGGAGCACGCAGGTACGCGCATCGGCCACGTGGGTGACGATGGCGGCCAGTTTCAACGAGTCCATGAACTTGATGGACAACTCGCGTCCGCCTTTCAACCCGAAAGAGATCACGCCGCAAGAACCATTCGGCATGTACTTCTGCGCCAGTTCGTAGTATTTATTACCCGGAAGACCGCAATAGTTCACCCAAGCCACTTTATCGTTCTGTGCAAGGTATTCGGCCACCTTCTGTGCATTGCCGCAGTGCTGGGGCATACGCAGGTGCAGCGTCTCCAGACCTAAATTCAGCAAGAAGGCATTCTGCGGACTCTGGATACTGCCCAGGTCACGCATCAGTTGAGCAGTTGCCTTAGTCATGTAGGCACCCTTGCCGAAAGCCTTTGTATAAGTCAGTCCGTGATACGATTCATCCGGTGTGCAAAGCCCCGGGAACTTATCGGCATGGGCTTCCCAATCAAAGTTTCCGCTGTCCACGATACAGCCGCCTACGCTGGTGGCGTGCCCGTCCATATACTTGGTGGTAGAGTGCACCACGATATCCGCTCCCCATTCGAACGGACGGCAATTGATCGGTGTCGGGAAGGTATTATCAACGATCAGGGGCACTCCGTGGCTGTGGGCAATGCGGGCAAACTTCTCAATATCGAGCACTTCGAGCGACGGATTGGAGATTGTCTCACCAAACAGCGCTTTCGTGTTCGGGCGGAAAGCAGCCGAAATCTCTTCTTCATCGGCATCGGGGCTGACGAATGTGACATCGATGCCCAGTTTTTTCATTGTCACCCCAAAGAGGTTGAACGTTCCGCCATAGATGGCCGACGAACAGACGAAGTGATCGCCTGCCTGGCAGATATTGAATATGGCATAGAAATTGGCAGCCTGGCCGCTGGAAGTCAGCATGGCTCCCACACCTCCTTCAAGGGCGGCAATCTTGGCAGCTACGGCATCGTTCGTCGGATTTTGCAGGCGGGTATAGAAGTAACCGCTCTCTTCAAGATCGAACAGACGGGCCATCTGCTCACTGGTTTCGTATTTAAAAGTAGTACTTTGATAGATGGGCAGCACGCGCGGCTCGCCCTTTTTCGGAGTCCATCCTGCTTGTACACACAGGGTTTCGGGCTTGAATTGTTTTGCCATAATGTTATTGAGTTTACGATTATATTGCCTTAAAAAAGTTATATCGACGCAAAAGTAGAGAAAATTATTGGTTTAAAAGGCTATCTTTGCGGGCGAAAAAGCAAAAATTCACCATAGAAGTCAAACAATTAGGTACAGCAGCCAAGCCTGCATCTTTTATACGTAGCAATATGAAAAGGAAACTCTGTCTTCTCCTGTTCTTCTGTTCCTTATTTACTGCCCCTGCTTTATGGGCACAGCAGAAAGCCACTCCGAAATCCGGTGAGGGAATCTCTTCCTTCCTCCTGCGCCACAACCGTGCTCCAAAGAAATATTATGATGACTTTATCGAACTCAACAAAACCCGATTAGGCAAAAGCAGAACTCTGAAGATGGGTGTCACTTATCTGATTCCTCCCGTCAAAAAGGCATCGGACACCACCCCTGAGAAAGAATCCGAAACGGGGTCTGCACGCCGGCCCAAACGTACGGAAGTCAACGAACCGCTGTTCGGGAAATGGCTGGCTAACGTCAAGGTAACCTCCGACCGCCTTGCCGGTGCCTGTTTCTATGTGGTCAGCGGACACGGCGGCCCCGACCCCGGTGCCATAGGCCGTGTTGGTAAACACGAACTTCACGAAGACGAATATGCCTATGACATCGCCCTGCGCCTGGCACGCAACCTGATGCAGGAAGGTGCCGAGGTACGCATCATCATTCAGGATGCCAAAGACGGTATCCGCGACGAGGCCTACCTGTCCAACAGCAAACGGGAAACCTGCATGGGCTCTCCCATCCCTCTGAACCAGGTACAACGCCTTCAGCAGCGTTGCGATAAAATCAACACCCTCTACCGGAAGGATCGCAAGAAATTCAAGTACTGCCGGGCCATCTTCATCCATGTAGACAGCCGCAGCAAAGGCACCCAAACCGACGTCTTCTTCTATCACTCCAACCGCAAGGCCGAAAGCAAACGTCTCGCCAGGAATATGAAAGCAACTTTCGAATCCAAATACGGCAAGCACCAACCCAACCGTGGCTTCTCGGGTACCGTAAGCGGACGCAACCTGTATGTTCTGGCACACACCACACCCGCCTCTGTATTCGTTGAGCTGGGCAACATCCAGAATACTCTCGACCAGCGTCGTCTGGTGATCCCTTCCAATCGGCAGGCACTTGCCAAATGGTTGATGGAAGGGTTTATAAAGGACTATAAATAAAGCCGAGTCTCTTGTTTTTCTGAAAGATTACAAAAGGATGTGAACACAGCAGGAACAGATAACCGGAATGAGCTGATTAATCCTATATTTGTCGCCGGATGTAAAGTAAAACTTCTAAAGTCATTCTTATGGATCAGCTATCTTTTGTAGAATCATTCCGGACTTCCCCTTTCATTCTCACCGAAGGCGCTATTGTAGAACGTTTGCGTCACGAATTCCAGATCCCGTTGGACAAACATATCGTCCATGCCGCACTGATTTACAATGACTCTTACCGTGAGACACTGGCGGAAATCTATCGCCAGTATCTGCAAATTGCCACAGACTTCCGCCTGCCGCTAATGCTGATGACTCCTACCCGCAGAGCCAATATGGAACAAATCGCAGAATCGGACTACCGGCATAAGAATGTATTGGCAGATAACGTATCTTTCCTTTCCAGGTTCCGCATCGGAACTTCCATTCCGGTTTACATCGGTGGGTTAGCCGGATGCCGCGGCGACGCGTACGACGGACGTTATTGCCTGTCCGTTGAAGAAGCGATGGAATTTCATTTTCCGGCAGTCCGCACGATGGCGGAGTCAGGAGTAGACTATCTGTTTGCCGGCATCATGCCTCAACTGACAGAAGCCATCGGAATGGCCAACGCCATGGCGGCAACCGGGTTACCTTATATTATCAGTTTTATGGTATGCCGTGACGGACGCCTGATAGACGGAACCTTTATCCATGACGCCATTGATGCTATCGAAAAGGAGACTTCCACCCGGCCTCTATGTTATATGGCCAACTGTATACACCCCGATATCCTGCATCAGGCATTGCTCCATCCCCGGAATGACACTCCTCTGGTGCGTCAGCGCTTCCAAGGTATCCAGGCCAATGCGGCCAACCTCAGTCCGGAAGAACTGAACGGGTGTGAGCATCTGATTTCCTCTCCGCCGGAAGAACTGGCAGACAGGCTGATGACACTTTTGTGGGATTTCCCGTTAAAAATCTGCGGGGGCTGCTGCGGCACTAACCACCAGCATATGCGTCGTTTTGCCGAAATGCTGGCTTGCCGCCGTGACAAGATGGGGCGATAATTGTCCGTACCGGGCCTGCAATACCCCCATCACCCCTTCCTTCTGCGGTTCAGATACCTCCGCAACAGGGTAGGTGTAAAGCAAAACACTAACTGAGCCTTGCTCCATTTATAACACTGCTGAAAGACAAGCATGCCAATAGTAATAAACAAAGCGGCACCTATGGCAGCCTGCAAAGGTAACCAACGTATTCCCTCCTGTGGGATGATCAACGGTATCAGTGCCAACGCACCGGCAGGAGCAAAATACTTTCCGGTCCATTCGAAGATGGCAAACAAACAACAGATGACAGACAAGGCGACAATCGTTTCGGGCAAATGCAAATAAGAGTGTCCGACGATCTGAAAGGCAGTACCCAGACTGGCTCCGGCCACCAAAAACAAAAACACCTGCATGGGACGGTTTCTGAAGCCCGCTTTGGAATTGACAATCTCGGTAAAGGTGACAATCAACGGAGGAATAATGAAATAAGCATATCCGCAGAAAAGCGAAAAGGCAGCGACCAGAGAAACAAAAAATAGCAAAGTTCCCCAACGACAACTCTCTTTTTTCCACTCACGCTCCGGTACGGCATAATTGGTTTCTTTACGCAAACCAGCTTTTTCCATAAGTCTCTGCCCGCTGACAAGAATCACGGTAAGGAAAAATACGGCTGTCGGATAGATCCATGTCTCAGTATGCAGCAACACAGGCAGCATGCAAGCCGAAATCAATGGGATCAATGTGGTCCGGCTGAACATCAGGCAACAGGCAGCAAAGGTAAAAGCCATACATAAATTGCAGAGCAACGGCAAAGGAGAATAACGCACGATACAAACTCCTGCAATGGCTCCTGCCGTCATCATCCATATCATTTGCCAACGCCTGACTTTCCAAACTCTCTTATCAATCACCCACATCCCTATAGTGAGTGCTGCCATCTCCGGAAAAATAATTTCTTTCTCCCCTGCCCATTCCGCCAGGCCTACCATCAGAATAACCATGAAGGCAGAGAAAACGTATCTGATCTTTTTCGCTTTGTCCATAATGAAGTCTAATAAAGAACCGCAAAGATAGTGATTTTCAGAGTTAACGGTTGCAGACATAGTAAATTAACCGTAAATCCCGACCTCTATGTAATCATAATCCTCTCTTTTTTGTTACTATCTTTAAGTTTAACATCAAATCCTTATTATTATGTCCGATTTCATCCGAAAGCCGTCCGATAAGCTGACGAGCAATGAACGTAAAGAGTTAGATACTTCTGAGTTCGGTATTCCTGAGTTGAGGGAGTTTCCTATCCATGACGCTGCGCATGTACGTGCGGCAGAAGCTTATTTCAGGTATGCACCCGAAGAATATAAAGCGCAATTGGCACGGAATATTCTCGCCAAAGCACACCTGTTCGGGGTGAATGTAAAGAGTCCGACCATTCTGGAATGGGCGGAGAAATGACAGGAGACAACAAAGATTTGGGTATTAAAGAATGATAAGCAGTAGAAGCAGGAGATTTAAAAAGCAAGAGAGCTTAAATTAAAAAGGTAATAGGGCTAAAAGACAGCCAATCCTTAAAAAGACAGCAAGATTTAAAAAGACAGTAAAATTTAAAAAGGACTAAAAAGCAATAGGTTACGGATAAGCAAAGAGAATCCCGAATTATTTTCTATTTTTGTATTCGTAATGCTAATTCACTAATAAAAACTGCTGTATATGAGCTTCTCGGGATTTGTTTTTGATATGATCAGGCGCAATAAGGAAAACAGGGATCTGCTTACTTTGCGCCGGGAACGGATGAAGGACCTCCAAGGTAAAATGTACCGGAAAGGAACGCTTCAGAATCCGAATATTACTGTTGAGGAGCTGGAAAAGATAGAAAAAGCCACCCGGGAAAAAGAAAAGGCGGAAACGCAATACTATCTCCGCTCCACACTGATCTTTCTGGCTGTGTTGGCAGTACTGGCACTCCTGCTCTGGTGGATCTTTTAACAGTCGCATGGGACAAATGGTCCGGCATCGGTTACAATCCACCGTATCATATCCCCGCTTGGGTTTGCCATAAGTATTTTTCCGGCAAGTAACTTTCTTATTTCTTCTTTCATATCCTTTGTGCGGGGAGCAGGGTTTGTTTTATGGATGTATTCTTGTTGTACGGCACAAAAGTAAAGAAGTCCTTTCGAATCACGGATTTATTTGTACTTTTGTTGCACCTTGACTTTACAAAGCACAAAAGGAATGGAAATCAAAAAGTTAACGCAATCGGAAAAAAGGATGGCGATGGACCTTGCCTGGGAAGTATTTATCGAATTTGAAGGACCGGACTATCCGCAGGAAGGGACAGATCATTTCCGAAGTTTTATCGACAACACAGAAATGGTGGGAGAATTGGAAGTATACGGTGCTTTCGATGGCAACATACTTGCAGGAATGATCGCTCTCCGCAGTTCCGGCAGTCACATTTCCCTCTTTTTTGTGCGCAAAACGTATCAGCAGCGAGGCATCGGCAAGCGGCTGTTCGAGACTGCGATACGAAGCGGGCACGCAGAGACGATTACCGTCAACTCTTCTCCCTACGCCGTCGGGATTTATCGCAGTCTGGGCTTCACCGCCGTCACCGGAGAGAAAACCGAGAACGGCATCCGGTTTACACCTATGGAATATAAATCAGAACTAAAATCATGAACGCAAAAACTTATCCACGTACCAATGACTCCCAAACGATCTATCTGAATACGGTCATCCGGAATCCTAACATCACGGTTGGGGACTATACCATATATAACGATTTTGTCAACGACCCTACCCTGTTCGAAAAGAACAATGTGCTGTATCACTACCCGATCAACGGAGACCGCCTGATAATCGGCAAGTTTTGTTCCATCGCCTGTGGAGCTAAGTTCCTTTTCAACAGTGCTAACCACAGTCTGAAATCATTGTCGGGCTACACCTTCCCCCTCTTTTTCGAGGAGTGGGATTTGGACAAGAAAGATGTCGCTTCCGCCTGGGACAACAAGGGGGACATCGTCATCGGCAACGATGTCTGGATCGGTTATGAAGCCGTCATCATGGCAGGCGTACACATCGGCGACGGAGCCATCATCGCTTCCCGGGCAGTCGTAACCAAAGACGTGCCTCCTTATACAATTGTAGGCGGCACTCCGGCAAAAGAAATACGTCCGCGTTTCGACCGGGAGACCATCCTCCGGTTGCAAAGCTTACGATGGTGGGACTGGGAAGTTGAGAAGATCCGCCAAGCCCTGCCTGCCATTATGAAAGGAGATATAGAGGGGCTTGCGGCTGTGGCCGGATAATGCTTAGAGATCATAAAAGAAAGAAAAAGAAACAGTATCCAGACGGCACACGAACTTATAAAAAGAAGTATCATTACCAAACTTTCCCACCATCGGAAAAACAACCATAAGATATAAATGTTAGTTTGAATACAGCATATAAAAGAATAAAATGAAAACAGTATTTATCCTTATCTCCATGCTTTTCCCTGTCGCAGTTATGGCACAGAAAAGCGTAAAAATATCCGATGACATCAGTATCACCCAACTCTCGGACAAAGTGTACACTTATGTATCCCTCGCCGAAATCGAAGGATGGGGTATGGTACCTTCCAACGGGATGATTGTTATCAACAACCACCAGGCAGCGTTGCTGGACACACCGATCAATGACGCACAAACGGAAATGCTGGTCAACTGGGTGACAGACTCTTTGCATGCCAAAGTCACCACGTTTATCCCGAACCACTGGCACGGCGATTGTATTGGCGGACTGGGTTACCTGCAAAAGAAAGGTGTCCAATCATACGCGAACCAGATGACGATAGACCTCGCCAAGGAAAAAGGGTTGCCCGTACCGGAACATGGATTCACCGATTCACTGACCGTCAGCTTGGACGGCATGCCTCTCCAATGCTATTATTTAGGAGGCGGGCATGCGACCGACAATATCGTGGTTTGGCTGCCGACAGAGAATATCCTTTTTGGCGGATGTATGCTTAAAGACAACCAGGCGACAAGCATCGGCAATATCTCGGACGCGGACGTGACGGCATGGCCGAAAACTCTCGATAAGGTAAAAGCCAAGTTCCCCTCGGCCCGCTACGTCGTGCCCGGACATGGCGACTATGGCGGAACCGAACTGATAGAGCATACCAAGCAGATCGTGAACCAATATATAGAAAGCACCTCAAAACCATAGCCCGAATTGTAGGCATCTACCCGGTATTCTATGAACGAAGAGGCGAGAACTTTTATCTCGTCCACAGAATGTAACGCCGGCCACAAACGAGACATAAAAATATCAATTGAACAACACAACAGATCCTTGTTTCATCTACGGCGTAGCACGGTTAAGTCTTTTTTTATCAATTGTTAAGCGTTTCTTCCCGATTATTAGCGATCTTTGCCATCAAAAAACAAACGATATGAATTGGATTATCCTAACGATTGCCGGATGCTTTGAGGTGCTGTTCACTTTCTGCATGGGGAAAGTGAAAGAAACAACCGGAACGGAAATGTACCTGTGGTTCACCGGATTCCTGATCGCAACTTTTATAAGTATGCTACTACTGGTGAAAGCCACCCAGAATCTGCCCATCGGCACAGCTTATGCCGTGTGGACAGGGATAGGCGCTGTGGGTACGGTGCTCGTAGGTATCCTTGTGTTCAGGGAACCCGCCAGTTTTTGGAGGCTCTTCTTTATAGTGATGCTGATCAGTTCAATAATCGGGCTGAAGATGGTTTCGCATTGAGGGGGAAGTTCATCCCCTCAGCACCTCCGGCAATTCCGCCAACGAACGGATCATCAGATACTCCTTCCCCGACGGATGAATCTCCTCGTGTTTCCACATCGCCTCAGCCGGTACGTGGATGGCCTGCCCACCCAATGACAGTACCGGGAGCACATCCGATTTCAACGAATTGCCCACCATCAGGAAGGATTGCGGAGCGACGTCCAGTGAAGAGATCAACCGCTGATAATCCTCCGGTGCTTTGTCGGTCATAATCTCCGTATGGTCAAAGTAATGGGCAATGCCCGAACGCTGTAGCTTCCGTTCCTGATCGAGCAGATCGCCTTTGGTTGCCACGACCAGTTTATAATCGTCTTTCAAGGTTTCGAGCGCTTCCGTCACCCCGCCGAGCAGCCGAATGGGCATCTCCAACAGCTCTTTCCCCATCTCCACAATGCGTCCGATCACTTCGGCCGGCACCCGGTTGCGGCTGATCGTCACGGCTGCCTCCACCATCGAAAGGGTAAACGGCTTAGCGCCATATTTATAGATATCCATATTCTCCATCTCTATGTCGAACAGGCGGGAGGAGACCTCTTCCGCCGTTCCATATTCACTCAGCAACCGGCAGAACTCACTCTCCACCTCGTCGTAAAACACCTGGTTGTCCCATAACGTATCGTCCGCATCGAATGCGATCACTTTTATCTCCTGCATGTCTCTCTTTTTTTTAATCCCTGCAAAAATACGCTTATAAAACGAATAAACGGTCAAAGGCTTGCATTTCTCCCCACATTTAACGAATATTGCAACCGAACTTATGAATAACCTCTTAACAAGAAAGACATGACTTATACACACTTCGGAAAGCAGGCGGATGTGCTGAAACATCTCCTTTTATGTGAACTGCTACGCATCGAAAAGCCGCAGGTCTACGTAGAAACCAATGCTGCCTGCGCGCAATACGCCTTGGAAAGAACGCCCGAACAGGAGTACGGCATCTACCACTTTCTGAAGAGAGCCGAAGCCGCAGAAAAAGAATGTATACCCGAGCGTACTGAATATTATCACCCCAAAGGGGCGCTCCGCCGATCGGCCTATTATCAGCAGGAGAGCGAAGCAATGCAGGCAAACCGCTACATCGGCTCACCCGGACTGGCAATGAATATCTTAGGAGATACGGCACGCTATATTTTCTTCGATATCGAATCGGCTCCCTTGGAGAACGTAAGCCAGTATGCCGGCACAAAGGGATTGAAAGAATGCATAACCTTGTTCAATCGTGATTCCATCGAGGGGACTCTTGAACTGCTTTCTTCCCTCCCCGCATCGTCGTTCCTCCACATCGATCCTTACGAGATAGACAAGCCCGGCAGAAACGGCCGTACTTATCTGGATGTGTTCATAGAAGCAGCCAAGGCAGAGATGCGATGTTTCCTTTGGTACGGCTACATGACGTTGAAGGATAAACGGCATCTGGAGGAATTAATCGCCCAAAGCTTACCGGAAGCGAATATCAGAAACGCGACGGGAGTAGAACTGACCCTGAAGATGATAAAGGAAGACATCGCAGAGAGCAACCCGGGCGTATTGGGGAGCGGCGTTTTAGGAGCGAACCTGTCTGAAGAATCGAATGCGGTAATCCAAAAATATGCCGCATGGCTGGAAGAGATCTACAAAGACGCAAAGTACAAGAATCTGGATGGATCGGTGTATCTGACTCAACGATAAACAATGGGATTCATACCCGCATCGCTCCGGACGCTAAGAGCGATGAACCGGATATATACCTTTCCGGCCTGTCTTCAATTATCTTGTGCCAATTTCGAGAACCAACCCCTACCTCTTTTGTTATTACCGCATTATCTTAGATGTTTAATTTCTAAATAGTAAATTCTAATGTGTGATAACCTAAAACAACAGAAGTATGAAAAAGTTAATGTTTGCTGTAATAGCTTGCGCGATGGCCCTGTCGGGCTGCTCTTCGGAGGATGATTGCACCACTGTAAATCCCCAGCCTGAAGAAAATGCCACGGAGATCAAATTAAATGCCGGCATCCTGGGCGTGGCAACCCGTGCACCGGTGTCGACGAATGATAACATTACAGCCTCGTTCGTGGCATCCACTACCGATGGAGACTATACGACGAACGCATGGAACTCTACCGTGACATTCGTAGCCTCCCCCACACCGACGTCTGCGCTCTCTTTCAGTCCGGCACGTTATTATCCGGTGAATAGTTCGACCATCTATATCAAAGGTTACTATCCGGCAGGAACACTCGCAGGAAAGAGCGTGACATTCGCAGCCGACGGAACAGAGGATGTGATGATCACCGCCCAGGCTTCCGGAACGAAAGCGACTGCCACCCCCTTGTCGTTCATCTTCAACCACCTGCTGACGCAATTGCAGTTCAAGTTCGTATCCGGCACGGGATATCCCGCATCGGGCGTCAACGTGACCAGCCTCGTAATCAAACAACAGAAGGCACCTGCCACGTTGGACCTGAATACAGCCGCCATGACGTACACTACCAAAGATCTTACGCTTTCGGGAACCTTTCCCATCACAACGGCCGGGGCAACGGTAAGCAATTATCCGATGGTGAAAAGCGGTGAAGCCCTGTCAGTTGCCGTTACCACAAGCGACGGAGTGACCTATCCCGAAACTGCCATCTCCATAACCACCGAGGCCGGAAAGTCGCACCTGATTACGCTGACCTTCACGCCTAAAGAAATCACAGCCGCCATCAGCGTAACAGCCTGGCAGGTAGGAGGACAAGGATCATCCTCGTTACAATAATATACTTTCATAATACGCAGATTGCACAGTATAAGGTTTACGCAGGAGACTGTGGAACATGCCTGAACCGTACAGCCGAAGCCTTGCAGGACATAAGAATTTACACAGGAGACTGTAGAATATACCTGTCTACGCAATCTGTGCCACGCCAAAAAAGAAAGGACGATGAAACGGGCTATCCTCACTCTGATGGGTTGGATGCTGCTCTCGCAAGGGTGCAGCTACGGAGTAGCAGACGACTGTCTGCCACCTGAAGAACCCGTGCCCATACGGATGGCAATCGCGGAAGAAAAACTGCCCACACGGGCACCTGTCACCACGATCGACGCTTCCAATCTGTCGAGTGTCGGCATTTACGCAGTCAGGGAAGGAAGTACTGCCGGTCAATATCCCTGGACACCCACGCCTTTCGCCTTAAACCTGACACCCAGTGGCATCAGCGGCAACCAGATCTCTTTCAACCCCAAGCTTTATTATCCGTTGGGAGGAAAGCGGGTCATCTTCTACGGTTACTATCCCCGTACAACGACAACGGCAACCGCCGGCAACAATTACATCACCGCACCGGACAACGGCATCGCCCCCACCTACCATTTCACACTGACAGGAGCGGAGGATGTGATGTATGCCGTCAGCACTCCCACGGGAAGCACCAGCACTTCGCCCGTCAGCCTCACGTTCAACCATGTGCTGACCCAGCTCCGGCTGAACACTTCCCTTCTGGGTTCGCTGTCCAGCATCAAACTGGTAGGGGTATCCAATAAAGGAACGCTTAACATCGGCAGCGGAGGTGTCACTTATGACAGCTCCGTAACAGACATTGCACTGACTATTCCTCTATTGGGGTCAGTGACCGATGCCGTGATGGTTCCTGCCGGCGTGGCAAGTTATAAGGTGGAAGTCGTCCTATTGCTTTCGCTGCTAAAACGGACGTACCTGGTGAAGCCCACTTCCGGCACTTTCCAGCCGGGAGTGATTTATACGATTAGTCTGTAAGAAGCAGAGCAACCCTAAAAGGAAGTTTGCGTTTCATTCTCCAAGACTTTTTATATCCCAACGATTAGAATCCAATTCACCATAGAGTAACACGGAATCTCACAGAGTTTTAACCAATATAGTCAAGCAAGAGAAAGAAAGCCTCTATGTACCCTGTGGGGAGTCAAGCAATACGATTTCACAACAGAAGGCACAGAATTCTAATTTACTACTTATCCGGATATGTAAGAAAGAAAAGTTTCTTTGTGAGACTCTATGTTACTCTGTGGTAAAAAAAGTTCAGAACAACCCTGAAAAGAAGTCAGTCCTTCATTCTCCAAAGCTTTTTGTGTCCTTTTCATTACGAGAAGAGCAACGACAGAAAGTTAGCCTCCTGCTCCCCGTCTTCGGAGTTGTGGATACAACCGTTTTCCGCCAGCAAGTCGCGATACATCAGACAGAGCCGCATAGGTGAATGATAAGGTTCATACGTACTGGCGGGAAGTTGTGATACCGTATGCAACGCATCGGCCATCTTCATAGCCGCCCGTTTACTCTCCTGTATCTGTCGGAAGCACTCTTCCCGTTCTTCCCGGCTTCCGGCATTCACCATCCGCGACGCAAGCTCTTCCATCGCCTGAAGAGGTCCCCGAAGTTCCCGGCTGACATGGGAAAAAAAAGCGGAACGCAACCGATCCGCCTGTTCGGTACGTTCTTTCCCGATATGCAGTCGATTCATCTCCATCACCTGTGCGGTAATATTCTTGACATATCCTTTGAGGTAATAAAACCCGTTGCCGAGCGGTTGGCAGGTCACGACATGATTTTCGAGATAGAAGTCCTCTCCATTACCATGCACCTTATAGCGAATACCCTCCTGAGGAGGACGTCCGGCATGGAGGGCAGCCATAAATTGAGTGACTATTTGTGCATCTTCCCCATTCATCAGTTTCAGATAATCCAATGGATCCACATACTGTAATTCGTCGTGCCGGTGTATCGTATCGGCAAATCCAATGTAACGCAATTTCCCCGTTTCGGTACTGTACGTCCACATACCGACCCCTGCCACTTTCAGCATTTCCAGTAATACCTTCTCCCTAAAAAGGGCATCAAGGCTCTCTTTCCGATGTTTTTTCGTCATTCCGTAATGATTATGAATAAGATGGTTTTGAGTTGTTTTATAATTAAATCTATTATATAGGTCTATTATCCGATCAATTGCATAGTACTACATCTGGAAGATGTTTGCTGGATTACAACAATTGGGAAAAGAAAAAGTTCGGCATATATTAAGTTAAAAGCATCCTATAAAAAGAATGGGTGTGTGTCGAAACTCACCACAGAATGACACAGAGTGAATTTCAAGTTATTAATTATCCATATTGATAATCTGTGAAAATCCGTGCAATCCGTGGTGAAAAGACTTTCGACACAGCCCCATCCGTTCTTTACTTTAAGAGAGTATCACTTATCCCGGTACTTACAGCAACCGGGCAAGGTATCATAAACAGCCTTATCGGCTTTGTATTTATCGGTATCATGACCAACTTTAGCAATAGCTTTGGCTACGGCATCTGCAGAGGTTTTAGATGGATCAAACTGTAAGTGAATCATTTGTTTTTCCTGATCCCAGTCTGCCGTCCGGACACCGGGAACACGTTTAGCAGCTGTTTCAATGCGCTCCTTGCACATACCGCAGGAACCATGAACAGTGAACATAGTATGCTCATTGTTCTGAGAGCCGGCATGACTGTCATGCGTACCAGACATATTATGTCCTCCATGTCCGACCATCGGAGCAGTACCCGAACCGTTCTCATTCATCATGGAGCGTTTGCCCTCAAGCTGCGCACTGGCATCAATAGAGAAAACTCCGTTAGTAACAATCTCTTCACCATCAGAAAGTCCATCGAGAACCACATAAGCTCCACCCAGGGAAGGACCAAGAGTTATCTCACGCATCAGGAAGGTGGGAATATCCGTACCAGGCTGACGTACATAGACCACAGCACGCTTACCAGTCCAAAGAATGGCAGTTTGGGGAACAATAATCTGATCCTTATAACCTTTCAAAGGGGCAGAAACCCGGGCAGTGGCATACATTTCAGGTTTCATCTCCTGAGCGGAATTAGCTACATCCACACGAACACGGGCAGTACGGGTGGTAGCATTGATGATAGGATCTATGAAGGAGATGCGACCGGAAAACTTCTTACTGGGAAAAGCAGAAAGAGTGAATTCCACGAGGTCCCCCTTGGTAAGGAACGGAAGGTCTGCCTCAAAAGCATCGAAAACAGCCCATACACGGGAGAGATTAGCTATGTCAAAAAGTACACTGCCTTGTGAAACATAGTCCCCCTGATTGATACGCTTGGCTATGACGATACCACTCGTATTAGATTTGATTTCTACCATAGGAGATGCCTGACCGGAATCGCGGATGGCATCGATCTGGGCATCTGTCAGATTCCAAAGACGAAGTTTCTCACGCGCAGCCTGCACAAGGGCAGGTTGCTGCATGTGGATGGCCTCAAGTAATTCCTGCTGGGCAGTAAATAACTCAGGCGAATAGAGAGTTGCAAGGGTTTGTCCCGCACGTACAGTCTCACCGGTAAACTCAATATTAAGTCGCTCGATACGCCCGCCAACATAAGCAGTCTGTGACTGAAGACTACGTTCGTCAGGAATAATCTTACCGTACAAACGAACCTGTTTCACAGGATTACTCCGGCTGACACGGGTGGTCTGGACATCAGCAAGTGCCATAGCTTCTTCGGACATCCGAATGGCATTGGGATCGATAGCGTCATCACTTCCGGAGGCTACATTCTTCTTGAGAGGGATCAGATCCATACCGCAGATAGGACATTTACCCGGTTTATCCTGACGGATCTGAGGATGCATGGAACAGGTCCAGACAGCGGATTCGTCCTGTACAAGGTCATGGGACGCTCCGTGAGTGTCGTGAATAGGAGGTTCAGACAGTATCCCTTCGGTAGTTCCCGATGAAGAGGAAGGACTGAACAAAAGCCAGCCCAAGATAAAGCCGGCAAAGGCTATCAATGGATAAAGTACTTGCTTTTTACGAAGAATATCTGATATCTTTTTCATATGGTTATCGTTTTTAGTGGTTCTATATCTATATTATCAGCGGGCTATTAGCTTTTCCATAGCCGCTACCATAGTATTATAAGCCGCTATAGCTTCACTTTTTTTCAGTTTATAATCAAGCATCTGACGTTCCACCTGGATGACGTCAGTCAACGACTGACGCCCGGCGGAAAATTCACGTACCATCAGCTGCCACGTGGAAAGTGACAAAGAGTACTGCTGTTCGTAGAGCAACACTTTACGGGCAGCATCATCAAGTTGCTGACGGACATTTATATATTCGGCCTGCAACTGGTTTTGTATATTGTCACGCTTCAATTCACTTGCCACGCGGTAATTATGGCTCTCCCGTTGTTGTGCATTGTATTTACGTCGGAACAAAGGAAGGCTGATTTTTAACATCGGCATTACCATATCCTTACCATTCATGTCGGGCATCCCCATGGGATCGGCCACCTTGTTGACCAAAGAGTATTGCAGTCCGATACCGATCATAGGATAACTCATACGACGCTCCATTTTTGCTTTGGCACGAAAAGCTTCACCTTCTGCCTCGAGCATAGTAATCATAGGGTTATGTGTAAGAATGCTGTCGATCAGAATATGCTCATCTATGCGGTAGAAACGCTGCGTCAAAGAGTCAGGTACATGGACAGGAGCATCAGACGGCCGGTTGAGCAGGGCATTAAAGCGAGCCTCAGCAGTCAGACGGGCGGACTGAAGAGTGGCAAGGTTATCTTCCAGTTCTGCACGTTCCATCTGGATACGAAGAACATCGGACATGCTACCGGTAGCAGCACTCCCCATCGATCCTCCACCCATACCAGACATACCACCGGAAGAAGTACCGATTGAAGTTCCAGAAGCGATGGCAGACGCCGCATTTCCCATTCCTCCCATACCGGCCATGTCGTTACCGGAAGCTGACGCAAGTGGCATCGAGGAAATCGATTTAACAGCAGAAGAAGAAGAAGAAGATGAAACAGACAAAGAGGTTGCCTGTGCCGACGAAGCAGAAAAACGATTCAGCGCCAATTGTTCAAGCTGACAGAGAAGATGAATATTAGTCTTCATCGTGCGATATTGCTCATTGAGGTTACAGAGCTGATACCACTGGGCTTTGACCTCATACCAAAGGTTGTTGCGAGTATCACGAAACTGTTCATAGGCCATACGTGCCATCTCGGAAGCCTCACCACGGGCTGCTTTACGGGTACCGAACCAAGGGAACATTTGCATCAAGGTGAAGTCGGCCACCTGTTTACCCATCAAGGTTTCCATGGGTTTGATAAAAAGGCCGATCTCTAATTCGGGATCGGAAAAGGCACCTGCCTGAGGAATCTTCTCCAATGAAGCTTTATAGAGCATGAAGTCCGCATTTACTTGCGGATTATTGCGGGCAGCCTGTTCCAGATAAACCGACAAGCTGTCGACCGGTTGCTGTCCTTCGGTAGGTGAAGCGGATTGCCGCGCAGAAACGGGAATAACAGCGGGACAAAGCAAAATATTAATTGCTATGACCAATGGATATTTATATTTTCTGTTCATTATTATATGATCGTTTACTTATGAAATACTATTATGCAAAAAGGTGAGACTTACCCGGGGGGTATATAGCCCCCATATGTGGGGAGTATACGGACCCCATATGCGAGGGGTACTCAGCCCCTATATATTATGGGGGGATACTACTCACCGTATGCTCCTTTCCGTTTCTTCTCCCGTCTACGCTCCACCGCCTCACGCCACCAGCATTGCAGCACCGGAACCACAAACATCGTCATCGACTGTATCAGCATCCCCCCAAACGTCGGGATAGCCATCGGAACCATGATATCCGCCCCTTTTCCGGTGGATGTCAGCACGGGAAGCAGCGCGATCAGCGTCGTCGCCGTTGTCATCGCCGCAGGGCGGACACGCTTCAATCCGGCCTCGACCACCGCCTCACGGATATCGTGTCGGGTCCTCGGGTCACGCTCCAGAAAGACGTGATGGATGTACGTCCCCATCAGCACCCCGTCGTCCGTAGCCACGCCGAAGAGGGCGATGAAGCCCACCCAGACCGCCACGCTGAGGTTGATGGGGTGCATCTGGAAGAGATCCCGCATGTTCTCACCGGCGATGCTGAAATTCATGAACCACGGTTGCCCGTAGAGCCACAGCAAGATGAACCCGCCCGCGAAGGCGACAAACACGCCGGAGAAATGGATCAGCGAAGCCGTCACCGTGCGGAACTGGAAGTAGAGCACCAGCAACACGATGAGCAGCGCCAGCGGGACGACAATCATCAGCCTGTCCGTAGCACGCTGCTGCTGCTCGTAGTTCCCGGCAAACTTATACGAGACGCCCTTGGGCAGCACCAGTTCGCCGCTCTTCACCTTGGCGTCGAGCATCGCCCCCGCCTCGTGCACCACGTCCACCTCGGCACGGCCGGAGAGCTTGTCGAAGATGACGTAGCCCACCAGGAACGTGTTTTCGCTCTGGATCATCTGCGCGCCGCGCGAATATTCGATGTCCGCCAACTCCTTGAGCGGCACTTGCGCCCCGGTGGCGGTGGGAACGAGCAGCATCGAGAGCGCCTCCGGACTGTCGCGCAGCTCACGGGCATAGCGCAGCCGGATGGGGAAACGCTCGCGGCCTTCCACCGTGCGGGTGAGCGCCATCCCTCCCACGGCAGCTCCGAGCACCTCTTGCAGGTCACCTACCGCTACACCGTAGCGTGCCATTGACTCCCGGTTGAGCTTAATCTCGAGGTAAGGAGCGCCCACCGCCCGGTCGTAGAACACGGACGAGGGGATGACAGACGGAGACGACTTCAATGCCTGTTCGATCAGCTTACCCCCCTGCTCGATGTCCTCCAGCGTGGGGCCATACACCTTCACCCCCATCGGCGCCCGCATGCCTGTGGAGAGCATCACGAGCCGCGCCTCGATGGGTTGTAGCTTCGGCGCCGAAGTCAGCCCCGGCAGGTGGGTGACGTTGACAATCTGTTGCCAGATGTCGTTGGCGTTCTTGATCTCCGGCCGCCACTGGCGGAAATAGTCGCCCCGGGGGTCGGCCACCAGGCTGTCGGCAGGCAAGAGGCGGAAACCGTCGGCAGGATTATACGTGCCCCCGTCCTTCAACACGAACGCCCCGTCCCCGTCCACCCGGAAACGTGCCCGCCGCCCGTCCTCGTCGAGGATATATTCGGGACGGTAGTTGATCGTATTCTCGAACATCTGCACCGGCGCCGGGTCGAGGGCGGAGTTCACCCGCCCCCACTTGCCGATGGCCGTCTCCACCTCCGGGATGGCGGCCAGGCGCTTGTCGAGTTTCTCCACATAGTCCAGGTTCTGCTCGATGCCCGCATGCGGCATGCTGGTAGGCATCAGCAGGAAAGAGCCTTCGTTCAGGCTCGGCATGAACTCCTGCCCGACGCCCCGCCAGATGAAGAACCCGCAGACAACCGTCGCCACGGGGATCATCATAAACTTCCAACGGTTGGCCAGGCACCAGCGCAGGATGCGCTCGTAGAAGATGACCAGCGCCCAGAGCATCGCCAGGATGATAGCCACGCAACCGGCCACGAAGAGCACGTTCACCGTTAGCCCCCGCGCCGGGCCCATCGGCAACCACTCTTCGGAGAGGTAGAAGAGCGCCACGAGCAGGGCGATGGCGATGTTGACGTAGTTGGCTATCTTCGAATTCTTCCAGCGCCCCGCCAGCAGATTGTTCACCCCTACCGCCGTCAGCCCCAGAGCGGGGATGCTGCCGTAGATAGAGCACAGCGCGACGCCCATCCCGATCAGCACGTAATTCATCCCCCGCCGGATCATCTTCGAGTCGATCCGCACCGAGAAGAGGAAATAAGCCAGTGTCGGCAACAGGATCAGCCCCAGCACGAAAGCCGAAGCCAGCGCGTACGTCTTGGTGTAAGCCAACGGCGAAAACATCTTCCCCTCCTGCGCCTGCATGGCAAACACGGGCAGGAAACTGACAATCGTCGTAATCATCGCCGTAGCGATTGCCCCCGACACCTCGCTCACCGCCTTGTATATCAGTCCAGCCAGCGCCTTCCCCTTCGTAATCCCCCGGTTCTCCGGCATCTCCATATACCGGATGATGCTCTCGACGAACACCACCCCCACGTCCACCATCACCCCGATGGCGATGGCGATACCGGACAGAGCCACGATGTTCGCCTCAATCCCCGTGTACCGCATCAATATAAATGTAGCCAGCACCGCGATGGGCAGCATGCTCGCAATCACCACCGACGCCCGCAGGTTGAGCACCAGCACGATAATCACGATGATACAGATCAGTATCTCGTGCGAAAGGCTCGACTCCAGCGTGCCGATCGTCTCCTTGATCAGTCCCGTCCGATCGTAGAAGGGGACGACGGTCACCTTCGATACCGTCCCGTCCGCCAGCGTCTTTTGCGGCAGACCGGCATCCATCTCATGAATCTTCTCCTTCACGTTGTCGATCACTTCCAGTGGGTTCGACCCGTAGCGGGCAATCACCACGCCGCCCACGGCCTCCACACCTTCCTTGTCCAGTCCGCCGCGCCTCGTGCCCGGCCCGATGTTCACGAAAGCGATATCGGAAATGCGCACCGGCACCCCCTCCCGGACGGTGACGACGGTGTTCTCGATGTCCGCCACATTCTTCACGTAACCCAGCCCACGGATCAGGTATTCCACCTTGTTCACCTCCATCGTCTCGGCGCCGATGTCGAGGTTGCTCTTCTTCACGGCGTTCATCACGTCCATCACCGACACGTTGAACGAGTACATCGCGTCTGGGTTCAGCTCTATCTGGTACTCCTTGACAAACCCGCCCGCGGATGCTACTTCGGACACGCCCGCGGCGGCGGACAGGGAGTACTTCACATAAAAGTCCTGTATCGTCCGCAGTTCCTCGGCGTTCCAGCCTCCGGTGGGTCGTCCCGTTTTCGGGTCGCGCCCCTCCAGCGTGTACCAGTAGATTTGCCCCAGCGCCGTAGCGTCCGGGCCCAGCGTAGGCTGCACGTCCTCGGGCAGCGTGCCCGGCGGCAACGAATTCAGTTTCTCCAGGATGCGCGAACGGCTCCAGTAGAACTCGATATCATCCTCAAAGATGATGTAGATAAACGACATCCCGAACATGGACGAGCTACGGATGGTTTTCACCCCCGGTATGCCCAGCAGCGAGGTGGTAAGCGGGTATGTAATCTGGTCTTGGATGTCCTTGGGCGAACGTCCCATCCATTCCGTGGCCACAATCTGCTGGTTATCACCGATGTCGGGGATGGCATCCACCGGGATCGGGTTTCTCGGCACGATGCCCCCATGCCAGTTGAAGGGTGCGGTAGAGACTCCCCAGACCACGACCAGCGCCAGCAGGAGCATGGTTATTACCCTGTTTTCGAGGAAATAACGGATTATTTTGTTGATCATATAGAAAGATATTTATTGTATAATAGTAAACACTTGGAATGCCCAAAAGGATATGGGAATCCCTGACAGAATGTCCCAGAGAATAGGATATTCCCCAATGAAATGCATCAAAAGGGTATACCAATTCCTGTCCCACATTGAAAATCAGAGGGGAATAACTTCTTTTCTTCTCTCCGGAAAGGAAGTAAAGTGAATACTAAATCAAATAAGTACAATGATAAACAAACAGAGGAACTCCCGTTTGCTTGGGTGGAGAATCAAAAGCAATAAAACTCTGGCAGGTATCTTCCACCTCCAACGACAGAAATCCTGCATAGAGCACCGGTAACAGTTCTGTCACCACAGGTACCAGGTTCGTCACCACCACATGGTTCACGTCCTGATCTACCGCCAGCTTGATGTAATGTGCCTCATCCTTACAACAATCCGAAGTCTTCTTCTGTCCACACATGGTGCAAGCAGATGCACTCCCCCATTCCACATCTGCCATACGGCCCATGCAGTAATGAACGTTGACTGTAATGCCTGATGACACCACAGCATATAATAACGTAAGGATGATTAATATGAACTTCTTCATGTGCGTTTTTGAGGTTGCGAAAATAAGTATCGGGATCGACACTTCCGAGCCCCGTTACATATAATTAACGTATGAATATCCTTTTTGGTTTAATCCTTTTGGTTATCTTTACCCCACCAACTAATAAAAAAACTGTCATGAAACATATATCTATCAACTATATCTTCACTACTGCCCTCGCCTTGGGCGCCGGTATCAGTATTCCTGTCCTCGTGGGGAGCACTTGCCTCAGCGAGCAACATTCTGTACAATCGGAAGTACCATACTGTGTCACTCCGCCTACCGTCCCCGAACAAGCAATCTTCGATGGCGACACCATCGACCTCCGTCGTTACGACCGACGTGAACGCATGGACCGTGAAATGATGTCGTTCACTTATATGCACTCCACCACCATGCTGATGTTGAAACGCGCCAACCGCTACTTCCCCATCATCGAACCACTATTGAAAGCCAACGGTATCCCCGACGACTTCAAATATCTGATGGTGATAGAAAGCAGTCTCAACCCTATCGCACGCTCCCCGGCAGGTGCCGCCGGCCTGTGGCAATTTATGCCCGCCACCGCCCGCGAATTTGGTCTCGAAGTCAACGATAACGTAGACGAACGCTACCACATCGAGAAAGCCACTGCAGCCGCCTGTCGCTATTTTAAGCAGGCTTATGCCAAATATGGTGACTGGATGGCCGTTTCCGCTGCCTATAATGCCGGACAGGGACGCATTTCTTCGCAACTGGACAAGCAGCTGGCTGATCATGCCATGGACCTCTGGCTGGTAGAAGAGACTTCCCGCTATATGTTCCGCCTGCTGGCCGTGAAAGAGGTATTCGGCAACCCGCAACGCTTCGGCTTCTTGCTGAAACGGGAGCATCTCTATCCCGTCATTCCTTACAAAGAAGTGACGGTAAATACCGAAATCAGTGACCTGAGCGACTTTGCACAGAAACAAGGCATCACCTATGCCCAATTACGTGACGCTAATCCCTGGTTACGCGGCTCTTCACTGAAAAACAAAACCGGAAAGAAATACGTTATCCATATACCCACACAAGAAGGTATGAATTATGACCCGAAAAAGACCGTTCCATACGAACGGAAATGGGTAATTGATTAATAATTGACTCTGGCAGTTACATTAACATATTAACACATTGAAAAGTGATTCTTGGCTCTATCGTTTTCTGCACAACCAGGCTCTGAAGCGTAAGTTGTACGTCATTATTTTCGAATCCGACACACCCGCAGGGAAGGCATTCGATGTAGCCCTTATCATATGTATCCTATTGAGTATTCTGCTCGCCATTATCGAAAGCCTGCAAGGTCTTCCTTCCTGGCTTTCGGCTCCGTTCATCGTACTCGAATACCTTTTTACGGCTTTCTTCACTTTTGAATACGTCACCCGTATTTACTGTTCGCCTCAACCACGGAAATACATCTTCAGTTTTTTCGGTATCATCGACCTGCTCGCTACGTTACCGCTCTATCTTGCCTTCTTTCTGCCCGGTGCGCGTTACTTGCTTATCATCCGTGCTTTCCGCATCATACGGGTATTCCGTATCTTCAAGCTCTTTAACTTCTGGCTTGAAGGCGAACGATTGCTCACCTCACTCAAAGAAAGTAGTAAAAAGATAGCCGTTTTTTTTCTCTTTGTCGTCATCCTCGTCGTCGCCATCGGTACGCTGATGTACATGATCGAGGGAACTCAGCCCAATACACAATTCAATAACATCCCGAACAGTATTTACTGGGCCATCGTCACCATGACCACCGTCGGTTATGGAGACATCACCCCCGCTACCGCCCTCGGCAAATTCCTATCCGCCTGCGTTATGCTGATCGGCTACACTATTATTGCCGTACCCACAGGTATCGTCTCTGTATCTATGATGAAAGAGTACAAAAAACTTAAAGATTTGCAATGTCCCAACTGTCACAAAACGGGGCATGAAGAGAATGCAACATATTGTAAATATTGCGGACATAAACTAAAAAACGAAGAAACACCCCAACAAGAATCCCAGACTAACGGACCGCGCCGGACTACTTCATAAGTATCTTGTCACCTTCAATTTTAGCCTCTTCCCTGTCCAACAACATCTGGACTCCCCTACGCATAGCAGTCTCCACATTCAGTCCGAAACGAGCATAACCTAATAACTGGGCAGTTATTTTCATTAAGTCAGTCAAAGGTAAAGCTATTTGTTGTTCCAATATACTCAGAGCTGCATTGGCCACCTCACGTGGAGGTAAATCTGCCACCTCACGTTTGGAATCAATACGAAATTTAGTATATGCCTCTGCTTCCTCTTTCGTATTCCAATAAAAAGTCAGTCCGTCAACTTCTTGCTTGTAATAAGGGGTTCTACTCAATATATCATCCATCCAGGCAATCAAACGGGCTGTTTTACGAAGAATTCCATAAGCACTGAAAATTCTGTTACTCAACAATGAACGACTGATAGGCGCTTCTGTATGCATAATTTCATCCAACTGTTTTCTGATACGGGGTTCTCGTCGAGGCATCATAAAGTCCCAGGAAGAAAGATTCACTGAAACCAAAGAAGCTGTTTCATAGATCTCCGATTCCACAGACTTTACTCCCTCCCGAATCACCTGTTCCGGAACGTTTACCAAACAAGGTTGTGCACTACATAGCAATCCGGCTTTCTGTCTTTGATTCAATACAGGAACAGGAAGAGAAACCGATGCCGGAATCTCCGATTTACTGCAACGTGCTTTCTCCAATTCTCCCTCTATACGGTCAATCACTTTTTGTGAATTTTCCCACCAGTCCATTGTCCATACCTTACAGATATTCCATCCCAGCATCTTCAAGACACTGCTTTGCACAATTTCCCGATCCCGGGCAGTTTTCGCAGCCCGATAATTTTCACCATCACACAAAATTCCGAGCAAATAACGGGAAGAATTATCCGGATCGACAACACCTACATCTACCCGGAATCCGGAACATCCGATTTTAGTTTTTACCTGATACCCCCTCTCACGAAGCTTTGAGGCCACCAGTGTACCGATATCAATACTCTCGGACGCCATTGCATTAGAGTGATTCAAAACACCGGTGCCTTTACCGGCATATTCGAGGAAGTATTTCAAACCTGCCACTCCTACGGAAGATGTTTTTTTCAGGTCAATCTGATCAGCCTTTAATGTAGAAAAGACTTTCATCTCATACCGGGCACGAGATACCGCTACATTCAAACGACGTTCACCACCATCACGGTTCAGCGGACCAAAATTAAGGCTGACCCGTCCGTTGATATCCGGACCATAACCTACTGAAAACAAAATGACATCCCGTTCATCTCCCTGTACATTCTCCAGATTCTTAATGAAAACAGGTTCTTCACGGTTAAAAGCAAGATTCTCCAAATCGGCATTTTGCATAACAACATCCGACAACATATCTTCAATCAGAGTCTGCTGTACAGAACTGAATGTTACCACTCCAATACTTTGACGACTCAGCTTCGGATCGGAAAGCCTACGAACAATCTCGTCGACTACAGCCTGTGCCTCAGCTTGATTCTGCCGGCTTTTTCCTTTATCATAATATCCCTCAACAGATACCAGCGTAACTTTTGCAGCCAGATCGTCAGGAGACGGAAAAGTCAACAATTTATTATCATAATACTGTGAATTACTAAAAGCAATCAGGCTCTCATGTTTACTGCGATAATGCCATAACAAATATTTGGAAGGCATAGACAAAGCCAGACAATCATCCAGGATACTTTCCAGATCTTCCATCTCGATATGCTCTTCATCTACAGAGTTGCTGGTGAAGAAACTGGTTGGCGGCATCTGCTTCGGGTCACCTACAACGACCACATGGTTTCCACGGGCAATGGCACCAACAGCTTCGCATGTAGGCATTTGGGAAGCTTCATCAAATACAACCAAATCGAACTTATCATGGTTCACATCGATATATTGCGCTACAGACATAGGACTCATCAGCATACATGGGCACATGCGTGGCAATAAATTAGGGATAGAATCAAACAGTTTACGGATAGGTACCCCACGCCCATTACTACGGATACACTTCTGCAAAATTCCCACTTCCGAACTTTGGGCAGCCGCATACACAAACGATGGAATGTTAGAAGCCAATTTTGCATAAAGTTCTTTCTTTATCAATTCCTGATACTGTTCATTCAGTTCACGAAAACGGAGAATGCTGTCATTGAACAACTCTCCACTAAAGAACTGCAGTACCTGTTCCGTACCAATGGCATATTCCGTAAAACTACGATAAAATCCTTTCAAGTAAATATTCATCATCCGTTCGGTAGGCAGGTTACACTCCGTATACGCTGTAAATACAGACTCCAAGCCACAAGCTTCGAACCGACGGGACACATTCAGCCAACGATACCAGTCCTTCAATTTATCCGTGTTCTTTGCCCAAATTTCACACTGATGTAACGCTCCCGCAAGCCAATTGTCTTCACTGACATGAAGCACCTCTTTGGAAATACCCAGCAGTTGCAGCATCGATTCCTCCAATTGCTTTTCACGTTCCCAGTCCTGTACCACTCCCTCAAGTTGTTCCTTGTTCATTTGCCGGAATGAAGAATAGCCTTCTGAAAGCTGTTCTGCCAACTTCTCCTTAACCAAGCGTACTGATGACGCATCTTCGGCTAATCCCATCAACAATCTGTTCAACTGAAGCAGTCCCTCACTCATCGCTTCTATATCAGCCCACTGCTCTTCGCCTGAATGGGCCTTAGCACCAAACAAATTCTGCAGCCAACTGCTTTTGCTGTCCACTTCCTGCTTTTCTTGCTGATAAGAAAGCAATTGCTGCAATACCGGAAGTACCTGTTCTTTGCCTATACGCCCTTGCAACGAAAAGAGAGACATCTCTTTACAGAACTTACGTTGCTTCAGCCAACGGGGAAGGAACCAACTTTGTGTAATCTCTTTCCACTCCGCCAACTTTTGCTGTGCTGGAAAAGTAAAAAAAGCATCTTCAAACGATTGTTTCAGCAAACTGTAGACAGCATCCCTTTTTCGCCCATGTTCAATGATACGGCGTATCTTCTCAACATTCTCATTTGGCTCGGTCATCAATACCAAATTGGCAGTCATCCCCGGAAGTTGCATTAAGATACGAATAAACCGAACCAGACTCTCCAACAACTTCTCCGTATATTTATTACCTATTCCATATATTGAAAAGCACTTTCCCACCTTTTTCTCCATCACCTGTAAAAGAGTTATATACTCTTTCAAAAGCTTATCCGTTTCCTCTTTCAGTTGCGAAGAGTACTCCTTTATATTAATTCCGGTGAGGGGATGATGATAAGAATGTCCGCTTACTTTTCCAACTCCCACCAATTCTTCCACAGCATGGTTCCACTCGTTCAACTGTTCTTTGGTCAATGTGGTAAGCAGAAAAGCGGGTATCATTATTTCTTCTTTTTCGTCAATAGAACTGTAACGTGTGACCGCTTCATAAACGGAAATACCGCAAGGATATACCCGGTGCAGCGCCTCTACATATCCATTGATCTGCTGACGCATTTTAAACAGTCTCTCCGACTCTTCCTTAAACTCTTCCGGTTCTTTATACCGGAAAATCTCTGTTGACTCTTTTAACTGTCTGAGCACATCTGTTTTACGTGCTTTATTGGAATGTAATTCCAGACAAAAAGGAGCCAAGCCAATATTTGTAAGCCTTTTTTGTACCACAGAAAGTGCAGCCATCTTTTCGGCCACAAACAACACCCGTTTGCCTTGATACAATGCATTGGCTATAATGTTCGTAATGGTTTGCGACTTACCGGTTCCGGGGGGGCCGTGTAAAATGAAACTCTTTTCACTCACAGCTTCATAAACCGCTTCAAGCTGCGATGAATCCGCACTGACAGGCAGAGCAATATCAGCAGGCGTCAAAGTGTGGTCCAGCTCTATGGCACTGGCATCGACATCTGCAACCTCCCACTCCATTTTACCACTCATCAGGCTCCCGACTATCTTATTTTTACTTAACTCTTCAGCATTTGAATGAATGTCATTCCACATAATGAACTTACTGAACGAAAAAGTACCCAAAATAGCCTGTTCTTCCACATCCCAGCGTTTCTCATTCATCACTGCCTTCCTGAAAATAGAAAAGACACGTTTCACATCGGCACCATTCTCATCTTTCGGCAACGATTCGAGTCCGGAAATAGTAATGCCGAAGTTTTGTCTCAGCATCTCCAACAGAGTGATATTGAGCATACTCTCTTCTTCACGGGCACGGATGATGTACCCTTTGGACACAGACTTGCGAATCATCTCAACAGGAAGCAGCAAGATAGGTGCATAGCGGGGACGCTCACTATGTTCGGTTTCATACCATCTCAACAAGCCCAGAGCAAGATATAAGGTGTTTGCCCCATTCTCCTCCAGAGCTATTCTGGAAGAACGGTATAAATAAGTAAGCGACTTTTTCAGATCCTGTTCGTTCAAATAGGTTCTCAATCTTTTCTGTGTCAATTCCTGCTTAATCAAACCGAGCATCGGATCAGATTCCGTCAAAGCTCCATAAAGTCCGAAATCATACAATGGATTATCCCAGTCAGAGGGTTTGCCCAAGATCTGAAATTCCGTTCCGTCAGAAAAAGCATCCTCCATCTTATCCACATCCGCCGAAATCACCTGAAGAGCATTTCGGGTAATGCGAAGGTTCAGAAAATTATTACGGAGACTCAAGTCCAATAACTTTCTCTCCCATAAAAGTTGTTTGGTGACTTCCACGTAACAGTCCTGATTTCCCCAATCATATTGCTTAATCTCTTCCGGGGCATTGCTGTAACTGACGTGCGACTCGTCTTCCGGTGTCTGAATCATCTCCGGATTTACGATCCATGCTTTCCCATGCATTATCCTCTGAGGCAAAGGCAGGATATGGGCAAAACGGCTACGTGCCACATCAATAAAACAAATAAAATCGTTCACCGCTAACATTTTACCATTAGCCAATCCGACTGCTGCATCGAAAGTCACATTTTGTCCATCGTTCATGCAGGTAGCTTCCAGTAAAATAATTTCGTTGATCCCGTCTGCAGTTCGTTTTGTCAACAGCGAAGGATCATCATTCACCGCATCAGGAAATGTTCCGTCAATCAGCCAGCATCCCACCAAAGCATGTCCCTGAATAACCACCAGTAATGGATGCAATCCCATAGCTTCGGCACACGAAGCATACAATAAGGACATATCCAGGCAAGTTCCCAATTTGCCGGAAAGCACATTATCCGAAAGTCTGATTCTCTGCCCGGCATCTCCAAAACTGGCAGGAGGTGTACAATAAGCAATGTGCTGCTCCTTAACAGCCTCGTACAAAGCAGCTAATTGTATCTTTACCCTATTAGGATTACAACTCTGATAAGCATCCAACGAGGAGCTACCTGACCACTCTTTCAGAATGGATGCTGTACGAGAAATAATTCCTGTAAGTATGGGATGATTGGGAACCACAAACGCCGACAAAAGTTCGGGCAACACCTGAATACCTCCCCACTGATCGAAGGCCAATATATCAATGGGATATTTACTTTGGAAGACTACTTCTTCATCACAAGAAACAATCAGTCCGATAGCACCGGAAAAACGTTCGGTTTGCCGAATGAAAAAAGAAGGATCCAAAAGTAGGTTCAATGTGGTTATTTTGATCATTTCACCTGGAGATAACCTTTCTATCATCACAGGTGAAGCTGCTGCAAACTCAGGCTCAAAAATCAAAGATACCTTTAAATCCGCAAGTGGATGTTCCGTATTATTTTTGATAGAAAACAACCGTACAACAGGTATCCGGTTTTGCTGCATGGAATAATTGACGACAGGCAAATAAATAAACTCCACATCCAATTTGGAAGAAGGATTCTCTTGACTCATGACAAACAAGATTAATTAGTTCACACTCAAACAATAACATGCAGCAAAATTACATAATAATTTATAAACGAAGCCTACTTATTTCAAAGAATTTACAAAACAAGCAGAAAAACCGTTCTTATTTTCCTTTCTTACCCCAAAAACGTTCCACCAACAGAATAAATACATATCCGCCGGCATAACTGACTATATCTTTCAAATCGAAAGTAGACCCAAGTATAATACGGGTCACAGGGTTCGTTATTCCCAACACATCGACTAACTGGAAGTACTGAAGAACCTCAATAAAACAGGCAAAAGCAAATACATAGAAAGGTAATTGAGATAAACCTTTCGGAATAAAAATCCGTATAAAGCAATAAATCAACACAACAACCAATACATCACCCATATAAGGACGTACAAAACGATCGTGAACATACATACCGATTATGATTTCAACTGCCAATATTATAGCAAAGCCAATCAAATAAAAAAGTCTTTTATTCATTGTGTGTTTTAAGTTTTATGCAGTACTGAATATATAGTCTTTCCGAAAGAAATAATCTTTTAGCTGCGAATATACGTTATTTCTAAAAACAATCGTATCTTTAGGTTACGAATAAATTATTGGAATAAAGACAGAAAGGAGATTTTCGTATAATGTTGAACTTCGATTTTGTATTAAGATTATTGGTTGCCGGCATCTTGGGTGCCGTCATCGGTCTGGATAGAGAATACCGTGCCAAGGAAGCCGGCTATCGCACACACTTCCTGGTTTCACTGGGAAGTGCACTGATAATGATCGTTTCCCAATATGGCTTTCAAGAGATAATAAAAGAGGATAGTGTTACGCTCGACCCAAGTCGTGTAGCGGCGCAGGTAGTAAGTGGCATTGGCTTCATCGGTGCCGGAACAATTATCTTCCAAAAGCAGATAGTGCGGGGACTGACCACAGCGGCCGGTATCTGGGCGACAGCGGGAATCGGTCTGGCAGTAGGTGCGGGCATGTACGTTATAGGCATTGCCGCCATGGTACTGACTCTCGTGGGTCTTGAAGTATTAAGCTACTTGTTCAAAAGTATAGGGATGAAAAGTTCAATGATTACATTCTCCACCGACAATAAACAAGTATTGAAAGGAATAGCGGACCGTTTTAACTCCAAGGATTATCTGATAGTGTCGTATCAGATGGATAAGCAAGAACACGGAGGAATAGAAACTTATCAGGTGACTATGGTCATTAAGTCCAAACGGAACAATGACGAAGGGCATTTATTATCATTGATACAGGAGTTTCCCGAGGTGACAGTAGAACGGATTGAATAAGGTCATTTCTGTTTCTCAGTGATATACTTCCAATAACGTACCGGCATATCTTGCTTGTGTTTCCGGGGATTCAGCCTCTCTCTGATCGTGATAGATTTAAAATAAGTCTTCCAAAGCTGCTGAAACAGTTTTTCGTCTTTATCCATCAGACTTTCGTCGAGCATACCGGTAACCAGGTGGGCGGCTGGGGTATCCTGATCAAACGTCACCTCTTCCACTGTATGCAGGTCATAATAAAACCCATAACGCCGTTTCATATCATAAATCAGCCACCGCTGATCGGCAAACCGATCTTTAAAGTGAGCAACCGTCAATGGTAATGCGTTGTGCTGAGGTTCAAAAGCAGCAAAGAAAGTGCCATCCGCTGCTTTCTGAAAGCGTACGAACTGCAACATACGCAGCCGCTCCCAATCCACTCGTTTCCATATCCTGGAAAGGGCAAGTACATCCGGATCACCAAAATTCGTTTCAATGGATACAGGGGAATCAATGGCTTTACGGATGTACCGGAACAGGAGTAAACCCACCTCGGGCAATTCCGACAGCCAACACCAGGTAATGGCCGAAAGTGCAGACGCCGATATTTTTTTTTGCAATCCCCGCCAGACACGTCCTGCCTTTTCGTCATCGGTAATAACCGTAAAAACTTCATCATAAAAAAGTGGCAACGCCTCCCCATCCGTAAGTAAAACATCGGGGAAAGTCTTGCGGTAATAAGCATCAAATACTGCTGTCAACAAGCCATCAAGCGTTTTATCGTAAATAAAAAGAGTCATAACAATCTCAATCGGAAAAAACAAACGACAACTGATTTTCATCCGTCTTTTTCCTAACAGGCTTAGGCAGCAACAGGCTGCGTACGGTCTGTGGCGTCATCTCATTCACTGTCCGTACAGGCAATTCACTGCAAGTAATAAAGTATTGTGCTTTTTTCATGACCACACCTATCTTTTTAAGTTGATAATATCCCAACTTTGAGTAGCGGCGAGAAGCAACAATCAATTTAGCTGATTTCACTCCTATTCCCGGAACACGGAGTATCATTTCATAATCCGCTCTATTGATATCGACAGGAAACTGTTCCGGATGACGCAACGCCCAAGACAACTTGGGATCTATCTCCAAATCAAGATCGGGATAAGCGTCATCCACAATTTCATCAACCTTAAACTGATAAAAACGCATCAGCCAATCCGCCTGATAAAGGCGGTTTTCGCGTACCAGAGGAGGTTGCTTAAGTGCCGGCAAACGGGTATCGTATGTATTCACTGATACATAACCGGAGTAATAAACCCGTTTCATCGTAGGGCGTTGGTAAAGAGCCGAAGAGAGAAAAAGGATATCCTTATCAGTTTCGGCTGTGGCACCGACAATCATTTGTGTACTCTGCCCTGCCGGAGCAAAACGAGGAGCATAGCGAAACTTTTTCCGTTCTTCACTACTCTCCAGTACCCCTTGCTGGATATAAAGCATCGGTGCAAACACGCTCTTATGATCTTTTTCCGGAGCCAGCAGTTTCAGATTCTCTTCTTTAGGTATCTCCACATTCACACTCAGGCGGTCGGCATAACGCCCGGCTTCATTCACCAGTTCACGGCTGGCTCCGGGAATGCTTTTCAAGTGGATATATCCATTAAAACGGTGCACTTCACGCAAATCTTTCGCCACACGTACCAGACGCTCCATGGTATAGTCAGGGTTACGCACCACACCAGAGCTTAAAAACAGTCCTTCAATATAATTCCGGCGATAAAACTCAATCGTCAGATCTACCAGTTCGGATACGGAAAGCGTAGCTCTGGGCAAGTCGTTACTTCTCCGATTGATGCAATAAGCACAATCATATATACAATAGTTGGTGAGCATCACCTTTAATAGCGAAATGCAGCGACCGTCTTCCGCAAAACTATGGCAGATGCCCCAGCCTCCCACAGTATTGCCCAACATGCCGGGTTTGTTGGAGCGCACCGTACCACTGGAAGCACAAGAAACCTCATACTTGGCCGACTCTGCCAGTATCTTCAGTTTTTCAAGTACATTCGCATTCATAAGTGATAAAGGGTTTGCATATTTCTTATCTCATCTTTTATCGTATCCCTTAATGACCGGGGCTCCAACACCTCCAATGCCGCTCCCTTAGACAACAACTCCTGTACAAAATCATACGTATGTGATATATACAACTCAAAATCAACGTAATTCTCGGTAACAGCAATTTCCTTCTGACTGGAGTGTAAAGGAAGGTTTCTCAGATATGGTGCCTGCGAAATTGTGGCCCTAAGTACTGTACGCTGAGGAAGCAGACTCTCATCTCGAATGATACCAAAACTATTGCGGAAATGATCTTGGGGAGTGAATTTACGCGGAAAACTGAAAGTATCTTCTGAAAGGCTGATCTCCCTGACCCGGTCGAGAGAATAAGAACGGAAAGCCTTATATTCCCGATTCACTCCTACCAGGTACCAACGGTGCCGAAAAAGTTTCAGGAAATAAGGTTCAAGCAATACACTCTTGGATTGCTCCCAATTATATGCCTGATATTCCATAACAAGCACATTCCCGCTACGCATAGCATTGATAATGGTATCCATAAATTGTATTCCTGAAGGAACTTCTTCAAACACAATCCGGTTCTTCATATCTACATTTTCTTGCAGTACATTGTTTAATGAAAAACTATTCAGTAACCACATCTTCAACTTATCGCCCAACATACCCTCGGCATCTGCTATATAATAGGTATTATCCCGCTTATCGCATTCAATGTTGATGTCGAACATCTCCTCGATAGCTTGTCGATGGTTGTGGAAAGTCCGCAAAGGAATATCCACACGGCTACCGTCTCCCGCCCGCCAGCGACGGTTGATTTCGGCGAATGTCACAGGTCCGTTCCGAAAGATCGTATCCACCAGCCAAATTAGTTTATTGAATTGTTGTTTTGCCATACTGAACTCTTTTTCTGCTGCAAAGCAAGAGAATGTTTATGCCAAAAGTAAGCACAATCCCTTGAAAGAACAAAAGATAATCTCTTTTTAACCACTTTATGGAAGGATACAACAGTTCTTAATAATCAGAAATTGATGTTCATTTGTTATTTATAAAAGAGACCAAGGATTATGAAAAAGAAGTTCACTATATTTGTCGTGCTGTTGGCAGGTATCATTTATACCGGCTATGCACAAGGCGTACAATGGATTTATCAACAAAAACAGGAGAAAAAAAGTATGAAAAATCAGAGTGAGATATATTTCGCGGGCGGCTGCTTTTGGGGAACTGAACATTTCCTGAAACAAATCAGAGGAGTAAAGTCAACCCAGACCGGATATGCCAATGGAAACATTGCCAACCCAACCTACCAACAGGTATGTACAGGGAAAACCAATTTTGCGGAAACCGTTAAAGTGGACTATAACCCACAAGAAGTGTCACTGAAACTTCTGATTGACCTGTTTTTTAAAACGATTGATCCCACAAGCCTGAACCGCCAGGGAAATGACCGTGGAACACAATACCGCACCGGTATCTATTATACGGACGAAGCAGATCTGCCTGCAATCCGGAGCGCCATCGGTGAATTGGCCAAAGAATACTCTAAACCTATTATAGTGGAAGTGAAGCCTTTGTCCAATTTCTATAAAGCAGAGGAATACCATCAGGATTATCTGGATAAGAATCCCGGAGGATACTGCCACATAAATCCGGCACTCTTTGAATTGGCAAAGAAGGCCAATGCACAGGGTGCCGAAACACCACAGGCAAGTTATAAAAAGCCGGATGATGCCACACTTCGCAACAAGCTGACAGCCGAACAATATGCCGTCACACAAAAGAATGCAACCGAACCAGCCTTCCATAACGAATACTGGAATGAAAAACGAGATGGCATCTACGTAGATATCACCACCGGAGAGCCCCTTTTTATTTCAACAGATAAGTTCGATTCCGGATGTGGTTGGCCCAGCTTCACCAAACCGATCGAAAAAGAGTCAGTGAAAGAAAAGACGGATACATCACACGGAATGGTGCGGACGGAGGTACGGAGTAAAACGGGAGACGCACATCTGGGACATGTTTTCACCGATGGTCCAAAAGACAAAGGAGGATTGCGCTATTGTATCAACAGTGCATCCTTACGCTTCATCCCCAAAGAGAAAATGCAGGAAGAAGGATATGGAGAATACTTGAAACTTTTACCTCAGAAATAAAAGAGGAAACAGTATCTGCAAAAAAAAGAGGATACCTGCTAATTTACTATTTCTGCCAATAGATACAAGTTTAGTTTCTGTAAAATAAAAAAGCCGGTCACAAAACTGAGACCGGCTTTTCATTTTCTTCTATTCGTAAGATTACTTCTTTGATTCTTCTAAAGATACTTTACGGAATTCTTTCATTGCTTTTTCGATTTCCAATGAAGCTTTACGGGCACGAGTTCCTGCAGCTTTGTTACCATTTTCGATCTGAGCATTTGCATCTTTGTTGAACTCAGCTACCAAAGTAGCAATCTTTTCTACTAATTCTTTCATAATCCTTATTTATTTCTTCGTTAATAATGATGGGCAAAAATACATCCTTTCCCGAAATAAACGCATAAAAACGATATTTTTTTTGAAATTATCGGCTAAAAATCGGCAAAAAAATGAGGTTTAGTCTTTTTTATCTACTTTTGCAAGCATGAAACCGCTTACAGATACTGATTACATACACGCATTGATAGCCGAAGGGGAGCATCAGCAACAAGACTTTAAATTTGAAATATCCGATGCCCGCAAGATTGCCAAAACGCTGTCGGCCTTTGCCAACACCGATGGAGGACGGTTGTTGATCGGAGTAAAAGACAATGGGAAAATTGCCGGTGTACGTTCGGACGAAGAAAAATACATGATAGAAGCAGCTGCCCAACTTTACTGTCAGCCGAAAGTGCATTATTCCATGCAAACATTTCACGTCGAAGGACGTTCTGTATTAGTCGTACAAATAGAGGAAAGTGAGAACAAGCCTGTTTATGCCAAGGATGAAACCGGTAAACCACTGGCATATATCCGCATTAAAGACGAGAATATCCTGGCTACTCCGGTACATCTGCGCATTTGGCAGCAAAGTGGAAATCCGGCAGGTGAACTGATCCAATATACCGAGCGAGAACAGTTATTACTCGACTTACTGGAAAAAAACACCTCACTCTCACTGAATCGCTATTGCCGGCAAGCAGGTATTTCCCGACGAGCCGCAGAGCATTTATTGGCTAAGTTGATCCGGTTCGACATTGTGGAACCAATATTCGAAAACCACAAATTCTACTTCCGACTGAAATAGAAGGGGGGGCCGGAGAATACGGTGTTTTGACGCGCACCCTAAGGGAGAGTATCTGCTGCCTTGAATGCCAGTTCCATTTACATGCCGAGGTAAATGCTTTTACATACCGAGGTAAATGGATTTACATGCCGAGGTAAATGCTTTTACACGCCGAAGTAAATGGATTTACACACCGAGAAAAAAGCAGGTAAATATAATCTACTGATTATCAACATTATTAAAACGATGGTTCAACTACGTATCGGCCGGATGAACCATAGAACAATACACCGATGGGTTAATTAACAAAGACATGGATCTGATTAACGATATATTATGGACCTACATCCTTATCGCAATGCTGTTGGGGTGCGCCGTTTGGTTCACGCTTAAAGCCCGTTTCGTACAATTCCGGATGATTGGCGAAATGGTACGTCTTCTGAAAGATTCCGGCGGAAAAGAGGAGAACGGAGAAAAACATATTTCTTCATTCCAGGCTTTCGCCATATCACTGGCAAGTCGTGTCGGGACAGGAAATCTTGCAGGCGTAGCTACAGCTATTGCCGTAGGCGGACCGGGTGCGATATTCTGGATGTGGGTCATTGCCTTGTTAGGAGCATCAAGTGCTTTTGTCGAATCTACCCTTGCACAGTTATATAAAGAAAAAGGAAAGGAATCATTTATAGGAGGTCCTGCTTATTACATGAAGAAGGGATTGAAGAAGCCATGGATGGGAATTCTTTTTGCCATACTAATTACCATTACTTTCGGTTTCGCTTTCAATTCGGTACAGAGTAATACCATTTGTGCGGCTGTAGAGCATGCATTCGGCATCAACCACATACCGATGGGAATCATCCTGACCGGACTCACTTTATTGATCATCTTCGGAGGCATCCAGCGCATCGCCAAAGTAAGCAGCATCATTGTCCCCATTATGGCACTGGGATATGTAGGGCTGGCACTGGCCATTGTACTCCTGAACATCACGCATCTGCCAGGTGTTATCGAAACCATCATCAGTCATGCTTTTGGTTGGCAACAAGCTTTGGGAGGCGGTATGGGAGCTGCTCTGATGCAAGGCATCAAACGGGGCCTGTTCAGCAATGAAGCCGGTATGGGTTCCGCACCCAATGCAGCCGCCACAGCATACGTGTCACATCCCGTCAAGCAGGGCCTGATCCAGACTTTAGGAGTTTTTACAGATACACTTATCATCTGTTCGTGTACGGCATTTATCATTCTTTTCAGTGGTGCTCCGCTCGACGGTTCGACCAATGGAGTGCAACTTACCCAGCATGCACTGAACAATGAAATAGGGAGCCTCGGAGGTATTTTTGTGGCAATCGCTCTCTTCTTTTTTGCGTTCAGCAGTATCATTGGAAATTATTATTACGGTGAAGCAAACATCCGCTATCTTACCCACAGGAGATGGGTGGTATACCTCTACCGGATATTGGTAGGCGCCATGGTATGGGTAGGTGCCATGTCCACACTCGACTTCGTATGGGGACTGGCAGATATTACCATGGGATTAATGGCTGTCTGCAACCTGATAGCAATTTCCTTCCTCGGAAAATATGCTTTCCGCTTATTGCAGGACTATCGTGAACAGAAGAAAGCGGGCATCCAAAGTCCGGTATTCACCAAAAACAAAATGAAAGACATAGAGCAGGACATCGAATGTTGGTAAAGTACCTCAAAAAGAATAGATGTTATCCATATAATCTGTAGCAATTTAACAAGTTATTTAGTAAATTTGCAGCCTCAATCTATAAATTGACCAAATGACTTATGAGCATATTCGCTAACCTATTCAAAAAACAAGCCGACGCTGACGCAAAAGTAGTGGGCAATGTCGAAGACTTCGTATCACTGACACGTGTATATTTTCAATCTGTAATTGCAGTAAATCTGGGTATCACAAATATCCGCTTCCTGCCGGATGTAGCCAACTTCAAACGTTTGTTCAAAGTAGCCACGCAAGGAGGTAAGTTAGGATTAGCCGAGAAATCGGCATCCCGCAAGATGCTGATGCAGGATTACGGCATCAGTGAATCATTCTTTAAAGAGATAGACACATCTATCAAAAAAAACTGCCGTACGCAAAACGATGTACAAGCATACCTTTTCATGTATCAGGGATTCTCAAGCGACCTGATGATGCTGATGGGCAACCTGATGCAATGGAAATTCCGTATGCCGGCCCTATTTAAAAAGGCCCTGCGCTCCATGACAGAAAAAACAGTACATGATGTATGTACCAAAACGGTATGGAAAGCAGATGACGTACACAAAACGGCAGCGGCTGTACGTCAATACAAAGAACGTCTCGGATTCTCGGAACAATGGATGTCAGAGTACGTTTATAACATTGTCTTGTTGGCTAAAAAGGAGCCTAAACACAAGGACGAAGAAGCAAAAACAAAATGAAAAGCTGAATGTTATTAAACAAAAAAGAATCGTAAAGAATAGCACGAATAGCAAAGCGGAGGTTTTCTACCTCCGCTTTTTTTATTATATTTATGCAAATATTTCAATTTTAACAACTTAAAAACAATCGCGTATGAAACAAAAGAAAATGCTTTCACTCACACTTTCCCAAATCCATCAACTATACTGTCAGGAGTTACCCGAACTCACAGCAATGGCCCGGCAAAGTCTTGATGACACAGACTTTAAAAGCCACCTGCAAGAGTTCCTTGCTTCTCACATATCCGGAGGGAACAAAGCGGGTGAGCAAATTCGACTCCTTATCAACTACGACGGAAAGACAGTTCATGAATTGTCTAACGAACAGGATATGCAAATACAGACCTTATCCCTTCTCCGACGCTTCTTGACCGGGAATCTGGAAAATGCAGAAATGCCTACTGACTTGTTCCTGGATCTGTATAACCTCTTCAAAAGACTGGAGGACCCGGAAATGCCCCTACCCTCTCCGCAACGAATCAAAAACAGAACCGAACGCTGGGCCACCGGACTGGACGAAGACGTGATAGAGCTACGCACCGAAAACAAAGAACGAATGCTGCATCTGCTGATACAGAAAATAGAGAACCGGAAATCAAAGCCATCCTCCCGGTTCCACTTTGAAGAAGGATTGAGTTATGAGGAGAAATACCATCAGGTCTGCCGGTGGTGGGATGATTTCCGCTTCCACCTTTCGATGGCTATCAAAACTCCTGCCGAACTCAACCGCTTCCTCGGAAATTCTCTTTCCAGCGAAACAATGTATTTATTGTCCAGAGCCCGTAAAAAAGGGATGCCTTTCTTCGCCACGCCCTATTATCTTTCTTTGCTCAACACCAACGGCGAAGGATACAATGACGAAGCTATCCGAAGCTACATCCTCTATTCACCCCGTTTGGTGGAAACCTACGGCAATATCCGTGCCTGGGAGCGCGAAGATATTGTAGAAGCCGGAAAACCGAACGCTGCGGGATGGCTATTGCCGGACGGGCATAACATTCACCGTCGCTATCCGGAAGTAGCTATCCTGATTCCCGATACAATGGGACGTGCCTGCGGAGGACTGTGCGCTTCATGTCAACGTATGTACGACTTCCAAAGCGAACGACTGAATTTTGAATTCGACGCGCTCCGCCCTAAAGAAAGTTGGGATAAGAAACTACGCAGGTTGATGACTTATTTTGAAGAAGACACCCAGTTACGAGATATATTGATCACCGGAGGAGATGCTCTGATGAGCCAGAACAAGACTTTGCGAAACATTCTTGAAGCCGTATATCGCATGGCCGCACGAAAACGAAAAGCAAACCAAGAACGTCCGGAAGGAGAAAAATACGCTGAATTACAGCGTGTCCGTTTAGGATCGAGATTACTGGCTTACCTGCCTATGCGCATCAATGACGAACTGATAGAGATTCTGAGAGAATTCAAAGAAAAAGCCTCTGCCATCGGAATGAAGCAATTTATAATTCAAACCCACTTCCAGAGCCCGTTGGAGGTGACACCACAAACCCGGGAAGCCATCCGGAAAATCCTTTCCGCCGGATGGCTTATCACTAATCAGCTCGTATATACCGTGGCAGCATCCCGACGAGGACATACCACAAGGCTACGCCAAGTGCTCAACTCGCTGGGAGTGGTCTGTTACTATACCTTCTCTGTCAAAGGATTCAATGAAAATTATGCTGTATTCACACCTAACAGCCGGTCGATGCAGGAACAGCATGAGGAAAAAACATTTGGTAAACTAACTCCGGAACAAGCTGACGAACTATATTCTCTTCTCGAAACAGGTGAAGACACAGCCGCCCGTATACGCCGTTTCATGAAGAAACACCATCTACCGTTCATGGCTACAGACCGAAGCGTACTCAATCTGCCTGCTATCGGCAAGAGCATGACATTCAACCTGGTGGGAATCACCGAAGAAGGTAAACGCATCCTTCACTTTGACCATGACAGTACCCGACGCCACAGTTCTATTATTGACAAGTTGGGGAAAATATATATCGTGGAAAATAAATCGCTCGCAGCTTATTTAAGGCAATTAAGCAAAATGGGGGAAGATCCGGAAGACTATGCCAGCATCTGGAGCTATACGGAAGGAGAAACAGAGCCCCGCTTCAAACTATATGAATATCCGGAATTTGAATTCCACACAACAGACCGGATGAGTAATCTGGAAGTATTATAAACGATAAACAGTGAACGATAAACGACGAACTGTTTATCGTTCACTGTTCATCATTCATCGTTCTTCTTCCTCTTTCACCCGAATTACGATATTTGCTATAATCGCAGTCAAGCCACCGGTAGTGATACCTGACGAAAAGATACTGCGGATAGCTTCGGGAGCCTGACTCAATACATCAGGCATCAATTCCACTCCCAGCCCTAATGAAAGACTGACAGCCAGCACCAATGTCTCCTTACGTCCGATGTTTTGTGACGAAACGATGCGGATTCCGGCTGCTGCCACTGTTCCGAACATCAACAAAGTAGCTCCGCCCAACACCGGGTCCGGCATCAACGAAAAAACAGCTCCTACAATCGGGAATAATCCTAAAAGAATCAGCATTGCCGCTATATAGTAACCCACATACCGACTGGCTACTCCTGTCAGCTGAATAATTCCATTATTCTGTGCAAAAATAGAGTTCGGGAAAGAGTTGAAAATACCTGCCAGGAAAGAATTAAAACCATCGGCCATCACACCACCCGAAACCCGTTTCAGGTAGTCGTCACCTTCAATCTTCAAACCTGAAATCATTGAATTCGCCGTCACATCTCCGGTCGCCTCAATAGCTGTAATCATATACACCAGCCCGATAGCGATAAAAGAAGACACATTAAAATCAAGTCCGTATTTAAATGGTTGAGGAATATTAAAACTCATCAACATCTCTACATTCAAAGCACTCATATCCACTTTTCCTAAAGCAAAAGCGAGCCCATATCCTAAACAAAGTCCCAGCACAATAGAACTCATACGCAAATATTTATTTTTGCAACGATTGAAAAACAAAACGCTGAGCAAAACCACACCTGCAATCGAAAGGTTCTCCCAAGAAGCAAATGTTCCATTATCCATCGCAGCATAACCACCTCCACAAGAAACAATACCTACCTTTATCAGACTCAACCCGATAAGCAATACCACAATACCCGAAACCAGCGGAGTGATGATATTGCGCATATATTTGAAGGTACGACTAATAACCATTTCAATGGGAGCTGCCGCCATACAGACACCAAAAATAAGAGGAAGTCCGCCTACAAGCCCCGTAGCAATGATGGGACCAATAAACGAAAAACTCGTGCCTTGTATACAAAGCAGTCTCGCCCCGATAGGGCCAAAACGTCGGCACTGGATAAAAGTAGACACTCCCGAAGCAAAAAGAGACATCGATACCAAAAATCCGGTTTTCTCTACATCCAGTTTCAGAGCACTGGCAATAATCAACGGAGGAGTAATAATAGCTACAAAAATAGCAAGCAGATGTTGCAATGCCGCAAATAAAGCATCTTTAAACGGCGGACGGTCCTCAATACCGTATATCAAATCAGTTTTCATCAGTTTTTTAGTTTATTGTCCATTTTAGCGCCAGTGTAGGGATGACATAAAAACCATCGCGTCCACCGAAATTATTACTCAGCTCAACTTCTGAACCTACACTCAGATTAAACTTGTCACTGATACCTTTTATACGGTTCAGATTCACCCAAAACTGAGGTTCGGTAAGAAAAATCGTTTTGCCATAAGCTGTCTCTTCGCGCCACCAATCAGCAAATCCGGAGAAAGTAAGCAGGTTCCTGCTGAAATTCATGTACCAGGTCCCGGTCAACTGGAAGTTATGGGGAGAACGATGTTTCTGAATATACTTATACAGGACCGACAATGAAAATCCACGTGAAAAAGAAGCATTATTATAAGTATATGTTGCACCACCCAAATAGGCGTTATTATAAGAAAAACCTTTGGCAAGTCCACCGTTATATTCCACATGTACCGAAAATGGATTCTTCCAGAATTTCAATTCACGTGCTATTTCCCAATAAGCGGCAGCCACTCCGTCCGAGGTATAATCCATATCGACAAAGAAATAAGTGCTTCCCCACTTGTCGGGATGAAACTTCTCCACAGTAGAGGTTAGTACAGGACGACCTTTTAAATCTTTATCATACAAAGAACGTCCAAAATCATAATGCAACTGGATGTTCTGTGCCTTTAACCCGACGCCGACAGACAAGATAAACAGACAGAAAATAGCAATAGCGGTTCTTCTCATGTTGAATGTTTTTTGAATTAAGGCGCAAAAGTAATTAAAAATCGTGGGAGTACGTTTCTATAAAATAGATATTATCACTATTTTTGTTCCCAATCAAATAGCGAATAATGGACATAGAAATAGAAAACCACCCGTTAGAACCTTTTCTCCCGGCCAATGCCCGATTGCTGATGCTGGGAAGTTTTCCGCCCCAGAAAAAGCGATGGTCAATGGATTTTTATTACCCGAACCTGAACAATGATATGTGGAGAATCGTTGGACTTTTATTCTTCAACAACAAGGATTATTTTCTGAACGAAAACAGGAAGGCCTTTTGTCGTGAACGGATAACAGACTTCCTTAACGACAAAGGAATAGCACTGTTCGATACCGCATCATCCATCCGACGATTACAGGACAATGCTTCCGATAAGTTTCTGGAAGTGGTGCAGCCCACTGACATAAGCCGGCTCCTCAGGTTAATTCCGGAATGCAAAGCCATCGTCACAACAGGACAAAAGGCAACAGACACTCTCCGGGCACAATTCGAAGTGAGAGAACCCAAAGTGGGAGATTTCTCTGAATTTGTTTTTGAAGGACGTCCGATGCGACTATACCGGATGCCTTCTTCTTCACGGGCATACCCATTGGCACTGGATAAAAAAGCGGCAGCTTACCGTGTCATGTATCAAGATTTACAAATGCTTAATATAGAATAAATATGAAACCTCTTTTTTTGCAATATCCTGCATGCAGTACTTGCCAAAAAGCCAAAAAGTGGCTGACGGAAAACAAAATTGAGTATACCAACCGCCTTATAGTGGAAGATAATCCCACGACAGAGGAGTTGAAAGCCTGGATTCCATTGAGCGGACTACCCGTTAAGAAGTTTTTCAACACCAGCGGAGTAGTATATAAAGAGCTGAAGCTCAGCAGCAAGCTCCCGACAATGACCGAAGAAGAACAGATCGCCCTTTTGGCCACTAACGGCAAACTGGTGAAACGGCCATTAGTAGTAACAGACCATTTCGTATTGGTAGGCTTCAAACCCGAAGAATGGGAAAAATTAAAATAATTAGCAACTTCTTTGCATAAAAGCTTGCCAATTCAGAAGTTTATTCTACCTTTGCAGCCGCAAACACGGGAGTAGCTCAGTTGGTAGAGCACCGGTCTCCAAAACCGGGTGTCGGGAGTTCGAGCCTCTCCTCCCGTGCAAAAAAAATCCCGCTTAAGTCAGGTGACCTAAGCGGGATTTTCGTTTATCAGAAACGGATCAATGTAAAAATCTGAGGGCTTTTCTTTTTATGCATATAATTTGGCGAGTCTGTACAAGAAAAATGCTTTATCTCTTACTCCTCTGAACTGTGCCCTAAACG